>Ga0075522_10002574_pt1 | contig 13370 bp, 19 predicted proteins | sample NGEPerA_FD_74796 | JGI IMG/M metagenome (GOLD analysis project Ga0075522, IMG submission 74796) | Arctic peat soil microbial communities from the Barrow Environmental Observatory site, Barrow, Alaska, USA - NGEE PermafrostL2-A | ecosystem: Environmental > Terrestrial > Soil > Wetlands > Peat ... | reverse complement strand
CTTTCTGCGATTTGAACAATGATTATCTCGTGCCGTCATTACCCGACCAGCTTCCCGCCGGAGCGGTCGTTCTTTGCCGCTGGCATGTAGACCTGCTTGAAGGAATGCTCAACGCAATTCGCATGAGCTTCGCGGAGTTGCACCATTGGACGGCGTACGCCTCGACGATGCCGTCTGCCGAGATGATTGCCAGGGACTTAGAAGATGGCGATGAGTCGTTTCGATTGGGAACCAAATGGCTCTACGCACTCTGTGATGTCGACCTCGACGAGGTGGTGGGCTGCGCCGGGCTCTACCTCCAGGATGACACCGACAGCCTTGATATTGGCTATTGGGTTCGCTCTGATTGCACGGGTCGTGGTCACGCAACCGCATCAGTGCGTGCACTGACTGATGCAGCTTTCAAGTTCTTTCCTCAAGTGAAACGGATCGAGATCGCCATGGATCGGGCGAATCTTGCTAGCGCGGCTATTCCACGAAAGCTCGGTTACATGCTGGACCGAGAAGAAGACCGCCCCGTTGAATCAGATGGTGACTCGGGTAGAGGATTCGTTTGGTCAGTTGAGCGTTCTACCTGGCTCAGGATGGCTGGCGGGCAAACCTCGGGGAGTTAGTGACCAGTGCGCCACGTAGGAGAGGGCGAGTCGGGTGCCTCGAGCTTTCGGTACCAACTAGACCTCGGCTCGATTGAGCCGCCAGTGCCTGGTTGCAGATCTAATGGCGTCGGGCCAACGAAAACAAAAATCGGAGATTTCCCAACGTCTCATGAGTTGGCATAGGCGTGAGGGTGATAGTTGTTAGCCGATCGTGCAGGAGATACTCAAGCCGTGAGGCGATTCTTTCTTGTAACTCTACTCATTGCCTTCATCGGCCTCGTAATCGCGAGTTCTGGATCGGCCTCAGTCGAAGTGGCCAAGGTGCTTCGCTGCACTGCCGGGTCAGTGCGAGTCAGCGAGTACAGCTTCCAAGGAGGTGCGGGCAACGTCAATTATCTCTTCCGAATTACGAGAAAGGGCAATCGATCTTGTTCACTTCACGGATATGTTGATGTGTCGTTCGTTGGCATCTACGGCTTCGGATCCGAGCCCTTGAAGAATGCCCATTCTCTCGTCGTCAAGCGTGTTGAGAACCGCGGCATAGACGGCAACGATCTTGGTGGTCTCGCGCCCGCACTACCAATGCCAACAGTCGATCTCTCCTCAGAGAAGAGTGCCGCATCTTTTTGGGTCTACGGAAACGAAAACGCAACCACCCAGCTCAACGGAGTTGCCTCGCGCTGCATCACGTCGTTCGAAATGAAACTCAAACTCCCCGGTGACACCCAGTCAATCGTCGCTCGAATGGCTACGGGTCAGGGCTTCTACTTTTGTGGCACCGTCGACGTACATCCCGTCGTGCCAGGCAGTTCCGGGTCTGATCCTGCGAAGACGATCCTCTTTCACTTCAACTGAAGTAGTCCTTTGGACGGAGGGACTTTGAAAGGCGCCAGTGAAGGGTTGCAGACCGTTCACGTCGGGCCTCCGACTCCAATCCTTGATTCATCCGAATACCATGAAGTCGTGACTTGCGCGTACGAATGGCGAGGAGAGTTCAAGAACTCCGAGGTCTCCGCCCTTCACGGCAATGCCTCTGGATCAGGGGTTGACGATGCCAGCGAGACCAATTGGAGATCCCTGCTTGAGCGACACAGCCTTGGCTGGGTAACCGCCAGAGAGGGAAATCACCTGCTTGGGTTTGTCAACGTGATCTGAGACGGTCAATCGCACGCGTGGATCCAAGATGTGATGGTCAATTCGGCGTCGAAGAACCTGGGCATTGGTTCGCAGTTGGTCGCCACAGCTTGCGAGGCAACCAGGGACGCCGGTTGTGAATGGCTCCATGTTGACTTCGAGGAAGGGCTCAGCAAGTTCTACTTCGATGCTTGTGGATTCGAGCCGACCACCGCAGGGCTAATTCGACTTCGGTAGTGAACCAGCCCACTCTCTACCCATCACTGTCTGCGCCGTATCCCTGCTCCAATCTTGAATCCGCCACTCGGAGAATGTGCAAGTCACCGGGGACTGCTTATGTCACTCAGCGGCACGAATGATCACGTCAGCATCTTTCGGAGGCACGAATGTCTGAACGGTTGATTCGAAATGCTCTTGGGGTATGTGCGCCCTGACAAGGTTTCCTTGGTTGTCCAGCCTTCTTTCCTGAATCACCTCTATGGGAGTGTCAATGAAAACAATTTTGCTACTGCACCCCAGGCTCTCGGCGAGTTTTCGGTACTTGCTTCTGCTCGCCTCATCTTGATTTGCGCTGTCATAGACGACAGACTCGCCTTGCTTCAAGGTTGAGACAATTAGTTCATCGACAACTCGGAATACTTCTTGCCAATTCTGTGCGTCGGTGTCAGTTTTGCTCCAGAAGATGCCAAGGGATTCACGAACATCATCAATCGAGACCAGTCTGTATCGATTCTCCGCTGAGAATCGCTTCGAGAAAAATGTCTTTCCCGAATATGGAAGCCCGCACATGATGAACAAAGTCGGACTGTTCACCATGGGGCTGATTCAAGAGGGATTGCCATAATTCTCACATTATTTGACGAACGAGTGTTCGGGCATCGCGTTTACCCCACGCCAAAAATTCTTCTCACAGCCAATGCAAGGGGTGTTTGTTACGTCGGGTCTCACGCACCGATGTCCCGACATCGGAGATTATGAGTTCGTACTTTGTGGAGGATCCTCCGTTTGGCCGAGCTTTTAAAGGACGAGTTCGAAGAAAAGCGTTTCGTGTGATTCGTAGTGCCTAAACGCGGGTGCGGGATTGAAACCGACATTTCGGTACAGACTGATGGCGGTCTTGCGGCTCGGCATTACGTCAAGGACCACCGATCGACACCCCAATTCCTTCGCGACCCCAATCAGTGCGCCGATGATTTCGCGGCCAAACTCGTGCGCTCTCATGTCAGGTTGTACATAGAGTCGCTTCAACTCCGCCCTCGAGCTTGCAAAGGGAACGAGGAGCGCAGTTCCGAACGCTCGGCCTTCTTCAATCGCCACTGCGATGTCGCCGTCTGGGAGTTGGGCTGGAGATGGGAGTGCTGTTATTTCGTCGACGAAGAACGTTGGCAGACACTTCGGTGGCCCGTCTGGGTTTGCCCATGCGTCCGGGAGCACGACGTATTCGCGGACCAGTTCTTTCACGGCTGGCAAGAGCGATGGCGAGTCGCTCAGCATTTCGAGGGTCCACATATTCTGTCCATCCTGTCAAACCGAAGTCGATTGCGCGTGCTCCCTGCCACCGGCTAGGTTGCCTCCCACCGCAGAACGCGCCAGTCGGAGATTGTCCACGTCGGCCCATGGACAGGGCCATGGACTAACGCAATTTCAACCTTGGCCGTAATTGTTGATCAACCAGCGACCAGAAGGTTCTCGCTGAAGCGCGACGGTCCAAAATGAGACGTGACCCATTCCCATGTTCGGATCATTGATGACGTTGAACTTGCAGTACACCGACGCGCGAAGCGTTGATCGATTCATAAGGGAGCAGTGGAGGCCTGTGAAGGGCACCCCCCAATTTGTCCACTCCATCATGTCACGATCCGCAGGGACGAAATGGGCTATGGCGAGGGGTTTATCGTGAGCGTTGATTGACGCGAACCAAGAAAGCGTTGTTGCCACTGGTGACTGGATTGCAACATCTGGTGATTGACCATCCTCGAGGGAACGAATCGCAAGTGTTGCGAAGGCCATGCCAACGACTAAGACCGCAATCGCAACAATCCTAAAACGTCGGGAGCGTCTAAAGCGAGAGCGGAGAGTGACGTCGGTATGGTTCATCTCATCCACATCTCGACTTTATAGAGATTGCCGGCGCGCTTCGAGCCGAACCGGCGCATACATCGCGAATGCAATCAATTCAGCCGCCAATGGTTGGTAGCAGACTTGTTGCGTCGGGCCTTCGACACCAATATTCTGCGAACTTGCCCAACGCTACGTTTGTCCAATCAACGGAGGCAGCCGAAGTTAACGTGGGTTGACATTATGGGAGGACTGCACACGAACATCACGGCATTCCCCAGGCACAAGATTGAGGTTTGTTGACCATGCCCTTGCCCGACGTTGAGCCTGATTTCAATCCACCTTGGAACGAGATTGGGTTTCGCTTCACTTCTGTCATTGTCCTCGGATCAAGTGGAGAAGCGTCTTTGATTCTTGAGGGAGGAACCCTCTTCCGAAATGGTGTGATCCTCAAGTTTCTCGGATTCAACTCGATGGAACGTGATGATGTCGCTTCCGGACTCAGCGGAATTCAACTTTCCGTCTCGTTTGACGACACGGAACAGGAGATGATCTCGTACCAATTCGGAAGATTTGATCGTGTCCCCTGGGTCCATCCATTTGGTGCTCGTAGCATCGACGGGCGATTTGAATTTGAATCTTGGGTTTCACCACGCCCCCCAGGCCATCTTTGGATTACATCGGAGTGGTCCGAATTCAAAATCCAAAGATCTCGAAAGGAGATCTATGTTCCAGAGCAGCCCCCCTCGTCGGCAAGTCTTTGGAATCCAAATACTGAAACAGGTGACCCGGATTCTTGAGAATGACCCAGGATCCAATCGAGACTCCGACCTGTAGGGATTAGTCACGTTGTTTGGCGAGGACTACTTAGAGTCTCGACATTCATTGAAGTCGGTATGGATCTCGTCAGAGTCACTTCGCCCATTTGATCACTCGCCAGTCGGAGATTGTGTACGTCCTTTCGTCGTTTGCAACACCGCCGCGCTCCGAAGCGCACTTCGTGACGTGATTTCAAGATCTGGGCCACGCTTTGGCACGAAGAACGGCTGTAATGATTAGTCAAGATTCAGGGATAGGAGAGTAAAGGAAGTGGAGGACCACCATATGCCCTATCTCGAAGATCTCGACAACACTCTCCGCATGGCCGACCGGATCGGTGGCGCAGTTTTGGAGACACCGTCGATAGAAGCTGCACTCGATGAAATGGGGAGACGCCTTATAGATCTGCCGGTCCCTGCCTCTCACTGGTGGAAGCACGTAAAGAGACCGCGGTTCACCCGGCGGATCGTCATTGCAGGAACGGCGAGCCTTCTTGTTGTGACCGCCGCAGGCGCCGCCTCGATCCTGACGGCGAAAACTGGGGAGCGTCTGCCAGCGAAGTACGTTCAGGCAGGTGGACCTGGAGAATTACTTAGGACCTGGGCTCCTGACTTCTGTCGGGTAGTCCTCGCAGGCTCATCCGACATCAAGTACCCCGTGGGCTACGACAATTGGCGACTGCACGTTCTGACATTTGAAGACGGAATTCCACATCCAAGCTCAACCGGCGATTGTCACGTCACCCAACCTAGGGGTAAGCGCCTAGAGGTGACAACTGGAGCCGAACGTGGGGTCTTCGCCATGGGTGCGTTCTGTGCTTGGGTGAGCGACTTCAAGAGCGCGACTCAGTCCGGGAACTCTTCCGAAGCCTCAATTGCCTCTCGTGAAGTCGCCGGCGCCACGTCGTGGCCGGCAGTGCGGGCCGAGGATCCGCATCCAGCCCAGGGCACCGTGTTCGGATTCTTCCTACCGTTTCAGCGTGAAGTCGCCGCCGGCAACTCGACGCAAGTAGCGCGGATGCTCGTTCGACCTCAGAACGGTTGTGCGGGATTTATTCCAAAAGAGCACCACGCATGAACGCCGGAGTCCGGGCCAAGAAGTGACGAGTCGTTCAAGTGACCAGGCTGAAAAATTCACGGAACTGTTCAGAGCGAATCGACTAGACATTCTCAAGTACCTCATTCGTCGCAGCGCGAGTCCCGAAGAAGCTGCCGACGCCCTTGCGGAGACTTTTCTCGTGGCGTGGAGACGAATCGATATTGTGCCCTACGGATTGGAGGGCCGCCTATGGCTTTATGGCGTCGCACGAAATGTCCTGTTCAAACAGTTCGCGAAGCGGCAGCGTGCGACAGTACTCGACGAACGATTGGCGTCGGAGCTCACGTCCGCATTCACGACTCCTACCGACGTTCAACTCCGAGATCGAGTTCTCAACGCACTTTCGCAATTGTCGGTTTCAGACCGTGAAATCGTCGAACTAAGCGCATGGGACGAATTAGCGCCGAATGAAATTGCTTCCGTTCTCGGAATCTCTAACAACGCAGCGCGCGTTCGCCTCCATAGAGCCAAACAACGCCTTGCCGGAATCTTGGCGAAGCCAGAATTAACAAATTCAACGTCTATTCATAAAGATGCGAGCAGAAAGTCGGTCTAAGCAGAGTTGCTCGCGGGCCACTTGGAAAACAAGTTGCCAGGATCACCAAGTGTCTAGACGCCATTAGATTGTGGACGTCGGCCCTCCGACACCCATTAGGTTCGCAAGTTCATCGTCGGATTAGAACCACTTGATCGCCTTCAGTGGCCAGATTCGAACGAAGACTTTGCCAATCAAGTCAGACCGCGGTACGGTACCCCACGTTCGACTATCGCAAGATTTTGCGTGCCAGTCGCCCATCATGAAATATTGACCGGCAGGCACTGTCGTCGGGCTGATGGGAGTGCCTATGGTCGGCCAGACGGTCCAATTCTGATCGAGTGGCTTGCCGTTCACGTAGATCGTATTGCCTTTGGAGGACAAATGATCGCCCGGCAATCCGATGACCCTCTTCACCAGATCGGTGACGGCGTCCCCGCAGTCCTTCGCAACATCTGGAGGAGCCTTGAAGACCACAATGTCCCCAATGTTGATCGTGCCGAATTCGACGCTCAATTTGTTGACAATGATTCGATCCCCTTTCCACAGAGTTGGGTTCATCGAACTTGACGGAATGAAGAACGTTTGAAACACGTAGGTACGAACTAAGAAGGAAGCCAACACCGCAACGACGATGATCAGCGTCCACTCGACTGCGACACGTCGTTTCCTATTGGTTCGGTGTGGATTGGGTTCGCTGCCCGACGCGTCGGTATCCGTAGTGAGTTCATCGACGGGCACTACTCATCTCCGTTCACTGTTTGACCGGATACGGTGACAAAAATCTCACGTATCTTCTGTCCGTGGACTGTTGAGAGGTGCGTAATAATGCACGTTCGCGTGCGGTCATTGAATTCACGGCTCTATTGCGAGGTAGAGGTGGTGAACATCCTTCGACGTCGTTGCCGCTCCGACCGTCACTCGTATGCTTCCCGAATAGTGCAGTGGAAGCACGAGTCCTACGACACAGCCAGACTCGCCACCGTTGCATCGACCATGGAGCTCGCTGATCGCGCCAGCGTTATCACTTGAAGCACCCACGGTGCTGACCGAAAGGATCGACCCGACCAGGTCCGTTGAAACTGGCCTTTCGGCGACCGCGATCTTGAAGTGGTGGGTAGCGAAGGCGGATTCAAGTTGTCGAGCGGCGTCATTGGGCTTCGAAATGACGATGGTGACGTTGATGCCCGACGCGTTCGCCGGAGTTAGCGGCGCGAACAGTGCCAGAGGCGCCGCAGCGATGCCAAGGGTGATTGCGGCCAATGCCGAACCGACCCGCAAACTCGGCTTTCGAAACGCTTGTTCCTTTGCAGCGCCACCGAGAAAGCTCCCAGCGATGGACCACCACGGTGTTCCGTCTTCCAAAAGAGTTGACGCGAGCACAGTCGCTTCGTCGCCATGTCGAGACCGCCATCGCGCGGGGTAACAACGAAGCACGGCAGTAATGATTCGATTCTCTTGGGACCGTCGCACTAGACGGTCCCAAGTCCAAGACGAAGCCGACCGGTCATGCTCACGCGCTCCAGGGCATCGAGGTGTGAGCGCAGCGCGGTGACACCAGTCGCGGTTGCGCGATAGGGGTGCCGTCGATCCTCGGAGGGCAATTCCACAATCAGGCCGAGTCGCTCGAGACGGTCAAGCGCCCCGTAGAGCGTTCCAGGTCCAAGCTGCACTCCGGAGAAGGATTTAATATCCTGGATCAGCGCGTAGCCGTGTTTCGGACCGTCAGCGAGACTCGTCAGGATCAGGACAGACGCGTCACCAGCCCGACGCAGCACATCTTGTGAGTCCCCAACGTCTCTCGAAGCCACGGTTTCCTCCTATTACGACGACCAATAGATCAGTGAACGTAATAGTAGGGGATGTCGGACTCGTCTGCAATGGCACCACCCCGAACGTTCCGGCGTCTGCCCCAAACTCGCCCGCGTGTTTCAATAGCTCGATTCACCGAGCCGCCAATGAATGGTTGCACTTCTGTGGTGTCGGGCCCGCTAATTGCACCGTAGTGTCGAAGAAGTGAATGGCGAGATCAGAACCGTGATGTTCTTTTGCGAGGAACCAAACGAAGTCGCTCATTGGTGGGCGGAGTTGCTAAGTGTGCCAACCGAGATGGTCAACGACGAGAACGGGTTCTGCTGGTTTATCGCTAGCGGTACGGAATACGGATTTCATCCGGCCGACGACCAGCGCAACCCGCGTGGAGGAACTCCCGTTGTGTATCTCGCTTCATCGGATTTGGAGGCTTCAATGGATAGAGCGATGCTTCTCGGGGCGACCAAACATCGAGGACCATTAGTTCTGTCGCCCGAAAGGGTCATCGCCCAGCTAGTGGACCCTTTCGGCAACGTCTTTGGTATCGACGGCACCTAGACCCTGCACTACCTCAAATGCGTAAAGCAGAGCCGCCAATGTGACGTTGCAGAATCATTCCGTCGGGCCGATGACGTGCGACATTCCAGAGTCCGTCGAAGGACTACAGCACGAGAGAGACATAGGCTTGTCTCCTGGCGGATGATTCCTCTCTTGGAGTCGGAAGGTGACTATGTCGGGACAACAGGATTTCCGCTTCAAGTCCTGGCTGGCTGCTGCCTACGGATGGGCTTTGGTATGCGGAGTCGTCGCGTTTACGATTCCGGCGGCGCGTACCTCGACCATTCCTCAAATTCACCAAACATTGTTTGAGCACTCCCACTATGTGGTAGTTCTGGGCGGCTCTCTCATCGGATCCGTTCTTCTGATTGCCACCATCGAACTCTCTTGGCGACTTCGCAAGAATCGCCAAGCACGCGGGACGGTGACCACGATTTCCGCCTCAATCGTGATGGCGTTTTCCGTTTTCGGATTCATATTCGGCGTACTCTCAGTCGGCGTTGTCGCACTTTTCGCGCTGCTGTCCGCTATGCCATTCAAGAAGTCCGCGACGTTAGCCCCCGACCAGTTAGTCCCGGTGTCCGGCGATCCCAGATAATCGCCAATGAAGGGTTGCATTCCTGTTGCGTCGGGCCCCCGACACCAACTTCGTGTGAAGGAACCTCGTCAATTCGAATCTCCAAGAAAAGCAAGCTTTATTGATCCTTCGTTCTGCGATGGCCGTGGTCGCCCAAGACGAGTCGTTGCGTTCGCCAGATGATCTGTTGAAACGGATTTAGGAACGGGTGTTTGGGTGGGAAGAATCGATACCGAAGTCGCTTCGCAATCCGTTCGTTTCGCGACAGCGGACCTGAATAGGTATGAGTTCTTCGGTTCATTCAACCGAACGTAGCTGACACTCGTGCACATGTATCTCAACCAAACGCAAACGGAAGTAAGAAGATCTGGCGATGTCAAATATTTCCCGCTTCACTCCGAACTCGCGGATTCGGAGATCGAGACCACTGATTCCGATGAGCCTCTTCAAAACTGAGCCTTGACTTTTATAGGACCTTCAATCGAGGGAAGACGAATTTGATGCGATCTACAGGCTGACTTTGTTCCAGTGGCTTCCGGCATCGATCGTTCGATAGACCGAGTAAGTCGTCCGACTCGACTTTCCGCTTGCGATCGCAAAGCCCGTTGTGTGACTGGTGAAAAGAATTTTAGAGACGGGGCCGTCGAATACGACGGTCCAGGTGCGCCCCCAGTTCGTACTTCGCACCAGGCGATAACCGCATTTGACGCTTGCTGGAGGAGAATCGTCCCCGGTACCGGCACTGCCGGCAGACCCTGCACGGTGGAGTAATAACTCCCTTGATAGGAGCTCGATAGTTTGCGAAAGGGCTTGAAAGTCATGCCGGCGTCGTAGGAGATGAAGAGCCACGATGCTCCGTTGTTCCATCCGGCAGGCACCGAAGAGGCCGGTGGGTATACGATCTCGGCGCTCTCACCCTCGGCGAGTAGGACCTTTTTGGTCACGACGCCAATCGGGGTATAGCTCGCTCCGAAATCTTCAAATGAGGGCCCCTTCCACGCGCCCCAGGATCCGTTAGTCAAAAGTCGCGCGCTGGCGGTGAAACCACGATCGTTCCCGGCCACGAACCAACCGTTGCCGCCCGCGAACGTGAACGAAGCCACCAATTGAGTGCCTCCTGCGGGCATGCTCAATTCGGCGCTCGATTTCTTCGACCACTGGTCAACATTTGAACGTGTGCCCAGCAGGTACGCGCCGCCGGTATTGGATCCTCCGAAAAGATACGTCCAGGCTCCGTGCGTTGCCATCTGGACAACGCCAGCGGTGAGTGAGAGTGGATCAAGACGAACTTGTTGCCACGTTTTGCCACCGTCATGGGTTGACCAGAGGCGATTCACCGAATTCGGATTGGACGTAGTCGGTGTTACGCGGGCGGGAACGGTGCCATAAATCCAGCCGTTCTTCGCATCAGCGAAGTGAACGGTGAGTGTCGCGTACGTGGTGCCGTACGTGCCCCACGATTCCATTTGGAGTCTTCGACCCAGCTCGCTAGGAATTGGCACAACACTCCACGAGGTTCCCCCGTCGACGGTGCTGCGCAGGGTGGCACAAGTCTTGGCGGCGCAGTCATAGAGCGAGAGGACGTAGCCCTTTTGGGGGTACGGAAATGACAGGGAAATCGGGTCCAGTCGAGCGGAGGACGCACTCGCCACGCTTGATATTGGAGTCAGCGAAAGTATGAGGAACAAACCCACGATCAGATGAGTTGTTCTCAAATCCTTTCTCATTGAATCTCCTTTAACCTTTTCCGGTTTGTTCTGGGGCTCCGGGTCCCTGACTTTCGCACGATCAGATTTACAACCCTGGCAAGACGAGTGATTGCGTCGGCTTAATTAATGTTTTGAATTCGTTGGCGGTCGGATGACGATTGAAGGCGGTTAGGGTCGCCGAACTCGAATAGTCAAGGTTGTGGTACCTCCAAAGTACGACGTAGCCCGATCGTTCTATGCATGTGGTTTGGATCGTCGAAACAAAGGTTTGCCTCAGACATGTCAAGCGACCGAATTGTTTGGAGACTCTCGCCGTCAACTTCAATGATTTACTGGGCCCGTTCGACGTCAGCATTGATTGCATCACGTACGTCGGCACAAAACCGACATCTGCCAAGGCAAAGCCATTTGATGGGAGATACGGACTGGGTCTCGAACACTCCATCTGACGGATTGGACCTTTGGGCTGCATTGCACACCCGCTCACGTTGGTTCCCACTTTGATCCACTGCGAGATGCGACCATCAGTGTTTCGATAGAGGTATGCGTATTTGCCACTACCCGAATAGCCGTCGCTGTTGGTTGTGGCTTTGGTGCCAGGTGGGCTCGGAATTTGGGCCATCGTGATGACGCCATTTCCCATCCAGTCGTAATGGTAAACGCGATAGGTCGCCACAAATCGAGTGTCGTTGGCGTGCTTCATTGAATCGACGAACTTCGCAACCACCGTCTCGGGCTTCGGCTTTGATGGAGTTTTGTTCATTGTCTGAATAACAGAAATCACGGTGACAACGACCAATGCGACAAACACAATTGCAATATTTCGCAATCGACGCAGACGCTTGGCGCGCCGAGCCTCTTTGATGAGCAGCTCTGCAGAGTCGGGGGTCTCTCTAGTGGGATTGCTACGAGTCGGCGAAAGGTTCATGGATCGCCTAACTCTCGAATCTTCTTGTCCCAGCGCAGATCTGACTGTGCGTGCAAAGGCATCTTCAACTCCGAGCTTGGATCAGGGCAACAACTTCATCGTGGCGATACCCCTGTGTCCGCGCAAAGACGAGCAGTTCATCGATGCGGGTCATCACCGCTCCGCGTTGGGGAGATCCAACTACTCGAATGCCACGCCCTCTTGTGAAGTCGAGCAGTCCCTCGTCGCGCAGAATATGCAAAGCACGGATCACGGTGTTCTTATTCACGCCGAGTACAGTCGCCAGGTCTACTGCCGGGGGAAGACGTTCGCCTTGAGCAGCCTCACCTTCGGCGATGGCTCGACGAATCTCTGCGGCCACTTGATCGTGAAGCGGGACCGGTTCCTTCTTGTTGACCTTTGATATTTGCATAGAACTACTCTGAATAGTATCATCAGAAACGTTAGAGAGGAAACGCGATGACAATCATTTCAACCGAGCAAACCGAGTCCGCTCAGGGAACAGATCCCTCGGAACTATTGATCAAGGAGGCTCGTGAGGCTTCCAGACGGCGTCGTCTGGGCTGGCTCACTCTTTTCATCATCGTTGCCCTTGTGGCTTTATTGATTGTCGCGCTAAATGTCGGAAGATCGAAGCCGACACAGCAAATCGGGAGTGGGAACAAAAACCCCAAGGGAAGTTCCTTAGCCATCTTGCCATGTTCTGCAACTGCAGTTTCCATTTCAAACGGCCCGTATGTGGGAGGCGCCCAGGAAGAGGATGCTCACTCGCTCACGATCACGAATACGGGTTCAAACGCATGTCTCATGAGTGGGTTTCCACGACTGGTCGTGTATGGACCGACGGGCAGGATCATCCGATTTTCACTGGTGCATCATGCGACGGGCGGATACGCGATGACCTCGAAGCCGCCGAAGCCGTTTTCGCTAGCTCCGCATAAGTCGGCGTACGTGTTCTTCGCACAAACTGCCTGCATGGTTGGAACCGAGACGACAATGTCCAAAGTCGCCCTCATCTTGCCGAAGGCGTTGAACCCGTCGAAGGCTTTGACTTTGCTCAATCCAATCGCGCATTGCATCGGACAAAGTGCCAGTTATGCCAACCCGATAGCAATCTCTCCGATTGAGCCCACTGTGCGTGCGACCGAGGACTATCACTCGTAGATACGACGAGTTGCCTCGTCGAGTCTGTGCAGGTCGACAATCTGCCTGTGGATTGCCAAATCGGCGAGCGCAGTAGCCAGGGCCTGATCACGATCTCGACTGGCGTGTTGATAACGCAGCGAAGCGCTGGCCGACGCGTGACCGGCGCTGTGCATTAGTTCAGCCGTAGTTGCGCCGGTTGCTGACTGCCAGACGCAAGCTCCAGTTCCTCCTCGGATTCTTGGGATGTCAATACGACTATGTCTTCAGCTCGCCGCTCAAGTTTCGATTGCGACTCTTCCTGGAACACTCTTGCCTCGGTCCTTCGGTTGAAAAGTCTCTTGTGACATCCGTCAACTACCTTGTCACCGTGGACAATGTCCGTCAGATAGTCACCGAGCAG
>Ga0075522_10002571_pt1 | contig 13380 bp, 11 predicted proteins | sample NGEPerA_FD_74796 | JGI IMG/M metagenome (GOLD analysis project Ga0075522, IMG submission 74796) | Arctic peat soil microbial communities from the Barrow Environmental Observatory site, Barrow, Alaska, USA - NGEE PermafrostL2-A | ecosystem: Environmental > Terrestrial > Soil > Wetlands > Peat ... | reverse complement strand
GATCCATCGAATAAGGTTTGCCCATCCATGCTGGCCTCCATTCCAGTCAGCATCTTGAATCAGAACCCGCCCGATTTGTGAATCCCAAATCGAATCGACCTAAAGACATCCCGCTCTAGCCCCATCCAAGAATGGACGAACGGCAGTTCGGCAATTTGATCAGCCAGCATTTCTACGAATTCCTCCAGGAAGTCATCCGTAGGCAGCGTCAGCGCCTTGAAGTCCAGCACTAAAAAGCAGCGAGACGGCTCACACCGCAATTCTGTCAACACGCTCTTCAAGTCCGCTTGGAAAGTCGGAGCATCGAGATGATTGGACTCGACGCGGACGCAGATAGGAAAATCGGAATTCCACTCGATAAACCGCCGCACTGCTCGTCGGTATTCATCTGAGTGACTCAGACTAACGGCAGGGCACGCTAATGCACCAGCCAAGCGCGCTCGTTCGAGAAGTTCCGTTAATGGATGCTGGACAAAGCCTTCTTTGTGACGTTCGTCATCAAGAAAGGTCGCATCAACAAATGCAACCCGATTGCCCCAAGCCGCCTGCAGACGACGACCAAACATTTTGATGTGCTCGGTTGGAGTAAGCGGTCGCTGTTTCTCATGATCGAAATCACCCGCCGGAGGCATGTCAAAGAGGACGTGCAGGCGGCTAGGACCGGGATGGAAAGTTGTTAACGCCGTTCGCTCGCCCTGCTTCCATTTCAAAATAGCGAGAAAATCGCTATGCCGGAATGGTTCAATCTGGAACATCTAGTCCTCCCAGTATCCTGCCGAAGACATCAACTTACGCAAAGAAGTCTGATCAACTAAATCGCTAAATAAGGTCCAATCTTTGCGTTCTCGCCGGATGCGGCCGGCAACGATTGCACTGGAAACACCGCGTTCCTTCGCGAATTGTATCACCTGCTCCCGTGCTGTTGTGAAACGCACAAAGGACTTTCGCCAAACTTCGTTCGGGATAAATGCGCTCTCAGCAAATTCGTCAGCTTGACTTTCAAGCTCATTCAAAGATGGAGCACCTTCTTCGTCAAAGAATCCCTCTCGGAGCCCCTGGTCTCGATGACAAAATATATGACCCAGCTCATGGAGCAGAGTGAACCAGAAATTGTCGAGTCGGTCATGGCGCAATGTGAGGCCAATAACAGGAATCTCGCCGTTAAGTAGCATGGCAGCACCGTCGAGATGAGTGGATGGCATATGACGCTCAAAAACCAAGATCACTCCATGATCTCTCAACAAGCCGACAACTTCCTTCGGACCATCAAGGCGAGTACTTAAGCTTACTAATTTGCTCACTACGGCCTGACCTGAGAAATTCGGCAGTTTGTTACTTGTTTCGGAAAGTTTGGCCTTTAAGAACACTCGCGCCTTCCAGGCTAAGAGCGAGTATTCGTCATGCATTGACCCAGCGCGAATATGCTGTCGATGCATCGAATTCGATCCGATAGCTTGTGAAACAAAAGCTGCCGCTAGGTCCACGTCGCTCAATGGGCCGGTCACGCGCTCAGGCAATCGTATGTGAGAAAGCCAACCACGCTTCTTCATCTCCTTGATGGGAAGCTTTGATGCGTCAAAGTCTCCCCTCAAATTCGGAGCTACTTTATTCAGAATAGTGTCATTTCTAGACTCAAAAAAAGCGATCAAGTCCAGTTGTAGCGCTTCAGCAATCTCCGCGACGCGCATAAGATTAGCCGTTAAATACCGTTCTTGCTCATAGCGCTGAATTTGCTGCTCTTTCATTCCCAATCGCTCGGCGAGTAATCGCTGCGACAACCCTTGCGCGATGCGCGCTTCTATCAACTTCTGTCCGATGTCGCTTATGGAAGAAGGAAAAAGCCTTTTAACACGCCCAGAACGCAGCTTTTCGTACTCAAGAATTTGAGCTTCCAAGTCCTTAAGCTGCTGTTCCAGTGAATTGCGCTGCGCACCAACAATCACGGGATCGATTCCCTGCCGCACGAGCTCAATCTCACGGAAGTTGCGTAGCGCGGATTTAAACCGATCCGCTTCGCTCTTCGTTATTTTATATTGTCGTTCATTTGTGATCATTGGGGAATTCCACCACTTTGTTGTAAGTCAACTCCGATAATCCCCTTAGGAAGCCCCGTAAGCTTTTCGCGTTGAAAGAAATCAAGGAACGTGCCCATTCCTAAATTCAACTGATCAGCGATAAACATCTCTCCACGGTATTTCTGTTTCTGCGCCGTTCGCCCGTTGTCAAAGTTCAACAGCACAGGATCTAAAAGAGCGACGTTGACGTTGGCAGCTTCCCAACAACCGTCGAAATCACCGGGATGGGTTTTCTCGCTCACGAAACTTCCATCCAAATACATTCGTGCGCAGTTGGCGCGTCGAAGGGCTCCAGCCACATCCACGACCCCGTCGAATAGCCACGCGCGGTGAGGCGTTTGGCCAAAGCGGGCACCTATCTCGATCAGCGAGGCCCAGTGGATGCCGGGTGGCAACACGCGGAATGGACCCCTCGGAGCTTAACGCACAAAGGAATCATAACACAACAATATCGTTGTGTCTATAATTTCACAAGCGGAGATGTTTTAAATATACGGATTTGCGGGGGCTACGGTGCTATTTCGGCTCGGCCGTCGGAGCCGGTGACGGCGCGGCCGCGGGCTCTGTCGTTGCTGACGGCGATGGCTCTGGCGCCGGTGATGCCGCAGGAGCCGGTGACGGCGCGGCCCCCGGCTCCGCCTTCGGCGTCGCCGTAATCACCGGCGCCGGCTTCTTCACCGTGACCGTGGTAAGCCGCTTGATGACGTCGGCCGGGATCTTGGCGGCGGGGGCCGAGACGGTGCCAAGCGGCCGCGGCGCGCCGGCGGCGGAGGTGTCGTTGCCTTGGGCGTCCATCGCCGGCGGCAGGCCGGAGGAGCGCGGCGGGTCGGTCGGGCTCGGCAACACACCAGCCGCGTCACCACATGCTCGCGGATCAGTTCGTCCTTGTCGGGATACCACTTCGAATCCGGCGGCGAGGCATTGGCGCGTTCGGCGAAGGCCTGGCTGAGGCCGAAACCCCGCAGCCGCGCCACTTCGGTCGCGATCGCGTCGCGCCGGCTCGCGGTGGTCATGCCGCGGAACGCCGGCTGATGGAAACCGAGCCGCGCCGTCGGCAGCATGAAGCGCTGCTTGCCGCCGAGGAACACGATGGTGCAGGCGGACAGGCAGTTGCGTTCCACGAAGTGTGGGGGCACCTGATTTGCCCGTCGTGCCGTTTTGTCGCAGGGCGCTCGGACAGGATTCTGCTTTTCCGAATACCCAAATCACCCTATATGCCTCCCCGTCCCGTCCCGGAAGAGGGGCGTTGCGCAACGTCACGAAGCGTGGGGCGGGATGCGATGGACGCGGAGGGTGCCGTAGACGACGGCATCTGACGCGGACGGCAAAGGCGTGTGGTCCTGACACCCCGACGCTGGTGTCAAGTTTGCGCCAAGGCACGCAGACGATGGTGGCCAAAAAGCCCGGCGCACCAGGGAGAGCGCGCAACAGCCGTAACCCATCGCGCGGGGAATGCCGGGTTGTTCCGGTGTACTCGTGGTGACTAACTCGTATGCTTTGTTTTTTTACTGCATGCGAGGCTGCGGGCGCATCAAGCGCCCGGTATTCCCCGCGCCCTCTGTTTGCAGAGGGCGAAACGAAATGAAACCCTCGCGCAAAGCACACGCGGCGAGATCGCGAAGTTATGTCCAGCCGTCATTGCGAGGAGCGAAGCGACGAAGCAATCCACCTTCCCGCTTGCCGCGCCATGGATTGCTTCGCTTCGCTCGCAATGACGGTTGAGGCAGTTGCTCGCCAAATATTCTCCGTCGCCCCGGCGAAGGCCAGGTTCGTGTGCGATCACAGCATTCCGTGTCGTCCGCCATCGACCGAAGCTTGACATCGCCCCCGCCACCCAACATCAAGCCGCTGGGGCGCGAGAGGCGCGCCACGCATGACCGGAGTTGCCACGTGAAGATCGTCGACCTCAGCCGCGAGCTTTATCACAAGACGCCGACCTATCCCGGCCATCCGCCGATCATCCACGGCGTCTGGACCACGCACGAAGAGTCCTTCGCGGCGTCAGGCAATGTGCACGGGCTGGCCTCGATGTTCATCTCGATGCCCGATCACGCCGGCACCCATATCGACGCGTTCCGGCATTTCAACAAGGACGGCGCGCCGATCGGCGAATATCCGCTGGAAAATTGCATCGTGCCGGGCATCTGCCTCGACCTGCGCCACATCGCAGCCCGCGCGGAGATCGTCGTCTCCGATCTCGAGGCCGCGGTGGAAAAATGCGGCCATCCGGTGCCGAAGGGCGGCACCGTGCTGCTCTGCACCGGCCATCACGCGCGCACCTTTCCGCGCAAGGAATATGTCACCGACAATTCCGGCGTCAATGTCGCGGCGACCGAATGGCTGGCGGCGCGGGGCGTCGTGCATTTCGGCATCGATTCGATGCGGCCGGGGCCGGACGGCGAGGTCAACCTGCTGGTGCACAAGGCGTGCGGCGAACTCGGCATCACCCACATCGAGAGCCTGTGCAATCTGGAGGCGCTGCTCGGCGAAGGCCCCTTCACCTTTATCGGCCTGCCGATGAAATGGCGCGACGGCACGGGAAGCCCGATCCGCGCGGTGGCGGTGTTCGGGACTTCTCCCTCGCCCCGCCCTTCGCGGGGAGAGGGTTGGGATGAGGGGCTCTCTCAGCCAGCGCGACTCGCGAGACTCCCCTCACCCGCCGCGCAAGGGCGCGGCGACTTCTCCCCGCGAAGGGCGGGGAGAGGTGCAACGAGCGCTGGCGCTACGCCTCCATGCCGAACAGCTTCGCCGCCGTGCGGCCGAGGATGTCGGCCTTCTCGTCGTCACTGAGCGAGGTGGAGGCGAAGATGTGATCGACCGGCTGCAACTGCCACGGGAAAGGATAATCGCTGCCGAGCACGATTTGGCCCGCGCCGACCTGCGCCACCAGATGACGGATCGCTTCCGGCGTGAACACCAGCGAATCGAAATAGATCTGCTTGAGATATTCCGTCGGCTTCTTCCGCAGCTTGATGTCCGGATTGCAGCTCGCGGGACTGACCAGGCAGGCATGGTCGGAACGGTCGGCATAGGAAGGCAGGAAGCCGCCGCCATGGGCGGCGATCACCTTCAATTTGGGAAAGCGATCGAAGGTGCCCTCGAAGATCATGTGCGACAGCGCGATCGTGGTCTCGACCGGATAGGAGATCGCGTTGGAGAGCCAGCCATTGCCGGCGATCAGCTTGTTGAGTTCGGGGACACCCTGCGGATGGATGAACAAGGGCACGCCGAGTTCTTCCGCCTTGGCCCAGACGGGATGGAATTTGGCGTCGGAGAACGGCTCGCCGTCGACGTTGCCGCCGATCGCGGCGCCCTTGAAACCCTGCTTCCGGATCGCGGTCTCGAGTTCGGTCACGGCGAGATCCGGCGCCTGCAAGGTCAGCGAGGCGAAGCCCGCGAAGCGGTCGGACTTCGAGGCGCAGAGTTCGGCGAGCTTCTCGTTCTGCAGCTTGACGACCTGGCCGGCGAGCTCGCGGTCGGCCTTGTACCAGTTGGGGTTGATCGACAGCACCTCGGTGTCGACCGCCTGCGAGTCCATGGCGGCGAGCCGCGTGTTGATGTCGATGACGGTCTCTTCCCGGCCCCGGACGGGCGGCCGCGGCGGTCCCGGCGGCGGGCCGAGCAGTTTGGAGGCTTCGGAGATAACGCAATGGGCGTGCACGTCGATGGTCTTGACCCGCTTGCCATTGACCATCACCGGAAGCTTGTGCGGGGAGGTTGCTTGCGCATGCGCGCTGCGCAGCATGCCGCAACTGCAGAAGGCGATGCCGGTGGCGGCCGTCGCGGTGCGTTTCAGAAAATCACGGCGTGTGGTCATGACGATTCCTCCCTGGCGTTTTCTTGCCGGCGTGTCTGGCCGGCCGGATTGATGGATAGCGTAAGGCATGGCGTCGGAAACAGCCAGCCCGCCGTCACGACAACGCGGGACGGCATTTCTGCCGCCCCGCGTTCGCTATTGGTGGCCTCACGCCGCCTTGCCGAACTCGGCGCCGAGATGTTTCAGGCGCGGCATCACCTCGTGCCGCAACAGGCTCAGCGAATGATGCCAAGCCTCCGGCTTGTGCTTGTAGTCGAAGCCGAACACCAGGAGCACGCCAAAACCGCCGACCTCGCGATAGATGGTCTCGATCTTCTCGGCGACGGTTGCAGGCGAGCCGACGACCCAGTTGCGGCGCGCGCAATAGTCGACGGTGACGTCGCTGTCGGGCACGTCGGGCGCGTGCTTGAGATAATCCTTGAAGCCGAAATGGCCGAGCAGCGGCAGAAAATATTCGCTCATCATGCGGCCCATCATGTCGCCGGCCGAAAGCTTCCAGGCCTCCTCGTCGGTATCGGCGACGAACACCTCGCGCACCAGCCGCCAGTCCTGCCGGCTCGGCTTGCGCCCGGTCCGCGCGGCGCCGGCTTCGACCGATTCCCAGTGGCTGCCGACATAGGCCGGGTTGAGGTTGAGGCTCATCGGGATGAAGCCGCGCTCACCGGCAAGCTTCAGGGTGTCGGAGTTCTTGGAAAGGCCGGCAACGCCGATCGGCGGATGCGGCGCCTGCTTCGGCAGGATGTGCGGCTTGAGGAAATCGAACATGGTGTCGGGCTTGTTCACGGTCCAGAATTTGCCCGTATAGGTCCACGGGCCATGCTCGGTCCACATCTTCAGGATGATCTCCAGCGCCTCGCGGGTCATGTCGCGATTCTGCCCGGACATGCCGTCGACATTGAACATCGCCCAGTCGCTCGGCAGGCCGCTCGCGGCCACGCCAAAATTCAGCCGTCCGTCGGAGAGGTGGTCGAGCATCGCCACGCGGTTGGCGAGTTCGGCGGGATGGTGATAGGGCAAGAGGAAACCGCCGGGGCCGAGGCGGATGTTCCTGGTCTCCCGCAGCGCCTGCGCCACCAGAAGGTCCGGCGAGGGATGCGGCTCCCATGGCGCGGTGTGATGCTCGCCGATCCAGGCCTCCTGGTAGCCGAGTTCGTCGAGCCAGCGCAGCGTCTGCAGGTCCCAGTCGTGGCCCTCCTTCAATCCGCACTCCGGCGGATGCGAGGGCATCGTGAAATATCCGATTTCCATGGGGTTCCTCCGTTCGTCTTGCTTTGCCGGCGCGTCGTTGCATGCGCGCCGAGGTTGAGGATAGCACGGGAAATGTCGGCCGCTGGGGCCGAAATGTGGCGACCGATCAACGCATGGCTGATTGCGCCGCGCGCCATCCCGGCTAGGCTACGCGCGCACCCCTTCTCAAAAACAATTCGATAATTCGGCAGAGGAAACCACCATGAAACGACTGATGATCCTGAACGGCCCCAATTTGAACCTTTTGGGGGTGCGCGAGCCGCATATCTACGGCACCACGACCCTGGCGCAGGTCCGCGAGAGCTGCGAACAGCACGCGAAGCGGCTCGAGCTGGAGATAGCCTTTCACCAGTCGAACCACGAAGGTGAGATCGTCGACTGGATCCAGTCGGCGCGGCAAAGCGCGGACGCCATCATCATCAATCCGGCCGGCTATTCCTTTACCTCGATCGCCATCCTCGACGCGATCAAGGCCTTCGAGGGGCCGGTAATGGAGGTCCACATCTCCAACATCCATGCGCGCGACGAGTATCACCGGCATTCGAAGATTTCCTCGGTCGCAACCGGCGTCATCTGCGGCCTCGGCCCCTACGGCTATATCGCCGCGATGCACGCCATCGCCGAGATGGGGAAGAAGGCCTGATCGCGATCTTGCCGCGAGCGCTACGGCGTCACCGGGTGGCCGTGCGGCAGGGCGATGCCCTTGTCGCCGGCCACCTGGCGCAGGAGGTCCGGATGATCGGAGATGATCCCGTCCACGCCGAGGTCGATCATCCGCGCGATATCCTCGGGCTTGTTCACGGTCCACACCACGACGGTAAGACCGAGACTGTGGGATTCCGTGATCAGCGCGGGATTGACGTCGCCAACATACGGCGACCAGATCGCGCCGCCCGCGGCCTTGATCGCACTCGGAACCGAGCCGCCATGGTCGACCGGATCGAAACCCGCGGTCCACACGGAAGGCTTGTCCAGGAAAACCGTCGCACCCTTCCCCTTCTGCAGCGTCAGATAGACCGTCGGGATCGCGGGCGCGAGTTTCTGGACCAGCAGCAGGGTCCGCCAGTCGAAGGATTGAATGGTGACGCGGTCGCCGAATTTCTCGGCGGCAAGAAGATCGAGCAGCAGCGCGACGAAACGCTCGGGCTCGGGCGACTCGTCCGGATGGTTCGGGTCGATCTTGGTTTCGATATTGAGCCGCACATGGCTGTCGCCCGATTTGCGCACCAGCTGAAGCACCTGCCTGAGTGTCGGGATCTTCGTGCCCGGCACGGCGTGCTGGTCGGGAAATTGGGCCGCGTAGGCGCTGCCCGGACGAATCTGGCCGACGTCGTATTTCCAGACCTGCTCCAGCGACAACTGGACAAAGGGAATGCCCGGCGGCGCGACATAGACGCCGTCGGGGCCGCGCGCGAGATCGGGATTGAGGCCGCGCTCATGGGAGACGACGAGCACGCTGTCCCGGGTGACGCCGACATCGAGTTCCAGCGTGTCGACGCCCATCGACAGCGCGTTCGAAAACGACTGCAGGGTATTTTCGGGAAACAGCGCGCGACCGCCGCGATGCGCCTCAATGTCAAACGCCATGACCTGCCCGTTCATGAGGAAAGCAAAGGCGGCAGCGATCGCCAAGCGATGGACAATGGCCATGACGATGCTCCAGCCCGAAATCCGGTTGCTATCTTGCGCCGAAGGTGGTCGCGCCGAACAGCGATTTCTGGGTCGAAGGCTGCGAGCGCCAATATTGCGGCGGCGCCTGCACTTCGCCGCCGAGCTCGGCGGCAGCGTGCCAGCCCCAGCGCGGGTCATAGAGCATGCCGCGGGCGAGCGCGACCATGTCGGCTTTGCCGGAGGCGACGATGTCTTCGGCCTGCTTCGGCTCGGTGATCAGCCCGACCGCCATGGTGGTGACGCCGGTCGCTTGCTTGATGCCCTGCGCGAATGGCACCTGATAGCCGGGCCCGAGCGGAATCTTCTGCTTCGGCGATACGCCGCCGGAGGAGGCGTCGATCCAGTCGACACCGCGCTTTTTCAATTCCTTTGCGAATTCGATGGTCTGCGCCAGATCCCAGCCGCCCTCGACCCAGTCGGTCGCGGATACCTTCACTCCGATCGGCTTCTCCGCGGGGAAAACCGCGCGGATCGCATCGAACACTTCCAGCGGATAGCGCAGGCGATTTTGCAGGCTGCCGCCATATTGGTCGGTGCGCTGGTTGGAGATCGGCGAGAGAAACTGATGCAGCAGATAACCGTGCGCGGCGTGCAGTTCGATGGCATCGATCCCGAGCCGCTCGGCGCGTTTGGCCGCGGCAATAAAAGCCTCGCGCACCCTCGCCAACCCTTGCGCATCGAACGCATGCGGCGGCGCCTCGCCCTCCTTGTGCGGTATCGCGGACGGCCCTTCGGTCTGCCAGCCGCCCTGGTCGAACGGAATTTGCTGACCGCCGTCCCACGGCTTGTGACTCGAGCCCTTGCGGCCGGCATGCGCGAGCTGAATCGCGATCGCGATGCTGCAATGCTTGCGCACCGAAGCCAGGATCGGTCGGAACGCCGCCTCGGTGGCATCGTTCCACAGCCCGAGACAACCCGGCGTGATGCGACCGATCGCCTCCACATGAGTGGCCTCGATGCAGAACATCGCCGCCCCCGACAGCGCCAGCATGTTGATATGAGTGAAGTGCCAGTCATTGGGCTCGCCATTCTCCGCCGAATACTGGCACATCGGCGCCACCATGATGCGATTGGGCAGTTTCAGGCCGCGCAGGCTGATCGGGGAAAACAGGGCGCTCATGGGGGATTTCCGGTCGGGGAAAGGAAGAAGCGGCTCTATCTAACGGGAGGTTGCTGTTTCCTCAACCCATGGAGTACGCGGCGCGCCCATGCCGGAACGTGTCGTGCCTGGCTCGTCCCGGCCTGGCGGCGACAAGGGCCATTCCGGCGCTATTCCATCAACGTGAATTGCAGCAACAACGTGCGCTGGATCAGCGAGAAATTGTCGTCGGAGACCATCGTCAGCACGGTGTCGCCTTCAGGGGTGACATGGGCGTCGATGCCTTCCATGTTGTCGATCTCCTCGCCCAGATCGGCCGTGAAGATCGTGGGACCGTCGACGGTCGCGCCCGGCGCCACCGAGGCAAGCGCGATGCGGCGGATCCGGATGCCAACCCCGGCGACCAGCGAGAACTTCCGCTCCAGCACCAGGAGGTCGCCGGTCGGCAACAGCACCGCATCGCTGACATCGAAACCCTCGGTGCGACGTACGCTGAATTGGCCCGGCGTCGGCCCGCCCACCAGAAATGCGATCAGATCGCCCTTCGCGTCGAGGCCGCGCTCGGAGATCGCGATCAGCGTGCCCGCGAGCGGCATGCCCTTCGGCACGAACACCAGCGCTTCCAGGCCCTTGTTGAAGGGAAGCTTCTTCACCGCCGGCGGCATCGGCACCACTTCGCCGCGCGCGCGCGTGAACCCCTTAGCGAAATCGAAGCGCATCACCTGGTTGACGCGCTCGAGCCCGATATAGACATAGGAGCCGTCGAGCGCGATCGATTCCGAATCGAACCAGCCGTGCGTGGTGATCGGCCGGCCGTCGGCCGCGAGCATCGGCGCGGCCTCGACGTCGGCAAGCCCGGTCATCTCGCGGCCGGAATACTCGATGCGGCCAGTGAACCAGCTGCCCTTGTCGCTGAAGGATATGAAACGCTCCCCCTTGGGATCGAGCCGGATTCCGGAAAGGCCGCCGAAGCCGCGAAAGCCCGAGGTCAACACCAGCCCGCTGCGATATTCGAGCGAGCCAAAGCGCACGCGGGAACGATCGCTTGTATCGAACGAGGGCAGTGGCCGCGCCTTGACTTCGATCGAGACCGGCGCCGCGACAAAGGCATCGTCAGTCTCGACAGATTTTGGCGGCGGCTGCGTCGCGGATTGCGCGCGCGCAATGTCCGCCAACACCAGGGCCGAAAGCCCCGCCGCTGTCGATGTCAGCAAGCGGCGGCGACTGAGTATCCGCATACGCTACGAATGCAGCTTTCGCCGCTGCCCGGACGGGACCGGCGCGGCGCCGTGGGTCTCGCTGAACAGTTCGGCGAGCTTTTCGGTGATGGCGCCGCCCAGTTCCTCGGCGTCCACGATGGTCACCGCGCGGCGATAATAGCGTGTGACATCGTGGCCGATGCCGATCGCGATCAATTCGACCGGCGAGCGGGTTTCGATTTCCTCGATGATGTGGCGCAGATGACGCTCGAGGTAATTGCCGGGATTGACCGACAGGGTAGAGTCGTCGACCGGCGCGCCGTCGGAAATCATCATCAGGATCTTGCGCTGTTCGGAACGTCCCAACAGCCGCTTGTGCGCCCAGTCGAGCGCCTCGCCGTCGATGTTTTCCTTCAGCAAGCCCTCGCGCATCATCAAGCCCAGATTCTTGCGCGCCCGCCGCCACGGCGCGTCGGCGGATTTGTAGATGATGTGCCGGAGATCGTTGAGGCGGCCGGGATTGGGCGGCTTGCCGGCGGCAAGCCACGCCTCGCGCGACTGCCCGCCCTTCCAGGCCCGGGTCGTGAAGCCGAGGATTTCCACCTTGACGCCGCAGCGCTCCAATGTCCGCGCCAGGATATCGGCGCAGGTCGCGGCCACCGTGATGGGGCGGCCTCGCATCGAGCCGGAATTGTCCAGCAGCAGCGTCACCACGGTATCGCGGAAAGTCGCTTCCTTCTCATGCATGAAGGACAGCGGATGATAGGGATCGGTCACCACCCGCGACAGCCGCGCAGGGTCCAGAATGCCTTCCTCGAGATCGAACTCCCAGGCCCGATTCTGCTGCGCCATCAAGCGGCGCTGCAGCCGGTTGGCGAGCCGCGCCACGATGCCCTGCAGATGCGCGAGCTGCTTGTCGAGATAGCTGCGCAGGCGCTCGAGTTCGTCATGGTCGCAAAGATCTTCGGCGGCGATCACCTCGTCGAATTTCGGCGCAAAGGCATGGTATTCCGGCCCACGCGGTTCGTTGGCGCCCCGCGAATTCGGCCGGGTCGCTTCGCCCGGCGTCTCGTCGTCGCCGAGTTCGCCGTCATCAAACGTGTCGGAGGTCGAAGCCTGCGCGCTTTCCATGGCGCTTTCCGACATTTCATCGGATGTCGCCTGCGCCTGGTCGGCGCTCATTTCCTGCGCGGCATCGCTGTCGGGCGAACCCTCCGCGCCGGACTGGTCGTTCTCGCCGTCGCGGTTCTCGTCCTGGTTTTCGTCGTCGTCGGTCTCCGCGTTGCGGTCGTCACCGAGTTCGAGCGCGGTGAGCAGATCATGCACTGCGTCGCCGAATCTTGCCTGATCCTCCGCGAGCCGATCGAGCCGATCGAGCCGCGCACCGATCTTGCCTTCCAGCAGCGGGCGCCAGAGGTCGACCATCTTGCGGGCCGCGGCCGGCGGCGCGAGCCCGGTCAGCCGTTCGCGCACCAGCATCGCGAGTGCATCCGACAGCGGCGCATCGGCGCGGTCAGTGATCTCATCGAATTTGCCGCGATGGAAATGATCGTCGAGCATCGCGGTGAGGTTTTTGGCGACACCGGCCATCCGCCGCGAGCCGAGCGCCTCGACTCGAGCCTGCTCGACCGCCTCGAACACGCCGCGCGCCTGCGGATTGCCGGGCATCAGCTTGCGGTGCACCTTGGGATCGTGGCAGGCGAGTTTGAGCGCGATCGAATCGGCGTGGCCGCGCACGATGGCCGCGTCGCGCCTGGTCATCTTGCGCGCCGGTTCCGGCAAGCGCGCCTTGCCCGGCGCGAGCCCCGGGCGCTCGGCGGCGAAGGTGACTTCGAGCTCAGGCTTCCTCGCAATCGCGCGCAGGCAGGCCGTGACCGCGCGCTTGAATGGCTCGGTCGGCGCTTCCTTGGATCCGGTTCGGAATTTGGAGTTGGAAGTGCTCATAGCGATTTTGCAAACCAATGGCGCGTCACGCCGTTCGGATAACCCTCGATCGAACCGAATTCCTTGTACCCGCACGTTCGGTAGAAACCCGGCGCCTGGAAACTCATGGTGTCCACATAGGAATGCGTGGCCCCGAAGCGTCTGGCTTCCTCTTCGATCGCCCGTATCAATTTCGTCCCATGATCCCTGCCGCGAAGCTTTCGCTCCATCCAGAACAACTGGATGAACAGCACCGTGGTCCACACTTCCCCGACAATCCCGCCGACGATCTTGTCGCCTTCACGTAATGAAATGGCGAAGCGCTTGTATTTCTGCTTCCCCATCTTC
>Ga0075522_10002569_pt1 | contig 13384 bp, 13 predicted proteins | sample NGEPerA_FD_74796 | JGI IMG/M metagenome (GOLD analysis project Ga0075522, IMG submission 74796) | Arctic peat soil microbial communities from the Barrow Environmental Observatory site, Barrow, Alaska, USA - NGEE PermafrostL2-A | ecosystem: Environmental > Terrestrial > Soil > Wetlands > Peat ... | reverse complement strand
CTCAACAACCGAGGCAGGGCCCGCAACCAAGACAAGGTCCGCAGCCACGCCAAGCCCAACAGCGGCGAAGCGGGCGTCGATCCAGAGGGAAATAATTACTTGGTCGTGGAATCAGGCTCAAGGCCAGGAACGGAGAGGCCAGGCGCCTCGGGCGTCGAGGCGGGCGCGGCGCTGTCGTCTTTCTTGTCTGACTTTTTCTCCACCATCAATTGCGCGCGGGGGCGAATCAGGGGATCGACCAGCCAGTTGTTGACCAGGTAGGTCCATGGTTCGAGTAATTTCTCTTGTTTAAGTTTGTCCTGCACCTGCTTCATCTTGCCTTCGTAGAGTTTGTCCAGGCTCTTGGCGGCGTCGGCGCTTTCCGCCGCAGTCTTCTCGCGCGTGGCGGGGAAATCTCCCGTAACGGCTACCTGTAAATTGTAATTATTTTCCGCCGTCTTCGCTCCGATTTTCAGAGTGTAGGTGAAGCCATCGAAGGTCTTGATCGTCACCACCAAGGGCTTGTCCATGCCGGTTTTGGCGGGCGATGCGTCGGCGACAACATCGACAAAACTTGGGTAGGAAAGGGTGCTGGAGTAGGAGGAAACTTTGTTGGTATCCAGCGCTTCTCCGGTTTTGACGTCTGACAAAACAAAGGCGCCGTTTTCGTTCGTGCGAGTCAGGGTCCAGGAATCCGCGGCGTTCGTCGAAACAAAGGAAACGGATTTGGGTTTTTCCACTTTGAAGAAATCCTTGTTCAGCCATTCCGACGGCTTGGGATCGACCGTGGAGAGGGGATCGGAAACAGTCAGCACCTCGCCCGGATCGCTTTTTAACATGACGAAACGGCCATCGGGAAATTGATCGTCCATTCCGGGCATGGGCGAGGGCCGGTTGGATTTGCGGGTGTGTTTTTTGCCGACGAGGAGAGACTGCAAGGCTTTGCCTTGCGCGTCCTTGAATTCGATCAAGGTCGCCGAATCGGGGCCTTTGCCCGGGTCTTCCAAGTGCATTCGCGCCATCTGCGACGGGCCGATCGGCTCGGCCTGGGCAATCTTGAGATCACTCATTTTGATCAGCAGATCGCTGATTTGGGAAAAATTGGCGGGATAATCATTGCGCTGCTGGACGCGCCAGCGATCGTCCTTTTTCACCAAATCCAAATCGCTCTCGCCTTTGATATGAATGGCGGCGACGTCGTTGACTTGAAAATTGGGCAGGACTTTCTGCCCGAGCTTGGTGCCGGAATCGCTCCACGATTCTTCATGGCGATTGAGCAATAACAGGCACGCCCCGCCCAGAATAACCAGGGCCACTAAAAGCAAGATCAATTGTTTGCGGTTCATTTTGCGGCAGTTCGTTTGCGTTTGACGAGGGCCAGCACAATGCCGGTCAGCGCGACCAGCGCGGGCATGGCGCCGATGTTGACAACCTTCGTCCAAAATTCCAGCGCATCGGTGTCCTTCGCCAATTTTTTACGGTCGTCTTTCAAATCCTTATTCACAGCGGCCACGACCTTCTGGTAATTTTCCATTTCCTTTTGTTGCTCGGGCGAAAGGATGAATTTTTGTTCGGTGCCGGTCTTGGTGGATTGCAATTCGCTGAGCTTGCGTTGCGTCTCTTCCTTTTTGGCTTCGAGTTCCTTGACCTTGGCTTCCCATTCGCTGCCGGCGCGCGCTTCCATTTCCTTCAACCGGGTGAAGGGCCGGTTCAAACTGGCCCGGCTGCGCAAGGTGATCAAATCGCTGTCGCCGGAAAGCTGTTCGACGAAGCTTTGCACCAGGTTCAGATTGCCATTCATCGGCTGGACCATGCGGTAACCGAGGAACTCGCGCACCTGCACGCACACATTGTCATTCAACATGTCCGTATCGCTGACCAGAATGACCAAGCCGTCGGTTTTGGATTCCTTGAGCTGCGGCTCGTTGGTTTCGGGTTTCTCTTTCTCTTTGTCCTTGTCATTTTCCTTGGCCGGTTTGGGCGGCCCATCCGGGAAGGCGGTCTTGAATTTTCCCGTCAACCGGACGGCCAAAGCGTAATCCTTATTGGACGGCTTGAAATCTTTGACAATCTGTTCCGCCCCCATGCTGGCGGTCATTCCCTCGACCAATTCGGACTGCGACGAACTATGGATCAACACCGTTTCCTTCAACCCAGCGACGGGCGTCCCGGTAAAAGCGCCGGCAAAAGGAAAGACCAAATTATCTATTTGACTGGTCACAACGTCGTCGCCATTGACGCCCTGTTTGTTGACCATCAGAACTGTGGGCATGACGGCGCCGTTTTGCGGGTTGTGGCCGGCGAAGGTCATGTCCGCCACCACTTTGTTGAGGTCCATGTCCAGGCCCCAGGCTTTCAAAAGTTTGTCAAGACTCGATTGGCCGGAGCTTTCGCCGAGCACTTGGGCCATTTGATCGTGCTTTTGGTCGAAGTAAGCGTGCGGATCGAGGAAGGCCAGCAACTTGCCCCCGCGCAAAACGAATTGATCCAGCGCATATTGGGTGGTGTCGCTGATGTCGCGCGGATGGATGACCAGGAGGACTTTGACGTCGTCGTCGATCTTGACGGCCGTCATGGGAATTTCTTTGACGGTAAAATCCTTTTTGATTTCGCTCAGGAAAGCCCATGGTTCGGAGGCCGTTTGCCCCATCTGTTGCATCATGGGATTGGGCGCCGAACCGAAAATCGGCAGCGCGCTCATCACTCCCAAGGTGGGCGGCGTCGGATTGACCACCCGCGCAATCGAGCGGGAAATGTCATACTCCAGCAGGCGTTCGCGATCCGGCGGCAGCCAGGGGATGGCTACTTTTTCGTCGAGCATGCTGACGACCACGCCGAGGTAAATTTTATTTCCGCCGAAAGGAGCGGTCGCCTGGCCTTCCACGCCATCGAGCCGGGCCGAGTCTTCGGCGTCGGAATCCGGCTTGGGATCGAGTTTTTGAATGACGATTTTGCCGTGGGAGGCCTGTTTGTATTCGCCGAGCAAATCCTCGACGTGCTGGGCGTAAGTGCGCAGGGCGGGGGGCATGGCGGTGTCGTCCTGCGTGCAATAAAAACGGATGGTGACCCGGGAATCCAGTTTGCCCAGGATGCGTTTGGTGCCGGGCGAAAGCGTAAAGGCCTTCTCTGACGTCAAATCGATGCGCTCCTTGGCGGCGCTGGTCACGACATAAAACGCGACCAGCACGACAAACATGACGACGACACCCGCCGTCGAGTAAAGAATAGTTTCGAGATTTTTCTGCTTCATGGCTTGTCCTTGCAAATCTTCAACCCGCCCGGTGGCTGCGAATGATGACGCCGGTGGTGAACAACGAGAATCCGATAATGCTCAGGAAGAAAATAATGTCGCGCGAATCGAGCACGCCTTTGGTGAACCATTCGAAGTGCGTAATCACACTCATGGCGGCGACTGCATCGACCAGCCACGGCTTGTCCATCCGCGTCAACAAATTGGTCACCGGCGGAAACCCGCAGAGCACCAGGAAAAGACAAATGACCACCGCGACAATAAAGCTGACGACCTGGTTGCGGGTCATGGCGGAGGTCATGCAACTGATGGCCAGATAAGCGCCCGCCATCAGAAAACTGCCGACGTAACCCGCAAAAATCACGCCGTTGTCCGGCGAGCCAAGATAGTTAACTGTAATGACCACCGGAAAAGTCAGGACCAGAGCCAGGAGGAGGAAAATCCACGAAGCAAGGAACTTTCCCACAATCGCCTGCCAGGCGGTGATCGGCATGGTCAAGAGGAGTTCCAAGGTGCCGACGCGCCGTTCTTCAGCCCACAACCTCATGCCGACGGCCGGCACCAGAAAAAGATAAAGCCATGGATGCCAAAGGAAAAAGGAGGAGTCCAGCGAAGCCTGGCCGCGCTCAAAAAATCCCCCGGCCATGAAAGTAAAAAATCCTGTCAAGAGCAGGAATATGACAATAAAAACGTAGGCGACCGGCGAGGAAAAATAGCCGCTCAATTCGCGCTTGGTGATGGTCTTGATATTGGCAAAGGTATTCATTTATTCACCTCTTTTCCGGTATCGGGCAGAGTGATGGTGCGGAAGACTTCATCGAGACGGCCTTCCTCGGTGTGCAGTTCCTCGACCTGCCAGGCGCTGGCGGCGAGCAGGACGTTGCGCGCCAAATCGCCATTGCGGTTTTCGGTTTTCGGATAAATTCTCGCCCAAACTTTGCCATTTTCCTCCTTGACGATGGCGGTGCGGCGGGCGTTGGCCACGCCGGAAAGTTTGTCCACCAATTGCGCTCCCGCGACTCCGCGGACGACCAGCAGGACCGCGCCGGCCACGTCGGACTGGTGCTTCAACTGCTGGGGCGTGCCGTTGGCCACAATCTTGCCGCGGTCAATAATAATGGCGCGCGAACAAACCGCCTCGACCTCCTCCAAAATATGCGTCGAAAAAATAATCGCCTTGCGCTCGCCCATGCGGCGGATCAGCCCGCGCACTTCGTGCTTTTGATTTGGGTCCAGTCCGTCGGTCGGTTCGTCCAGCACGAGGACATCGGGATCATGGATGATGGACTGGGCGAAACAGGTGCGATGCCGGTAGCCTTTGGAAAGTGTGTCCACGCTTTGATACAGCACCGCCTCCAGAAAACACATTTCGACCACGCGATGGATGGCCTTTTTCTTTCCATCACCGCGCAAGCCGCGCAATTCGGCCACGAAACCGAGAAAACTTTCCACCGTCATATCGGCATAAGCCGGGGCATTTTCCGGCAGATAGCCAATGAGCCGTTTGGCCGGAATAGGGTCCTCCGCCATATCGTGGCCGCCGACCGTCACGCGGCCATCGGAGGGAGGAATAAAGCCGGTGATCATCCGCATGGTGGTGGATTTGCCCGCGCCGTTAGGCCCGAGAAAGCCCAGCACTTCGCCTCGTTCCACCGTGAAAGAAATGTGATTAACGGCCACCTTGGGGCCAAACGATTTGGTGAGGTTTTCGACTTTAATCATTAATGTTTCTTTTCAACCAGGCCGCCAACGAGGCGGCTGTATTAATCTGACTAATTTAAGGCCAGATTGTTCAAACGGAAAATTCTAAAGAAACGAGCAGACGTATTCACACAGGCCGGACTTGACCCCGATATCAAACCCGGAATTGGCGGGAACTTCAAAAACGTCGCCGGCCGAATAAGTATTTATGGCGGTCTGGCCGTCGAGCTTGACCAGGCATTGGCCGGCGATAATCTTCATGCGCTCGGCTTTGCCAGTGCCGAAATGGAATTCGCCGGGATAAATCAAGCCCAGCGTTTTTTTGCTGTCATCGGCAAAAATCAAACTATGGCTGACGACGCGGCCTTCGAAGTAGATATTTGCTTTGGCGACCGCCGTCACACCTTTGAATTCAGTTGGCACCATGCGGACAATTTAAAATTGAAAACGCCAATCATGCAAGCCCTTCCCGGCGATTTTATCACAGACCGCTTTCTGACCGAGGACCCGGATTGCCCTGTTTTCGGCCTAAACCTCGCGTGCGCGTGGCCTTTTCCGGTTGCGGTGGCGGCCGATTCAGGAACTTCTCCTCACCGCCGAAATCAAGCCTTATATGCGCGCTGGGGAGATACTCCATCGGTGGGGTTTCCGTGTCACCAGTACTGGTGACTAGCCGCAAACCGGGGGCGGAGTATGCTTTGAATCGTTGACGGTGTAAAAATGCAGTTTCCGTGTGTGTGGGAAAACGTATGTCTGCGGCGTGGCGCTGGTCAACACGAACATTTTCGGACACTCAGTTCTCATAATGGGAGGCCGGGCGAAAGCCCGGCTTTTCCTTTTTCCCCTCTAGCAAAAGCGGCGCGATTCCGGTATGTTTGACCTCATCAGCAGTGTTTTGGAAATTGAGATGGCGTTGCGACAATTGTCTCCGCAAAAGCGTTGGGAAATTGCCCGTTGGCTGCTGGAAGATTTGCAGGAAAGCGATCTCAACCCAGTGGAAAGCGGGGCCTCAACTGACAATGGCGGGCCCCTTCCGCCGCTGCCCGATTATTCGGCCCGCCGCCGCCGAATTTTTGGGAACAAGGTTCTTCCGAATATGGTCATTGTCGCTCGTGCGGAAGAACGCTGGTGAAGACCTACGCCGATACCAGTTTTCTGTTTTCGCTCTACGCCGCCGACCTCTCCCCCGACTACTCCAGCCCGGTGGGTTCCCACGACTTTTCAGCCGTGCGGTTCTCGGTCAGCCAGAAGCCTTGAATGGCGCTGGCCATGCGGACTAACTCTTCCGGCGCAGAAGGCTTGACCAGATAGGCGTTTGCGCCTTGGAAGTAGGCGTGCTGAATATCCGCGTCCTGCGGGGAGGAGGTCAAAATGACGACGGGCAGGGTTGAAATCGCGGACTCGGTGCGAATCCAATGCAAGACTTCCATTCCAGATTTTTTGGGCAGCTTGAGGTCCAGCAGCAACAGGCAGGGCAGCGGACATTCGTCGCGGCTCGAATAACGGCCGGCGCCAAGCAAGTAATCAATTGCTTCCTGTCCATTGGGCACAATGACCAATGGGTTGCGGATGCCGGCATCCGTAAAAGCTCGCCGCATGAAGAATACATCGTCCTCCTCGTCTTCCGCGTAGAGGACGGGTTTGGGCGAATTAGGTAGATTGCTTTGGCTCATGCCGGTTGAACATCTATCGGAAAGGCTGACTTTATCAATCTCTGATTGCCGTCCCAAAAATCTCGTCCACTCAATATAAAATCCACCCATCGGACTAAAATGCCAAAAAACGGCGTGAGAAAATTCTGTTCCTCATTTTTTTGCCCCCATTTTTTTGCCTTCGAATTCTTCGCTTCAAGATTGGCAAAGCCAACGTTCCCGCTATTCTGGAAGAGTCATGAGTAAAGCAGCCAAACATCGTTTTTGCCCGGCGGTGCAACGCGAAATCTCCGCGGCCGAGTGCGGCCAGAACCGGGGCAGCCGTTACGCCTGTCCCTCCGCTTGCCTCTATTCGCCCCTGGCCCCGGCCAATTATTCCCTGCTCCTCGAATTAGAAAGCGAAGTGGACCGCAAATCAGCGGAACGCTTCGCGGCGGAAGAGCGAAAGTCGCCCGAGTTGCAAAAATTGGTTCAGCAAATTTCCTTCGCGACCTCTCCGCACGCCTATCACGCCTTTTTCTCCAATCTTTTCTTTTTCAAGCGGGACAGCGCAGGGTTGAGCTTCGCCGATCGCTGGCGGAAGGAGAATTTTCCCGGCCTCAAAAATGATGAACGAGTGTTGTTCGAAGCCAAAACGCGGACGCGGATCGCCCTGCTGGAAATTCATCGCATTATTGACAGCGAGCAGATCGAGGCGGTCGATTTGCTGACCGCCGCCCCCGAGCCTATCGTCCTGCGCGACCGCAGCCTGGCGGCGGTGGCGTCGCGTTTTTCCACCATCCTGGCCTGGGTGTATCCGTTGCCGCATTACTGGCGTTTGCATGGCACGGTTATTATCCTCCCGGAGATTGGGCAATTTGAACCGGTGGAGATTCTCCACGAAACCGCGCGCCGCCTGGGCGGCCCCACCACGGAAAAGGAATTGCGCCTCTGGCTGGTGGAGAATTTTGTCCGCGTCGATGAATCGTTGATGGCCACCGGACGGATGCGCCAGATGCAAATGTTCGCGGGGATGGATGCGGACTTCGGCAAAGCCGTTTACGAGCTTCGCGCCCCTTTTGGCGCCTGCCGCGCTGCCCTGGACGAAATCGCGGAAGTGGAGCCGGAATCCTTGACCCCAGTCGAGCGAGACGAAGGCTTCGCGGAGTCGCGCGTCTGGCTGACCCAAGAGGACCCCGCGAAAACTTCCGAAAATCCCATGATCCTCGGGCGTGTGCTGCTGGGCCAGTCTCACTGCCGGTTGGAAGCCATCGGGCGCGAGCGTCTGGGCCGGCTGCGGCAACAGTTTGAAAAGGCGCTGGGCGATCGAGCGCGTTTCGCCAGCGAACGCTTCGACGATCTCGCCTCGAAATTAAAGGGCCAGGAATCGCCGCCCAACATGGCCCTCATCCCGCCCAGGCTTTTGGAAGCGCCCAATAAATTTGCTTTCGGTTCATCTCGAGTCGAGAGGCCGGCCCCGGGTGTGTCGTTCGAAGAAGTGGAAGCCCAACAGCGCGCCCGCCATTATCGCGCTTTTCTGGACAATACCGTTGCGGCGCTCGACGGCCATACCCCGCGGGAAGCCGCCCAGGATCCCGCCCTTCGTCCGAAATTGATCCATCTCTTGAAACTGTGGGTGCGCCAGCACGACGAAACCAACCTCAGCACCGGACGCGATGATGACATCAACTGGCTGCTGCGCGAGTTGGGAGCGACGGAAATTCTATTTGACGCGCCGCCGCCCCGGGCCAGATATCCGAAACCCGGCGCCTCGGAGAAGAGTGACGCCGATGACGTGGATGATTTCGACGACTTCATAGATGACGGCGATTTTCCGTGGCCCGTTCTCTCGCCGGAGCCGTTATCGGCCAGCGAAGCTTCTGACCGCCTGGGGTCTATCTATGACGACTTCGAGACGGCGCAGGATGCGCTGGACTATTTGGAGGGCGTGGATTCATGTTTTATAGAGGACGCCGCCGAGCTTTGTGAGCGTCAAATGGCGCCCGAGGAATTCAACCTTTTTATGCCCTCCCTGGTCCAGGTCCGTTTTGTCTTGGTCCCTCGCGGCTTTCGCGAGCCGGAGTTGAATAGGGACAGGTTGAGCATCGCCTTCGACGAGTCCTTGCGGAAGTTTCGTCAAAAAGCAAAGGGTTTTAGTCCAGATATGATGGTGCGCTGGCTGGAAAATTGCCGGCAACCGGCGCTGGCCGAGGAAATGACGCTAACCTTGTCCACCGCCTTTCGCGAGTTGCCCTCAAACGAGCGCCCCGATCCTTTCTCGGAACTTCTCATGATCGTTACGCTCCGCCACATGATTGACGAGTTGGATGAATCGATCCGGCAGGTGAGCCAGGGCGATTGACCGAATTTCAGGATCGGTGTGCGAATCTCGCGGAATTCTTCATTAATATCCGCCCCGCTAAGTGCCTGCGCGCGTTGCCGCTCGGTGAACTCAGGACAACGCAAGGCTGACCAGCGGATCGTTGATCGAGACGACAGCGATCAGGGTGCAACCGTCCACCGAATAATTCTCCTCATGTTGCGAGCCTCTGTCAGCATGATGAAAATCTCCGGCGGCCAATTTGCGATGGCCGACCACCAGGTCACCGCTGAGAATATAAAAATTTTCCGGGTTGGCGTGCCCGTGTGCGGGGTAGCGGACACCGGGTTCGAGTTTGCCCAGCAACACCGCGTACCCGCGCTCGCGCTCCAGTGAAAGCACTTTAACAAACGCACCCGGGATCGGCAATCTCTTCCAACCGGTTTGGGTCGCCTTGGCGATAAAACTAAGGCCGGGAGGAACCGGCGGTGAAATCTCTTGAGAACCATTGGCGGCGTCGAGATTCTCGATGCGCTTCAGCATTTTCTCCTTTAAATCAAAGGGGAGGGGAATCGCAGGAATCGCTCCCGCAACCAACGCCAGCGTGGCTTGTAAGTTATGCGCAAGGTCCGCCAACTCGGAGTTGACGGCCATTTCGGCCTCGAAATCCTGCTTTTCCGAAGGCGTGAGCGCCCCCAAAGCGTAAAGACTGGCCTCTTCCTGTTGTTGCTCTGAAATCAAAGATACTCCTGCAACGCATCGCGTAATTTCAACATGCCGCGGCGAATCCGTGCCTTGACGGTCCCTAGTGGTTCATTCAATGATTCAGCAATCTCAGGATGAGTCATGCCTCTAAAAAAGGCCAATTCAATGGCTTGTCGCTGCTCTTGTGGAAGATTTTTCACGGCGGATCGGATGGCTGCCACTTCATTTTCCGGCAGGAACGCTTGTCCCGTGTCAGGCCGCACCCACTGGTCATTGCCGTTGAGATCGGCGATGACACGCGAGCGTCGTTGACGGGAGCGCAACCGGTCAATGCACCGGTTGCGGGTCATCGAAAGGGCCCAGCAGAAGGGGAGGCCTCTTGTCTCGTCAAAATCGTCAATTTTCACCCAGATTTGCACAAAAACATCTTGTATAACTTCTTCAGCCTCCTCAGGAGAATTGAGCATGCGCTGGGCAATCGAAAAAAGCGGACGAGCTATCAGGTCGTAAAACTCACTTAACGCATTGATGTCCCGCGATTCAATGCGGCGCAACAAATCAACTTGCAGACTATCCACAATTTGCAGCATATTTTTCCAGCTTTCTGTATTGATAAAGAACCATTCTGGGATCTTCAGGCTCAGTCCTGCTGAGAAGAAGGCATATTACCGGCATGTTTCCATTCCACAAGCGTTGCCAGCGCTTAATTCGATATCGGGCAAAACCTTACCGTGGAGAATGAATGCGCATTTTGCCTCCGTCTAACGAGGGCGGCCCGGCGCGGGAGACATTCTTTTCTTCAAAGAAGTCTCGAAAGCGCCATCGATTTTCGCTCATAACAAATTGATGTCAAGGGGCTAAAGCATTTTGTGCGTGGGTAAGTGCATCCAAACCTTCGCAGCACTCGTATTAATTGATAATGTTAATGTACGTATCCATGCACCGAGGCATATCATGCTTCGGAAATTCGCACCCCCATTGCGGAACGGATCGTTTAATTGAACAGTCGTAGCTCAAGGTGGAAACAAACAAATAAACAGAAACAAAACTCCCCCCGGCATCTAACGAAAGGTATAGCATTCTATGGACACGAAAAATTCAGAACTGTTGAAATTAATTGCGGCAAAAAGAAGCCGTCGTTCGGCGTTGCGCACTATGGCCGCTGGTGTGTTGGGAGCAGGAGCTTGGCGCTTCATGGGAAGCAAGGCGGAGGCGGCGGACGGCCCGGGCCAGGATGCGGCTGTGCTCAATTTCGCGCTTAACCTCGAGTATCTGGAGGCGCAGTACTACAGCTACGCCACCACCGGAAATAACATCCAGGCCCAAGGCGTGGCCATCACCGGCTCGGGAACGCAGGGCACAGTCACTGTCAAGAATAATGCTGCCGTGCCGTTTGTCAGCATGGCGGTGCAACAGTACGCGCAGGAAATCGCCGCAGACGAACTCAACCACGTTAAGTTCCTGCGCACGGCGCTGATCGGCGCGGGCGTGCAACCCGTGGCCATGCCGGCCATCGATTTGCTCAATAGCTTCACCACGGCGGCCCAGGCGGCGGGAGTCGTTCCGGCCGGCACATCCTTTGATCCCTTTTCGACACCTACTTTTTGGTGGGCGCTTATATTTTTGAAGACGTGGGAGTGACGGCCTATCATGGCGGCGCGCCCTTGATCACCGACCGGAATATTTTGTCGGCCGCCGCGGGCATTCTGGGCACGGAGGCCTATCACGCCGCGACCGTCCGCACCCTCCTCTATCAAGCGGGCTCCGCCGCGCAAACGATCACGGGCCAGATTTCCACTCTGCGCGCCACGCTGGACGGCACCATCAATTCCGGGCCTGACGATGCGGGCGTCGTCCTCAATAACACATCCCACATCGTGCCAACGGACCCCAACAGCCTGGTCTTCAGTCGCACGACGCGACAGGTGCTGAACATTGTTTATGGAGCGGCCAACGCTTCCTCCGGCCTGTTCTTTCCCAATGGCATGAATGGCTCCATTCATTGATCCGCCGCATTTACAAAACAGGATTACTATGAATAAAAATCTACAGCGGCTCATGGTGAGCGGGGCGATTCTTTTGCTCGGCGCTTTGCCTCTTTTTGCCCAGAACACGGGGCAACAACTTTACGGAATCACGGCTCTCGATAATCAACTGATCTCGGTTGACCCGTCGAGCGGACAAGGCACGTTGGTCGGCCCCTTGAATGCGATCGTTTCCGGGTACGGAATCGCCGCGCGTTATGGGCGGCTCTACACCTTCGATCCGAACAAAAATGATATAGTACAGATCGATCCAGCCACGGCGACTTTGGGCAATTCAATCAACATCGGCGTGACCAATTTGCAAGGCGAGGGCGACCTGGCCTTTCGCGGCGATGGAGTTGGTTTTCTGACTTCGGCCTTGCACGCCGACGGCAGTGTCGCCAATGACTTGTATTCATTCGATGTCATTGCCGGGACCGCGCAACGCATCGGCACGACGACCGAGGCGGTGGACGCGCTGGCCTTTGACAACTCTAACACACTCTACGCGTTGGGCAAAGATGATACCAACCTCTACACGATCAACCAGAGCAATGGAACAATGACGGCGGTGGGGCCGTTGGGCATCGCGATGAGCAGTCCCTTTGCGGGCATGACCTTTGGCCCGGATGGCACGCTCTACGCGGCGATTAATGACCAGCTTTACGTCATTAATAAAACCAATGGCGCGGCCAGCCCAAGCCTCAACACCAACGTGCTGGACTTCGGCTTCAGCAGTGTTTCGGGGCTGGCGTTTCAAACGCCTCGCGCCCCCACGCAATTGGTCGGGATCACTGCCGGCAACGAACTCTTCTCCGTCAACTTGAGCAATGGAGCGGGGAGCTTGATCGGCAACTTGGGAACCAACGTTTCCGGCGACGGATTGGGGATGAGTTCAAACGTCCTTTATACGTTTGAGGCCAGCAACGGTCGAATCGTGGAAATCAATCCCACCACCGGGAACGAAATCGCCTCGATCAATGTCGGATTGACCAATGCCGGAGGGCAGGGCGGATTGGCCTTCGCCAATAACGGATCGGGTTTCCTGGCTGTCACCAATGAGGGCACAAATGTAGGCAACGCTTTGTACTCATTTAACCTGGCCAAAGGTTCTTCGTTGTTGGTGAGCAATACCAGCATGACACTCACGGCGCTCGCTTTTGGCACGAATCAGCTTCTCTATGCCTTGGGACCGAACGATTCCAACCTCTATATCGTCAATCAAACCAACGCCGCTCTCAGTCTGGTGGGGCCGCTGGGCGTGTCCGCCAGCAGCGCTTATACAGGTCTGGCCTTCGGGGCGTCCGGCGTCCTCTACGCCGCGATTAATGACCGGCTCTACACCATCAATCTAACCAACGGCGCCGCCACCACAGTGGCCACAAATACGGGCTTCGGGTTTGGCAATGTTTCCGGCCTGGCCTCTATCGCCAGCCCGACGCAACTCACCTTGGCAACCGAAGGGACCAACATGGTCATCTTTGGCGTTGCTTCCGGTTACACTCTCGAATCGTCCACTAATGTCGCCGGCCCTTATACAGCGACCTCTTTTCAGGGCGATCCTTCGCGAGTGACGAGGAATGCGCCGCAAATGTACTTTGTGTTGCGGCACAACTGAAAAATTCCGACAGTTCAAATTCATTCGAAATCCGTCGGCCGGAGATAATCTGGCCGGCGGGTTATCGTTCTGCCTAGCAGCCTGTCGGGCTTAAGCGATCACCCATCCTAATAGCGATTATGGAACATATAGGGCCAGACACGTTGCGAGGGTAAC
>Ga0075522_10002566_pt1 | contig 13388 bp, 10 predicted proteins | sample NGEPerA_FD_74796 | JGI IMG/M metagenome (GOLD analysis project Ga0075522, IMG submission 74796) | Arctic peat soil microbial communities from the Barrow Environmental Observatory site, Barrow, Alaska, USA - NGEE PermafrostL2-A | ecosystem: Environmental > Terrestrial > Soil > Wetlands > Peat ... | reverse complement strand
AGCTAATTATGATACACTACACTAGTGTCTTAATCTTAATCTTAATCCTCTTCATTAAAAAGAGAGTAAGATTACGATTACGATTAAGATTAGGAGTAGGAATCCAGGGCAGTCAAACCAATTGCCATCCCTGCCCTCCACGCCCGGCGGGTCTTCATTGGACTTTGTCCGCGGGGGCGCCCATGGTTATGTGCCGGATATACCGCACCTCTTCGGGCTTGTACGGGGTGCCGTCTTTTCGAAGGATGTCGTGGAACCATAGCGGCGGCTCACTCGTGTATCGCTTGCTCCATGAATCCCAGGGGAAAATCGTCTGGGTTTTTCCAGAAACAAAACCCCAGTTGCACGCCCCAACGTCCTCTGCTTTGAAAATGCCAAGCACTGGATCAAAGGTGCTCCCGACTGGCCGAGCCATGTACTCCGTGCAAACAATCGGACGATGATACCGTCGCAGATTGACGATGCATTGTTTGGTTTCGTCCGGCTTCCCGTAACTGTGGAAGGTTATAATGTCGGATTGGTTGAGCTGGATTTTCTCGAAATTGGAAAACGCCGAGGGCGAAGCCCAATTTCCTTTCCAAACTCCCGAACTGGCGGGCTGGCTGGGGTTGACTTCGCGGTCCCAGGCGAAGACTTTTTTCAGCAGCAACAAGGACGATTGTCTTTTGTGGTGAGATTCAAACTTGCCGTAGGAAGAGTCGTTCAAATTGTCCGGCTCGTTGTAAAGGTCCCAAAACGCGATTCGCGGGTCGTCACGAAAATGCCCGAGCACACCCTCCACATAACTCTTCAACTCACCCAACCGCTCTGGATGCTCCATATATTCCCGTCCCGGAGATTGCACCCAGCCGGAATTGTGCAGGAACGGTTTGGGCTCATGCTGCCGGCCGAGTTTCGGGTCGGGGTCCCAGCACGAATCGAAAAAGACGAAGATCGGCTTGATGTGATGTTTGTCGGCCAATTTCAAAAACTCCTCCATTCGCTCAAGGAAGCCGGCGGAATCCTGGGTCCAAAGGAGATTGTGCAGGAAAACCCGCGCGGTGTTGAAACCGAGGCCTTCGGCGTAGCCCAACTCGCGGTCAATGGTGGCCGGATCGAAAGTGCCGGCCTGCCACATTTCGAGTTGGTTGATGGCGGTGCTGGGCGAGAAATTACAACCCACCAGCCAGCCCACTTTGGCGTGCCAGGACTCGGCCTTTTCCTGTGACCATTGTTCTCCAGGCGGAGATGCCGCCGAGACCAACCCGGCGCACGAAAGCAAAACTGCAATAAAACGCACGAACGACAGCCCTTGAAATTTCATAGTCATGAATTTGGCGCTAAATTGTACTGATTGGGAGCAAACGGTCACGCCGCAAATTCATTTTGCAAAATGGCAGGATGCCCAATGGCCTGGCACAATTTCGCGCCAGGCGGGGCGGTCAGTTTGGCAGAGGGGTTGAGCGAGCGGACAGCGTGGATGAAAGGGGCATCCCCCCGGAGGATCAATCGGCGAAGGAATTTCGCCAGTCAAGACTATTCTACCGCGGCGGGTCGAGGGATCGATTTGCGGGACGGCGGAAACCAAGGCCTGGGTGTAGGGATGTTTGGGCGTTTGCACGACGGCTTGGGCAGGTCCGAGTTCGACGATTCGGCCCAGATACATCACCATGACGCGGCGGCTGATGTGCTCGACCACCGCCAGATCGTGCGCCACAAAAAGATAAGCGACACCATGTTCACGTTGCAGGTCTTGCAGCAGGTTGATGATCTGGGCCTGCACTGAAACATCCAGGGCGCTGACAGGCTCGTCGCACACAATCAGCTTCGGCTCGACGGCTAGGGCGCGCGCGATGCCGATGCGCTGCCGCTGTCCGCCGCTGAATTCGTGCGGGTAACGTTGCGCGTGGCCCCGATCAAGGCCGACGGCTTCGAGCAACGCTTCGATGCGCTTCTGCCGTTCGACACGACCCGGCGCGAGGCGATGAATTTCCAAAGCTTCGGCGATGATTTCTCCCACCGTCATGCGCGGGTCGAGAGAATTGTAGGGGTCCTGGAAAATCATCTGAAACTTCCGCCGGCGCGCGCGCAACTCCGCGCCGGTCAGTTTCGCAATGTCTTCGCCTTCGAGCCAAATGCTGCCGGCGGTCGGTTCGATCAATTTTACGATGGCCCGGCCCAGGGTGGTTTTGCCGCAGCCGCTTTCGCCAACCAACCCGAGAGTCTCAGCGGGATCAATGCGAAAACTGACGTCGTCCACTGCTTTGACGAGCTGGCGCGCGCCGCCAAAAAGTCCGCGCCGAACCGGGAAATAAACTTTGAGATTTTTGACTTCCAGCATGGCGCGATTAGTTGGCGGCATTCCAATACGGACAGCGCACCCAGCGATGGGGTTCCACTTCAAGGAGCGGCGGCATGTTCGTCGAACAATCGGGACGCGCCTTCGGGCAGCGCGGATGGAATCGGCAACCGGTAGGCATTGAGCCGAGATTGGGGACGTGGCCGGCAATGGCGCGCAGGCGCTCCGCAGCCCGGCCCAGTTTAGGAACGGAGTTGATCAACGCCTGGGTATAGGGATGCAACGGACGTTCCAGCAACTCCCTCGCCGATGCCATCTCGACAATCTGCCCCGCATACATGACGGCCACGCGGTCGGCAATTTGGCCGACAATGCCGAGATTATGCGTGATGAGCAACATGCTCATGCCGAGACGCTCCTTCAACTCCTTGAGCAGGTCGAGGATTTGGGCTTGGATCGTCACATCGAGCGCGGTGGTGGGTTCATCGGCCACCAGCAATTTCGGTTCGGCGGCCAGCGCCATGGCGATCATGACGCGCTGTTGCATCCCGCCGGACATTTCATGCGGATAATTTTTCAGGCGCGACTCCGGCGCGGGAATGCCGACCCATTTCAAAAGGCGGACAACTTCGGCATCAGTGGCCGCCGCAGGGCGATGAAGTTTGAGCGATTCCTTTATTTGCCGGCCAATGCGAAAAACCGGGTTGAGCGACGCGCCCGGCTCCTGAAAAATATAACTGACTCCCCTGCCCCGCAATTGCCGCAACTGCCGAGGAGAGGCGCGCAAAACATCCTGGCCATCCAGCAAAATTTCGCCCTCGGGATAATGGGCCGGCGGACTGGGCAGCAACCGGGCGATGGAGAGCGCCGTGACGCTTTTGCCCGAGCCGCTTTCGCCGACCAGGCACAAGGTTTCGCCATCGCCAATGGAAAACGACACGCCCTCCACCGCGCAAACCGCGTCCTCGCCCGAGCCAAATTCGAGCCGGAGATTTTTGATTTCCAACAAGCGGCAAACTGTACGATTTGCCCGCCGCCAGTGACGAGTTTTATTTCGACGAAAGAGCGAAAGTCCTTTACCGTTGCGGCAGAACATGCGATTAAAAAATCTTTTGTGTTATGGTTTGGTGGGGTTCGCGGCGGGTTGCGGCACGCCTGCTCCAGCGCCCCGCCCTCCAGAAACGCTGGCCGATTTTCAGAATGCCGCCGCCAAATTTCATTCGATCATCAGCCTGCCGGACTTTGAAACAACGACCAATGCCATCGACCAATCGGTCAAGCGAACGATTGCCACCGCCGACGCCGCTCTCGACCAGATCGGCCGTTTGCAACCGTCCGAAGTCAACTTCCAAAACACTTTGCGCGCCCTTGATGACGTCGATGACGGCATCAGTCTGACCGAGAATCGCCTGGAAATTATCAAACAGACCAGCCCGGACGAAGCGATGCGCGACGAGGCGACGGAACAGATCAAAGTCATTCAGCAATGGGTGGTGGGCTTGGACTATCGCGAGGACGTTTATCGAGCGGTCAAGGCTTATGCCGACACGCATCCCAACCTGTCCGGCGAGGACGCCAAGCTGCTCAAAGAAACCATGCGCGATTATCGGCGCGCCGGATTGGACTTGCCCAAAGAGCAGCGGGATGAAGTCGAGGCCCTCCGCAAAAACCTTTCCGGCCTGACGACGGATTTTGAAACCAACGTGACCAAGGCCGAGCAGAAATTGATTTTCACCAAGGCGGAGATGGACGGCGTACCCGGCGATTTCCTTGAGCAAAAGGGTGTCAAGAATGACGATGGCACCTATTCCGTCATGGCCAACATTACCTGGCATTACCTGACCGTGATGGAAAATGCCAAGAGCGAGGAAACCCGTTTGAAGCTCGAAACCGCGCGCGACAGCCTGGCGAAAAAGGATAATGTCCCCCTCCTCCAGCAAATTCTGGTCGTGCGCGACACTCTCGCCCACAAGCTGGGTTATCCAACCTGGGCCGATTACGTGATCGAAGTCAAGATGGCTAAAACAGCCGCGCGCGCGCAAGATTTTCTGGAAAAATTGAAAGTGGGCTTGCAGCCGAAGTTCGATGCCGAGGTCGCCGAATTTCGGGCGATGAAAGTCAAAGATACCGGCGACACCAACGCGCAGATTCACTTGTGGGACTGGCGCTATTACGCCAACCAACTGAAGAAGGAGAAATACACCGTCGATGAAGAGCTGCTTAAAGTTTACTTCCCTTATCAACACGTTCTGGAAGGCATGTTTAGAATCTATCAACGGATTTTCGGCCTGAAATTTCAGCGCCTCGACGCGCCTTATAAATGGGTCCCCGATTTGCAGCTTTATGCCGTCTCCGATTCCCAGTCGGGCGAACCTCTCGGACTTTTTTATCTCGATATGTTCCCGCGCAAAGGCAAATACAACCACTTTGCCGAGTTTGGTATTATTGACGGGAAATTGATGGAGGACGGAAAATACCAGCGGCCAACGGTGGCCTTGATTTGCAATTTCCCCTCGCCCTCCGGCGACAAGCCCGCGCTGCTGGACCACCAGGATGTGGAGACGCTCTTCCACGAATTCGGCCATGCCATGCATTCGATCCTGACCCGGGCCAAGTTCGCCCGCTTTTCCGGCACGAGCGTGCCGGGAGATTTCGTCGAGGCGCCTTCGCAAATGCTGGAAAATTGGGTGTGGGACAAAAAGGTTTTGGACAGTTTCGCAGCGGACTATCGCGACCCGGCGAAAAAGATTCCCGAGGAAATTTTAAATCAGCTTAAAGCCTCCAAGCTGGCTGTCGAAGGCTCCTTCTACCGGCGCCAGCTCAGTTTCGGTTTGACAGACCTGGCGCTGCACACCCAGATCCACGCGGACAATGTCGCCGAGACCGTTCCTCTTTCCAACAAAATCGAGGGCGACACGTTTTTCCCCGAGCCGCCCGGCACGGCCTTCGTCGCCTATTTCGGGCATTTGATGGGCTATGACGCCGGGTATTACGGCTACGCGTGGGCGGACGCGATTGCTGCGGACATGGCCACGATTTTCGCCAATGCGCCCGACGGGTTTTTCGACATCAATGCCGGCCGCCGCCTGCGCAAGGAGATTTACGAGATGGGCGACTCGCGCGACGTGGAAATCTCGATCGAAAAATTCCTGGGCCGCAAGCAATCCATCGAGCCGTTCCTGAAAAAGATCGGGATGGGCTCGGAAACGAATGCCAAATAGGACGCGGCTTACATTTTGTTTGACACTGGTTTACCTGGCCATGATCGGCTGCGGCAAACGCACAACCCTCGTCGAAATCGGTAATCGCACCCAGGAGCTGCTGCTCAACAACATGGGGGAACCGGCGACGTTGGACCCTCATATCGGCATCGGCGATATCGAGCACAATATTATCCTCTCCCTCTTTGAAGGCTTGGTCCGCGCCGATCCCCAAACCCTTTCGCCCAAGCCTGGGGTGGCGGAGCGTTGGGAGATTTCCCCCGACGGGAAGGTTTACACGTTTCATCTTCGCAAAACAGCCCGCTGGTCCAACGGCGACCCTCTGACCGCGCAGGATTTCGTCGAATCTTATCACCGGATCCTGATGCCGTCGCTGGGCGCGCAGTATTCCTACATGCTCTATCCCATCACCAACGCCGAGGCATTTAACTCCGGCAAGATCACCAATTTCGACCAGGTTGGCTGCAAGGCGCTGGACGAGCGCACGCTGCAAATTACCCTGCATAGCGCCGCGCCTTATTTGCTCTCGATGATGTACCACGATTCCTGGGACCCGGTTCCTGTCTCCGTCATCAGAAAGCACGGGGCCATCGACGATCCGACCAACCCTTGGACCAAGCCGGAAAACTTCGTCGGCAACGGGCCGTTCGTCTTGAAAGAATGGAGAATGAACTCCCACATCCTGGTGGAGAAAAGTCCAACCTATTGGGACGCGAAAAAAGTGCGGTTGAATAAAATTTTCTTCGACGCGACGGAAGACTCCGATACTGCGGAACGGATGTTTCGTTCCGGGCAAATCCACAGTGTCCCCAAGGCGCTGCCTTCCAAGGTGGCCTTTTACCGCAAATACAAACCAAATCTCATCGTTACCTATCCGTTGCTGGGAACTTATTTTTACAAGTTCAACGTCAAACGTCCGCCGATGAATGACAAACGGGTCCGCGAGGCTATGGCCATGGCCATCGACCGCCAGGCCATCTGCGACACGGTGATGCGGGCCGGCGAAGAACCGGCTTATTGCCTGACTCCTCCGAATTGCGGGGGCTACACCTGCGCCACTTCGCTCAAAGAAGACGTGGCGCGCGCGCGCCGCCTTTTGGCCGAGGCCGGGTATCCCGACGGAAAGAATTTTCCGACGGTTGAACTGCTTTTCAATACGCTGCAAAGCCACAAAGCGGTTGCCGAGGCCTTGCAGCAAATGTGGAAAAAAAATCTCAACGTCAATATCTCGCTGCATAATGAAGAATGGAAAGTCTATTTGGACTCGCTGCGCCGGCTCGATTATTTTATGGGCCGCTCAAGCTGGGTGGGAGATTATGTCGATCCCAGCACGTTCATGGACTTGTTCTTGACGGACAGCGGCAACAACGAAACCGGCTGGTCCAACCCAGAGTATGATCGCCTCGTCCACATCGCCTCCAATACGGGCGACCAGGCGGTGCGCTACGCCGCTTATCAGAAAGCCGAAGCCATCCTCCTGGACGAAATGCCCATCATACCGCTCTTTTATTACACCTGGCCGCGATTGATCCGGTCCAGCGTCAAAGGGTGGTATCCCAATTTGCTCGACGAGTACGATTTCACGTCGATCTACCTCGTGCCGGGAACCAACTGATATGTTCCGCTACATCACCCGCCGTTTTTTGGAGACGATCCCCGTGTTATGGATCATCGCCACGGTGACGTTTTTTATGATGCGGCTGGCCCCGGGCGGACCGTTCGACGCCGAGAAGCAAATCAGCCCGGAAGTTCGCGCCCGCATGGAAGCGCACTACGGCCTGGATAAACCGCTCTTTGAGCAATACCTGACGCAAATGAAACATCTCTTGCACGGCGATCTCGGGCCTTCCTTCAAATATCCCGGGCGAACTGTCAATGAGATTATTGCGGATGCCTTTCCGGTTTCGCTCGAGCTTGGTTTTGAGGCCTTGGCGGTGGCGCTGGTTTTCGGCCTGGCGGCGGGGATGGTGGCTTCGTTGAAACAAAATAGCGCGTGGGATCATGTCCCAATGTCGCTGGCCATGGCCGGATTGTGCGTGCCGACGTTTGTCATGGGGCCGCTGCTCATTTCCGCTTTCGCCCTGCACCTCGATTGGTTCAACGCGGCGGGCTGGTATTTTCCGCGCGACCGCGTGCTGCCGGCGTTGACGCTTGGCGCGTATTACGCGGCCTACATCGCCCGTCTGGCGCGCGGCGGTTTGCTGGAGATTTTGAACCAGGACTTCATTCGCACGGCCCGCGCCAAGGGGGCGAGCATGCGGCGGATTCTTTTCAAACACGCCCTGCGCGGCGGGATATTGCCGGTCATTTCATTTCTCGGCCCCGCAGTGGCGGGGCTTTTGACCGGCTCTTTTGTTGTCGAGACGATTTTTGGCGTGCCGGGATTGGGCCGTTATTTTGTCACGGCCGCTTTTAACCGCGATTACTTCATGGTCATGGGTTCGGTTTTGTTTTACGCCGGTTTTGTGGTGGCGCTGAATCTGGCGGTGGACGTCCTGCTGGTTTGGATGAATCCGAAATTGCGCTTTGAATAATGATTGACACCTCTTCCATGGCAAAGACCGAACGCGGCGCGTCGTTCTGGCAGGACGCCTGGCATCGGCTCTGGAAGAACAAGCTGGCCATCTTTGGCCTCGCTGTCGTGACTATCTTAGCGGTGCTTTCCTTCGCCAGCCCGCTCATTTGCCGCTACATCATCGGCTTCAGTTACGATCAGCAGAATCTCGCCCTCGGGCCGGTGGCGCCCAATCACACGCACTGGCTGGGCACCGATCCGCTGGGACGCGATCTGCTGGCCCGCCTGCTTTACGGCGGAAGAGTTTCGTTGATGGTGGGGTTGTGCGCGACGGTGGTGTCGTTGACCATTGGGGTGATTTACGGGGCGATTGCGGGGTTTATTGGCGGCAAGCTGGATATGTTTATGATGCGCGCCGTCGATATCCTCTACGCTCTGCCGTTTACGATTTTTGTCATTCTGCTGATGGTGTTTTTTGGACAGAATATTATTTTGCTCTTCGTCGCCATTGGCGCGGTGCAATGGCTGACCATGGCGAGGATTGTTCGCGGCCAGGTGATGGCGGTCAAGCGGCAGGAATTTGTCGAGGCGGCCCACGCCTTGGGATTGCGGCGAACGCGGATCATTTTTCGGCACATCGTTCCCAATCTGCTCGGGCCGATCATCGTTTATGCGACGCTAACGGTGCCGGAAGTGATCCTGCTGGAATCCTTTCTCAGTTTTCTGGGTCTCGGCGTGCAGCCGCCGCACAGTTCGTGGGGCGTGTTGATCAAGGAGGGCGCGGAAGTGATGGAGGAGTATCCCTGGCTTTTGATGTATCCCGGCGTGATGATGGCGCTGACTTTATTTTCGCTCAATTTTCTGGGCGACGGCCTGCGTGACGCGCTGGATGTTCGAGGATCAAAGGATTGAATGCCCATGGCTTTGCTCACCGTTGAAAATCTTTGCACTTCGTTTCACACCCGCAACGGCGTGGCGCGCGCGGTGCGGGATGTGTCGTTCCAATTGGAGCGGGGCGAAACGCTCGGCATCGTCGGCGAATCCGGCTCGGGAAAATCTGTCACCTGTTATTCCATCATGGGCCTGGTGCCGCAGCCGCCGGGGCGAATCGAAGGAGGCCGCGCGCTTTTCGATGGCGTGGATTTGCTGGCCATCTCGAACCAGGAACTTAATCGCATTCGCGGACGCCGCATTTCCATGATTTTTCAGGACCCCATGACTTCGCTCAACCCATTCCTGCGCGTGGGGGAACAGTTGATCGAGCCGCTGCTGATCCACGAAAAAATCACCTGCCGCGCCGCGACCACCCGCGCCCTGGCCATGCTCAATGAAGTCGGCTTGGCCGAAGCGGAACATCGCTTGAACATGTACCCGCACGAATTTTCCGGCGGCATGCGGCAGCGCGTCATGATCGCCATGGCGCTGATCACCAAGCCGGACATCCTCATCGCCGACGAGCCGACGACCGCGCTGGACGTAACGGTGCAGGCGCAAATTTTGGAATTGATCCGCAAAATGCAGATTGAGTTGGGCATGGCGGTGATCTTGGTCAGCCACGACCTCGGGATTGTTTCCGGCTTTTGCAATCGGGTCATGGTGATGTATGCCGGCCGGGTGATGGAAAGCGCAACGACCGAGGATTTGTTTTACGATACAAAGCATCCCTACACGCGCGGTCTCCAAAAATCCATTCCCGCCTTGCAGCCCAAAGGCGAAGAACTCTACACCATTCCCGGAATGCCGCCTGATCTGCTCCGTCCCCTGCCCGGCTGTCCCTTCGCCGAGCGGTGCAGCCATGCCGTGGAATATTGCGTGAAGGAAGAAATCACCTTGGTGGAAGTTGCTCCCCAACACGGGTCGGCCTGCCTGCGGGTGCAAAAGGAGAACCTCAGCGTATGAGTTGCGACGAAACTTTTCTGGAAGTGCAAAATTTGAAAACGCATTTCCAGGTCGAAAAGGGAATTTTGTTCAAGCGCCATTTGGGTGCGGTCAAGGCGGTGGACGGCGTGACCTTGACCTTGCGGCGCGGTGAAATTCTCGGGCTGGTCGGAGAATCCGGCTGCGGCAAATCGACGCTTGGCCGGACGATCCTGCAATTGATTCGTCCAACCGAAGGCGTGGTTTTGCTGGAAGGCGAATCGCTGACCGCCTTGCAAGGCGCTTCCTTGCGCAAGGCGCGTTCGGCTTTTCAGATGGTTTTCCAGGACCCTTACGCCTCGCTGAATCCGCGCATGACCGTTTTCGATGCGCTGGCCGAAGCGATGCGGGCACACCGGAAGATTCCCGGACGGGAACTGTCCGGGCGCATCGCCGCGCTCTTGCAGAAGGTCGGCCTCTCTCCACAAGCCCAGCGCAAGTATCCGCACGAATTTTCGGGCGGACAGCGTCAGCGTGTCGCCATTGCCCGCGCCTTGGCCGTCGAGCCTAAATTGCTGGTGGCCGACGAGCCGGTCTCGGCGCTGGACGTTTCGATCCAGGCGCAAATCATCAACCTGCTGGCCCGGCTTTCGCGGGAAATGGGTTTGACCATGATCTTCATCTCGCACGACTTGTCCGTCGTCAAACATATTTCGGATCGGATCGCCGTCATGTATTTGGGCCGGATTGTTGAAATTGGCCCGGCGGCGCGCGTCATCGAGCAGCCGCTCCATCCCTATACCAAGGCCTTGATCAGCGCGATTCCGATTCCCGACCCGCGGCGCGAGGCGAAACGCGCCCGGGTTCTGCTGCCCGGCGATCCTCCGTCGCCCTTGAATCCGCCCACCGGCTGCCCGTTTCATCCGCGCTGCTTGTATGCCATTCCCCGCTGCGCCGAGGTGGTGCCGCTCTTGGAGCCCTTCGAGCAACCCAGCCATCGCGCGGCCTGCATCCGGATGAAGGAAATCAACACGATTCAAGATTGAATATGTCTGACACCACCCACTAGTCTGGCGGGCATGAATGTTTTCGTAACGGGCGGGGCGGGCTATATCGGATCGGTGTGCGTCGAGGAGTTGATCAACGCCGGCCACGATGTGACCGTTTATGACAACTTGACCGAAGGCCATCGCGCGGCGGTGGACAATCGGGCGGTCTTCATCCTGGCGCGCTTGAGTGACACCGACAACATCAGCGAGGCGATTCGCGAGGCCAAACCCGACGCGGTCATTCATTTTGCGGCCAACGCGCTGGTCGGCGAATCGATGACCAACCCGTCCAAATATTTTCGCAACAATGTTTGCAACGGGCTTAAATTGCTCGACGCCACCATCGCGGCCAGCGTGAAGAAATTTGTCTTTAGCTCCACTTGCGCCACCTACGGGCCGCCCGATCGCATTCCCATGACCGAAGATTTGCCGCAGCGACCGATCAACCCCTACGGCGAATCCAAGCTGATGTTCGAGAAAATGTTGCAGTGGTATCAGCGGATTCACGGGCTGGAGTTTGTAGCCTTCCGTTATTTCAACGCCGCCGGCGCCAGCGAAAAATTTGGCGAACATCATCGCATCGAAACGCATCTTATTCCCAACATCCTGCAAGTGGCGCTGGGCCGCGCCAAAGAATGTGAAATCTACGGCACAGATTATCCGACGCCCGACGGAACCTGTATTCGGGACTACATTCATATTATTGACCTGGCCCAGGCCCACATCCTGGCCCTGGAACCCGGACGCCAGGGATTTTACAATCTCGGCAACGGCGACGGTTACTCGGTGCGGCAAGTCATAGCAGCCTGCGAAAAAATAACCGGAACCGCGATTAAATCCGTGGAACAACCGCGACGCCCCGGCGATCCGCCAAAACTGGTCGCCGCCGCGGAAAAAGCAGCGCGTGAATTGGGCTGGAAACCAAAATATCCCACGCTGGAACAAATCGTCTCAACAGCATGGAACTGGCACAAAGCGCATCCAAACGGTTATCCGGAATAGCCCGGTCAAAATCAGTTTTTTGGTTGCGCCGCGAATTTTCCGTAACGCAACGCCACAGCCGGCAAAACCAGAAGGTTCAAAATCGTTGAAGTCAATAATCCCCCCAGAATGACAATCGCCATGGGTCCTTCGATTTCCTTGCCTGCGGCCCCCGCCCCGAGCGCAAGGGGAAGAAGTCCCAGCGAAGTGACCAACGCGGTCATTAAAATGGGGACCAATCGTTCCGTCGAACCCCGCAAAGCGGCTTCCAATCCCCAGGTCATTCCCTCCTCAGTCACCAGATGTTCAAAGTGAGAGACCATCATGATGGAGTTGCGCGCGCTGATGCCGAAAAGCGTTACGAATCCGACCAGCGTCCCAAGCGACAAACTTCCTTTTCCGGTATCGCCAAAATAGCCTGTGAGAAAAGCAGCCAGAACACCGCCCACGAGAGCAAACGGAATGTTGGCCAGCACCAGCATCAAACTGCGCCAACTGTGAAAAAGCATGGCGAGCAGCAAGATGATGCCAATCGCGGCAATGGCGGAATGCAACAGCAATTCCCTTTGAGCGCGGGCCTGCTGTTCGGCGGCGCCGCTGTAAACAAGATAGGCCCCTTTGGGCAGGGAGACCGCCGCCGCGACTTTCTGTTTCGCTTCCTCTACAAACGACGCCACGTCTCTGCCGCTGGTGTTGCAGGTAACCGTCTGGCGTCGGCGCGAGCCTTCGTGCAAAATCACGTCGCGGCTTGTAGTCAATGATATTTCCGCCAATTGGCTCAAGGGCATGCGAAGCCCCTCGGAATTTTGCACCGGAAACAAACCGATCGATTGCGGTGTTTTGCGCCGGTCCGGCTCGAGGATGACCGCCACATCCGTCACGCGGTTTCCCTCGTAAATCTGGCCGGCAACCTCGCCTTCGGAGGCCAGTTGAATTGCATCGAGAACTTCCAACGGGCGAAATCCAAATCGGGCCAGTTTTTCCGGCAGCAACCGCACCAGAATCCGCGGAGCGCCTGCAAGCGATGTCACCTGGACGTCTGCCGAGCCTTTCACAGCGGACAACGTCCGCGCGATTTCCACCGCCTTTTGATCGGCGGCGTCCATGTCATCGCAAAAAATATTAACGACAACATCCGCCGTTTCGCCGCTGATGGTTTCGCTGATGCGATCGCCCAGAAACGTCAGAACATTGAACTGGATTCCGGGGTATCCCGCCAGGACCGAACGAATTTCCTGTTCTGTCTTTTCCTGGTCCTCGCCTTCCGACGGCTTTAATTCGACATGAAATTCAGTGCGATTTGGCCGCCAGGTGTCTTCGCCCATTTCGGCGCGGCCGATTTGTTGTTCCACTGATTTAATATGCGGATTATTCAGAAGTTCCCTGGAAATCAGGTGTCCAAGGCGCACCATTTCCGGCAACGAGGTTCCCGGGAGCGTGGAAACCTGGAGGACAAAATGGCCTTCACGAAATTCCGGCAAAAATTC
>Ga0075522_10002565_pt1 | contig 13388 bp, 13 predicted proteins | sample NGEPerA_FD_74796 | JGI IMG/M metagenome (GOLD analysis project Ga0075522, IMG submission 74796) | Arctic peat soil microbial communities from the Barrow Environmental Observatory site, Barrow, Alaska, USA - NGEE PermafrostL2-A | ecosystem: Environmental > Terrestrial > Soil > Wetlands > Peat ... | reverse complement strand
GGTGGAAATCTTTCCCCGGCGAACCCCGTTTGGAAGCTGCCGCTAAGCGTGATTGAAGCTTACCTCGGAACAAAGTACTCAAAGCGACACCACCTCTGTGTGCTGGCGGACGCGGGATGCGGACCGAGCGCGCCGTTCCGTCGCGCTTTGAGCGAACGCGGCCTCTTGTTGGCAGTTGTTATATGGCGGCGCCAGAAAGTCTATCCGACCGATGTCAGTCATTTCGCATGACCGCGCCATTGGCCGCGCGACCGTATCTTGACACGATATCGTAGATTGACACATTGTATGATAATCGCGGCAATATTGGCCGGTCGTCGTCGCAAAAAAGGAGCTAAGCCCATGAGATTCCTTTTCTCGCTTGGCCAACGTTTCCCGAAGTCAGCCATCGCACTGCTTGCCCTCGCTCTCGTTACAGCCGGCGGTATAGGTGCCGCGTCAGCTCAGAACAACACGGTCGTTATGGGAATCTGGGGTGGGTCGTGGGGCGAATTCATGCGTGATAGCATCAATAGTTTTGCTTCGAAGAACGGCATCAATGTCGTCTATGTCGAGGCAAACTCGAACGGCTTGTTGGCCAAGGTCGTGGCGCAACGCAACAGTCCGCAGATTGACATCTTTCAAGGCAACGAAACGACGATGGCGCAGTCGAAGACGCTCGGCATCTCCGTGCCCTTGGACACGAGTATCGTGACCAATATGAAAGATATCGAGAAGAGATATCGCAAGCCGGAGGAAGCCCTGATCACGGCCTATTGGGCCGTCGGCTTCGCCTACCGCAGCGACGAATTCAAGAAAGAGAATCTTCCGCTTCCGGATTCTTGGACAGCTCTGTTGCGTCCTGACCTCAAGAAGAAAATATGTCTGATCGCGCCGCCGGATATGTACGGCCAGTCGACCCTGATCGGTCTGGCGCGTGCCATGGGCGCCGACCAGGAGGACATTGGGCCTGTGTTCGACAAACTGGCAGCGCTGAAGGCAAATGCGCTCACCGTCGTTGAGAACCCGGGCCAAGCCGAGAACCTTCTCCGTGCCAAGGAATGCTTGATGTATCCGAGCTCTCCGGCGCGCGCCCATCTGATGAACGAGAAGACCGGCTATATCGGCTTTATCGTGCCTAAGGAGTCGGCGGTGGTTAGCCTTAATTCAGTCATGCTCGTGAAGCACGGGCCAAATCCGGAGGCGGCGCAGAAGATTCTCAATTACTTGATCAGTGTTCCGGTCCAGGAAAAGATGGCGAGCTTGGGCATGGTCTTGCCGACGAATACGAAGGCCAAAATCTCTTCGACGATGGAAACCTACATGGGCTCCATCGAAAAAGCGGATCGCGTGAGCAAGGCGATCGACGGCAAACTCGCTGCGAAACAGCTCGCCAGTTGGACCAGTCATTGGACCCAAGCTTTCGCCCAGTAGGCGACGAGCCGGAAATTGCCGGCTTAATTTGGCATCGGAAGGTTCGATGAGTACGCTTCAGCTCAGGGACGTCTCGAAGAAATTTGGCGCGAATACCGCCGTTGCCAATGTATCGGTCGAAGTTAAGTCGGAATGCCTGGCGCTCCTTGGCCCTTCCGGCTGCGGCAAGACGACGACGATTAACATGATCGCCGGATTCATCAAGCCTGATTCCGGTGAGATTCTGGTTAACGATAACGACATAACGAGCGTCCCTCCGCATCGGCGAAACACGGGCATGGTCTTCCAAGACTATGCCCTGTTTCCACACAAGACAGTCTTCGACAATGTCGCTTTTGGGCTGCGTATGCGCGGCGTGCCAAAGGCGGAGCGCGAAAAACGGGTTCGTGAGGCCCTCGATCTTATCGGTTTGTCGCAACTCGGCCACCGGTTTCCGGAGCAGATTTCGGGCGGTCAGCGGCAACGCGTGGCGCTCGCGCGCGCGCTGGTGATCCGCCCGTCGATTCTTCTGCTGGACGAACCGTTGTCGAACCTCGATGCGCGGCTTCGCGAGTCTTTGCGCGACGAGATCAGACGCGTCCTCACCACGACACAAATCACGTCGGTCTTTGTCACGCACGATCAGGCCGAGGCCTTTGCGGTGGCGGACCGCGTTGCGCTCATGAATCACGGCCACATCGTCCAGGTTGGCACTGCAAAGGAATTGTATCAGCGCCCGATTGACCGGTTCGTCGCCAAATTTTTCGGTGACTGCAACTTCTTTCAAGGACGAGGCGGACCCCTCAGCGACGGCGTGGTTTTCGTCGACACGAACGGCGGGCCCGTCCGAGTGCCTGCGGGCGAGGGGCCCAATTCGTCGAGTGCGTCCGAACTGACGATCGCGGTAAGACCAGAGCAAATGTTTGTTGCCGCGTCCGAGAGCCAGGGCGCGGACGTCAACTGCCTTTCGGCCACCGTCAGCAGTATCCGACATCTTGGATCAATCACGCGATATGAGGCGGCTCTGCGCGATTCTTCGGTCGTCAAAATCGACCAACAGCAGCCATCCGATGGCGTCGTCGTAGGGCAAAGTGTGTTCGTTTGTTGGGCTGCCGAGCATGGCATGCTCCTGAATGCGGCAGCTGTAAAATGAGTCCTGCAATAAACGGCACAGCGGACTTGTCCTGGTTCGGCCGGCGCAGTAACGGCAATGTTTTTGCCAGCGCATTCCTCTACGGGGGTATGGCGGTGGCACTGGTGATCTTCCTGGTCTTCTTCCTCGCGCCGATGATCTATATGCTTATCGAGAGCTTCAAGCCGCCGATGATGAGCGGCGAGGCAGACGCGCTCACTTTCGAGAACTATCGGTCTTTCGTCACCGATCCACTTTATCAGACGATCCTGCAGCGCACGCTGCGAGTGGCCGCGCTGTCATCGTCGCTTATGTTGCTGTGCGGTTATCCGGTCGCTTATCTTCTGCGGATTGTGGGGCCTAGAACGCGCAGCCGGCTGTTTTTTTTCGTGATCTCGCCGATGCTGGTGAGTGTGGTGGTGCGCACATATGGGTGGGTCGTGATACTCGGCAAGGAAGGCGTGCTCAACAGCGTGCTACTCGCCGCTGGCATCGACAACGGATTTTCGCGGTCCACGCATCTGTTTAATATGACGGCGGTGGTGATTGGCGTGTCGCACGTCTTTATCCCGCTGATGATCCTCGCCATCTACAACTCGCTGCAGAAAGTGGATTTCTCGCTACTCAAAGCCGCTGCAAACTTGGGTGCGCCGCCTTATCGCGTCTTTTTCGAAGTGACGCTCCCCCTTACATTGCCGGGCATCATTGCGGGCCTCACCACGGTATTCCCGCTGGCCATGGGAAGCTTCATTACCGTCGCCGTGCTCGGAGGACCGGCCGTGTGGGTCGTTTCGATGTCAGCCTATCAACAGGCAACGACCCTGCTTAACTGGCAGTTCGCCGGCGCGATCGGCGCCGCGCTTCTAATTGCGGTCACGATCATTGTCGGTCTTTTTAACTTCGTCATGTCACACATCGTCCGCGAACAGGTGCGGCCATGATCCTAAGGTCCTTTTGCGGCGTGATGTTAGCGATCCTGACGTTGCCCTCTTTCGTGGTGGTCTATGGATCATTCACCGCATCGGGATACGCATCCGTCGCCTTCCAGCATTTCACCCTCCACTGGTATCATGCGTTTTTCAGCGATGACCAGTTCATCGCCTCGACCCTCATCAGCCTTAAAGTCGCTTTTTCCACTGCGTTTTTGTCCGGCGTGATCGGCACGTTCGTCGCGGTCTGCATCGCCCGCTATAATTTTCGAGGGAAGGCCATGCTTGAAGCCCTGTTTACGCTCCCCTTGATGATTCCGACGGTCGTTCTCGCCTTGGCATTTCTGCTGTTCTATACATGGCTCGGAATTAGTGGGGGCGTCACGGCGATTGTGATCGGTCATGCGATCTTGACGACGCCCTACGTCGTGCGGCTGGTTAAGTCGAGTTTCGCTAATTACAATTGGAGCCTTGATCGCGCCGCGGCAAATCTTGGTGCTTCGCCTGCGCGCGTGTTTTTCCATGTGACCGGGCCGCTGATCGCGCCGGGAATTATCGGTGGCATGGTCCTTTCCTTCATCGTGTCGTTCGACGACGTTGTAGTGGCGCTTTTTCTGTCCGGGCCCGAAGTCGTCACGCTACCGGTTCGTATCTTCAATTACCTGTCAGAGTCACCGGGGCCGATCGTCGGCGCGGCCGGATCCGCCTTGGTGTTCTTCTCCCTTATTACGATGTTTCTTGTGGAAGTCGTCGTCGGCACCAGAGCGGCATTAAATGTGGAGGCGGTAAAGTGATTGCGCGCGTCGCACGACTATCATGCGCCGTGTGCGGAACCGCACCGGACGGCACCGCTTTTTCTTCGGCGTTTTGTTCTCATTTCGACCGGCGTAGCCAACTTGTCATTTGAAGGACATTGTCTCAAATGAACCTAAGAAATATGAAGCTGTCTGTGAACGACTCGCCAGGCGATCTCAAAGTAGTACCGCGCACTGTACAATCCGAGATCGTAGACAAACTACGCAACGCCATCCTGATGGGGAAGTTCAAGCCGGGCACGCGGCTGGCAGAAGCCATGCTGTGCGAATTGATGAGCGTAAGCCGCACCTCGATCCGCGAAGCGTTGCGGCGGCTGGAAGGCGAGAAAATTATAACGATCATCGCCAATAAGGGGCCATCGGTTGCCCGAATCGAATGGAATGACGCCAAGGCGATTTATGAAGTGCGCGCGCTGCTGGAGGGCGAGGCGGCCGCGCGTTGCGCGAGCCGCGCAACGTCCGCTGATATTTGCGCGATGCAGAGCGCATTGCGCGCTTTTAACGAGGCGATCGTGACGGATGATGCACCCGGGCGCGTTACGGCGACGAACGACTTCTATCAGGCCATTTTACGGGGCGGCGCGAACTCCGTCATCGGAGAGGTGCTGCAGAGCCTGAATGGTCGTATCAACTTCCTGCGCTTTCAATCGATGGCGCGTCCGGGGCGCTCGAAGCACAGCGCGACTGAAATGCGGCGGATCTTAACCGCCATTGAAAAGGGCGACTTCGCGGCGGCGCGGCAGGCGGCGGTCGCGCATGTGGAAGCCGCCTGCGACGCGGTCAAGGTGTTCTATCAAGACGAGTAACAAATATGACCACGTTACCTGCTGCGCCGCCGCCGGCGGCCGGCAATATCCGAAACCGGAGTTAGATCTTGCATTGACCAAGGATCGTCATCCGGTACGACACGTCATCGCCGATATGATCCTTCGGGACGTTCATCAACAAGGTCCACGATGGGACCTCGTTCCGAGCAGCCCACTCCCACGCCCACTTAAGACTCGTCAAAAGGCATGACCATGGAACTCATCATTCGGCGCAATTACGTCTTCTCGGAAAAACGGATGTTTGAAGCAGGACAACGTGCCGACCGCGAATTACATCGTATCGCCGTGGTCGCCGTTGTGCAAAACCCGCTTGCCGGAACGCTCAACGCCGACCTGCAGCCACTGATCCGCGCAAGCGTCGAATTGGGTCATGCAATGGCGGCAATGGTCGTCGCTGCTTGCGATCCGCAGAGTATCGAAAGCTACGGCAAGGGCGGCATCGTCGGCACCGCAGGCGAGCAGGAACACGCCAATGCCCTGTTGACGACGGCCTATGCCGACCCAATTCGGGCAGCGCTCGGCGGCGCCGATGCGTGGATATCCTCATTTACCAAAACAGGGGCGCCGGGCACACCGATCGACGTTCCTATGAATCATAAGGACGACATCTATGTCCGTTCTCATTACGACGGCATGTCGGTGACGATTCCGTCAACGCCGCAGGCCGACGAGATCGCCTTGATCTTCTGCGTCGCCAACCGGGGTCGCATTAATGCGAGGGTCGGCGGCCTCACGCATGGCGAAGTCGCTTTACGCAAGCAAAGGGCCCTAAGTTATGCGCGTTGAGATCATCAATATCGGAAAGATTCTCAGCGGCGACATCATAGCTCCGGAAGCTGCCGGCAATTCCGTGGTCATGAACGACGGCAAGATCGAATCCGTCGGGACCGCTGCAAAGGGTGAGTGCGATGTAACGATCGACGCGGGCGGCGCTATGGTGATGCCCGGCCTTATAGATTCACACGTTCACATCACGTTCGGCGACTACACGCCGAGACAGAAGACGGTCGGCTTCCTCGAGAGCTACGTGCATGGCGGCGTGACAAGTGCGATCAGCGCGTCCGAGGTCCACGTGCCTGGGCGGCCGCGCGATCCGGCGGGCGTGAAAGCCTTGGCGATCGCGGCCCGGAAATGCTTTGAGACCTATCGGCCCGGTGGCATGCGCGTTCATGCAGGCTCGGTCATCCTCGAACCGGGTTTGACGGACGCCGATTTCAGCGACATGGCCGCGCAAGGCGTCTGGCTTGCCAAAGCAGGCTTCGGTGCTTTTGCCACGCCTTATGAATACGAGCCTTATATCAAAATGGCGCGCGGACACGGAATGGTTTCGATGATCCACACGGGCGGATCGTCAATTCCCGGGTCCTCCGGAATTTGGGCGGATCACGTGCTGCGCGTCGGCGCCGACGTTTCCTATCACGTGAATGGCGGTCCCATCGCCATGCCGGATGAAGACTTCCATCGGCTGGTGGATGAGTCGCGCGTCGCTATGCAGGTGTGCACGGCGGGAAACCTGCGGACGACATTGCTTGTGGCTGATCTCCTGCAACGCAAAGGTCAACTCGATCGCTTGCTGATTGCGACCGATACACCGACAGGAAGCGGTATCATGCCCTTGGGGATACTGTATACGATGAGCCATCTCGCCTCGTTGGCGCACGTCGAGCCCGCGCTGGCGGTGGCCATGGCGACCGGCAATAACGCGACGGTGTTCCGGCTCAATAGCGGCGTCATTGCGCCTGAACGCGATGCCGATATCGTCGTTGTGGACGCGTGCCTTGGCGGCTCCAAGAATGATGCGCTGTCAGCACTTCGTAATGGCGACATCCTGGCGGTCGGCGCGGTGGTCACCAACGGTGTTCCCCGTTTTGTCGGCCGAAGCCGCAATACTCCGGAAACGATTCGCAAGGTGCGCGTTGCCGCGTGCCGTGTCACCCAGGATTACTCGGCCTCAAGTTAGTCTTATGGCAACACAAACATCTACGCTTCAATCGTCATGATATTCGAGCAGCGCAACATTACTGGAGCCAGCGCGATCCAATGAAAATCATCCTGCAGGAGACCCTACGCGGGATCTTCTATGCCCCGTTTTACGCAGCGCTGGCGCTGGGGGCCTATGAAGATGAAGGGCTTGAGGTGGTTCTCAAGACCTCAGAGCGGCCCGACGATGCGGTCCGCAGCGTAATCGAGGGAAGCGCCGATCTCAGCTGGGGCGGACCGATGCGCGTAATTGTCGGCCACGATCGGAATCCGCATTCGGAACTTGTCTGCTTTTGCGAAACCGTCACGCGTGACCCCTTCTTTCTGATTGGTGACACTCCCATCGAGGAATTCACCTTCGACAAATTATTCGGCGTGAAGCTCGCCCTCGTCAGCGAGGTGCCGACGCCATGGTTTTGCCTCCAGGAGGACATCCGCCGGGCCGGCCTCGATCCGCTTCGGATTCAACAAACACCGACACGGACGATGGCAGAAAACGTCAATCTCTTAGGGAAAGACGGGCTCAACGTTGTTCAAGTCCTGGAACCGTTCGCCGAGGAGCTTATTGGCTCTGGCCGCGGACATATGTGGTACGCAGCCGCCAAACGCGGGCACACCACGTATACCTGTTTCTACACGCGCCGGCCGACGCTCGAGAGCCGCCGTGCCGAGTTTACGGCGATGACCCGCGCGATATTTCGTGTGCAACGCTGGATGCAACAGGTCGATGCCGGAGAACTTGCCAGTGTTCTTGCCGATTATTTTCCGAATGTACCGATAGAGCGTCTTACTTCGGCTATCGGGCGTTATCTTAGCCTTGGCGTCTGGGGCAAGAACCCGCTATTGCCGAGGTCCGGATTTGAATTGCTAAAGGCTAGCATGATTTCTTCGGGCGGCATTAACAGCGATCTGCCATTTGAACAAGCGGTCGACAATTCATTGGCTGAAGACGTCATAGCGCAGATTCCACCGCCGATAAGACCGCGTCATAGGCCGATTTGACAGATGTCGCTGGCGCCACGTCGCTTGCGATTGCAAGGCGGCTAAATTCCCTCGCTCGTCCCCAAGATGGACTCGTGCATCGCGCGCGGGTCTCGTGTGGGCCATTTGCTAATTTCAGCGGCGTGGAAGAAATCCAGTAAATGACGGTTGAAGGCCGCGGGTTCTTCGAGATTGACTGCGTGTCCCGCATTCGGCATCACGACAAGCCCAGCGGTAGCAATCTGACGTTTCATGAATATTCCTGGCTCAAGGCATGGCCAATCCTCGTCGCCGGTTACGATCAGCGTCGGGGCGGTGATGACCTTCATTTGATTGGCAAGCGAAAAGATCGACGGCCGCCGAGCTTGAACACCGCGCAGGGTCCGCGCGGTGCCTGGCATCGAGTGTTCACAGAACTGCTCGATCATTTCGCGCCAGCCGCGCGGGTCCTTGTTTTGATGCTGCACGCGGGTCGGACCGACGCAGTAATTTTCAACGGCTTTCCTGCCGAGGGTTTCAAACATTTCAGCGGATCGCTCCGCTTCTTCGGCAAACTGCTCGCGTTTATCCGCGGCGGCGCCGTAACCGCAGCCGCCGATCACCAGCGACCGCGCCCGGTCCGGGTAGGTGAAGCCGAAATGCAGCGCCGCAAAACCGCCCATCGACAGGCCGACGATATGGGCTTTTTCGATCTTTAGCCCGTCGAGCACCGCACGGATGTCGTCGCGGGCCCGCTCCTGCGAATAGGCGGCGCCGTCTTCGGGGATATCAGAAGGCGGGTAACCGCGCGCGTTATAGGCGATGCAGCGATATTGTCGGGAAAAATAACGGATCTGCGGCTCGTAAGAGCGCACATCGCCGGCGAGCTCATGCACGAAGACAATCGGCACACCGCTGCCGGTGTCTTCGTAGTACAGCCTCACACCATCGTCGGCGGTTAAATGTGGCATTTCTTGATCCTCAATGTGCGGTACCGGAGAAATTCTGCGGGGCACAACAAGCGGCGACGCGGACTTTTTTGATTGTCCGGTGTCAGATAATTTCGACAGTTGGTGATTTGAACTATAGGATCGGCAGGTTCATTTGGTTTAAGTTTAGGCGGCTTTGTTGTGATGCTGCAAGCGTCGATTTTGGATTGTGATTGGGTGCCGTCGCGGAGTTGGTAGGAATTAAGGGTGGCGTTGTCTCCGGGGGTGTTCAACCTCGAATCATCCGGCGTTGAAGCGTCGGACTGAAGACCATGTGTGGAGGCCCCCTTGGCAAGGACTTTTTCGACGTTTCGGCAAGTTGGTTGGTCGCAGCCATATGTCCGGCCTTCACACGCGGACGGTTTGGCCGCTCGCCCTGATGAATTTCGCGGATGGGATCCCTAATCACGCTATCGCGCTTTATCTGGCACTGGTCTCCACGGGTTTTTCCGATCCCCTGCCTGACCGGTTGCATCAATCGTCGTTTGCCCTTCCCAATTGTGTTCGCGAGCGTTCACATCCGCCTGCCGCCGAGCCAATGGCGGCGCGCCCGAACTACGAATACGCTTGAACTCCTCGCGCAATCGCTCGATCGATACCTTCATGTTACCGGAGATCGTGCCACAACGAATTTCAACCACATTCCGGATGGCACCTGTGGTTGGTTTGGTTCTTTTTCTATGTGGCAGGATTGTCTGGCCGCGTCAGCAGACATCCATCGGCAATGACGATGCGGGCCTGACTTGTAATCAGGTTATGGGCCTTGAGCAGCCGATCATCCGCGATCATGCTTTTTTAGATACCCGCTCTCGCCGCGCAACGGCCTGAGCACAAGTGGGTTCTAGCGTGCGATCAAGATTGCCGGCAGGTCCTTCGTCAAGTACAATGTCTTTCGCTTTGCTTCCGCTTACGAGCAGGCGATTGCTTGGCACAACCGATACGCCTTCCTCTAGGCAGTGTCGGATTAATGAGGGACATCATGACGAAGGTTGTTGACAGGAAGGTAGCTCTCATCACTGGGGCCTCGCGCGGGATCGGAGCGGCGATTGCCAAGCGTTTATTTGCGGATGTCGACGTTTATCTCGCCGCCAACGACACGCCGGAGAACCTGGCGAATGCCGTGCGGGCCTGTCTTGAGCGACGCCCCGACGGGCGTGTCGAAACCGGCGTTTTCGACTTTGTGCAAAAAGGCGCGGCAGAGTCGATGGTGGCCGCGGCGTTGGTCGCCTTCGGCCGCATCGATATCCTTATAAACAACGCGGCAATTCGGATTCGCCACCCGTTCGGCGAATTTTCCCACGACGATTTCGACAACATGATCATGATCAATCTACAGGCGCCGATGTTTGCCAGCCAAGCGGTGGTTCCCATTATGCGTAGGCAAGGCGGCGGCCGCATTATCCACATCGCCAGCCAGATGGGGGAGATTGCCGAACACGGCTCGACGCTTTACGGGATGACAAAGGCCGCGCTGATCCACCTCACGCGGTCGATGGCCTATGAACTCGCGCCAGATAAGATCATCGTCAATGCCGTGAGCCCGGGACCGACAATGACCGAATATAACGTCGAGCGCACGACCAAGAACCCGAGGCTGAAAGCCGACAAGGTTTTATCCACTCCCGCCGGGCGCTACGGCGAGCCGGACGAGATCGCCGAAGTTGTCGAGTTCCTGGCCAAGACAAATGCGACCTACCTGCTCGGGCACAATCTGGTGGTTGACGGCGGCTACCTCATTCACTGAAGGCGGATCGGTTTATTTCTGTTTTTTCGCGTCATTTCGTATGTCGGGCAACCAGAGGTTTTCGGAATACTCTCCGTCGCCATTCCGGAAGCGTCATCATGCGCCATCCGCGCAGGCGTCGACGGCATCGATGATGGCGTCGATGACGGGCTCCGGGTTTTCCAACGGCAGCAAATGCGTGGTGCCTGGAGTGACGCTCTGGCGCCAGTTCGGCCTGAGCAGCTTGAGGACCGCCCGTGCCGGCGGCGGACAGGCCGAATACTTTTCGCCGAGCAGAACCGTCCCCGGTGTCCTTGCCTTGGCGATCGCCCACCAGGGCCAGCGCTCATTGGTCTCGTACGTGCGGTACTCCCAAGGGATTGCGCAGCGCAATTCATACTTGCCGGTAGCCGACTGGTCGAAGGCGTGGTTCACATAGCTCCAAAGATATTCGCTAGAGACGCTCCGAAACGCGGCGCGTAGACGATACGAATCGAACGCCTCCTGCAGCGAGGCGAACGAACTGCGTCGGCGCTTAGCGGCGGTCATCAGCTTTTCGCGCGGCGCGACGCCGATCACGGGAGGATAGAATACCGGCTCGACAAGAACGAGCCGGGACACGCGACCGGACCGTTTGGACGCGGCGAACGCGCTCGCCGTTGCGCCCATGCTGTGTCCTGCAAGAATGATTTTATGGTCCTTGCCGATGACATCCACCAAGTTAATGAGGTCATCGTAGTAGACGTGCCACGATTTCAGTAGCGACGGGTCGCGTGCCGCGCGGGTTTCGCCGTGCCCACGCGCATCCATGGCGACGATGCTTGCCGGCGTTCCGCGCGCGTTCAGTTCGCTCTCAAGCGCGGCAAGCAAGGGGCCGTATGCGGCGGCGTGTAACCCGGTGGCATGTGACCACACCACTTTGATAGTGCTTGCCGCCGGTCCGGCTTCGAGAAGCGAGAATGTCTCGTTGGCAAGCGTTACCGCGCGGCGCACCGGCATGGGAGGGTTGAGTCCAGTGGTTCCCAACAAATTGACATAGTATAATACAATATGTCAATTTCCGTACCGGCGCGAGCGTTGGCCCGTTCAGGCGATACGTTAGGCGTAAAGCTTGAGGTATCCATGGATTTCCAACTTTCCGTCGAGCAGACACAGATGCGCGACAGCACCCGCGAAATAGTGAAGCGCGACATCGACCCGATCCTGGAAAAGAACGATAGAAACCTGGCGCTGCCGAAAGCGGATGCATTGAGGATATTCAAGACTTTCGCGGCCCAAGGGTTGACGGCGCCGCGCCTGCCGGAGGCCGATGGCGGCCCCGGTTTGAAAATGCTCGACTACGGCATCACATTCGAGCAATTGCCCTGTTCGGTTGCCATGGCGATCATGGCGCATGAAGGCTGCGTGACGCGATTGAATGCCGAATGTAGCGCAGAGCAGAAGAGACGGTTTTTACCGGATCTCATTGCCGCCAATATCATCGGCTGCACGGGGACGACGGAACCGGACAGCGGTTCCGACCTGCGGGCCATCAAGACGCGGCTGACGCGCCGAAACGGCAAGCTGGTGCTCAATGGCCGCAAGCTCTGGATCAGCAATGCGTCCGTCTGCGACGTGATGATCGTCACCTGCGTCGAGCAGGCCGAGGCGTCGGGACGCGCCGAATTCCGCAAGGTCATCGTCGACCGCCGCGAGTCGCCGTTCGAGGCGCACGAGATCGATATGATCGGCTTGAAGCAGGGATATCTTGGCGAGGTGACGTTCGACGATAACGTCGTTGCCGAAGAAAATCTCATCGCCTCCACTGACGATGCCACACGTTCGCTGTCGTCGAGTTGGAACGTCAATCGCGCGCTTGTTGCTCTGCAGGCGGTCAATCTCGCGCAGCGATCGTTCGATGCGGCGCTCGACTACGCCAAGATTCGCTGCCAGTTCGGAAAGCCGATCGCAGGCCACCAACTCATCCAGTCGACCTTGTCGCAAATGGCCACGGTCATCGACGCCAGTCGGCTTCTGGCGTATCGCGCGCTCGACGCGATCGACCATGGCGACACTGGGCATGCCAACTCGGCGATGGCCAAGCGCTTCGCGCAGACCGAATGCGGCAAGGTCATCTGGGAAGCGATGAATGTTCTCGGCAGCATGGGCCTGTCGTCCGAGGCAAAGCTGGAGGAGCATTACCGCGACATTCGCATGCTGGCCACGCCGGATGGTACCAACGAGATTCTTGCGTTGATTCATGGCCGCGAGTTGACGGGGCTGTCCGCCTTTCGCGATAGGCCTCGTTCGTGACGATGTCGGCACTGACGACGTCGATGGCGGGCGTCTTGGTCGTTGAATTGGGAGACCGTATCGGCGTCGGCGCGTGCGGTTCCTTGCTGGCCCATCTCGGCGCGACCGTCCTTTTCATTGAGCCCAAAATGGTTTCCGGCGACGGCCGGACTAAATGGCACCAGCGCGCGTTATGGGCGGCCAACAAGAGAAGTCTTGTCATCGACGCAGACAAGGCCGAAGACCGGACACTGCTGGCCGATCTGGTTGCGCGCTGCGACGTTGTTCTGACCAGTGACATCGATTGCGAAGCGCAGGCGCGCGACTTGGGAGCCATTCCCGATCACGTCATCCATTGTGACGTTTCCGC
>Ga0075522_10002563_pt1 | contig 13391 bp, 12 predicted proteins | sample NGEPerA_FD_74796 | JGI IMG/M metagenome (GOLD analysis project Ga0075522, IMG submission 74796) | Arctic peat soil microbial communities from the Barrow Environmental Observatory site, Barrow, Alaska, USA - NGEE PermafrostL2-A | ecosystem: Environmental > Terrestrial > Soil > Wetlands > Peat ... | reverse complement strand
GTGCCCGCCGGCCCACCGGTGGACGGAGCGCGCCGGGCGCTGTTGCGGGTCGCGCTCCTCGACCTCGAGGAAGCGAGCCGCCAGGTCCACGCCCGACTCCTGGCCCACCGCCGTCAGGCGGTGCCGCTGCCCATAACGGCCGGCGAATCGGAGACCACCATTGTTTCGCCGCGCGTTTCGCCGCCGTCGTCGGTTCCGCCGCCACCGGTTCGGCGACCACCGCCCCCACCGCCCCTAGCGGCCCAGACGCGCACCATGATCGGGGTCGCTCCCGCCGCCGACCGGCCCGGTCGGCCACCGGCCGTGAACCGGCTCGCCCGCACCATGATCGGGGCGCCGGCCGCGGTGAGCCCGGGGGCCGCGAAGGTCCCGGGGGCGCCGGTCATCGAGGGCCGGGTTCCCGGCGCGGCCTACACGCTGCCTGCCAATCCGCTGGGGGCGTTGCAAGCCGAAGATCTGGCCTCTTTCATCGACAGCACGCTCTTCGAAGTGGACGACGGGGAAGCCACCGCCGAGCGCGCTGCCCCGCCGCCGACCGAGATCGACGTCCCGATCGACGAAATGGCCATGGCGTCCGTTGCACCGTCTGCCAGCTCTGCGTCCGGAGTGCGGGCGCCGCAGACGTCGGAGCAGGCGGCGGCCGTGATCGCCGCGCCGGTCACGATCGCCCGCACCGAGCGGACCAGCGTCATCCCGACGCGCGCGACGACGACAACGACGAAACGTTCGGTCGCCGTGCGCCTGGCGCCCTCCGCGGCGTGCTTGGTGCTGGGCCTGGCGATCGGACACCTCTGGCTCTCGCCGGGTAGGAAGTCGGCTCGCGCTCCGGCGCACGACGACCGGCCAATATCCGCCGAGCCGGCTTCTGCAGCCGCGGTCGGCGCGGGCGCGCCCGCGCCTGCCGCGCCCGTCGCGATAGCGCCCGCATCGGCCGCGGCGCCGGACGTCGGCGAGGCGGCGGCCGTGGCCGCGGCGCCGAAACCGCCCGAGGCGCGCCAACCGGTCACCGCTGCCGCCCCAGGCGAGTGCAGCGCGCGCATCGTCACCGAACCGCCCGAGGCCAAGATTGTCTGGGGTGGCAAGCTCCTCGGCTCGAGCCCGATCGAGCGTGCGCGAATTCCCTGCGGCAGCGCCACGGTCGCGATCGAGCACGAACGCTACCAGCCCATCACGCAGGTGCTGGATGCCGAGCCCGGCACGCCGGTGGTCGTGTCGCAGCGATTGCACCGCCCGCCCGGCGTGCTGATCGTGGCCTCGTCGCCGGCGCGCGCCTACATCACGGTGAACGATCTGATGCTCGGCCCGGCGCCGCGCCGCCTGGCCGCCTGGCGTTACGAGCAGGTGTCGATCCGGGCCACTTATCCGGGCTACCAACCGTGGACCAAGAAGATCTATCTCAAGGAATCCACGACCAACGTTACGGCCCAGCTCGTGCCCACCGGACCCGCCGGCGGCAAGCGCGCCGCACCCGGCCGTTGATTGGGCCGGCCGGCGCTGGAGCCGCCACTCAATGCGGGGCGGCGGGAATCACCGCCCGAGGCAGCGCCCCGACGTTCGGTCGCGGCGATGTCGTGACCTGGGCCGGGGGCGCCGTCGCCGACGCCGGCGGCGGTGTGGCCGACGGGGACGGCGCCTCTTCTTGGCCTTCGGTGGCCTCCTCGCCGGCTTCGAGGTCGGTGGTCGACGGGGACGTGGCGGCGCCGGTCCCCAGGTCGATTGGGCCGCCGTGGGCTTCGCGCGCGTAACGCATCATTGCGTTCACGCAGCCGACCTGCGCCCCGCGCACCGCCGACAAGCTGTGGCTGCGAAGACCTTCGACCAAAATCGAGAAGACCAGAACGTCCGGGCCATCGCCGACCAGGCCCGACAGGCAGGACTTGCCATTGAGCGTGCCGGTCTTGGCGCGCACCCGTTGGGCGGCGAGCGTCCCCTTGAAACGGTTGCGGGTCGTGCCGTCGATGCCCCCCACCGACAGCGATTGCAGCAGGTCCGGCCCCACGCGGGGATCGAGATAGAGCGCGCGCAGCAGCGCCGCCATCGAGTCGGCGGTGATGCGATTGGCGTGGCCGAGGCCCGAGCCGTTGCGCGGCACGTAGCTGCCGGGCGGAAGTCCGAGCTCCCCAATTACCTCGCGCAAGAGCCGGACGCCCTTCTCGCCGGTGGGGGCGCCACCGTAGGCTTCGGCGCCCGCCGCTTCGAGCACCCGCTCGGCGGAGTCGTTCTCGGAGTCCTTGTTGATCTTGCGCAGCAGAATCCCCAGCGGCGCCGACTCGTGCAGCGCGTAGAGCGGCAGCGCATGTCCGCCGCGCGGTGTGGGAGTGGGCTCGACCCGCGCGTCGTCGCGCACGGAGATTCCGGCCGCCGCCAGCGAAGCCCTCATGAGTGCCGCCGCGTAGAGCGCCTGGTGAGGAACGCGGCGCCGAAAGATGAGGCCGCCCCGGAGGGTCGAGACGTGCCCGTCGATGTCGATGGCGATTCGAGAGCCGGCCACCGACAGCCGCACCGTGACCCGCGAGCGGCCGTGCGTCTTGGTTCGCGCACCGTTGTGGATCACGAACGACGGATCGGCGGGCACGGTCGTCACCTCGGCGGGCGCTCCCGCTTCGGCGCCCGGTCGAACCCGGACCAGCATCAGCCCGTGGTTGACGACCAGCGGCGCGCGCGGCGAGAGCGTGCCGGCCGGCGCCTCGGCGGCCGCTTGGTTCTCTGCCGCCGTCTCGTCGTCGGTGGTGGGCTCTTCGTCGACCGCCCCTTCGTCGTCGCCGATCCGCCGGGGGTCGGCCACCACGGCGCCGGCGACGCTGCGCACCCCGCGCCGGGCCAGCGCGGCCGCCAGCGCGTCCAGATCGCCGCTGCGCACCGTTGGATCCCCGCTGCCCCGCAGATAGACGTCGCCGACCACCACCCCCTCGGCAGTCGGCGCGGGGCCCGAAAGCTCGGTGCGAAAACGCCAGTCGGCGCCGAGGCGCATGAGCGCGGTGGTGGTGGCCAACACCTTTTGGTTGGAGGCGGGATCCATCAAGACGCCGCCCCGGGTCTCGAAGAACAGCCGCCCGGTGCGCGCCTCCATCACGCGCATCCCGACCCGCGTCCGGCGCAACACGCTGTCGTGCAAGATCTCGCGCAAGGCCGCCTGCATGCGGAGAATTCGATCGCGGTCGCGATCATCCGGGGCCGGTTCCGGCGCCACGTCGGCCACGCGGGCGCGCCGAGTGGAGGTCTCCGCGGCGTGCCCGTGCGCCTGCCCGTGCGCGTGCCCGGCGTGCGTGGCCTGGCCGCGTCGCGCCGGCGCGGCCAGCCCGGGCGACGACACGAGCCCCAGCGCGCCGAGCGCAAGCCACAGACACCGCCGCATCACTTCGGGCCGGCACACCGGAAGCCGAGATCGCCGTCGCGGCGGTCGGGCGCCCAGGCATTTCGATTGGCCGCGCGCGGCCCCACGAAGTAGCTGCAGCAGGAGCCGCCGCGGACCACGCGCCGGTCGGGCGCGTCGTCGTACTTGTCCGCCACCCACTCCCAGACGTTGCCGCCCAGGTCGAGCACGCCGTACGGGCTGGCCCCGGAAGGATACTGTCCGACCGCCACCGGGTGGCCGGGGTTCTGGCCGGCGCAGGGTCCTTCGCCCTCGAAGTTTCCCCAGTTGGCGCGCCCGCACTCGGCCCGGTTGCCCCAGGGGTATTCGCGGCCGTCGGTGCCGCGCGCCGCTTTTTCCCACTCGGCCTCGGTCGGCAAGCGCCCGCCGGCGAAGCGGCAGTAGGCCTGCGCGGCGTTCCAATCGACGCCCGTGACGGGCAGCTTGGGATCGCCCGCGGCGGCCGGCACGGGCGCTGGGCACTTGCCGTCCGCCACGCAGAGCGCGTAGTCGCCGCGCGTGACCTCAGTGCGATCGATCGTGAAGGCCTTGAGGGTCACCTTACGCACCGGCCGCTCGTCCTCTTCGCCGTGCGTGCTGCCCTCGGTGAAGGGCCCGGCGGGGATCGCCACCCGATCGCGCGCCGGCCGGTCGGCGTGCGGACCGGGGGCGGCCGCCAGCCAAGCCGCGGCGCAGATGAGCCAGCGTGCCATCGCGGGAGAAGTCTAGTCGAGGCGCGCGATCAGCGCGCGGGCCTGCTCGGCCCAGGGCGTGGCGTCGGACTCCAGCGCCAGATAGCGCTCCAAGTGGGCGCGCGCGGCGGCGCGGCCGCCCAGGCTGTCGAGCGCGACCGCCAGGTTGAAGTGCGCGTCGGCGAAGTCGGGCGTCGTCTGTAGCACCCGCCGGAACTCCGCCACCGCCAGCTCCAGATCGCCGCTCTCGAGCACGATGTTGGCCAAATTGAAGCGCGCCTCCGGCTGGTCGGGATCGAGCGCCAGCGCCGCCTCGAAGGCCTCGCGCGCCCCGGCCACATCGCCGCACCGATAGGCCAGGCTCCCCAGGTTGGTGCGCGCGGCGGCCAGGCCCGGGTCGAGCGCCAGCGCCTGCCGGTAGCAGAGCTCGGCGTGGTCTTCGCCCGCGTCGCCACCGCCGGCCTCGGAACGGGTCCCCTCGATGAACCAATCGTAGGCACGGCGTTTGGGGAGCGTCCCGTCGTCGATCGGGACGGCCCGCTCCGCAATGGGCTTCGGGCGGATGTCCGAGACCTGGCGGGCCAGCTCGGCGAGGCCGAAGTCGAACACCTTCTGCCCGGTCGATTCGAAGGCGTTCCCCTCGTCGACGACCACCAAGCGGGTGCCGTCGAACGCGACGCGCATCCGATCGAGCGGGCGGTCGACGTGCGGCAAGGACGCGCGCACCTCTTCGATGGCCTTGCGGATCTCGGCCGCCTTGAATCCCCGGTCGACCAGCTCCTTGGCCGCCTTGACGCTCACCAGGTCCTGGAACGAATAGAGCGGCTTGCCCCCGCGGCGCACCGACGGCCCGACGAACCCGACCTGCGCCCAGTAGCGCAGCTTGCTCTCGGCGACGTCCAGGATCTTCGCCGCGCCGGCGTACGTGTAGGTGGCGTCTCCCAACGTTGCTTCCGAGGTTGCTTGCAAGGTGGTCGTCCCCTCAGAACGTCGCTTCCACGTCGATGTCGATGAAGACCTTGGCGGCCTGGGAGCGGATCGCCACGTGGGTGCTCACCGCCTTGGGGACAGCGCCCGCCACCCGCGCGGCTTCACGTCCCGCCAGCGCCTCGATGTGCGCGGCCGCTTGGGCGTCCGTCTCCAGCAGATGGGCCACCCGGCGGGCGGTTCCCGCGTCACAGGCCTCGCGCAGCAGCAGCTCCAGCGCCGGCAGATCGATGGTCAGCATGGTCGAGCCGAAATAGGCATCGCGCCCGCCGCGCACGCTGCGTTGCCCTTCGGAGATGACCTCGGCGCGCGCCAGCACCAGATCCAGCGCCGCACCCGACAAGCGCTCGCGCACCTCGCGTTCGAAGAGCGCGATCCGCGTGGCCCGCGCCATCGGTCGCCGCGGGGCCAGCACCGGTGGCACGACCGCACCTGTCGCCGAAGGCTCGGACGACCGTGGGCGTTTGCGTTCGGTCATGACCATAGATACCGGGGAAGACGACTGGCGAGACGACTGGCGAGACGACTGAGACGACACCTGAGAACCGTGATCGTATCAAGAGTCGGGGCCACTGCGCAAAAACCCCGCCCTTGGGGGTATGCTGTAGGTCCCAATGTCGCCCACGTCTCAGGGGCTGGACCTCGTGAAATTTCCAGTGCTGGTGGTCGACGACGAGTCCGACAACCTGGATGCCTTTCGCTTCAATTTCGGGCGATCGTTCAAGCTGCTGCTGGCGGGGAGCGGCGAAGAGGCGTTGGCCCTGGCGCGCGATCACGACGTGGCGGCCATCGTGACCGACCAGCGGATGCCGAAGATGACCGGCCTCGACCTGCTCAAGGCTGCCCGCGAGCTTCGCCCCGACGCGGTGGGGATCATCGTGACCGCTTTCACCGACGTGGATGTCCTGATTGAGGCCATCAACCTCGGTCGCATCTACCGCTACATCACCAAGCCTTGGGACTCGAAAGAAGTACGTGGCGTCCTGACCCACGCCGTCGAGCGCTTCGCGATGCAGCGCGAGAACCGCCGCCTCGGCGAGCAGCTGTCGGCCTACGTGGGGATGCTCTCCAAGGAGGCCCATGGCGCGTTCAGCTTCGGCGCCATCGTCGGCGAATCGCCGGCGCTGCGCGAGGTCCTGACCCGCGTCGAGCAGGTGGCGAAGACCTCGTCGACCGTGCTCCTGCGCGGGGAGACCGGCACCGGCAAGGAGATGGTGGCGCGCGCCATCCACATCAACAGCGCGCGCGAGTCGCGGCCGTTCGTGCGGCTCAACTGCGCGGCGCTGGCACCGGGCGTCCTCGAGTCCGAGCTGTTCGGCCACGAAAAGGGCTCCTTCACGGGCGCCGTCGCGCGCCGCCTGGGGCGATTCGAAATGGCCGACGGCGGCACCCTGTTCCTCGACGAGGTGGGCGACCTGCCGCTCGACGTCCAGGTCAAGCTGCTGCGCGTGTTGCAAGAGCGCGAGTTCGAACGGGTCGGTGGCTCCGAAACGATCAAGGTCGACGTGCGGGTGGTGTCGGCCACCCACCGCGATCTGGAGCGCCAGATCGCCGATGGGACCTTTCGCGAGGACCTCTATTACCGGTTGAACGTCTTCCCGATCCAGCTCCCGCCGCTGCGGGAGCGGCCCAGCGACATCCCGCTGCTGGCCGAGCACTTCTTGCAAAAGTACGTCGCCGGCGCCGGGAAGCCGGTCCACGGGATCGACGCGGGCGCGGTGGTCGCGCTGACCGGCTACGCCTGGCCCGGGAACGTGCGCGAGCTGGAGAACCTGATCGAACGGGCGCTGATCCTGACCCGTGGGTCCGAGATCACCGCCGCCGACCTCGAGTTCATGCGCCGGCCCGCCGCTGGCGCGGCGACCTCGGTCCCAGCGGCTGCCGCGGGCGGGTCGGCCACCGGCGGCGCGCGCCCGCTGGGAGAGCGCCTGCACGAGCAGGAGCGGGCCGCGATCATCGGCGCCATCGACGCCGCCCAGGGCAACATCGCGCACGCGGCGCGGGCGCTGGGGATCAACCGGTCGACGCTCTACTACCGGATGCGCAAGCACGGCCTCGAGCACCTGCTGCCGATGCGCGAATCGCCGGCGGGGGGCGTCGATCCGACGGGCGCTCCGCCCACTTCGTAGCCACAATGACCCGCATGAAGCTGCTCTTCGTGATGGACCCCCTCGCCCGGCTGCAGATCGCCGGCGACACCACCTTCGCGATCATGCTGGCCGCCCAGGCGCGCGGCCACGAGATCTGGTTCTGCGAACCGCGCCACCTGTCGCTCGAGCACGCAGATCCGGTCGCCAGCGCCTGGCCGGTCACCGTGCGCCGGGTGACCGGCGACCATTATTTGCTGGGGCCGCAGGGGACCGTACGGCTCAAGAGCTGCGCGGCGGTCTTGATGCGCAAGGATCCCCCCTTCGACCTCGACTACTACTTCGCGACGCTGCTGCTCGAGCGGGCGCGCGGCGGGACGCTCATCATCAACGACCCGCGCGGGCTGCGCGAGCAGAACGAGAAGCTGGCCATCCTCGAATACCCCGAACTCTGCCCGCCGACGGTGGTCACCCGCGAGGCGACCCGCCTGCGCGCGTTCTTGGCCGAGCAGGGGGGCGAGATGGTGGTCAAGCCGCTCGACGCCTCGGGCGGCTTCGGCGTCTTTCACGTGCGGCGGGGCGATCCCAACACCGGCGCCATCCTCGAGCAGTCCACCAACCTGGGCCGGCGCTGGACCATGGCGCAAAAGTACCTGCCCGAGGTCAAGAGCGGCGACAAGCGGATCCTGCTCATCGACGGGGAGCCGCTCTGCGCGGTGCTGCGCGTGCCCGCCGCCGACGACCTGCGCGGCAACCTGCACGTCGGCGCGCGGCCCATGCCGACCAAGCTGGACGACCGCGATCACGCCATCGTCAACAAGGTCGGGCCCCGGCTGCGCGAGCGCGGGCACTTCTTCGTCGGCCTGGACGTGATCGGTGGCTGGTTGACGGAGGTCAACGTGACCAGCCCGACCGGCATCCTGGAGGCCAACGCGCTCTACGGCGACGCCTACGAGGTGAAGGTGGTCGAACGGCTCGAACAGAAGATTTCCGCCGGATGAGCCGGCCCGGGAGCCCGGCCGGGGTTCCCGCCTCCTCCGCGGGGAGGTTTCCCAGTGAATTGTCCCGCGCGGGAAGAATCTACTCGGAAGCCCCCTCCGCGGAGAAAATCCGCCGCGCCCGTGTCGCGGCGGCCGCGGCGCTGATCGGCTGCCTGTTGGCCGCGCGTCCGGGCCGCGCCGAGGACGACCGCGGTCAGCCGCCGCCGACCTATCCGCTGACGCTGCTGGTGCAGGCCGACGCGGTGCTGGCCTCCGCGCCGGCGCCGTTCGAGAGCCCGGACGATCCGCCCGCCGGGGCCGCGCTGCGTTTGCGCCGCCTGCGGGTCGGCGACGATCTGCGCTGGGGCGACGTCCGCCTGCGGGCGCTCTTCGAAGCGCAGCCCAACGACGCGGCCGGCGTTCCGTTCGCGCCTCTGGCGGGCGGGCGCCTGCCGGTCGGCGGACCGCTGCGCGCCGCCGACCTCTATCTGTCGTGGGCGCCGGTGCGCGCGTTTCACCTCGACGCCGGCTCGATGCGGGTGCCGTTCTCGCTCTCGCGCCAGACCGACGAGGCCGATCTGCGAATGCTGGAACGTCCCGGGTTCGTGGAGGCGTTTCTGCCCGATTACCGCGCCGGCGTCGCGGTCGGCGGCGATCTGGGCGAGCTCCTCTACCAGGCGGCGATCTTGAGCGCCGATCGGACCCTCGACGGGCACCTGTTCGGCGATGGCGCGCTCTGCGCCGGGCGCCTCACCGCCGAGCCGGTCGGCCCGGTCGGTCTCGCCCCCTGGCGCCTGCCGCCGTCGGATCCTTGGTACGACTGGTTCCGCTTCGCCGCCAGCCTCTCGGTCCTCTATGGCACCGTCGCCGAACCGCGCACGCTGGCGATCGATCCCGATTTCCAGGCCCAGTGGCGCTGGCTGGTGGTCACCGCCGAATATCTGCTCTCGTTGCGCTACCGCGACGGCGCGACGATCGATCCGAGCAGCTACCAGCAGGGCGCCGCGGTCGAACCCGGCGTAACGCTGCTCGGTCGCCGGCTGGACCTGGTCGCCCGCGGCGATTGGCAGCGCGCGGCCGCCGCAAACAGCTGGGGTGCCGGCGCCGGGCTCACCGCTTACGCGCCGGATCCACGGCTGCGCCTGGGCGCCGGTTTCGAATGGCGGCACGGCCCGACCGGCGCCGGCGGCGCCGACACCGGCTGGTACTGGGCCATCCTCCGCCTCACCATCGCCGTCGAGTAGCTCGTTTCGAGCCGAAGACGTGATCGCGTCGGGAGCGGGACGGCTCAGGCGACCCGCTCCCATCGCGGGAGGTTCGGAACCCTTCGAGGGTTCCGACGACTATTGCCGGGGCGCGTGGTGCTTGCGGACCGGCTTGGGGGCGATCGACTCGTCCTTGGCCGACGGCGGCGGGGGAGCGACCACCACGTGCGGCTTCCGCGGATCGGGGCAACCGTTCTTCGACGGCTCGGACGAGGCGGGTCCGGGCCGCGAAGGGCAGGCGTCGTCGGCGTCCGAGATACCGTCGTTGTCGCTGTCGATGAAGGGGCAGCCGGGACGCTTGGGATCGGGCTTGGGTCCCGGCACGGTGACCGGGCAGGCGTCGTCGACGTCTGGGATGCCGTCGCCGTCCTCGTCGGATTCGGGGCAGCCCGGGCGGAAGGGATCCGGGTGGATGCCGGCCGGCGTGTCGCGGCACTGATCCTCGTCGTCGGCCACGCCGTCGCGATCGGTGTCGGGGATGCTGATCCGATACGAACCGCGCGGGTGCGGATGGTGCTCGGTGTCGGCGGGGGTGCCGGCCGCCGCGCGCCCGAAATGGTAGGTGAACGAAGCGCCCAAGTTCCAGGCGTGCCCGTCGTCGCTCTCACGCGAATCGGGATTGATCACGCTGCCGTACTGCAGGTAGGGCCCCATGCTGAAACCCGGCGCGTCGGGCAGCTCGAACTCGATCCCGGCGCCGAGATCGTACCCGAAGGCCCAGGCGAAGCTGGTCGAGGTGGGCCCGATGGCGGCGTCGAAGAAGATGCGGCTATACGAATAAACGAACGGTTCGTAGCGGGCGCCGATGCCGAACATGGTGGCGTGGTTGGCGCTGGGCAACCACCACTGCCGCAGCGTCAGCAGCGCCGCGAAGCTGTGCGAGAGATCGTAGGTGCCGCGCAAGGCGGTGTAGAACAGCGTGGCGCTCGGTCCGGCGTTCTCGTTGTAGGCGGTGATCGTCGACCCCACCCCCAGATCGAGGCCCAGCGCGACGCGCATCGTCCAGTCATCGGCCGGCGCGGTCGGCGCGGTCGGCGCGGTCGGCGCGGTCGGGCGAGGCGGAGGAGCCGCCGTCGCGCCGGGCTCGGCCGCACCTCCACCTGCGATCGCCATGGCGGCGATTGCGACCAATCGCCGGAGCGGACGGCCTCCCCATCGACCCCCTCGTGATGAACGCGACAGGCTGAACATGGACCGCATATTGCCAGATGCGCCCTCCGGCGACGATGCCCGCTGGGGACTCCGGTGTAGATCGAGGCCCGACGTTATCTATTCGGATCGCGGTTGGATAACTAAAGGTAGCGCCGGCCTGGCGCCTGGGTCGTCGGGGACGGGCGATGGGGGACTGGGGACACCTAGCCGGCGCGCGCCAACAGGACCTCGAGGATGGCGTGCCCAGCCGGCCAATCGCCGAGGCCGGAGGAGGCGTTGAGATGGCCGTGTGGTCCCGCGTCGACCAGCTCCGCGCCCCAAGCGTCGGCGAAGGCGCGGGCCCGCGCGAAGGTCACGTAGGGATCGGTCTGGCTGGCGACGACCGTGGCTGGAAACGGAAACCGCCAGAGCGGCATCGGCGCGAACACGCGCGTCTCGGGCGGCGTGCAGGCCACCGAGTCGACGTCGGCGGGCGCGACCAGAAGCGCCGCCCGCACCCGTGCCGCGAAGGTCCGGGCGACCGCGTGGGCGACCAGGGCGCAGCCCAGACTGTGCGCCACCAACGCCACCGGCTCGTCCGCGCCCACGTTTTCGACCGCGGCACCCAGCGCCTCCAGCCAAAGCCCGCGATCGGGGCGATCCCAATTCTGCTGAACCACCCGCCGGTGACGCGGATAGAGCGCCTCCCAGCGCGTCTGCCAGTGATCGGGACCGGAGCCGCCTAGGCCCGGCAGCACCAAGATCAATGGCGATTTCGGCGCGCCCATCGGGGAGCTACGACGTGCTGGCCACACACTGGTGGTTGCTGCAGCCACAGCTCTTGATGGGCGTCGTGCAGGGGAGAAGACACTGCACGCTCGCCGGCTGCGGGTCGCTCGCGGGGACGCAGGCACCGCAGCAGCCCCCCACGCCGTCCGAATACTGTTTGCAGTCTTGATCGCTGTTGCACCGGTTGCCGCCGCTGTCGGCGGGCGCATCGACACCCATCGACCCATCGCCGTGGCCAGCCGTGCCGCCGCCCCCATCGTGCGCCACCGGCGTGACCGAGCCGCAGGCCGATACGGATAGTCCGATGAGCAGCGCCAATACGGATAGTCCGGATAGCCGCCCCGCCGCCAGCCTCGGCACCCTCATCGTGTGCGCCCCTCCGGCTGCCGCAACCGCGAGAAGAAGGACCGCAACAGCGCCGCCCCCTCGGCGGCCAGCACACCGGGGATCACGTCGACCCGGTGATTGAGGCGCGGATCGTCGACCAGGTTGTAGAGCGTACGCACCGCGCCGGCCTTGGGATCGTCGCAGCCGAAATACAGGCGGCGAATGCGGGCATTGACCAGCGCGCCCGCGCACATGGGGCAGGGCTCCATGGTCACGTAGAGATCGGCGTCGCAGAGGCGCCAACTGCCGAGCGCCGCGGCCGCGCGCCGAAGCGCCAGGATCTCCGCGTGGGCGGTCGGATCGCTGCCGGTCTCCCGCTCATTGTGCGCCAGGCCCAGGATCGAATCGCCGACCACGACCACCGCGCCGACCGGGACCTCGCCCCGGCCGCCCGCCTCTTCGGCCGCCGCCAGGGCCCGGCGCATGAACGCCAGCTCCCGCTCGCCGACGGCGGCGCCCAGGTCGGGCGGGGGTAGGGGGAGCGTGGCGGAAGCGGCGGTGGCCATTGGGCGGGCTTATTCTATTATCATCCGGTGCCGAAACCCGAGATTGATCTGTCGTTTGCCCGCTATGTCGCGGCCCGCAAGGGGGAAGCGTCGGCCCGGGCGCGGGAGGGGACGGCCTACGCCTACGGCGGCGACATCAAGGTCCGGGCCGCTTTGGACCGCATTCGACCGGTGACGCTGGCGGTGGAAGCGGCGGTCCGACTCTGGCAGTCGGTCGAGAAGAGCCGGATGCTCGGGACGGCGGTCAAGGTGACGGGGAAGCAATTCCCGCGCATCGCCAAGCTGGCCGAGCGCTGCGCCGACACGCTGCGCATCCCCCTGCCCACGGTCTACGTGTCGCCCAACATCGGGTCACTCAACGCGCACACCTTCGGCACCACCGACGATCCCTACATCGTCGTCAACGCCGCGCTCATCGATCACCTCTCGGAGCCGGAGCTGCTGGACGTCATCGGCCACGAGTGCGGACACATCCAGAACAACCACGTGGTCTACCTGACGACGCTGCACTTCCTGACCCACGCCGCCAACGTGTTTCTGCGCTGGAGCGTCAAGCCGGCGGTGCTGGCGCTCAACGCCTGGGCCCGCCGCGCCGAGATCACCTGCGACCGGGCCGGCCTCATCTGCACCCGCGACCTGGACGTCTCGATCGGCTGTTTGGTCAAGCTGGCGCTCGGGTCGCGCAAGCTCTACGGCGACGTCAACATCGAGGAGTATCTGGCGCAGCTCGACGAGACCGACCGCGGGGTGGGGCGCTTCGACGAGCTGCTGCGGACGCACCCCTATCTCCCCAAGCGGGTGGCGGCGCTGCGGCTCTACGCCCAGACCGCCTATTTCAAGAGCCTGATCGGCAGCGCCCGCGCGGCGGGAGAGACGGCGGGCCAGCCGCCGTCCGGGACTTCCAAGGACGAGTGCGATGCCCGCGTGAGCGAGCTGCTGTCGGTGCTGCGGTGAGTGGGCCGGTGGTCGGCGCGGCTTCGGCCGATGACCGCAAGCTCGCCATCCGCGGCGTGCTGAGCGATCTGGCGGCGGCGGCCGAAGCGGCGGGATTGCCCTTCGTCGCGCGCGACATCCGCGAGACCCGGCTGCCCAAGCTCGACGAAGAGCGATTCTCGGTGGTGGTCCTGGGCGAGTTCAACCACGGCAAGTCGACCTTCATCAATGCGCTCCTGGGCGCGCCGGTGCTGCCGACCGGCATCACGCCGACCACCGCCA
>Ga0075522_10002562_pt1 | contig 13393 bp, 8 predicted proteins | sample NGEPerA_FD_74796 | JGI IMG/M metagenome (GOLD analysis project Ga0075522, IMG submission 74796) | Arctic peat soil microbial communities from the Barrow Environmental Observatory site, Barrow, Alaska, USA - NGEE PermafrostL2-A | ecosystem: Environmental > Terrestrial > Soil > Wetlands > Peat ... | reverse complement strand
CAGGACACCGAGCGCACTGTCACTGTGCCCGGCGGCGTCGCCGAGCAATCGGTCGAGACCGTGCGCACCGAGCGTCGCAACGAAGAGGAACAGCCCTTGCACTAGGACGACCAAGCGCCATGGCAGAAGTGAGACTCGCAAGCGGTTGCGCTGCCGAAACGCAAAGAGCATGAGCAGGACGACGGCGGCAACGCTCGCCGGCAACCACACTGGCAACCCGATGACGAAGAACGGCGCGATGACGACGCATACGGTCGCGCTGATGCGGAAGCTGACTCTGTCGGCGATGTCGAACGTGCCGGGCACTTGATAGTGACCGGCCAGGTCTCGGCGGTAGGCAACGCCAATGACCAGAGCCGTGACCACGATCGACGCGATTGCGGGCAACCACATCTTCGCGGCGAATGACGTCGCCGACAGATGCAGGCGGTTGACCGCGAGCAAGTTGGTGAGGTTCGAGACCGGCAGCAGCAAACTCGCAGTGTTCGCCAGCCATACGGCGGCGATCGCGAACGGGATGACCGCGATCCGCAGCTGCGACGCGAGCGCGAGTACGACCGGTGTGAGCAGGACGGCGGTTGTGTCGAGGCTGAGCACGATTGTGGTCAGGCTGCCGAGAACGACGATCAGAGCAAAGAGACCCCACGTCCGCCCGCGCCCGAGCTTGGCGGCACGGGTTGCCGCGACATCGAACACCTGCGCCGCATCGGCCAGTTCGGCGACGACGGTGATCGCAACAAGGAACAGCAGGATCGGTCCGACGCGTTTCGTCGTCGCGACCGCCTCGTGCCAAGGCAGCGCGGTGGTTGCAACACAGATCGCGCCGGCGACGGCGGCGATCAGCCACGCAGGCGCGAACCGAGACCACGCGGCTACCTGAGACCACGCGGGCCACTTCGACCGTTTCGGCGTGGGCACAGTGAGAGCCTGCCCTACGCATGATCCTTTCTCACATACGGTGGCGGCATGCCGCACCGCCGCGTTCGCCTCAGCGTCGACGGACCGCTGTTGCGAGACGGATTCGAGGCCATCCGCACCGAACTCCACGTCCCGGGCGCATTTCCACCCGAGGTCCTCGCGGCCGCTGCACAAGCCGCAGCCCACTGGAGCCCCGCGATGTCGACGGCGCCGGACCAGACCGACGTCCCGTATTTGACGATCGACCCGCCCGGATCGATGGACCTCGACCAGGCCATGCACATCGCCCGAAACGGCGCTGGCTACCGGGTGCAGTACGCGATCGCGGACGTCGCGGCGTTCGTGTCGACAGGCGATCCGGTCGATGTCGAGGCGCACGCACGCGGCGAGACCCTTTACAGCCCGGACATGCGGACGCCGTTGCATCCGCCGGCGATTGGTGAAGGTGCCGCGAGCCTGCTGCCCAACCAGATCAGGGCGGCCCTCGTCTGGAATATCGACCTAGACGCTGACGGGCGCCAGACCGCGGTCGACGTCAAGCGGGCGGTCGTGCGGTCGGTATCGCGACTGAACTACAGCCAGGCCCAGCAACTCATCGACGCGAAGACCGGTGCGGGTGCGGCCGACGGCACGTTGGCGTTGCTCGCTGAGGTAGGACGGCTTCGGCAATCCCTCGAGGTCGAGCGCGGCGCGGTGAGCCTTCGCCTGCCCGAACAAGAGGTGGACGCCGACGGGTCGGGCTTTCGGTTGCGCTACCGCGCTCCGCTGCCGGTCGAGGACTGGAACGCGCAGATCTCGCTACTTACCGGAATGGCAGCTGCGGGCATCATGCTCGGCGCTAATGTCGGGATCCTTCGCACGTTGCCGCCGGCTGACGCGGGCGCGATCGGATTGCTGCATCGGGTAGCCCACGCGCTCGGCATCGCATGGCCGAAACACCAGACGTACCAAGCATTTGTGCGCGCACTCGATCCCGCGACGGATGCGGGAGCCGCACTCATCGAGCTATCGACTCGGTTGTTACGAGGCGCGGGCTACACGGCATTCGACGACACTCCGCCGGCGCAGCCCAATCACGGTGCCGTTGCGGCTCCGTACGCCCACGCGACTGCACCGCTGCGGAGGCTGGTCGACCGTTACGTGGGCGAACTGTGCGTGGCTGTGTGCGCACATCTCGACGTCCCGCCTTGGATTCGTGAAGCTCTACCTGCACTTCCTGATGTCATGGCTGACTCTGGGCACAAGGCGCACGCACTCGAACGTGCGTGTATCGATCTGGTCGAGACGGTGGTGTTGGCGGCGCATGTGGGGGAGACGTTTGAGGGTGGCGTGGTCGAGACGATGAAGCACGGTGCGATCGTGCAATTGCGGACGCCACCGGTGCGGGGTCGATGTGACGGCGACGGGCTGCTACTGGGCGCGCGGATCGACGTGCGGCTAGTGACAGCCGACCCGGCGACCCGCACGCTGCTGTTCGAACCGGCCTGACCGTCTACAGTTGCCGGTACGGCGGACGAGTCGGCCGGGCGACCGCGTTGCATGTCAATGGGCGTGTACCGAGGAAGGTCCGGGCTCCACAGGGCAAGGTGGTGGGTAACGCCCACCCGGGGTGACCCGCGGGACAGTGCCACAGAAAACAGACCGCTACCGGATTCGGGCCTTGGCCTAGGTTCGGCAGTAAGGGTGAAACGGTGGTGTAAGAGACCACCAGCGTGCGGGGTGACTCGCGCGGCTTGGTAAACCCCACCTGGAGCAAGGTCAAGAGGTCACGCTTCGGTGTGACTGCGCAGGCGTTTGAGGGCTGCCCGCCCGAGCCTGCGGGTAGACCGCTGGAGGCTGTCGGCAACGGCAGTCGTAGATGGATGGTCGCCCGCCTGGACCGTTTGGTTCAGGTGACAGAACCCGGCCTACGCGTCGACTCGTCCGCCCCTACCCCGTTTGACCTGCACGTTTGCACTTGCGGATAGCTTGGTGTCACACGGATGTCACGTCGGCGGCGCGAGCCTTGGCGTTGATCCTGCGCGTGGTCTGGTCCGCGGATTCGGACAATAGGTTTCCCCTAGGAGTTCGTCATCTCTCGGCGCTCGCTAGACCGAGGGACAGACGGAGCGATATGACGCGAGCGGCACATCCCGGTATACCCGGGCCATCGTAGTGCGGATCTGATGGACAGTATGACAGCTAGAGTATGTCGCTATAGCCGGACCGTAGTAGCCTGTACTCTATGAGCTCTGCTGCACCTGTGCTGTCATCGGCGGGGATCAGTCAACGGAACCGCGAACACGTCGAACGTCTGCATCGAGAGGCTTCCGCGGCGTTCGATGTGGCCGAGGCCTCACGGGTCTTGGGTCTCGACCCTGGTGAGACCGCACGTTTGCTGGGGTATCTGGCGCGACGCGGCTGGTTAAGCCGGGTGCGGCGTGGCCTGTACGTCGCGGTGCCGCTTGACGCCCGTCGTTCCGGTGAGTGGGTGGAGGACGCGTGGATCGTTGCCGGCCGTGTTTTCGCGCCGTGCTACATCGGCGGCTGGACGGCGTGCGAACACTGGGACTTCACCGAGCAGCTATTTCGGACAGTGCTTGTGGTGACTAGCCGCGACGTTCGGCACAACGAGGTGGAACTGCAGGGCATGCGCTTTCATGTCACGTCCCGTGCGCCCGAGCTGATGTTCGGCACTGTCGGGGTGTGGCGTGGTCGGACTCGCGTCGAAGTGTCTGACCCGAGCCGCACCATCATCGATGTGCTTGACGACCCGCGGCTGGGCGGGGGGATCCGTCACTGCGCCGATGTTGTGCACGAGTACTTGACCAGCAAGCACCGCAACGACGCGGTGCTCGTCGGCTACGGCGATCGGCTCGGCAATCGGAGCGTGTTCAAACGTCTTGGTTATCTGCTCGAAACCCGCGAGCACGACGCCGGATCACTCATCGATGCCTGCCGCTCGCGGCTGAGCACTGGCGTCACCGCACTCGATCCGTCCAGTAAGTCCCGCGGCCGGATCGTGCGGCGCTGGGGTCTGCGCGTCAACGCCAACCTGATCCGAGGTGATGAGCAGTGATCACCCGGGCCGACATCGTTGCGCGCGTCAGCGAGTGGGGCCTGACCGAGGAGGTCATCGAAAAGGACTATGTCCTGGGCTGGTTGCTATGGGGCATCGGGGCAGACCCGGTGCTTGGACAGAGCTGGATCTTCAAAGGCGGAACCTGCCTCAAGAAGTGCTACATCGAGACCTACCGGTTCTCCGAGGACCTGGACTTCACCGTCCTGCCGGGTGGCCCGTATCTGCCCGACGACATCACCGCGCAGTTGATGCGCACGCTCGACCGGGTTGCAGATGCCTCGGGCATTAACTTCGCGACCCGCGACCCGGTGCTGCGGCTTCGCCCAGATGGCCTGTCTGTGGAGGGGCGCGTGTACTACGTCGGTCCGCGTCAGCAACTGCAACCTGCGCGGGTCAAGCTCGACATCACCGCGAACGAGCGTGTTGTCAGGCCGCCCGTGCTGCGCGACATCGGGCACCCATACCCCGACGCGTTGCCGGGTAGCGGGCAGGTCAGGTGCTACTCGTTTGAGGAGCTGTTCGCCGAGAAGCTGCGCGCGATGGCGCAGCGCGGTAGACCACGCGACCTGTATGACGTCATCAACTTGTTCCGACGCAACGACCTGCGGCTCTACCCCGACATCATCCGGGACGCGCTTGCGGAGAAGTGCGCGGTCAAGAACATCCCGGTCCCGACCGTGCTGGACATCCTCAGCGAGGAGCGCACCGCCGAGCTGGAAGCGGACTGGCCGAACATGCTCAGCCACCAGCTCCCCGCGTTACCTCCGCTGGCGCCGTTCCTCGAAGAGCTGCCTGTGCTGTTCTCCTGGCTCGAGGGCAACGTCCAGTTTGAACAGATGCCACCGATTCCGTACGCAGCGGATGAGGACGAGGGCTGGTCGCCGCCGGCGACGGTGTGGGTGTGGGGAGCAGGGGTGCCATTGGAAGCCGTGCGCTTTGCGGCAACCAATCACTTGCTTGTCGAGTTGACCTATGACGGCAGCAACCGACTTATCGAGCCGTACTCGTTGCGGCGCACCCGGGCAGGGCGACTGATGCTGCATGCCGAACGCGCCGACAACACCGGCCACCGCAGCTACGGCGTTGACAAAATAACGCGCATTCTGGTGACAACGACACCGTTCCGGCCGCGCCCCGGACTGGCCATTGAGTTCTCCGCGCACGGACCCATGTACGCACCACCGCAGGCGCGCAGCACCAGCGGCGCGTCGGGCTTGCGAGCATTGCGTTCAAGATCAGGCCCCGTGTACCTGTACCGCTGCACTACGTGCGGTCGCCAGTTCGAGCACAGCCGCCGGAACCCCAGCCTGCACAAACACAACGATGCCAGTGGCTATCCATGTCGCGGTCGACGCGGCACATTCTCGGGAACACGCTAGCGATCCGGTCTCGTTAGGCGGGCAAGCGGCTCGCTCGAAAGCGGCAGCAAGAACAAGGTCGGAATGATGCCCCCTACTGGACAGACGCGAGGATGTCAGCGGCAGTCCCGGCCACGATGCCGACAGCCACGAGCGCACCGAGCAGGTACCGCTGCCGGGGCGAGCCGAGAAGGTACATCAGGATCTGCGGCACCTGCATCATCTGGTACTGGCTGGGCTCGGTACCGAACTTCGTATCGATCGCGTGCCGGTAGAACTCGTCACCCGGAATGTCCTTCAGTGCCTTGACCTTCTTGGCCGCTCGACCGATGTCGACGAACGCCAGCATGGCAGCGACCGCAGCACAGCCACCGGCTATCGAATAGAGCGTCACGAGCCACCGCGTCGTTGTCATGCCCTCAGGATGCCCCGTGGCAACAATGACGCCGCCCACCACACGCGGCTGGGGTGTGGCACCGAGGCTCGAAGGGCATCATGGGCGCATGGATCTCGCTGAATGACTACTCGATCGGATCTCAGAAGATGAGCGTCTCGCGTACGCAGCCGGTTCATGGGAACTCCTGGACGAAGGAGGTCTCGAAACCAGAGGCACCAACCTTCTACACCGTGTTGCTCCGTCGCAACAGCACCCCTCATGGCCGCGGACGAAACAAGGAGCCTGAAGAACCACATCGCGCTTTTTGGTTTGACAGGCGCCAGGCGGTGCCGCCAAAGTCCCATCGTGTAAACGGCATAGATCTGGGACAACGATTGAGAGATCGAATGCAGAGGCTGTTGATCCGCAATGCGTTCGTCGTCACGATGGACGACGGACTCGGGGACCTGCCGTGTCACGACGTGCTCGTTGAAGACGGCGTGATCGCTGACGTCGGTCGTGGACTGCAAGTTGCCGACACGGAGGTGATCGATGCGACCGGACTCGTCATGACTCCTGGGTTCGTCGACACGCATCGACACACTTGGGAGACGGTGCTGCGGAACAGCCTTCCAGATGGGGACCTACCGGAATACGGGGTGCACATCCAGGACGGGTTCGGACCACTATTCCAGCCAGAGGACGTCTACGCGTCAAACCTGCTCGGCGCCCTAGGCGCCCTCAATGCTGGGATCACCACCCTCGTGGACTGGTCACACATTATGAACACCCCAGACCATGCCGATGAAGCGATACGTGCGCTCCGCGAAGCAGGCATCCGTGCAGTCTTCGCCCATAGTGCCCCCAACACCTCTGTCGCCGAATGGTGGACATCCGCAAGCCGCAGACCGCATCCTGAAGACCTGCGCCGTGTCCAGCAGGCGCATTTCTCCAGTGGCGACCAGCTGCTGACCCTCGCGATGGCATTGCGGGGCCCGGAGTTTTGCAGCTACGAAACGACCCGTCGGGACATCGCGTTCGCGAGGAGCCTGGGCCTGCGGATGAGTGTCCACGTCGGGTGCGGCTCGCTCGGACCCGCGAACCGTGCCATCGAGCGTTTGGCCGAAGATGGCTTGCTCGCGGCCGACCTCACGTACATCCACTGCGCGACGCTCACCGCGGCCGCATTGCGGCTCATCGCAGATACGGGAGGCACGGTGTCGATCGCCGCACCGATAGAGATGATGATGGGCCATGGCTATCCCCCGTTCGATCGTCTTGCCGACCTTGGAATCCGGCCGAGTCTCAGCGTCGATGCCGAGACGAACATCGGCGCCGACATGTTTACGCAGATGCGCGCAGCATTTGCCGTCAGCCGGCTCGAGGCGCACGACCGGGTACGGAACGGCCGGCCGGCGCAGATGTGCAGCACTCGCGACATTCTCGGATTCGCCACTGTCCAGGGAGCCAGGGCGTGCGCGCTCGAAGCGAAGATAGGTACGATCACGCCCGGCAAGGAGGCTGACTTCGTGTTGCTGAACCTCGACACCGTCAATGTCATGCCGGTGAACAACGTCATCGGCGCCATCGTTCTCGCGGCCGACACTAGCAACGTCGACTCGGTGTTTGTCGCGGGCACGGCGGTGAAGCGGAATGGCGCTCTGCTAGCCGACGTGGACCGCGTCCGAAGATTGGCGCAAAGCGCTCGCGACCGTCTCTACGCAGCGCGAGTTGCGCCCGACCAGATTGATGAGGTTCAACCGCGGATGCTGACAGCGCCCGGAATCGTTCACGACTAGCCTGCTTGAGGAGGCCGCCGCGTCGCCTGCTTGGGCGGACGCTGGCGCCGAGCGTCAGCCGCGCCGGTTCTTGCGGCGATGATGGGTCCACTGGATGCGCGGACCACCAACTTCGGCTGTAAGAGGACGCTTTGTTTCGCCCCACCTTGTATCTGTTCAAGCAGTAGGTCGACGGCGAGGCGACCCATTTCCTCTACGGGGATCGCCACGCTCGATAGCGGCACAGAGAGCATCTGTGACAGGTCGTTATCGTTGTAGCCGACAACAGCCAGATCGTCGCCGACGCGCAGCCCGAGGTCCCGCGCCGCGGCGATGGCACCCATGGCGACGGTATCGTTCACCGCGAACAGGGCCGTTGGTGGATTCGGCGAGGCAAGCAGCCGACTCGCGGCGGCAAGACCTGCCTCGGCGTCAAAGCCAGACTCGACCACGAGTGTCTCGTCGAAAGCGACGCCGGCTTCGGCGTGAGCTCGCTCATACCCGCGCAATCGCATTACTGGCGTGCTGAAACGCAGCGGACCTACGATGAAGCCCACCCGCCGATGGCCCCTCGACAGAAGGTGTTTCGTTGCAAGGTAGCCACCGAGCTCGTCATCGGCGGACACGGTCGGGTGCTTTCCGCTGGCACGGTTCATCAGCTGGAACGGCACGTCTCGGCGTGCTAGTTCATCGAGAAACGGGTCCCGTGCAGCGCTCGTGGCGATGATGAGCCCATCCACGCGGCGCTCAATCAGACCCGTGATGAGGCGGCGCTCCTCCTCGTTCTGGTCCCTGGTGCTTGCGGTCACTGCCTGATAACCGTGCTTGCGCGCCCGATCCTCCGCCGCCTCGAACATCCGCGCCAAAATCGAGTCGGTGAGGCGGGGCAGTACCAGACCCAACGTCAGGCTGCGCTGGGTACGCAAGCTTCGCGCCCACGGGTTCGCCTCGTAGCCCAGGCTGTTCGCCAGCTCCTTGATACGCCTGATTGTCTCGTCGCTGACGCGCCGCGTGTCGTTTGCCAACGCCCGTGAGACCGTCGAGGGGTGTACGCCAGCTTCCCGGGCGATGGTCTTGATTGTCACTGACGGGTTGCGGTTCTTCGTCACCGTGTGCATCCCCCCTCGGCTGACGACGGCTGCCAGTATGGCGCCGCGTGGTAAGTCGCGGCGCGAGCGACGCGGAAAGCGCGTGATGTCCGGTTACGCAGGTTCGCCTCCGATCGGCTCCGTCGAGCGGCCGGGCAGCTTTCCGCCGCAGCTCCGAGCGCGCCAATCCGGGCGGTTAGGCCGACGCCCGAGGAATGTTAGCAATCGTTCGGCTTATTAGCCCGCGTGCTGCTGAGGCCCAGCGTTCGGGCAATCCGGAGTTCTTCATACCCCGCAAGGATCATTGACAAAGAATCTCACCATCCCTAAGTTGTGCAAACGTTCGGCATCGCGCCACAAGACTAGCGTGACGGAGGCACTGGTGCGCTTCATCATGGGTGTGGACATCGGCGGCACGTTCACCGACGTGTCGGCGGTTTCTAGCGACGGGTCCGTCTACACCGCAAAGGCGCCAAGCACCCCACAAGACCTCACGCAGGGGTTGGTCGCCGGCCTCGCCCTCGTCGCGGAGCAGGCCGATCTGACACTCACCGAGCTTTTGGAGCGCACTGACAAGTTTGCTCACGGCACGACCCAGACGAGCAACGTCATCTTCACGTGGGTCGGCGCGACGACGGGCTTGATCACGACGCAGGGTTTTGCCGACGAGGTACTCATCATGCGAGCTCGAGGCCGGGTTGCGGGTGTCGGACTGTCAGGACGGCGGCATCTACGCGCGACGGACAAGCCGCCGCAGATCGTCCCCCGCCATCGGATCGTCGAAATCGCCGAACGTATCGATCATCGAGGCAAGGTGCTGGTCGCGGCGGAACGGGCGAACATCGAGGCAGCGGTCGAGCATCTGCTGGCTCAAGGGGTGGAGTCGATCGCCGTCTGCCTGCTGTGGTCACCGGAGAACCCCGAGCACGAGCTTCTGGTGGAAACGGTCATCCACGAGCGTGCGCCAGGCGTGCATGTGAGTCTGTCTCACCGGCTCGCGCCTGTGGTGGGCGAGTATGAGCGCGCAGCCACCGCCGTGGTCAACGCCTTCGTCGCGCCGACGGTCGAGGAATATCTTGCCCACCTCGGTGCCTGCCTCAACGGTCTCGGCCTCACCGTCCCGCTATTGATCTTGCAGGCCAGCGGCGGAGTCACGGCCGCGGAGGACACGGTGCCCATCCACACCATCGAGTCCGGGCCAGCCGCAGGAATGGTTGCGATCCGCGCCCTCGCCCAAGCGATAGAACAGCCGAACATCATCGCGACCGACGTGGGCGGCACGACGTTCAAGGTGGGGCTGCTCGTCGACGGTGAGTGGCAAGTAGCCCGCGAAACCATCATCAACCAGTACAGCCTTGTGCTGCCGATGATCGATCTCGTCAGCATCGGCGCGGGTGGCGGCAGCATCGCCTGGGCGGACGACAATCGGTTGCGGATCGGCCCGCTCTCGGCAGGCAGCGAGCCGGGTCCCGCGTGCTACGGCTGGGGAGGTACCCAACCCACCGTCACGGACGCGGACCTCGTCCTCGGCTTTCTCGATCCCGACAAGTTCCTTTCGGGCCGCCTTAAGTTGCGCCGCGACCTCGCTGAATCAGCAATCCGCACCCATGTAGCCGACGCCTTGTTCGACGGCGACGTGGTTGCGGCCGCAGCCGGCATCCGCCGCGTCGTCGATGCCCAGATGGGCGACCTCGTCCGTAAGGCAACCATCGAACGAGGCTATGACCCGCGTGACTTCGCGATGGCTGCCTACGGCGGTGCCGGACCGTTGCACGCCACCGGTTACGGCGCGAGCATCGGCATCAGGACGATCATCGTTCCGCACGCCGCGACTGCCTACTCCGCGTACGGCGCAGCTGCCTCCGATGTTCGGCACTATGCGCAGCGATCTGTGCCGAAAGACATCTTTGCGGACGAGCCCGCCCTGGAAGCTGCCTACGTCGAGCTCGAAACCGAGAGCAGGCAGCTTGTGCGCCAGCAGGTGGTGTCCGACGAAGACATCACGTGCAGCCGCTGGGCGGACATGCGCTTTGAGCGCCAACTGCACGATGTCCGCGTGTCGCTGCGCGGCACGGACCCCAGCGCGCCCGTCGCCAAGAGTCTCATTGACGCCTTCGTCACACGCTACGAGGCGCTATACGGCAGCAATGCCGTGTTGCCTGACACCCACCCAGTGCTGTTGCGCATCGGCGTCGAAACGACAGGCGCGATAGCCAAGCCGGACCTGCCGATTCTCGCGGAGGCAGATACCTCTTCCGACGTCGCGTTGAGCAGCAGGCGAAACGTCTACTGGCCTGAAGCCAGCGCGTGGCGCGACACCCCCATCTACGACGGCACCCGGCTCACCCGCGGGCACCAGGTGCGCGGGCACGCCGTAATCGAGCAGCCGGGCACCACGATCGTCGTGCCCGCCGACGCCATCGCGAGCATCGACCGCCACGGCAACACCATCATCACGCTCGGCCGCCAAGCTTCGACCGACGAGGAGCAAGGACTGTGACCGGCAACTCATCCGAGCACAACGTCATCCCGGAAGGTGCACGGCGGCTCATCGACCCGGTCACCTTCGAGGTGATCTGGCACCGACTCCTCGATACGACCGAGGAGATGGGCATCAAATACATGCGCACCTCGGGCTCGCCCGTCCTCGTCGGCGCGTACGACGCGAGCACCGGAATCACCATGCCCGACGGTGAACTGGTCGCGATGGGCCCCTACATCACCACGCAGGCTCACGTGCTCCGGCTGATCATCGGGTCGGTCATCGCCAAGCGAGCGGTGACGCCGGGCATCCGTGCCGGCGACATGTTCATCTGCAACGACCCCTACCTGGGCGCCACCCACCAACCAGACGTTGCCACAGTCGCGCCGGTCTTCCATGATGGCCAAGTCCGTGCGTGGGTTGGATCGTCCGGGCATTGGCTGGACATCGGGGGTCCCGAGCCGGGCGGCTTCAATATGAACGCCGTGTCGGTGTTCGACGAGGGGCTACGTCTCCCCCCGACCCGCCTCGTCGACCAAGGTGTCATCCGCGAAGACCTCGTCGAACTCATCATGGCGCAGCTGCGTGAACCGCTCGCCGAGCTCGACCTTCGTGGCCAGATTGTCGCAAACCAGTCCGGAACCGAACGGCTCCTCGGCCTTTTCGACGAGTACGGCGGTGACACCGTGACCGCGGTCATGCGGGAGGGAATCGACCATGTCGAGCGCAGGCTGCGAGCGCGACTTCGTAGCCTGCCCGACGGCGTCTGGCGTGAGGTTCAATACCTTGACCACGACGGTCACCGGCCCAACGTCCGGCAGATCGTCTGCACGATCACCAAGCGCGGCGAATCCCTCAGCGTCGACTTCACCGGCTCGGCCCCGCAGACAGCCGGCTTCGCCAACTGCGCGTTTGGCGGCTTGCGCGCCGCGACGCTAAGCGCCGTGTGCATCATGCTCGGCTACGACCTGCCGTGGAACGACGGCGTCTCACGATGCGTCGAGATTGTTGCGCCACCGCGAACGATCGTCACCGCCGAATACCCGACACCTGTGTCGATGTCCACGATTTCCGCGATCATCGTCACGCTCAACCTGGTGTTCTCGACACTGTCGAGGATGCTGCTCAGCAGCCCGCGCCACCACGAAGAAGCGATGGCCAACTGGTGTGGCACGTCCTTGGGTGTGAGCATGACGGGTCTGAACGACCGAGGTCAACTCACCGTCGTCCCCGAAGCAAGTCATTTCGCGGCTGGGTGTGGCGCCCGAACGTATGCTGACGGCGTCGACACCGGCGGCATCATCATCAATACGACGGCGAATATTCCCTCGATCGAGGCGACCGAATCGGAGTATCCGGTTCTCTACCTGTTCCGCCGTCAGCTCGAAGACTCCGGCGGCGCAGGGAAGTTTCGTGGCGGGCTTTCGGCAGGCGTCGCTATTGTCCCTCACGACGCAGGCGGTCCACTGGAGACGAGCTTCTCCGGTGTTGGCGCTGAGGTTCCGAACGCCTTCGGTCTCGGCGGTGGCTTACCGGGGGCGGCTGCACGGTTCATTCGGTACAGCGACGCGAACGTGCCGGATCTGATTCAGGCCGGCGAACACCTGCCCGCCGACCTTGCGGACCTCCCCGGAACCGGGGTCGTGACGTCCATCAACAGCTCGCACGGACCCTTTCCTACCAGCGCCATCGAATACCACAACTGGCAGGGTGGTGGTGGCTACGGTGATCCGCTGGATCGAGACCCCGAGCGCGTGTTGGCCGACGTTCGCGACGCGCGCGTGAGTGTGCTCAGCGCCCGAGAGCTGTACGGTGTCGTTCTTCGTGACACCGCGCCGGGCGCCGCGCCGGACGTGGACGACGACGCGACGCAGCAGGCCCGCCGCGATGAACGGCTGGCTCGGCTCTCACGAGGGCGACCCGCTGGCGAGGTTCTGCCCAGCGAAAGCCCGGAATGGCTGGGTACCACCAGCTGGGTCACTGAGCATCGCACCGAAGGGACGTTGCAGGTCGGCGAAGCGGTCGTCTTGGACTTCGACGCGGATCTTGCCATCTGTACCGGCTGCGACACCATGCTCGGCAACGCCCATGGCGACCCTCGCCGCGGCAGCCTCGTCGAAGTGACCGGGACCGGCGCCGCGGGTCCGGTGCGCGGCCAGGACTACGGCCAAGACACCGTCAGTCTCGTTCGTTACTACTGCCCGGGATGCGGCCGTCAATTCGACGTGAACGTGCTGTACAAAGACGCTGCGCGCCACGATGGCTACCTACCGGCGGCACGAGTAGCGGGCGTCAGCAACGATAGGTCGCGGTCGTGACATCGCCTACGCGC
>Ga0075522_10002561_pt1 | contig 13401 bp, 8 predicted proteins | sample NGEPerA_FD_74796 | JGI IMG/M metagenome (GOLD analysis project Ga0075522, IMG submission 74796) | Arctic peat soil microbial communities from the Barrow Environmental Observatory site, Barrow, Alaska, USA - NGEE PermafrostL2-A | ecosystem: Environmental > Terrestrial > Soil > Wetlands > Peat ... | reverse complement strand
CTGTTAACCGAAGGGTTGTAGGTTCGATACAAAGTCAAAGCTGGGCGGCACATCATCGCTCAGAGGAAGTTGGCGGTTTTCTTCGATTTCCTCCAGGTTCGCTCAGCGGGCAATAGCGGGCAATGGTCGCCGGGAATCATGGCATTTCTTGCATTCATGGCAACCTGTTATCTGTAACTTACACAATACAAATGTACTTAAAACGTTCGATCCCCACTAGCCGCCCCAAAAATAAAATCAATAGTTTATGGGATTGTCTACCCACCCGGCCTGGAATTTCCAACAACAGGTCTGCTGGTAAATAGACTGCGCCGCTCTTTCTGTCTGAAGAAGACGGAAGGACACCCCAATTGCGTGGACGCCAATTATCATCTCAGTTCAATAGCCTGCAGCGTGATCGGCCGCCAACTTGGAACTCGAGGAAATCATCAAGCCAAGTTTGAAGCCGCACTTTTGCCTGCAGCAATACCCGAGCGCTTACTCGGGGAAGAATAGCTGGCGGCAATCAGCAAAGCGGCAGCACCAATCACCCAGGTAATCAAGAACGCGGTAAGTGGGAATCTCGGTCCCGAGGGACTGCCCGCCATCTTGGGAGTCGAAGCAAACCAGGTGTCGGGGCCCCAGACTAGAAACGCAAACAAGGCCAGCATCACCGTCTCGACCATTGCTGCCGCTTGCGGAAAGACAGAAAAAATAATTGCCAGCCCGCATCCGATCTGCCCCACACTTGTCAGGTACGCGAGCGCAAGTCTGAAAGGCATCCAGGAAGGAACAAGACGCGCTGTGATGTCGGCATAGGTTTCTTCCGCGATATCCACTTTGGAGAAAGGCTTACCTTCCAGCTTCGCGGCGAAGCCACCAACGTGTTCAATCTCGTGAGCCTCAACAATCCCTCCGGCACCAGCGGGCCGCCGCCCACGGTAGGAGCTAGCCCATCCTCTTCGAGCTTTGGAAAAATCACAGCAGCATCCAGCCCGCGCATTATGCAGGTGGGCGGCCGATTGACTTTTTAAGCAACGGGCAACGAACAAAGAGCAGGAAAAAGCTGGCCGCGTGCGATATTGCACGCGGCCAGCTTTTTTTTAAAAAATGAACCGCGGCCGTCAGTGCCCGATTTAAAAAATTGGGAGACAAAACCAAGCCTGCTCCAGCATAATGATCCTCGTAAATTGTGCAAATGGTCGGACCATCGTCCAGCTCGTCGGATTATAGCGCCAGGACCTTGACGCACACTCAATCCTCACGACAATGCGGGAGATCTCGAAATCATGGCCCATCTGAACGTAATTCCTCGGCGGCAGTTTCTTAAACTCGTCGGCGCAACCACAGTGGCCGGGGCAGCCGGCAGAACTTATGCCTCAGCCGGACGAAAAATCAGCATCGTTGTCCACGAGGCTGACCCGATCGCTTCGACCAAACCGGTAGCATGGGCGGTCAAGCAACTGTATCAAGCGTTGTCTGAAAAGGGCATCGCACCGGTGATGGCGTCACGCGAGAATGAAGCGAGCGGAAGCAGCCTGGTCATTGTTGTGTCGAGCACCGCACCACAAAGCGCAACTTTTGGCAGGTCGCCGCAAATGGCTCCGCAGAGCATTGAGAGTCTTCGCATTGTCTCAGGACGTGTTGCGGGAGCAGAGGCGCTTTGGGTTTCCGCTGCCGACGCGCGAGGAATGATCTACGGAGTTCTCGAACTGGCGGATAGAGTACGGTGCAGTTCCGATGCTTCTTTGGGACTGCGCGTGACTGGCGCGATTGAAGAATCGCCTGCTAATCGCGTGCGCAGCGTGGCCCGTGCATTTTGCAGTGAAGTCGAGGACAAGCCTTGGTACTACGACAAACAGTTCTGGCAGGACTATCTCGACATGCTGGCCTTGAACCGTTTCAACAGGTTCAATTTAGCGTTCGGTTTTGGTTACGATTTTCCGCAAGGCGTGACTGGTGATTATTTCCACTTTCCTTATCCGTATCTTGTCGATGTGCCGGGCTATGCGGACGTCCGCGTTATGCAGCTTACAACTCCTGACGGCAAGCCGCTTCCCGCGCCCGTCCAGGTAAGCAAGGAAGAGCGTGAAAAGAACTTCGAGATGTTGCGCTATATCTCCGCCGAGACCGGAGCGCGCGGGCTCCAGTTTCAACTGGGCATCTGGACTCATGCGTATCAGTGGACGAGAAGCCCCGGCGCGCACCACAACATTGAGGGCCTGACGCCTGAAACTCATGCGGCCTATTGCCGCGATGCATTGGCCATCATTCTTAAGGAGTGCCCTGAGATTCAAGGCCTCACGTTCCGCGTTCATGGCGAGAGCGGAATCCCTGAAGGAAGCTATCCGTTCTGGGAGACGTTGTTCGAGGCAATCAGCGGATGTGGCCGCTCCGTTGAAATCGATATGCATGCCAAGGGAATTAACCAGATCATGATCGATATGGCGGCCAAGACCGGCATGCCTGTCAAAGTTGGTGCAAAATCGTGGGCGGAGCAAATGGGCCTCGGCTATCATCAGGCCGATATTCGCGAGCTTGAAATTCCGCGGCCGGATAGAAATGAGTCCGGCTTGTTTAGTGTCAGTAACGGCGAGCGACGCTTTACGCGTTACGGATACGCCGACCTATATCAGGAAGGAAGGAAGTACGACATTCTCTTCCGCCTCTGGCCGGGGACTCAGCGCCACTTGTTGTGGGGAGACCCCGCGATGGCCGCCGGCTATTCTGAGACTGCTCACTTCTGCAATGCGGCCGGACTAGAGATTTGCGAGCCGCTCACATTCAAGGGCCGCGAAGGCTCCGGTATTCCCGGCGGACGCTGTGCCTATTTAGATGAAGAACTGCAGCGAGGACCGCAGGACTGGAAGAAGTTCGCCTACACCTATCGCGTGTGGGGACGGCTTCTTTACAATCCCGCCACTTCGCCCGACGCGTGGCAGCGACAACTAAGCAGCCGGTTCGGCGCAGGCGCTTCAGTTGCAGAAACCGCTCTGGCCAACGCCAGCCGCGTGCTGCCACTGATTACCACCGCCCACTTGCCTTCAGCTTCGAATCATTCCTACTGGCCGGAAATTTATGCCAACATGCCGATCGTGCCTGATAGCGAGCCTTCGCCGTACAACGATACGCCCAAGCCATTTATCTTCTCGACGGTCACCGCTCTAGATCCGCAACTGTTCTCTTCCATTACCGAATACGTCAGCGCACTTATGGATGGAGGAAAGTGCGCGAAGTATTCACCGCTCGATGTGGCGACGTGGCTTGAGGGCTTTACCACTGCTTCCGACGCTGCAATCTCGTCGCTGCATAGCAGAGCGAGTGCAACGTCGAAGCCAGAATCTCGCCAGTGGGAAGAGGATGTGCTCATACAGATTGGCCTGGGGAAATTCTTTGCTGCAAAACTGCGCAGCGGCCTGCTCTATGAGATTTACCGGAAGTCTGGGCATCCAAAGTCTGGCCAGTTGGCGGTCTCGAAGTACTCTGAGGCGCGCGAAGCGTGGGCCGCAATGGCGCAGCGAGCGAAAGGCGTTTACAGATCGGACATCAGCTACGGCAGAACGCCTGGCAGACGCGGCCATTGGGCAGATCGTTTGCCAGGCATCGATCTCGATCTTGACGCCATGCGAAAGGCCGTAGCTGCTGCGCAGACTCCGCCAGACCAGGCGCAACTCGCGAAAGCGGAACTTGCCGTTAAATTAATTTCCGAGCCCGCTCACCATCCGGCCTACGATTGTTCCCACACGCCTGCCCACAGCTTTGCGCCCGGCAAGCCTCTCAGCGTGGAACTCGATGCCAGGCCCGCAAATGGAAAACATGAAAAGCTGTCGGCGGATCTTTACTACCGGCATGTGAACCAGGGCGAACGTTGGCGCACCGTCTCAATGCACGAGGCAGGCGGAAAATTCGCCGGCGCCATTCCAGGGGACTACACAAATTCGCTCTATCCGGTGCAGTACTACTTCGTTCTTAATAGCGACGACTCTGCGACGCTCTATCCGGGCTTCAATTCCACCCTGTCGAATCAACCGTATTATGCGGTGTGGAAGAGGAGTTCTTAAGAGGGCCGCTGTTAGTCCACCGCTGGCGCCGCAAGCCATTGATTCATCGCCCGGCGGGCGGCCCGCAAGACCAGTGGATAGGCTTTCAACTTCATTCCGGCCTCGGCAACCCAGAGCTCATCGACCACGCCGAGGTGCTTTGACCTGCTTGGAAGGTCAAAAAGCTTGCCAAATTAGCAGCAGATCGCTCCTACGTAATTCTGGAGGCGGCGGGTATGGTTTCGTCAAAATCGCCCGCTGCCCGCTGAGTCTTCAATAGAGATATCGCTTCGCGAATAAAATCAAATCCTTTGGAATGTGTGATACAGCTCACAATTCAGCGCCTATTTTCGACCCCGAAACGATCACCGGGCAGTAAACAGATTTCCATAGGGACGGACTATCTATCTATGAGAAATAAAAAGAGATAACACTGGACCTAAAAGGTCCAAAATAGGTTGACAATCGATTTATTGGGGCGTAACAATGGCGAGCGTTGTTAAAAATGTCTTCGGACTTCGTTTGAGGGTCGAAAGTTAGAAAGGTCCTTCAAATGAATTCATTCCTCCGAAGGCGTCATAAAAGTCATATGAAGACGGTGGTCGGCCGTTGATTAGAAATCTATTCGGGCATCATACTTTGGCCAATTTGTGTTGAGTATCTGGGCTCCGCAGTGCGGAGGTCAGTTTTTACGGAAGCTGAGACTGGCGCGAGACATGAAAAGGCTTGGCAATTGCTGCTTGTAGTTTTTCCGGATTGAATCGATCGACTCAAGGATTCGCAACCGAAGTTGTTCCTGACGTGGAGATCAAAAGGTCGTTGGAAAAACGGCTACGCCACGAGGAACTTTCAAACAGAACGAATTTGGAATAGGAGATAACCATGACTCAAACCTGTTCACTCGAACAGAGACGCATGAAGACAAGTGGATTGGCGGTGCTTTGGATGGCACTTGCCATTATGCTCGTCGTTCTTACCCCCCGCGCATGGGCGCAGGATAACGCCAGCATCGACGGAACCGTAGCAGATGCCAGCGGAGCGGTTGTTGCTAACGCCACCGTAACGCTCACCGCCAACGGAACGGGCGTAAAGAGGGAAGCCGCGGCGAACTCCGTGGGCGCATTCCACTTTGGCAATATCGGCGCCGGCACCTACACCATGTCAGCGACTGCGACCGGCTTCCAGAAGTACACGAAGTCCGGAATCGAAGTGCACGTTGCTCAACACCTGGAAGAGAATGCTGCTCTGTCAGTCGGTAGCGAATCGCAGACTGTCTCAGTGCAGGCAGACGCTCTGCAGGTTCAGACGGAAACCAGCGAAGTCAGCACGCTGATCAGCGGTGAGCAGGTTCGCCAGCTCGCCACCAACGGCCGTAACGTTGTACAACTTGCGGCACTCGGTCTGGGCGTTTCGAACAACCTGCCTTCATTCGGCGGTATCGACGCTTTGACTTCGGCCAACGGCATCAGCTTCAACGGCCAGCGCAACACGCACAACGTCTACCTGATCGACGGTGCAGAGCAGAACGATCGCGGATGCGGCGGCTGCTTCATGAACCTTCCTTCACAGGACGCCATCGGCGAATTCCAGACTCTGGGATCGAACTACTCGGCCGATTACGGTCTGGGTTCGGGCGGCACCATCGTCATGATGATCAAGTCCGGTCAGCGGCAGTATCACGGGACTCTGTATGAGTTCAACCGCAACACCGACTACAACGCCAACGACTTCTTCCTGAAACAGGCGAATCCACCCAAGGGACGCCCGGTATTCCAATTGAACGAGCCCGGCGGCAACATCGGCGGACCGCTCTACATTCCCCACGTCTACGACGAAGCCAAGAACCGTACGTTCTTCTTTGTGAATGAGGAATGGCGCAAACTGATTCAGGGCAGCGCGCCGTCCGTCTCGAACGCGATTTGGACCAGCAACTTCCCAACCCTCGGTCAGGACTACATCTATACGCCACAGGGCTCGGTGATTCCGGTCGTTCCAAACCTCCCGAACAACACGGCGTACACGGCATTGGAGACGGCTGCTGGATTGACTCCCGGTTCGCCGTTCCCCGCTGGACCTGGGACCGGAACCTACAGAATTCCGCTCGCCCTGGTTGACCAGAACATCGTTCGTGAGTTGAATTCAGGGATTTTTCCGAAGCCGAACACAACTTGCACCGGAACACAATGCAAGCAGTTCGTCATTTCAATCAATCAGCCTGAGAACATCCGCGAGGACGTGGTTCGTATTGACCACTCCATCAACAGCAAGTTCCAGTTGATGGGCCACTACCTCCACGACGCCATGCAGAAGACCTTCTTCCCGCCGCTGTGGGCCGGTGGTCAGCCGACTGTTGGCACCGTGATGCTCAACCCCTCGTACACGGCAGCCATCAAACTGACGCAGACCTATTCGTCGTCGGTGCTGAATGAAACCGCGTTCTTTTACAGCGGCAACAAGATCCACCTGACACCGATCCCCGGTGCCGGTGTATCGATCTCGCAGCCGTCAGGATGGAACGCTACCAGCCTGTTCCCGACGAGCGATCAGGCGGCTCTTACGCACGGATTGGCAGCAGCGCTGATGCCCGCGATCGCGATCGGCGGCACGCCGCTCGGTGCAACCTACACTCCCTCATACTATCCATGGAAGAACGGATATGAGGGCTTCCAATATCGCGATGACCTGTCCTGGACCAAGGGCCACCACCAGTTCAAGTTTGGCTTCAGCTTGCTGCACGACTACAAGAACCAGGAACTGCAAGCCGAAACCATGGGTCGTGCCACCTTCAACAACAACGCGTTCTCGGGCGACGGCATTGCCAATATGGCGCTCGGCATGACAGACAACTGGAACCAGCTCGAGCACCTGTACGGCAAAAACTGGGTTAACAACAACTACAGCGGTTATGCGATCGACAACTTCCATGTAACGCCACGGTTGACTTTGAACCTTGGAGTTCGTTACGACGGAATGCCGCACGCATTTGAACGCTACAGCAAGTTCGCCAACTTCGTTGTCGGGTCTTACAGCCAGTCGCTTCCAAACCCGATTGCGGATAACGGCACTCTCAGCCCATCGCAGCTCAGCACGTACGCTACCACCGGCACAGAGAAGTTCTATCTGAACGGTATTCAGGAAGCGGGCGTCAACGGCTTCCCCAAGGGCAACGTCAAGAACCGTTACTTCACATGGCAGCCTCGCATAGGCTTTACCTATGATCTGACGGGAGCCGGCAAAACCGTGCTGCGCGGCGGTGTAGGCGTGTTCTATGAGCGTGTTCAAGGCAACGACGTTTATAACGCCGCTTTGAATCCGCCGTTCGCCTATCAGCCTAACCCGACGAGCGTATTCTTCTCGAATCCGAATACGAGCATTCTCACGGGAGCCACGGGCACAGCTCTGTATCCCTCGGGCTTGACCAACATCAAGTACAACTATCCGCCTCCGGGCACCATGGACTGGAGCCTTGGAATCCAGCACCAGCTTGCACCTTCAATCATCGCGCAGTTGCAATATGTTGGATCGTCGGGCTGGGATCAGAACAACGATCGCCAAATCAATACGCTGCCTTTGACGAACAATGGGAATAACCTTTGGTCAACCGCAAATGGCAGTCCTCAAACGTCTACCGCAGCCGTAATCACTGCGATCAATGCACCCGGAGGGGCGGCGAGCAACCCCAATTGGACGCCCATCTATTCAGATCGCTATGCCGTTTCTGGCAGCAAAATCCTTGCGAATAAGCTCCGTCAGTTCCCAGGATTTGCCAACATCAACCAGGAAGAAAACGAAACCAACTCGCATTATCACTCTCTACAGGCAGGCGTCCGCTTTGAGAACAAGTGGGGATTCACCTCTCAAGTGGCGTACACCTACTCACACGAGATTGATACTGCGTCCAACGATTTGAACGGCCTTCCCAATCCTTTCGTAACCTCGTACAACAAGGGTTCGGGCGCATTGGATCGCCGTCATATCTTCAACGTCAGCTATGTTTATGCGCTTCCGTTCGCGAAGCACTCCTCAAACTACGCTGAGAAGGCGATCATTGGCGGGTGGGGAATTTCCGGAGCTACGGTTTTCAATACCGGCGTTCCGCTCAACGTCACTTACAACGGTGCCGATGTACTCGGCCTGGGCGGTGGCACCACCAATCGTCCGAACCGTATTGCGGCGATCACCTACGCCAAGACGCAGAAGTCGTGGTTCAGCCAAAGCTCCTATGCTGATCCGGTTGCGCCGTGGTTTGGCGGCCCCAACCAAGGCTTCGGCGCCGCAGGCAAGGACAACGTTGTTGGTCCTGGCCTGAACAACACAAACTTGACCTTGACCAAGAACATCGCGTTGAGCGGCAAGGACAACGGCCCCGGAATTGAATTGCGTTTTGAATCGTTCAACACGTTCAACAAGACGCAGTTCAGCGGTGTCGATACGGCCAACCACGACGGTAACTTCGGTCAGGTAACGTCAATCTACAGCCCGCGTATTCTCGAACTGGGTGGAAAATTCCACTTCTAGTCAGCGGGTTGTAACTAACTAATACGTGCGGCAGCTTCGGCTGTCGCACGTTTTTTCTTGGTGCGCACCCTTGCCTGCGCAAAACCAGCGCCGTGCTATTCTTTTTTTGCTGTTTGCGTTTGCCGCGGCATCGTAACTTCCTCGCAGATCGAGCCCAAGTAAGCCTGCGGCGTTGTTCTTCCTTGTTACTTTTTCGCAGCCGCGTGAGTCCATAATAGAAGTTGTCGATTAACTCGTTCACTTTATGAAATCCGTTCTACTCAAATGCAGTTTGGCCGCTGTGGTACTGGTGGCAGCGGTGGATCCATCGAGCGCTCAGACGCCATCCATCAACCAGCTGCGCGCGACGGCGCTCCAGCTTGAGGAGAACGGGCAAGTTGCCGAGGCTGAAGCCGCCTGGCATTCGGTCCTCGCGATCCATCCTGCCGATGCCGAAGCTTATGCGCATTTGGGCTTGCTTGAAGCGCACCAGGAGCACTTTGACGCGGCAGTGCCCTTTTACAGAAAGGCGCTGGTGCTCAATCCCGCAATGCCCGGCGTACGACTTGACCTTGGCCTGGCGCTTTTCAAATCTGGCTCGTTGAAGGCCGCAATCGAAATGTGGACTCCGTTGCTGAAAGGGCCGGCTCCTTCAGCGGCAGAGGCGAACCGCCTGAACATACTTATGGGCATGGCTCACTATGGCCTGGGCGAATATGCCGCCGCCGTTCCTTACCTGCGTAAGGTGACAACCGCTGATCCGCAGAATCTTCCTTATCGTCTCTTGCTCGGGCAGAGTTGCTTGTGGTCGGAGCAATATCAGTGTGTCCTCGACACCTATCACCAGATTCTGGATTTGAATGCCGAGTCCGCCGAGGCCGATATTTTGGCGGGTGAAGCGCTCGACGGGATGCAGAATCACCAAGGGGCGCTTGACCAATTTCGGGCAGCAGTAAAAGCAGACCCCAGGGCACCGAACGCACATTTGTCTCTCGGCTATATGCTGTGGACAGACAATGAATTTGAGGAAGCTGCGCAGGAGTTCCAGGCAGAATTAGCGAATGTACCTGATAGTGCGCTGGCGCTAGCATTTCTTGCCGACGCGGATATCCATTTGGGTAAGATGGATGACGCTTTGCCATTGGCCGAGAAGGCTGTCCGAATTGATCACAGTGTTGCCAAAGCTCACGTCGATCTGGGCATTCTGTATGCCGGCAGCGGCCGCCAGGAAGATGCTGTGAAGGAGTTCAAGACGGCAATTAAGTTGTCGCCGAATGACCAGGACCCTCACTGGAGACTGGCGCGTCTTTACCAGGCGATGGGAAGACCGGAAGAGGCGAAAGCTGAGTTTGAGAAGACGAAGACTCTTCACGCCGCGCAACAAGAATCAATCTTCAGCAATTTGAAGGCCGCCCAGGCTAAGGAAGCAACTGCAGCCCATGGCGGTTCGTCCGCCGAAAAGTAGACCTTCTGAAACAGGTTCTTGAGCCTCGAAAACAGCCGGATTTATCTGGGATCAAGCGGAGATTCTGACGTAAACTTAGACATCGATTTGAGAACACTGAGATTCACAACGTTGTCAGGGATTCGGGTGGCAGTAGCAGGTTTGCTGTGTTTCACCGCTCTATTTGTCCCTGCCGCCCAGCAGAACTCGCCCTCGAACGAGTTGCCGGACACCACGGCTGACCGCGTGACTGGCCCAGGTTGGTGGCCTACCAAGTCCCTAGCGTCCACCAAGGGCTATGTTGGCAGCGACACCTGCGTGAAATGCCATTCCGATATTGGCTCTACTCAATCCGCTAGCGAAATGGCCAAGGCGGCCTATCGGCTCTCGGGTGGTACGGCCGGGGAGCCCGCGCCCGGAGATTATGTAAGCGGATCCTACACCTACAGATTCATTCCCAATAACGCACTTCCTGGACATTCGCTTGAAGTGACGTCCAATGGCCGCTCAGTTTCCTCGCCGATTGTGTGGACGATGGGCGCCGGCGATCACGGCCAGACATATGTGTTGGACGAGAACGGCGGATTGTATGAGAGCCAGGCCAGCAGTTTCTCTTTCATCCATGGCGTGGGTTTGACTCCAGGACATAAGACTGCGCAGGAGGGCTCACTTGAGAATGCGCTGGGCACTCCGCTCAAGGGCGCCGACGCTGTACGCTGTTTCGCTTGCCACACAACGGCATCATCCACGAGTTCTAAGCTGAATCTGGCCGATGCGGTTCCCGGTGTGCATTGCGAGGCCTGTCATGGTCCAGGGCGGGATCATGTGGATGCCGTCATGGCCGGCCAAATCGTGCAGGCTCGCAAGGCCATCTTTAATCCGGCCTCGCTCACGCCAACAAGCTCTATCGATTTTTGCGGATCATGTCATCGAACCATGATGGATGTCGTGATGAGAGAGCCCGAGCCCGGCGCCTTGACTGTCCGATTCCAACCTTATCGTCTGGAGGAGAGCCGTTGTTGGAAAACCACCAAAGATGCGCGGCTCGCCTGTACGCAATGCCATGACCCGCATGCGCCGTTGGTCCGGGATACAAAGTTCTACGATCAGAAGTGTCTGAGCTGCCATAGCTCGGGGAAAGATGCAAAGCATAACGCTTCCGGCGCCGCATGGACCGCCACTGCGAAAATTTGTCCGAAGGCAACAGCGAATTGCGCGAGTTGCCATATGCCCAAGACTGAAGTCCCGGAGATGCATTCAAAATTCGTCGACCATTTCATCCGAATTGTGCGTCCCGGCCAACCGGTTCCAAACTAAGTATCCTCTGAAGCCGGACCGAGATATGCGATATCGCGCTCTTCCTCTGCGATTAGAAAACCCGAGCCAAAGTGATGCCATGCTATCCTTTCCTTGCCCGTGCATGTGCCGCAGCTTCCTAACTTCCTCTGCGATCGAGCCCAAGTGAGTCCGGACACCAGCGCAATTGAAGCCATCAATGATGCCGCTTTGAAGCGGCCCGATTGGCTTACCCCGTTCGTGCCCCGGCGCGGGCTCTCGAACGGACACGCTCAAACAATTGTTGGGAATTTTCTGCCGCGGCCCGCTTTGAATTTTGAAAACATTGAAGAAGAGATCGAAGTGGACCCGCTCGACGGAAGTCGCGTGCTCTGTCACTGTCATTGGCAACCGGAACAGGTCCGCGCCGAGCGACTGACCGCGGTGCTCGTGCATGGCCTTGAGGGGTCGTCCAACTCACGTTACATCCAGGGTGTGGCCGCGCGTGCGTGGGCTGCCGGTTTCAATGTTGTGCGGATGAACATGCGCAACTGCAGCGACACAGACAGGCTCACTCCCACGCTCTATCACTCCGGTTTGTCCGGCGACGTGGGTGCGGTGATTAACCATTTCACCGCCATTTATAAACTCGAGCATGTCGCGCTGGTTGGGTACTCTATGGGCGGGAACCTGGTGCTAAAGCTCGCCGGAGAGTGGGGACGCAGGCCGCCTCTCGCAGCGGTGGCCACGGTTTGTCCGGCTATTGATCTTGCGCCGGGGGCAGATGCATTGCACGAGCCGGCCAATCGATTGTATGAATACCGCTTCCTGCGTGGGCTCTTGCGCCGATATCGCCGCAAGGCAGCACTGTTTCCTGACCGCTACCATCCCGACGTACAAGGGCCAGTGCGCTCGCTGCGCGAGTTTGACGACAAGATTGTGGCCCGCTACTGCGGCTTTCGAGACGCTGACGACTACTACTACCGTGCCGCCGCGGCCCGCGTCGTTCATCGTATCGCCGTGCCCACGCTGGTTCTTGTCGCCAAGGACGACCCGTTCATCCGCCTGCTGCCTGAAACGCGCGCGCGCCTGCATGCGAATTCCCACATCAGCTTTGTAGAGATGGATCACGGCGGCCACTGTGCTTTTTTGTCACGTGATCCGGGCGACGAGATTCATTGGGCAGAAGCAACACTGATTCGTTACCTGCAGTCAGTAACAAAGGCGGAACGTGGAAGCTGATTGGGAAGTGGAGATAGGCGGCGACGCACCAGTAATTGATGCGCAATGGCCAGGGTTTGTCGACTTGCGCGCAACCCCGGAGCGCATGGCCGAAATAGCGGAGGCCAGGGCGTTGCCGCCGTTAGCCCATTTGCTGCTCGCCTTGAATTCCGAGCGGTCGCTGGTGCGTACATCCAAGTGCGACGTGTGGCAGCCTGGCCCCGGGGCCCATGCGTGCTACGTGGACCTTCTTCCGGTGAGGGGCGGCTTGTTTGCCGAGTGGGAGCGCGCTGAAGCATTTTGCCGCGTTCTTGTAAAGCGGATTACGCCACGCGCCGAGTCCTCCCCAACCAAGCAGCCCGGCAGGAATCCAATCCTGGCTGCAGGCAATGATTCAGAAGTGGGAGCGACCATCTTGTTAGTGGTTCGCCGCGCTGTAACCGGGCAATCTGAGGGGTTCGGCGTGACCGCATATTTCAGTGCCGAAGCGGAAAACTCGCCCACCGCGGTGGAGGCGATTGCCGACGCCATGGTTGCCTTTTCAAATGCGCTTGTGCCGGCGGCTTCACACGCAGGCCCGGATCAAAGCTAAAATAGAAAGTACGGGCGAGTAGCTCAACTGGATAGAGCACCGGCCTTCTAAGCCGGGGGTTGTGGGTTCAAGCCCCGCCTCGCCTACCACCTGATTACAAAGGGGTTGCCTTAAAATGGCAGCCCCTTTTTTATTTAGGGAATCTGGCGATTGGTGGGGGATTTTGGGGGGACCCTCGCGGCCATTAAAGAGTAAATAGGAACAATCCATAGGATTTCCGCGGCAGGGTACGGGCGCGTTCCGTGACGCCAAGATTCAAGTCCAATGAGCTGTTGATTTGCAGCATGCTCGAAATGTCTCCATCAATTCAAGCTGCCAACCTCGTGCTGCCTGAGGTCATCTCTGCCGACGGG
>Ga0075522_10002559_pt1 | contig 13405 bp, 14 predicted proteins | sample NGEPerA_FD_74796 | JGI IMG/M metagenome (GOLD analysis project Ga0075522, IMG submission 74796) | Arctic peat soil microbial communities from the Barrow Environmental Observatory site, Barrow, Alaska, USA - NGEE PermafrostL2-A | ecosystem: Environmental > Terrestrial > Soil > Wetlands > Peat ... | reverse complement strand
GCGTAGAGGCCGTCGTGGCCGACGGAGACAACATCGCCGGCGTCAAGCTCGCAGACGGCACCGAGTTCCCCTGCGACGTTCTAGTGGTCGCGGTGGGCGCCGCGCCGGTCACCGACTGGCTGGAAGGCTCAGGTCTTGTGATCAACGACGGTGTCGTGTGCGCGGCGACAGGACTGGCTCTTGGAACCGAGAACGTCGTTGCGGTCGGTGACGTCGCCCGCTGGTACAACCCGCTCTTTGATCGGGAGCTTCGAGTCGAGCACTGGGCGAACGCGGTCGAGCAGGCAGATTGGGCGGCGAAGACGTTGGTGCACGGGGCAGAATCGGCGGAGCCGTTCTCGGCCGTCCCGTACTTCTGGTCTGACCAGTACGGGAAGAAGATCCAGTATGTCGGCGTCGCCGGTGAGTTCGCAGGAGTCGTCGAGGGTGGCCTCGACGAGGAGCGTTTCGTCGCGATTTTCACCTCAGGTGAACAGCTAGTCGGCGCGCTGTGCGTGAACGCTGCGGCACGGATGATTCGTTACCGGCGGCTGATAGCGGGTCGAGTCGGACCCGACGCGGTGGCGTCGATTCTGCCGACCAGTTGAGGTAACGAGGGGTTCGCGAGCCGAGGCCGCCGTTGCATGGATCGACGTCGGCGCGCTTCGGCACAGCTGCTAGCGATCAGCGGGCGACGTCGTTGCGGGCGCGTCCGACACGCGCGGCTTCGCAGCCCTTAGGATGATCCCCCAAGTGACGCCACGGCGTCGTCAGCCATGGGAGGTCAGAGATGAGCAACAACGACGGACAGCTGAAGTTCGCAGTTGAGTCATTCCTCGCCGCACAAAGCGACGGCCTGATCTCTATCTCGCGAGTTGTCAACCAACTGCTCACGCTCTGGGCGACCGCCCATGAGATAGGGCCGGACGTTGCCCTCCCGCTTGAGACGCTGCTCGCAGCGTCGACGCAGCGCAACCTGATCACGAAGGATGAGCTTCGTCAGGTGCTAGCTCAGGTCCTTGAAGCCGCTGCCAAGACCGAGGCGGTCCCAGAGCCGGTCTGAGTCGGACGACGTCCACTCGACGGACGTTTCCGGGATCGCGCCGGCGAAAGCTCGGTCGGCGGATCAGCTCACGACGGTCGGCCCTCACGCGCGTCGGTATCGACAAGAGGTTTCTGAGCGCCCATCTCTATGTTCGCCGAAGTGCAATTCGACGAGTCCAGGTCCGCTTGTAGTCGCGGATGGATTCTTTCCTAGCTGACGATGCTCGAGTACGGCACCGTCTTGGCCGCAGGCGGAGCATGCACGAGGACCCTCTCGCCCCATTTCGAGAACTCGGTGGTCTCTGACGCAGTCGTGTCGGTCATTACTTCTTTCACGGGCAGCGACGTCTTGCCCATCGAGATCGACAACACATTCGTGAGCTTGGGCGATGAGCTGGTCGCTGCCGTCGTCCACTTGAGGACGTAGAGCTTGGTGTTTCCAACCGTCTCGGTCGAAGAGGTCGTCCCCTTCAGCCCTGGCAGGAGTCCCTCTACCGCAGGGAGGGTCGCGGTGGTCTTCAGGTCTGAGTAGGGCGTAGTACCGGCCTTGAGCGACATCCACTTCGTGCCGAGCTTCTTCGCCTCGGCCGCGGTCAGGCCGATCAACGCCGTGAGTCCGGACGAGTCGCCGCTCATGTAGCCGAATCCAGGCGCCACGACGACAGTGGCCTTGGCCGTGCCAGAGATGAGTGACTCGACGCCCGTTGAAGTTCCAAGGTCGGCCTCTTCGATCGTCGTCGTAGAACCTTGCACGACCGATACAGCCAGATGCACGCCGTGTTGGTGCGCCAGTGCGGCCTTTGCGGCGGTGAGGATCGACGACGTTGAGGTGGCAGCGGACGCTTGTGCGCTCGCGAGCACCGGTGTCAACGCGAGGGCAGCGGGTAGGACGAGCAGCGCGAGGCTCCGGATGCGATTCACCGCGGTGAGAATAGACGCTGTAGGTGGGAGGTTGCTGAGGGAGCCCGATCAGCCGTCGGCGCACCACGCCGCGCGTCGGTTCCGAGCCGAGTGGCGGGGTGACGAGGCGATCCGGTACAGCCAGGCCAGCACGGTGCGGGGATGCGCTGGCAGTCGGGATAGCGACTATTTGGTGCGGATCACCTGATACGAGTGACCGCGAGACCTGCCAAAGCGACCGCCGAGGGAGTTACGCATTGCCTCGCCATGGGCGGACCGATGCGCGAGATACCGGAGGCTGTGTTCGTCTGGTGCTTGCCCGACCGAGTACATCGGCGCGAGGAGAAAGCGATCGACGTTCCGAATCCCACCTGGCCAGTATCCGGAATGTGGCGAAGAAGATCGCGTATCGAAAGCTTCGTGCGCTAAAAATCGAGCAGCGCATCGATAGAAATCGGGCTTGACGCGCCCGAAGATTTGACTAGCTGTTTAGGTCGCGGTCTATTGGTGTGACGGGGGATCCGAGCGGTCGACCCGGTTAGGGGAGTAGCGAAGCGGGCTGCCGGTTTCGGGACGGCTGACCGACGTTGTCAGTTTGGCGAAAGAGATGAACTGGCGGTGGAGTAAGGCCGCTTGAGCGAGGAGCGAGATGGAATACGGCACATCATTTAACGGCGAGTGGCTTGCCGACATCGGAGCGCTACGTAGCGCGGCGAGCGAGCTCGACGAGGCAGGGATCGATTTCGTGAGTTACGGCGGACATGTGCTGACAAGCAGACTCGGCCGCTATGAGCGTCCTGCCTCGACCTACGCCGTGCCATTTCGCGACTTCTTCGTGCTCTTCGCGCTGCTGGCGGCAAGAACGACGCGGCTTCGGTTTCGATCCGGGATCTTGATTCTGCCGATGTTCCAAACGGTGCTCGTCGCCAAGCAAGCAGCGGAACTCAGCTTGGTGAGCGATGGTCGATTCGAGCTCGGCGTCGGCATCAGCTGGAACGAACCCGAGTACCGCGCGATGGGCCAGGAGCTTTCGACGCGAGGGCGTCGTCTAGAAGAGCAGCTCGTCGTATTGCGGCAGCTTTGGACCGAGGAGTTCGTCACCTATCACGGTCAGTTCCATGACATCGAAGATCTCGGGCTAGGGCAGCTGCCGACCTCGCCGATCCCGATCTGGATTGGCTGCGGCGAGAGCCAGACCAGTATGTCGCGCGTGGCACGACTGGCCGACGGTTGGATGCCGATCGCTCCGCCGAGCAAGGAGACGATCGACGGTCTGCAGGCTGCCGCAAATGGTGCCGCACGATCCGCGCCGATCGGCGTCACCGGCCGCGTCCTCGCCCGGCCCGAGGACCTTGGCGCGGCGCTCGCTGACGCGCACGCTCTCGCCGAGGTCGGCGTCAGCGCGATCTCGATCTCGCCGCCACCAGGTAGTGACGTAGCAAGCGGCACTGCCGCCGTGATCGCGACCCGTGACGCCCTCGCTGGTCAGCTGAGCGCCTAGGTCCGAGACGGCGACACTCCCATACCGACGCTCGTAGAGGTCAAATCAGTTGTCGACCGTGATGTAGAAGTGAATAGAGCGCTTAGCGATTCAGGAGTCATCGAAATCGTCGCTCCCGATTCAGTGGCGAGCGGCATCAACGCTGTTCTGGTTCCGGCGGGTCGATATGGGGCACCGATAGCGCGACGGGGGCAACGAGTTCGGCCAACGTGTGCGTAGAGGCTTACGCCGGTACCAACGGCTACTACGAAGCGCTCGCCAACGCGAACGCTGCGGGGTCTACGACATCACCAATCTTCCGGCCGACAGCTACAAGCTGGAGTTCGATCCGAGCTGCCTCGGGGCAGCAACGAGTGATTTCGGCCCAATGTGGTACAACGGAGCCACCAACTTCTCGGGAGGGGCGAGCTTCTCGCTCCGCTCCGGCGGGACCTTGACGGGCATCAATGGTTCCGTGGTCCTTGATATCCCCGCGGTAGCGATCTCCACTGCCGCTATCCCAGCGGGTTCGACGACCTCGGCGTACTCAGCGACAGTCCAAGCAGGTGGGGGAACGGGACCGTACAGCTGGGTCGCAACTGGTCTCCCATCGGGCCTCACGATCGCACCGACAACCGGCGTGATCAGCGGAACCCCGACTGCAGGTGGCACTTTCACGGTGGCGGTGACGGCTACCGACTCATCGGAGCAGCCAGTCAGCGCGACCGGTTCGTACTCTTTGGTGATAACCCAGCCTGCCGTCGTCACGACGACGACGACCGTTCCTGCTCAAACAGAGACGGTCTGCACCGACAAGACGAAGACGGAGACGATTCGCTCGATTGAGGTGAAGAACGGCAAGCAGATTGTCGTCATCACGCACAAAAAGGTACGTGTCTACAAGACGGTGACGACTCGAAAGACCGAAAACGATCGAGGGGAAAAAGGTCCTGGTGATCACGCACAAGACCGAGCTGGTGAAGGCTTGTAACACCGTCGTTGTCTGGGCGAGACACGAGCGTCGTAATTTTCACGCTCGAGTCCGCGCTCAGTGCGCGGATTCGTCACTTGATGAACCGAGAGTTGCGCGCTTTCGCACGGTTGCGCGTGCGTCCTCCGAGCGGGCTGAACCGGCCTGTCTGGTCAGTTCGCTCCTCCGGTGAGCATGTCGGGCCGCCTCGCCACCTGCAGAATCGACGAAGTGGCTGCGAGCCCTCCGTTCGCTTTTGGCCTACGCGCCCTGAAGTGCTCTTTCAGAGACCCGCCCGAGAAGTAGATCTGCGATCGCTTCTTGGTGGCCGATGTCGGTGCACGTGGTGCGCACGTAGTTGATGCCGACCTGCTCGAGCTCGGCGATGCGCTCAAGACACTCGTCAGGAGTGCCGGCGATCTCGCGGAATCTTCCGAAGGCGTCACCAAGCGTTGCCTGGGCTTGCGCGATGGCGTCCTCGTGTCGCACTGCGACGAAGATGCGGGTGCCGTGCACGATCGTCATCGGGCGGCTCGGCCAATCCGGCGCGGCAAGCGCTGCGGTGACCACGTCCGTGACTGGCGCGAGGTTGGGATGTGCGACGTCTCGCGTGAGGGTCACCCAGCCGTCTGCAAGGTCTTTCACCATCTGTAGCGTCGAGTCGGACTCCCCGCCGAGCCAGATTGGCGGGTTCGGCTTCTGGTACGGCTCGGGGGCAAACGCGAGCTCTTTCACCTGGACCTGCTGGCCCATGAAGGTCGTCGATGCCGGCGCGGGGTGCGTCCACAGCTCTTTGAGCAGCTGCACGACCTCCCGCGTGTACTGGACCCGGGCATCGTGGTCCTGCTCGACGGGAATGTTGTACGCGACGTGCTCAGCCGGGTTCGATCCTGATCCGATCGAGCAGATCACTCGACCCTCGGTGATCTGGTCGAGCGTCGCCAGTACCTTGGCGAGCATGGCTGGGTAGCGGAAGTTGACGTTCAACATGCTCCAGGCGAGGCGAACGCGCTCGGTGCTTGCTCCGATCGCCGTCATGAGGGTGAAGGAGTCAAGCGGAGCCGCTTGGTTCATGATGTGATCGCCGAGCCAGACCGAGTCGAAACCCTGATCGTCGGCGAGCTGTGCCTCTTCGATGACGGCGCCTACGCCACGGTCAGCATGGAGCAATACACCGATTTTCATAAGTCCCCCCTCAGGTCGCGCTGCAGCCGAAGCGTACTTCGAGCCGTGAATCACTGTTTCTGTCTGCAGTCACCCCCTCAAGAAGCCGCCACGGCCCCGCGGGAAGCTACGAGTACGCCGTCGCAACACGATGTGTCGTTTATCGGCGAGCGATTTCTGGACGAGCGGTAGCGGGGTTTTTGCGCGACGACGCGGATTGTCGGGTGACCTCCACTACCTCTGGTGCGTCAGTCGGGCAGTCTGCGATACCAAAGACGCCAAGGAGTCTTGTGCTTTTCCCAGACCGACGGGCCGCGCGAGTAACCAAAGCCCACGTGGCGCGTGACCACTGCCGCGGCATCTTCGACTTCGTAGACTCCGAGGAACTGTGGTGAACCATCCGTCGGTCGAAGGAGCTCGCGATCGAGTTCGTAGACCGTCGCCCGAGTGCAGTGCCGGCGTTTGGCAACTTCTCGGACGTGAACGCTCGTGTAGAACTCGACGAACGTCGCCCGCTCGTCCTCGCTCATGCCAGAAGGCGGATTGACACCGACGAAATAGATCGCGTGCGGCGGAACCAACGACGGCTCAGTCTCTGCGACGAAACGATAGAGAAGCGACCAACTAAGCGCTGTGCCGACCTGCCACGCGGTTGGAGAAGAGGGCATCGCGGGTAGCGCGGTCCACCTGGCGCCGTCAGCGATTCCTTGATCGGATCCCGATGTAGCCGCGGTGAGCATTTTCGCACCGAATCCACCGTGTCGATCCGGGGCGAGCAACTCGTAGCGCTGCACGTCTGCGAGCCTCGGGTCCAGACCTGCGAGCGTCGCAGCGAAGCCGCTTTCGTAAAACCGTTCGATCTCGAAGAGCGCGGTCGCATCGTCGGTGTGAGTATCCATTCCTGACCACACGGTGACAGCGCTCGATCCCGGGTGTTTACTCGCCATTGAATATCGCCTGTAGCTCGACGGGAATCGGCGCTTCCAACTGGTCGTAGCGGCAAGACGATGCCACCCGATCAGGCCGCCAACGGATGAACGACGTGGCATGGCGAAAGCGGTCGCCTTGTAGATGATCGTAGGAGACCTCGGCGACAAGCTCCGCGCGCAGCGGCTCCCAGTCGAGATTTTTCCCGGCACTCCATCGGCTGGCCATACCTGGTACCCGCGATTCGCCGGTGACCCCCGCTGTCCACGGGTGGTTGTCGCCGGCGCCTTCGCGATAGGGCGTGAGCACCTCGAGGAACTCCTTGCGACGCGAGACGGCGAATCCTGAAGCCACTCCCACGTGGTGCAGCCGACCCTCGTCGTCGAAGAGTCCGAGCAGCAGTGACCCAACCACGCCGCCTTCTTTGTGCCAACGGAATCCGGCGACGACGCAGTCGGCCGCCCGCTCGTGTTTGACCTTGAACATGACGCGCTTGTCGGGAAGGTAGGCGAGATCACCGGGCTTCACCATCACCCCGTCGAGACCGGCACCTTCGAATCGGGAGAACCAGTCGCGTGCGACGCTCGGGTCTTTCGTCATCGGCGTGAGATAGATCGGAGGCCGCGCACCTCCTAGCGCGCGCTCGAGATGCGCGCGGCGCTCAACGTACGGGGTGTCCAGCAGATCGTCGTCGCCGACCGACAACAGGTCGAAGGCGACGAATGCTGCCGGCGTCGTTTCCGAAAGCAGCTTGATGCGCGAGGCCGCCGGGTGGATGCGATTCGTCAGCGCGTCGAAGTCAAGGCCCGATTGGCCGACGATCACGATCTCGCCGTCGACGACGCAATGTTCGGGGAGATTGGCGCGCAAGGAGTTGACGAGTTCGGGGAAGTAGCGATCGAGTGGCTTCTCGTTGCGGCTCGAGAGCGTGATGTCTTCCCCATTGCGAAACACGATGCAGCGAAATCCGTCCCACTTCGGCTCGTAGTAGAGCCCGTCGCCTTCGGGAAGCTCGCGAACGAGCTTCGCCAGCATCGGTGCGATCGGTGGCCTTAGCTGGGAGGTCATGTCGCACTCCGCGCCAGTTCGGTGCTCGTCCGCTCAAGCATCATGACTCGATGTCCATGCAAGGAGTTTGTCAACTGGAAGCGTGTTCATCACGCGATCGCTCGAAACCCCGGCGGTTGCCGCTTTCTCGCAACCGAAGTACTGCCACTCGAGTTGGCCTGGAGCATGGGCGTCGGTGTCGATGGTGACCAGACAACCGAGCGAAAGCGCCAGTTCAAGAAGGTCCTCGGGAGGATCGAGACGCTCAGGCCGGGAGTTGATCTCGACGGCGGTGTCACTAGCGACACATGCCTCGAAGACCTGTTCCGCGTTGAACGTCGATGGCGGTCGTCCACGGCCGACGATTATTCGCCCGGTGCAGTGTCCGAGCACATCGACGTTCGGGCTCTTCACCGCTCGCATCATTCGCCTGGTCATCTGAGCCGAGTCCATGCGCAACTTGGAGTGGACGCTCGCAACGACGAGGTCGAGACGGGCAAGCAGCTCCTCGTCTTGATCGAGCGCGCCGTCTTCCAAGATGTCGACCTCGATCCCGGTCAGGATCCGGAACGGCGAAAGCTCGGCGTTCAGCTCAGCAACAACGTCGAGCTGCTCGATAAGACGGTCCTTGCTCAGTCCATGGGCGATGGTGAGGCGTGGACTGTGGTCGGTGAGCGTCCAGTACTCGTGGCCAAGCTCTCGTGCAGCTTCGGCCATCTCGCGGATCGGCGAGCCGCCGTCTGACCACTCGGAGTGGCCATGGCAGTCGCCGCGAAGACTTCGGCGGAGCGACGCGGCAGCGGGACTCATCGAGGGAGCCGGCACTTCTTCGAGCTTGGTGAGGTACGAGGGCACCTTCCCGGCGAGGGCTTCGGCGATGACCGCCGCGCTCGTAGCTCCGACGTGTGGAATCGCCGTGAGCGCTCGGCTGGACATCCCGAGGAGCTTGTCTTGTCCAATGTCGGCAATCGCGCTCGCCGCGTTTCGAAACGCCCGCACCTTGTAGGTTTCGGCCTGGTCCCGTTCGAGGAGGTAGGCGATGCGCCGCAACGCGGCGACTGGGTCGCAGGTCATTTCGTCCTGGCTCGACTTGGCGCGACGCGTGGTGGCTCGTCTGGTTGCTTCGGATACTCCGGAGGCCACGGCGCATCATGCATCCCGTTCGTTTTGTCCGTCGCCGCCAACTCCAAGAGAGGGAGTAGCGACTGTGGAAGATCGGGCATCGAAGCCCATGGGTCGCCGCGCCTCGCCACGAGCGCGGGCACCGTCCGAATCGTCAACTCGTCCGGTTCGACCTCGTCGATCTCGTCCCAGAAGAGCGGCGTCGATACCTGGGCGCCAACGCGGGGTCGCGCGAACCAGGCACCGTAGATGGTCTTGTGTGGCGCGTTCTGGTTGAAGTCGATGAACACGCGCTCGCCTCGCTCCTCCTTCCACCAATTCGCGGTGAGCGATGTTGGGTGTCTCCGTTCCAGTTCGCGCGCGAGCGCAACTGCGGCTGCACGGACCTCGAAGCTGGTCCAGCGTGGTTCGAGGCGAACGTAGATGTGCAGACCGCGTCCGCCGCTCGTTTTTGGATACCCAAGGATGCCGAGCTCATCGAGCAGGACGCGGACGTGGTCGGCGGCGGTACGAATGTCGTCGAAGCTGGTGCCAGGTTGTGGATCGAGGTCGATGCGAAGTTCATCGGCGTGTTCTGGATCGGCCACCCGAAATGGCCAGAGGTGCAGCCCCAAGCAACCGAGATTGACCGCCCAGAGGACGTGGGCGACATCGTCTAGGACTAGTGCGTTCGAGGTCGTGCCGTTCGGCGTCTGCACGACGGTCGTGCGCAGCCAACTCGGTGCGTTGTTGGGAACGCGCTTTTGAAAAAAGGAGCTCCCGCCGGCGCCGTGCGGGAAGCGCTCCAAGAGCGCTGGACGACCGTATGCGGTCACCGCGAGCAGATCTGCGATCTCAAGGTAGTACTCAGCGAGCTCGAGCTTGGTCGCACCGATCTCAGGGAACACGATCTTGTCGGGATGGGAGATGGTGATTCGGTGATCGAGAACCTCTAGAACGCGCTCTTCACCTGCTCGGTCGTTCGACTCACTTTCCATGCCTTGTTTGTATACCCGCTTCGCGGGTCTGTCGCGAACTCGGGCCGCTTGTGGAGCGGGTGGTGGAAGGAGAGTCTCGCGATCTGACCTCTGGCCAACCCTGTCTTGAGGGAGCGTGGTCGAGGCGCCGAGATTGGGTGCGAGCCGAACTCGTAGGGCGTCGGGCTAGTAGCGACTGGTAGTGGAGGTCGCAATACGGGAGTGATCACCGGTCGGGTCTACCTCCTCGCTACGGTGCAGGGCCATCTTAAAAATTGAGGTGGTGTTCGACCCGCAACGTCTGCACCAGTCGACCTACGAAAGGTGCTTGCCCGGTCAGCAACTTCAACCGCGCTTGGCTAGCTGAGAACCAGGCCGCGCGATCGACCTCGGGAAAAGAGCGCATCGTTCCAGATTTTGGGGGCCACTCCATCTCGAAGGTGTTGCTCGTCACCTCGCTGGTGTTGAGGTCGCATTGGAGACCCCAGGCGACAATTCGCTTGCCACTCGGCTGCTTTAGCTCGCCGAGTGGCAAGCGGGCGCCAAGCGGAGGATGTGTCCCGAGCTCCTCGGCAAACTCTCGTTCCGCCACGGCGAGCGGATCGCGTTCCTCCTCGGGCTCGTACTCGCCCTTCGGGATCGACCACGCACCGTCATCCTTCTTCGCCCAGAAGGGACCGCCCGGGTGAACAAGCAGAACTTCGAGCACATTTGAGTCCGTAACCCGATAGGGGAGCAGCCCGGCGCTGTACTTAGGCATTCGTGAGTCCGATCGGCTACACCCGCGCTTCGCTCGAAGGCGTGAGAAGGGAGATCACCGAACGTTCGATTTCGAGCAAGTGGGCGCCTCTCGGGTCGGCAGGCTCGGTGAGACTCTTGACGACGTCAGTAATCGTGTCGCCAGAGTAGAGGCTGTCGAGTACCCGTGGATCGATGTAGGACTTGCGACAGACCGCAGGGGTGTTGCCAAGCGACGCGGACGATGCCGGCGGCACGACGCGTCGACGAGCGACTCGCTCTGGCCGGCCTTGGTCCAAAGGACGTTGATACACCCGTCGGGTACAACAAGGCCATGAAAACGGGCGTCGAAGTTTGTGTCGAGTGCGCTGAAGACCTTGAGCACTGCCATGGCGTGGCGATAGTCCAGATCGACGAGTCCTATGAGTGTTCAGACGATCCCGAGTGCCGGCTGACGATCGAGCAGCATCGGTGGGTGGCGGCTGCAGAAAGCTGAGCTGCTCTTGGGGACGGAGACTCAAGGATCTCGAGGAGTGGTGACGACGTAGAAGGTTGGTAGCACGAGCCCTGCGTTGTGTTAGCCGGCGGATTTCGAATTTTGGCCTGCTGCGCTTGCGACCGCCACTGAGCAAGGTCGACTTGACAAGTGATCCCCTAAGCCTCACGACCAACCACCGTCCTCTGTCGACTATCAAACATCGCCGGCATCCTTCTGGAATGGCATACCCTGGCGCTCCGACCTCGGCCGGCCGGGATTGCGCATCTCGCCGACGTGGCTCGGCAGTCGAACTGCTTCGGAGAGCGCCTGGCGCAGCAAGAACTCAATCTGAGCGTTAGCGCTCCGTAACTCGCTGCCAGCCCACCTGGCGAGGGCGTCGTGGACGGTGGGGTCGAGACGAAGCAAAATGCGGGCCAGTGGGGATGACGGCGTGACATCGCCTCCGCCCAGTAGCCGGTAGTGAACGGGCAGTGTGACCTGTTGACCGATTGCTTTAGAGATGTTGTCGCGTGACAGAGGGACGTTCGACGGCCCACCGCTTTGATCACGCGAGGTCATTTTGCTTTAGCTCGAAGCCGACGCCTGGATTGCGACTGCCAGCGCCCAAGGAGCGAGCACAGCGCGCACGTACGCTATTAGGCACTCAGTCCTTGAAGTGATAGCGCCCCGGTGATCCTGTGGCTCGAGCCGTCGCCGAAAACTTGCTGTCTAGACACCGACGGGGCGTAAGAAAGAACGGTCTGCCCGAACTTGGGTTCTAGGAGTCGACGCAACGCCTGAGTAATCAGGAGTTGTGATGAGCGAAGAAGCACAGAGGGGTCGCCCGCGATGCAGGCGACCACTCTGCCGCCGCACGACCAACAGCGATCGCGATGACCCTGCTCAATCCAAAGTTGTTGGCCGTGTACACCCGGACGACGGTAGGCCCGATTCGCGGTGCTTTGAAATGCCTGTCTCCTCGTGCGGTGATCGCACCGACTGAAGGTCGAGAAGGCCGATGGTCTCCGGATCAGCGACAAGTTCGATGCCGACTACCCGGCCGCGACGCACCGTGAAGTCGAACACTGCCATGGGTCGCCCGCCCACCGATACAACTGCTCCCGCCGTACCGTTTACGAGGGCGAGCTTGGCAGCTTTTGCTCCGCCGGCAAAGACTCGTGCGACGGCGTCAACACCGCGCATCTCCTTACTTAAGTCTGGCGCTCCCGCGTTTGCTCTCGCTACGGCGAGATCGACCGCAACCGTGTCGGCTCTCAGGATTATGTCGGGGTCGAGCAGCCGGAGCAATGCCGCGAAGTCTCCCGCGCGCGCGGCGGCGAGGAACGCGGCGACCACCTCGCGCTGCGCCGAGGCTGATGCATCGGGGAAGGAGGGGTCTGACTGCACGCGCCGTCGGGCGCGACTTGCAAGTTGACGCGAAGCAACCGGAGTCCGGCCCACGATCGGGGCGATCTCTTCGAACGAAACCGCGAACATGTCATGCAATACAAAGGCGAGCCGCTCAGCCGGAGCCAAGCTGTCGAGCACTACTAACAAAGCCAGTCCGACCGAGTCGGCAAGCAACGCCTCGTCCTCTGGAGAATTTATCGTCGCTCGATCTGGGACCTCCTCGGGCGGAACTTCCGTCTTGGCGCTCCTGGCTCGCAGCATGTCGAGGCAAACCCGTGCCACGACAGTGGTCAGCCAACCCGCAAGATTGTCGATGGCATCCGAATCGCTGCGGCTAAGCCGGAGCCACGCCTCTTGAACGGCGTCGTCGGCTTCGTAGCCGGAGCCGAGCATTCGGAGCGCGACTGCCCGAAGGTGTTCGCGCTGGGATTCAAAGCGCTGGGCGAGCAGGTCACGGTCGCTCATGGTCACATCCTCTCGCTCTCTCTCGTTTTACATATGACGAGAGGTAACCGGTCGATGTGACCGAGGACAAGAGGAGGGATCCAGACCGTGAAGACGATGACATGTAAGCAGTTGGGTGGACCATGTGATTTCCGCCACAGCGCCAACACCGCTGATGAAGTGATCAAGGCACAAGATCGCCACTTAAATGAAGTGGTCGCGGGCGGTGACAGCGCGCACGAGGTGGCCCTAAAGGAGATGAAGGGCAGGTGGAAGCATCCCATTTCGGGAATGGGGTGGTACAAGCAGGCAAAGCGTGACTTTGTTGCACTTCCGGAGGATTGATCTCAAACGAGAGCGCCCGAAACTCCCCTGGGATCTTCCCGAGGCGCTAATTGGGAACCCCCAGCGCTCGATGTCTGGAAGGACATCACGCCACTTGCTCGAAACGAGTTCATTTGCTGGGTCGAAATCGTCGCGACGAACTGGTGCGAGCACGGTTGGGGCTCACGCGAGGAAAAGGAAGCATCTCAGGAATTCCTGGATCTTCAGCGGAGCACCGCTGCCGACACTGGCTTGACATATACGGTGCGGTTCGACCTAGGAGTGCAGTGGAGCACCGGCGCTCTGACCGGACTTCCGGAGATGGTAGGCAACCATGAGGGCCAGATATCGGTGTTGACCAGGGAGAACGGGCGCGAGGTGCCGAAGTGGTCGTGTTACTACGCGACGCTGTGAGCTGGGAC
>Ga0075522_10002558_pt1 | contig 13408 bp, 10 predicted proteins | sample NGEPerA_FD_74796 | JGI IMG/M metagenome (GOLD analysis project Ga0075522, IMG submission 74796) | Arctic peat soil microbial communities from the Barrow Environmental Observatory site, Barrow, Alaska, USA - NGEE PermafrostL2-A | ecosystem: Environmental > Terrestrial > Soil > Wetlands > Peat ... | reverse complement strand
TGGCCAGTTGATCGAAATCCTGTGTATGCGCCTTCATGATTGCGGAACTGACGTTGGCTTCTCCCGTGTTGTAGGCAGCAAGTGCGAGTTTCCAATCACCGAACTGGCCATAGAGGTCGCGGAGATATCGGGCCGCGGCGTCGGTTGCCCGGAAGAGATCAAGGCGATCGTCCTGAATGCCGTCGACTCGCAACCCGTAACGGCGGGCTGTATCCGGCATCAATTGCCAGAGTCCGCGTGCACCTTTGGGCGAAAGTGCATCAGCGCGCCCACTGCTTTCGACAAGGATGACTGCAGCTAGGTCCGCAGGAACGCCGCGATTCATCAGAATCGGCTCAACTATGGGGCGCAAAAAGTTCAAGCGCATTGCTGCTGCATTCGGGCCACTCTCGCTCCAGGGTTGTGGTCGAAGATCATCATGCCGGGCATAGCTCAAAGCTGGGAAGGTCTCGATCTTGGTCGTGCCCGTAACAGGATGAATGGTCTGTGCTGGTGGGAGGAGAAGAGAATCAGCAGCTTTCGCAAGGGAGTCGTCGATTCCGGCGAAGGGTTGAGCTGCGCTTGAAGGCGCTTGTTGAGAGGGTGAGCCCTCCTGGCTCGAGAGATAAAAAGGGACGGCACAAAGCGCAATTCCAACGAGGCCAACCCGCCAAAGTTGGCTGACTCTTGAAATCATCTGGTTAAGCATTGAGCGCCTCTACGGGCTGGGCAGCTTCACGCTTGAGTGCTGGCTTGACTTCCCAGTTCCACTTCCAGATCGCAAAGATCGGCGGGTAGACCACCAGTTCCATGAGGAACGACGTGATAATGCCGCCGAGCATGGGCGCGGCTATGCGCTTCATGACATCCGCTCCAGAGCCCACCGACCACATGATAGGAAGCAGCCCGAAGAGCATGCACGAGACGGTCATGACCTTGGGCCGCAGCCGCTTCACCGCGCCGTGAACGATTGCTTCGCGCAAATCGTCCCACGAGTGAATACCTCCCGTGTTGAATGCGTCGTGGTAGGCCAGATCGAGATAGAGAAGCATGAAGACGGCGGTCTCGGCATCGACGCCGAGCAACGCGATAAGCCCAACCCACACTGCGATGCTCATGTTGTAATGCAGCAGATAGAGGAACCAGATTGCTCCAATAGCGGAGAAGGGTACGGCGAGCAGAATAATCATGGTCTTGATCGCCGAGCCGGTATTGAAGTAAAGCAAGAGGAAGACGATAAAGAGCGTGATGGGAACAACCAACTTCAATCGCTGTGCAACGCGCTCCATGAACTCATATTGGCCGCTCCACACAAGCTCGTAGCCTGCCGGAACCTTTACCTTATCTGCAACTGCCATTTTAGCGTCGCGCACGTAGCTGCCGATGTCGCGTCCGGAGACGTCGACGTACACATAACCACTGAGCCTGCCGTTTTCATCTCTAATCATTCCCGGCCCGGTCCTCATGCGGATATCCGCAATCTGACCAAGTGGGATCTGGGCGCCTGAGGGCGTTGCGACCAACACTCTTTGCAACGCATCGACATCACTGCGGTAATCGCGCAGATAGCGAACGTTGACCGAATACCGCTCACGGCCCTCGACTGTCGTCGAGACCTGGTCACCGCCAACTGCGGACATCAGGACGCTCTCGGCGTCATCGATCGTCAAGCCGTAGCGGGCCAATTCATCACGCTTCAAATCGAAGTCGAGGAAATATCCTCCACTGGTACGTTCCGCAAACACGCTCGTGGTCCCTGGCACATCTTTCAGCGCCATCTCAATCTGCGCACCGACCTGCTGAATCTGCCCTAGGTCGGAGCCGAGCACCTTGATGCCGAGCGGCGTGCGAATACCAGTCGTAAGCATGTCGGTACGAGCTTTGATGGGCATGGTCCAGGCGTTCGAAATTCCAGGTATCTGGAGAGCCTCATTCAACCCGCCGGGGCCATAGATGAGCTGCTGAGTTGAAACATGATCGGGCCAGAATCTTCCTAGCAATGGCCGTAGCCACTTTGGCGATCTCTTCGAGTACCAGCGATCAACCTTGGGCCACTGATCCTCTGGCTTGAGCACGATGGTTGTTTCCATCATTGAATACGGCGCTGGATCGGTCGAACTCTCCGCCCGGCCAGCCTTGCCAAAGACGCGTTCGACTTCCGGGAAGGCGCGGATAATCTTGTCCTGGGTTTCGAGTACGCGCTCGGCCTCGGTAACGGAAATGCCGGGTAGCGTTGATGGCATGTAGAGAAGCGTGCCCTCATCAAGCGGCGGCATGAACTCCGACCCGAGTTTGAAGTAGACCGGCGCGCTCAGGGCCATAATCAAAAGGGCGAATCCGATGGTCATCCATTTATGATCGAGAACAAACTCGACCACCGGATGATAGACCTTCATCATTGGTTTGCTGATGGGGTGGTTTTCCTCGCTATGGATCTTGCCAACGAAAATCGCGTTGACTGTTTTTGCAAGCCAGGTGGGGCGGAACGTGAAGCCGTCCATACGCGAAAACAGGAAGCGCATCGCTGCAGGGGCCAGTGTAATCGCGAGCAATGCCGCAATCGCCATTGAGAAATTCTTGGTGAATGCAAGCGGTTTGAAGAGACGGCCTTCCTGGCCTTCTAGCGTGAAGACAGGAAGGAAGCCGACTGCGATGACCAGCAAGGCAAAGAAACTCGGTCCTCCCACTTCCTTCACTGCCGCGATGACCACTGCATGAGAAGGGCCCGGCCGGCCTTCCGCCTCCCAGTGTTCGAGCTTCTTGTGGGTTTGCTCGACCATAACGACGGATGCATCAACCAGAGCGCCAATGGCTACCGCAAGGCCGCCAAGCGACATAATGTTTGCGGTCATACCCATCGCTTGCATCGGGATGAAGGCCAGTATCACGGTGACGGGGATGGTGATGATTGGAACAATCGCACTGCGCAGATCCCACAGAAAGATCATGATCACAATGCTGACAATGATGAGTTCTTCAATCAACGTATGGCGGAGGTTGTCGACCGCGCGGTCGATCAGCTCAGAACGATCATACGTCGTCACCAGTTTGACGCCGGGAGGAAGCGTCGACTTCAGTTCGTTCAGCTTCTCCTTGGTATTCTCAATCACCTTTTGGGCGTTCTCACCGTAGCGCATGATGACCACGCCGCCGACAACTTCTCCCTTGCCGTCGAGCTCTCCGACCCCTCTGCGCATATCGGGGCCGAATGTTACGGTGGCAACGTCACGGACTAGAACAGGAGTTCCCGTCTGTGAGTTGACCATGATGACGGTCTTGCCGATGTCTTCGAGGGAGCGAATATATCCGCGGCCGCGCACCATGTATTCGCGGCCTGTGAACTCGACCAATCGCCCGCCTACGTCATTGTTGGACTTCCCGATCGCATCGCTCACGACATTGATGGGGATTTTGTAGGCGAGCAATTTGTTGGGATCGACATTGACTTGATACTGCCGAACGAATCCGCCAATGGGAGCCACCTCAGCAACGCCGGGCACGGTCTGCAACGCATAGCGCAGGTACCAATCCTGATAGGAACGCAGTTGGTCGATGCTGTACTTCCCCGTCGTATCGACCAGGGCATACTGATAGACCCAGCCAACCGAGGTCACGTCCTTCGCCAGTTCAACGCTCACTCCCTTTGGAAGCTTTGGCGTTACTGAGTTCAAGTACTCCAGGGTTCGCGAGCGCGCCCAGTAAATGTCGGTGCCTTCGTCGAAGATGATGTAGATGTAGGAGAAGCCAAAGTCGGAAAAGGCGCGGATGTCCTTGACCTTTGGCAGCCCAAGCAAAGCAGACGCGATTGGATACGAGACCTGATCTTCCATGATGTCTGGGCTACGGTCCCACTTGGCGTACACGATCACCTGGGTATCCGAGAGATCCGGAATCGCATCAAGCTTCGTATTCCTCATCGCGTTCCATCCCAGGCCGATGGCAACTGCAACGAAGAGGAAGATCAGAAACCTGTTCTTGTCGCTGAAATCAATGATCCGATTCATCATTGGAATTTGGCCTCGCTCATCAATTGTTCAAACGAGATGACGGCGCCGCCGTTGGCTGCGGTAAAGTCCGCGGCCTCTTGTTTGGTCGCAAACGTCAGGGTCCCTGGCGAACACCGGTCGTATGCCATCTCCTGGGTATCCTTCATTTCGTCCATATGCATAGCGCCGTGATCGCATGCTAAGACGCGGCTGCCTTCGACATACCATGCCTTATCAGGCGACATTGCCTTACCTGTGCTGTAGTCGTGGACCGTGATCAGGCGAACCGGCTTGTGCTCCTGGTTGGCTTCGGTAATAGCACAGCGCGGACAGCAGACTTCTGCCCTCTTCCCATCTATCTCCGCTGTAACCTTCACATTCGCGTGCAGCGGACGCAGGCAGTAGCCGCAGGCAACAGGAGCCGGGTGTGCCACAACTTTGAACCAGCCAATGACCGCAGCACCAGCCAGAATGAGAAAAGCAGCTGTAATGACGATGCGTCGAGTGTTCATAGCCATCCTCCTCAATGCGACATTCCGCTCATTGCATTCTTGAGTCCGCTTTCAGAATCGATCAGGAAGTTTCCGGAGACGACGATCGTCTCCCCAGCCTTCAGTCCCGTGAGGATCACAGCATTGCCATCTACCACTGGCCCAATGGTGACCGGTCGAGGTTCAAAGATTCCTCCCTCATGAACCACGAAAACATGCTGTTCCATCCCCGAGTTGAGAACTGCCTCCTGGGGAACGAGGATCTTTGTGCCGTAGTCCACATGCAACTGTGCGTCGGCGAACATCTGCGGCTTTAATACAAAGCCAGGGTTGGGAATCTGCACACGAACTTTGACCGTTCGCGTCTGCGGATCGACTGTTGGATAAATATAGGAAATATTTCCCGCGTACGTCTTGCCTGGGTAGTAGCTCAGGGTAAGAGAAACCCGCTGGCCAAGATGAACGAACGGGACCTCATACTCATAGATGTCCACGTCAGCCCACACGGTAGACAAATCCGAAACAGTGTAGAGCTCCGTATCCGGCGTAACCGAAGTTTGCGGGAAGACCTTGCGATCGGTCACGAAGCCCGTGATGGGTGAATAGAAGGTGAGATCTTTCCTGACATTGCCGGTCTCATCGAGTTCTTTAATCTGTTCATCCGATATGTCCCACAACTTGAGGCGCTGTCTGGCGGATTGCAAGAGCGATTGCGATCCCTGGGATATCTCTTTAAAAGGCGCATTGGCGAGCGTGGCATTCCCGCGCTTTGCTATCAAATATTCTTCCTGTGTCGAGACCAGGTCGGGGCTGTAGAGAGTAAAGAGCGGCTGACCTTTCTTGACGAGTTGCCCAACGAAATCGACATACACCTGGTTGATATAGCCTGCGACCTTCACATGGACATGAGCGATTCTTGTTTCGTCCGCAACGATTTGCGCGGTAGTGCGAATGTCGCGGACCAGTGATTTGCGCTCGACAACTGCCGTACGGACTCCTGCGAGCACTTGCTTGTCCTGCGGTATGGTCACTGTGCCCACGGGCATTTTGGCCATGCTTTCGTCTTCCGCATACTTGGGAACAAGTGTCATCCCGCAGTCGGGAGCTGTGCCCGGCTTGTCCGATTTATAGGCGGGATGCATCGGGTCGTACCAGTAGAGGATTTTCCGATCACCATTCCTCGGTGACATCCCTGGCATGCTCGCCATGTCCGAGGCCGACGGGCCGTTCGGCGGCGCTGCGGGCGACGCCGTCTGTTCCGCGTATTGCGGAACAAGGTCCATTCCGTCGGGAGCCTTTCCGGGCTGATTGTAGTGGTGTTGCGGGCTCATCGCGTCATACCAATAGATTGGCTTTCGCTCGCCAGTTGCACTCTGGGATGCGGCTACATTGCTCCCGCCCTGACCGAGCCAATGGTGACTCGCGATCGCGAAGACAATTCCAAGCGTCAACGCGATCAAGATGCCGAGGATGATTTTCTTTGGTGAGCGCTTCATAGTTCGATACTCCTCTGTGCCCTGGGAAGAAGGCTGTTGATGCCAGCCGCCACCTTTCTGCCAGGCTTTGAATCCTGAATCAGGAAAGAGAATGGGGCATTGATTCTGTGAAGGAACATTTATTTCGCCTCCATTGCTGGCTCGGAATGGGATGCCGGAGTTGCGGACACCGACGGGCCAGTCACATCGGCTCCAGTCAAAACCTCAATCCGAGCCAGGGCGGTCTGGTAGTCAGCAAGCTGCCGGTAGTAGTCCGTCTCGTAGTCCAGAAGCGTTGTGAAGTTGGCAATCAACGAAGTGAAATCAAGGTTGCCGACCTGGTAGGAGGCCATCGAAGATTCAAGAGCGAGCGACGATTGAGGAACTACGCCCTTGGAATAGAGAGTCAGCAGCCGGTCCGACGCCTTGGCGCTAAGGTACTGCTGTTTCAGTTCAAACTTGACTTCGTTCAAGCGGTTGTCGCGCATCTTCTCGGCGCTGATCAGGTCTTCACTTGCCTCGGCCACGCCCTGGCGCTGTTTGCTCTTATAGAAGACGGGAATGTTCACGCTGACAGTCACGCCATTCATATCCGGCAGGGCGGAACGCTGCTGGTACATGTAGCTCAAGCCGATGTCGGGCCGGTACTCCCGCTGCGCCAACGCGACCCCAAGGCGGCTTCGTTCCACCATTGAGTTGTTTCGGAGAACTGCAGTGTCGTTGCCCGCTGCAAGTGCATACAACTCATCGAGAGAGTAGCGGATGGCCGCAGGCTCAACATCGGCTGCAGGAGGCAAACTAGATTCCGGTGGGCGAACCATGAATACGTTGAGCCTTGCCTGAGCTGTCGCCCGCTGCTGTTCGAGCATTGTGAGCTTCTCAATCAACCTGGAAATCTCCACTTGAGACCGAAGCACATCTGCCTGCATCGCCTTCCCAACCCGATAACGTGCATCTGCGATCTTCGATAGCTTCTCCAGAAGTTCCTTATTCCGCTCTGTGGTCTGGATGGCCCGGTCGAAGTAGAAGTAGTCGAAATAGGCAGCTTTGACATCGGCGGTCACTCGGCGCCGAATGGTTTCATAATCGGCCTGCGCTGCGTCTGCCTCCTTGCTTGCGATTTCGCCACGCAGCTTCAATTTGCCCGGAGAAGGGAATTGCTCAGAGACTGTCACGCCACGGTAGCTTGAATTGTCACCTTGCATCACACTGAATGGAGCAGGATTTCCGGCCCAACCTACCGAGACCATTGGATCTGGCAGCGCCTTCTGCTGCGGTACGCGCCGTTTCAACCCATTGACTGCGTGGAGGGCGCTTTGGGCCTCCGGATTCTTATTTAGAGTCTCTTGAACGACGTCTTCGAGCACGAGCGTTGGCTGGCCGATCGATTGACTGACTGGAGAGGTAGGCGAAGCGAGAGCTGGGACTTGAACCGTATTAACCTCCTGGGCCAAAAGACCGCACGGGAGTAGTACGAGCCATCCTAGCCAAAAGCTGCTTCGACGTTGAGGAAATCTATTCATCTCGAACTCCCAATTCATTTCTTTCCGCCTTGTGCGGAGATCGAGCCTCCGACCGCTGGCCTTGCTCGGTCGCATTCTGAGCGTCAATTGCATCGACCATGCGATAGAACAACGATTGCGATAAAGGAGCTTTGAGGTCGAAGGTGTACGTGTCGCGGTATCCGAATACAAGAAGGTGAAAAGGATCCGGGGCGGATAATGTCTGGAGATCAGCCCAGCGCCAACTGCGGCTGTCCCCCCGAACACCAGTCACGTAATCGATGCCGCTGTCGGATAGCCGAAGAATGCCGTTCGTGCCGCCAGTCAGAGTCCGATGATGGGCAGGGATTACGACGCCTTGCGATGCTGGATCGGGAACTGCATTTTGCGAAGGCCGTTGAATCTCCCTGGACAACTCGGCTGCACGCTCAGGCGGAACGGCCTGGTCGAGGTCAAATCTGAATCGCTGCATTCCGGGAAGGTGATGCTCGCGGTTTTCGTATGTTTCGATCGCCAACCTTTGGGGTGCAAGAAGGAATGTTTGAATTTCCAGAAATGGCCATTTCATGGAGCGTCCATTTTCGAACCGGAATTCCATTCCGTCGCCACCAATGATGAGGGTGCCTTTCTCCGTCCCCATTAACTTATGCAATCTTGCAGGCGACTCCCACGGCATGATTTTATGTTTAGGGTTCGCAAGGTTCTGATCTTGTGCTTTTTGGGGAACGGCTTGCGCCGGACAGATCTCTAAACTGGCGGAAAGCACCAGAGCAGGCAACAAGTACCACATCAAACGCTTTCGATTCATAGCAACCCTATCTCCGAAACCAGAACTGTCGCGCAGATGAAATTTCATGCGCGATGGCCTGCACGTTTCAAGCGCGCGCTCTCAGGAGGCTGGAACCCACTTGCCTTCTCCGCCCGCGCGGCCTGATCGTCGGCTTGCGCGAGAATGCCCAAAGCTGACGAGAGCATCTGGATCGGGGTAATCCTTGTATTTTTCATGATTTACTCCCTTTGTCTCATAACAAATACACGCAGCACACCCTTTGGTCTGAACGGTTTTAGACGAGGGAGGAAATTAGACCAGGAAGGTGCAAAGGAGAGCGTGAACGTGCGAATTCTTCAACTTGACTAATCGCGGAGAACCAGGACCTGTAAGGAGAATCGGCGCGGGAAGAACAACAGCTAAATCGCTTATTGCGTTGAGTCCAATTGCTCCGTCAAGCGAGCTGCCAGGCATCAAAGTTGGCAGGGCAGGTGTGAATTCGATCGGTGCAACTTTGCAGCAAGTGGGGTTTACCGACAGGGTGGAGGCCATGCCGCACCGCGCACCAGAAGCCTGCTGGTGTTCTGCGCAGCAAGCGTGGACGTGGGAAGCCTGGGGCTGAGCGCATAGACAGGGCGCGGAACTTGGAACTCCTGCCAGGATCAGCAGAAGCGAAAGCAGCACGACTTTGGAGAAACGTCCCATCGTCAACCTATTTACCGTATACATCACACTCTCGAACCGTTTAGTGACGTGGATCACAGATTACGATCCGCAACTCTACCCCCTAATTGCTACAGCCAAAACACAAGCGGAACGCTGGCATACTCATTTTGCGATAGGAGCTTGTAGAGCAGAAGGGTACAGATCGAAATGCGCGAACAAATCCATATTCAATCATGCAGCTAGTTGAAACGCTCGATCCCGTATGCGGAATGAAGGTAGATCCGTCGAGAGCGGCGGCGAAGTTTAACCATCGGGACGTCACTTTCTACTTCTGCAGCCAAGGCTGCGCAACCAAGTTCCGGTCAGCTCCCGAGAATTACACGCAGGCCAAACCGGATGCGGTGCCCACGCACTCGCCGGCAAAGACCGAGCCACGCGGGGAATACACCTGCCCCATGCATCCCGAAATCAAGCAGTCGGGCCCGGGCAGTTGTCCCAAGTGCGGCATGGCGCTTGAACCGGTGACTGCATCCGCGCCGGCTAAACGCAGCGAATATACGTGCCCGATGCACCCGCAGATTGTGCGCGATGCGCCGGGCTCCTGCCCAATCTGTGGCATGACGCTCGAACTTCGTGAAGCTACCGCCGAAGAAACTAATCCAGAACTGGTAGATATGACCAGGCGCTTTTGGATCAGCGTCGTGCTCGCCGTGCCGATGCTGGCTCTGATGGTGTCCGCATTTCTGCCGTCCATGCCGCTGCAGCACCTTCTCTCCGAGAGGACGTGGAATTGGATCGAATTCGCACTCGCTACACCGGTGGTCCTGTGGTGCGGGTTGCCGTTTCTTGTGAGGGGTTGGCAATCGGTTGTGCATCGCAGTTTGAATATGTTTACGCTCATCGCCCTTGGCACGGGCGCGGCCTATCTCTACAGCGTCCTCGCTACAGTCGTTCCCCAGATATTTCCGGATTCGCTTCGCGGAGTTGGCGGACAGATCGACGTGTACTTCGAGCCGGCGGCCGTTATCGTTGCGCTGGTTCTCTTAGGGCAGGTGATGGAGTTGCGTGCCCGCAGCCAGACCAGCAGTGCGATTCGTGCGTTGCTTGGCCTTGCACCTAGAACCGCGAAGAGGCTCGACGACAAGGGCGGCGAGACTGACGTACCGCTCGATCAGGTACAAGTCGGTGACGGGCTCCGAGTACGTCCAGGGGAAAAGGTGCCGGTCGATGGGACGGTTCTTGAAGGCCACAGCTCCGTTGATGAATCGATGGTCAGCGGTGAGCCCATACCGGTCGAGAAAGACACCGGCGCAAAGGTAGTGGCCGGTACGGTAAATGGAACCGGTGGATTTGTCATGCGTGCAGAGCGCGTTGGTGCCGATACGCTTTTGTCGCAGATTGTAAAGATGGTCAGCGAGGCACAGCGCTCGCGAGCGCCCATTCAGCGGCTCGCTGATCAGGTTTCGTCGTACTTTGTACCAGCAGTCATCGTCTCTGCCATCGTCACATTTGCTGTGTGGTTCATCGCCGGTCCGCAACCGCGCTTGGCGCATGCCCTCGTGAATGCAGTTGCCGTACTGATCGTTGCTTGTCCGTGTGCTCTTGGGCTCGCCACTCCGATGGCCATCATGGTAGGCACTGGCCGTGGAGCTCGCGCCGGCATTCTTATCCGCAATGCGGAAGCGCTGGAAATATTCGGCAAGGTCGACATGCTCATCATCGATAAGACGGGGACCCTCACCAAAGGCAAACCGACGCTGAGTTCCGTTGTCCCTCAGCCGGGTTTCGATGAATCCGGCCTACTGCAACTTGTCGCCAGTCTTGAGCGCTCCAGTGAGCACCCTTTGGCTGCAGCCATCGTCAAAGGCGCCGAGGCGAAGAAGCTCCCCATGATAGAAGTAACTGGCTTCAACTCTGAAACTGGAAAAGGTGTCAAGGGGACCATCTCTGGGAAGCACGTAGCTGTAGGCAATGCCGAACTATTCCTCGACCTGTCCGTCGATCCTGGCCCGCTGCTCAATCAGGCCGAAGCCCTGCGCAAAGAGGGGCAAACAGTAATGATGATCGCCGTTGATGGCAAGGCTGCAGGAATTGTCGGCGTCGCCGATCCGATCAAAGAATCCACACCCGATGCAATCCGCGAACTTCAGGCGGCAGGGTTGAAAGTCATCATGGTTACCGGAGACAACGCAACGACCGCGAAAGCAGTCGCCGATAAGCTCGACATCAAGTTCGAAGCCGACGTGCTGCCTCAAAAAAAGGCTGAGGTTGTCAAAGAGTACCAGCGAAGAGGCTCTGTGGTCGCGATGGCTGGAGACGGGGTAAACGACGCCCCTGCACTAGCGCAGGCCGACATCGGAATCGCCATGGGCACTGGCACTGATGTGGCCATGGAAGCTGGCGGTATCACGCTATTGAAAGGCGATCTACGCGGCATTCTCCGTGCCCGGCATCTCAGCAAATCAACCATGCGTAATATTCGCGAGAACCTGTTCTTCGCATTCGTCTACAACGCCGTTGGGGTACCGATTGCCGCGGGTGTCCTGTTCCCGGCCTTTGGACTGCTGTTGAATCCGATGATTGCCGCTGCGGCCATGAGCTTCAGCTCAGTCTCAGTGATTGCCAATGCGCTAAGGCTGCGCACAATCAAACTTTGACTCGATCTTCCCGAAGATCTGGAAGCATTTAATACTTGAATCATAGGGAGAATTGAATCTTTCAAGGATCCGCGACATGTGTGGGCTCGCTGAACCCCCGGCTCAGCGCCCACGTCCGATCCAAATACTGCATCAACCAGCTCGATGGGCAGATATATCAGGGTTTCTGCCAAATCCTCTTACCATGAACGAAGCTAGCACGAAATGGCAGACGCATGAATCGGTGATTCGGTTGCACTATGGTTTAGTGCGCTTGGGTGACAAACCGTGAATAGCGTAAGCGCCGTCCCACACGGTTGTGCTGGAACCTACCTTTTCACACGGCCTGATCGTTTGCTCCGGCTGTTGATTTGATTGATTCTATGGGGCGGGTTTTAGAACCCCTTTTCACAGGGCGATACCAGGTCCGGTCAGGCTATTCTGTCTTCCCACAGCCCCTGGAACTCGCTACGGCGATTGCCACATTTCCACCGCCGCAACGACCACGGGGACGAATGAATATCCCCCAAAAAGGCCCGTTAAGGGGTACGCATTCTGAGGGCAAGGTCACTACCACCGCAGAGACTCTTCCGCCTCTTGACGAATCAGTGAATATTTCGGTGAATCGCTCCTGCGTCAACAGTGTCGCCGGTCCGCGAGATCGTCTGAAAATACATGTCATCGCCTGCAATTTCGATCAGCATGAATGTGCGGTCTGTATCGAATCCCTTGTCTGTGATCGCGGAAGGTGTGAGGTTGCCGGGACGCAACGATCCTGAGGCTCCTTCAGTGAAATAGTAGACTCCATGCTGGGGATGGACCCGCTCGTACACGTGCTCGTGTCCTGAGAACACGACGTCCACGCCGTACTTGATGAACAGCGGCTCCAGCGATTGCCGCAAGTCGAGGGACGGACCATGAAATTTCGCCGAAGTATAGAGAGGATGATGGAAGTAGCATACCTTCCAGTCGGTTTTGCCGGCACTCTGTAACTGCGTCTCCAGCCACGCCAACTGCTTCTGGTCCATGTAATTGCTGTTCAAGACAAAGAAGTGTACATTGCCCTTCTTGTATGTGTAATAGCTCTCCCCGTTCATGTTGAAAGATTTGTAGAAGATTTCATTGGTATTGTCGTGGTTCCCAAGCGACGCGTAAAACTTCACGCCGGCGTCGATGAGCGGCTTATAGGGCACCGCGAACTTGTGGTCAAAATCGACCGGTTTGCTGCTGCCGTAGATATTGTCCCCCAGCATGATCGCAAAATCGAAAGGGTAGGCCTGCCGCGCCTTGAGCATTTGTTGAGCTGTCTCGTACTGGGGCTGATCGCCAGTACCCATGTCTCCAATCACGGCGAACCGGACCGAATTGGGCTTGAGAGGAAACTTGAACTCGTCCGCTCGCAGGCCAGCCGCGAGAACGGTGAAGATACCGAGCCAGAGAAAGATACGACGTTGCATGATTCAATCCAATCTTTTGAGAATTTACGGTAGTGCTTCGTGAAACAGATCGACGACCAGGTTCGCTTTGCTGTCGACCAGGACCAAATCGCGCCCGATGATACGGTATGCCAGTTCGTCAGGAAGTGTGGGCAACTTCTGCAATAGAGTGGACGGGAAGGTCGTTTCGGCGACAGCATCCGGGTAAATCCCGTTCACTTGCAGGGAAACTGCCTTAACTGTTTTTTGTTGTTGGAGCGTGGAGCGCGTAGCGGCGCTTTGCCGATCCTTAAATACGCTTTGGATCAAATGTCGAAATGCTTCGCGGACTTCGCGCGTGAAGATATCTCCAGTTTTTGCGTTTGGCCGCCCCTCACGGATCTTTCTTGCCAGCGCCTGTTGGTGTGCGGCGATTATCTCCGGCAGTTCCTCTTTGTTCTTCAAGGCCGGAAGCTGCTTTTCGATAGA
>Ga0075522_10002557_pt1 | contig 13409 bp, 12 predicted proteins | sample NGEPerA_FD_74796 | JGI IMG/M metagenome (GOLD analysis project Ga0075522, IMG submission 74796) | Arctic peat soil microbial communities from the Barrow Environmental Observatory site, Barrow, Alaska, USA - NGEE PermafrostL2-A | ecosystem: Environmental > Terrestrial > Soil > Wetlands > Peat ... | reverse complement strand
CACCCGCTGCGCAAGCAACAGAAACCGGGCCTGACCGTCGTCGCCGACGCCGCGGCCACCTCGGCGTCCGCGGCGTCGGCGACGACGGTCAGGCCCGGTTTCTGTTGCTTGCGCAGCGGGTGCAATTCCACCTTCTGTTGCGGGCTGTTCGAATACTGTTTCTTGAGTTCCTTCTGTCATTTCCTGCTCGTTTTCATCGGACTGATCGTCTGAAAATTCTGAAATTATTGGTTCCAACTGCGTCACCGTTTCAATATGAGTTTCGCTGAGTGTTACGCCTGGTATCACGGCAGGCGTCACGGGTACGGGCGCGCCGAGGCGAACAAGGCCTTCTTCAGCTTTTTGTTTCCATTGTGGGCGACGGAAACGTTCGGCAGCCGTTGTAAACCAACGAACGGCTTCAGAAATTGTTCCAGCTTTTTCATGAAGCTGGGCAAGTTCGAACGCGACCATAGCGTCATGGGTTCGTTCATATAAGGCAGCTAGCTGGCCGGGGGGATCCGCGCTGGTCCTAGCCTTGCGGATGCGGGCCTGAATTTGTCGCCAATCGCTCACTGGGCAGTATTGTAACAGTCAAGCGCACGCTGGGCCATAGCAACTGATAGAAATGCTGTCCGTGTGTGCTGCGGGAGGTTGCCGCTCGGTGGAACCGCGCGCTATCATCGAATCTTGAGCCTCTCGCCCGCAACGTTGAGCGAATTTACGCGCCTCGCGGCTTACGCCATTTTTTTTCTAAGCTATCTGGTCTTCGCTATTGGCAAGTTCCCCGGAATGAAAATTGACCGGCCCGGAGCGGCCATTATCGGAGCCGTTTTGATGGTGGCGTTCCGCGCGGTCCGGCCAGCGGATTCTCTTCGCTTCATCGATTTCAGCACGATTGTCCTGCTGTTTTCGATGATGCTGCTGGTTGCCTATCTTCACCTGGACGGATTTTTCGATTGGGTGGCGGAGTGGATCACCGCGCGCGTCAAGCCTCGACATCTGTTGCCGGCCATCATTTTTCTGAGCGGCACGTTCTCCGCATTTTTTGTGAATGACATCATTTGCCTGATCATGGTGCCGTTTACGCTGAAGGTGGCTCGACGGATGGGATTGCCGCCGTTGCCGTATCTGCTCGCGGTAGCGACCGCTTCCAACATTGGCAGCGTTGCAACGATCACCGGCAATCCGCAAAATATGCTGATCGGTTCGTACTCCGGCATGCGCTACAGCAGGTTTTTATTTCACCTCGGGCCCGTCGCGGTTGTTGGGCTTTTGGTGGATTGGCTGATGCTGTGGCTCATTTACACGCGTCATGAAATTTCCGCTCCAGCGCCTGTCGATCCTTTAGTTACGGAGCCAAGTTCGCGAGGGGCTTTGCTGAAGGCTGGAATTGTAATTCTGCTGGTTCTTGCGGGATTTCTTGCAGGATTACCGCCCGCGCTGGTTGCCGCAGTGGGAGCGGCCATCATGCTGATGACGCGGAGGCACGAACCGCGGCAGGTCTATGACGAAGTCGACTGGGGACTGCTTGTTTTTTTCGTAGGATTATTTGTGATTGTGGGCGGCGCGGAAAATGTGGGCCTCACGACTCGACTGATAGAAATTGGCGATCGGTGGAATCTGGAGCAGGCGCATACATTGACGATTGTCGCGGCGGCGCTGAGCAATATTGTGAGCAACGTGCCCGCCGTAATGCTGCTGAAGTCCGTGGTGCCGCGCTTTGCGAATCCGCAGCAAGGATGGCTCGTGCTGGCCATGGCCAGCACGCTGGCCGGCAATCTGACGATTACCGGGTCGGTGGCGAATATTATTGTCGTGGAGCGCGCGAAGCCTGAAGTGAACATCACGTTTGGACAATATTTGCGCGCCGGAGTTCCAATTACCCTTATAACGTTGGTATTTGGATGGGCCTGGCTTCTTTGGTTCAGCTGACCTGCCCTTTCGCGAAGAAAAGCCCCTGACCGCGCATTTTTTTAGTCGGCGCTGACCATGACCGAGAGCATTTCCTTTGGCGCTGCGTTGTATGCGTCCTGTAATTCCTTGGCCGTCGAAAACTGTTTTCCCTTTGCATGCCGCGCGGGAAATTGAAACGTCAGCGTGCGCTCCGCGAACGGATAGGGTTTCAGGACGAAGCGTCGAATGCCTACCGAGCGCACTTCGACCGGGACGCGCCTGCCATCGCGGGTGGGCAATGCGTGTAATAAATTCGCCGGCTGTTGGAAATCCACGCAAGTGAGCAGCGAAAGATTGTCATTGGCTTGCAGCAGATGAAAGTGATCCAGAATGGCATCGTCGCATTTATGTTCCGGTTGCAGCTTCTGGTTGGCTGCGATTTGTTTGCGCAGAGAATTTTGTAGCGCTTGCTGATCTTCGAGGAAGTGATCGAGCAGCGGCAATTGAGCGGGCTCGATTGTGGAGCGGTCCGCGTGATCGTGCAGCAGGCTGTACGTGTGCATGGAAATGAGGATTGCGGCGTACGGATCCTGAGCGGCGATCAGGCGAACGGCGCGGTCGCGCACAGCAAGATAATCCACGAGATCGATTTCCTCGAACGCCGAATATTTGCCGACAAGCTCTGTGGAAAATGCGCTGGGCTTGCCTTGCTTTGTGATCTGCGGCTCCGCATCGCGCGCGACCCAACCATCATCGTGGCGCGCAATTCCGCGCATCACTTGCTCGCGCGGTTCGGGCGGCAGAAAAAAATCGTTGCCCCAACGTTCGGCAAACGCTCCCGCCAGCCGTGCATGATCGGGATGCGTAACGAGCCACCATCCGGTTTCACTCTCGAGTCGCAACAATTGTTTTCTCCCCCTGGGAATTCACCGCTTTACTTTTCCTTGTCATTCTATTTCCACAGCGCGGGCAGATTCGTGCCACTTGTGCAGAAAATACCATTCTAAAAACATGATTAAAAAAAGGAAGGCGAAGCCGAGCACCGTCGCGGCAAGCACCAGCGCAAATAGATATTCGGTCTGAAGCTGCGAGGATGCATAAAGAATCGAATAGCCCAGCCCGCCTTCTCCCACCCGGCCGGAGCCCGCAAACAATTCCCCGGTAATCGCGCCAATCACGGCAATTCCACTGGCGATGCGCATGCCGACGAAAAGGTTGGGAATGGCATTCGGCAGGCGCAATTTAAAAAGAATTTGTCTGCTCGACGCATTGTGCATCAGAAAAAGATGCACCAGATTTTCGTCCACGCTGATCAGTCCCTGCGTTGTGTTCGCGATAATCGGCGCGAGCGAAATGATAAATGCAATGAGTGTTACCGCGGGCATTCCCGCTCCCATCCACATCAGGATGAGCGGCGCGATGGCGATAATGGGCACGGTTTGCAGCAGCAGGGTGTACGGATAAAGCATCTTCCGGACCCACCGCGACTGCGCAAAAACGAGCGCTACGAAGACTCCCACCACGATGCTTGCGATGAGGCCGCCCGCAGATTCCTCCGCTGTAATCGCCAGCGCGTTCATCAAAGAGGGAAATCGCGCGAGGACGGCAAGCGCAACCGCATAAGGCGAAGGCAGCATGAAGCGCGGGACATGAAAGATCCACAGGATGATCTGCCACAGAAAGAGAAACGCCGCGAAAACGATGAGCGCGTTTAAAACCGTGATGGCTCTTCGCTTCATTGTGGAATCGTCTCCCGCAACGTGTGCGCTACGTGGGACGCGAGCGTGTCAAATTCTTTGGAACGTCGAACGGCTGGCGTGCGCGGCATAGGCAAATCCACGCGGAACTCCGCGTGCACGCGCCCGGGATTCGGCGCCAGCACCAGAATCCGGTCGGAAAGAAAAACGGCTTCCGGGACGGAGTGCGTCACGAAGACCGCAGTCCACTTCTGCTCTGTGCGCAGGCGCAGGATTTCTTCGTTTAGCCTGTCACGCGTCATTTCATCGAGGGCGGCAAAAGGCTCGTCGAGCAGCATGACCCGCGGATGCGTGGCCAGTGCGCGTGCGATGGATACGCGCATTTTCATTCCACCGGACAGTTCACGGGGGTAAGAATCGGAGACAGGTTTCAATCCGACAAGTTCCAGCAGCATCGCGATCTCTTTTTCGCGGCGATCTTTCGGCGCGCGCTCCAGTTCCATTCCGAGCCCGATATTTTCTTTTACCGTGCGCCAGGGCAAAAGAGTCGCATCCTGAAAAACAAACGACACAGTTTCGCGCGCGTTCAACGGCGTCATTCCATCCACGCGTATCGTCCCACTCGAGGGCGAAGAGAGTCCGGCAATCAGTTTGAGGACGGTCGATTTTCCGCAGCCTGAAGGGCCAATGATGCTGACGAATTCCTGTTTCTCAATCACCACATCGATCGAATCTAAAACGGCGCGAGCTTCGCCATATCGTTTCGTGACACCCACAATCTCAATTTCCGGAACGTCGCCGTTTGCGCTCATTGCGGTTCCTCCGTCAGCGGCAGGTACAGCGCGGACGGATATTCAGCCGAATGAAAGACGGTATGTGTCGACCGCCGCCAATCCCACGACGTGGCAGCGCAGGAAGGAACATCGCTCCCGGGATTTCTGTCCAGAAGCGGAAACGCGCTGCCGGCGATTTCCAAACGAATTCTCTCGCCTATCTCGAAACGGCACGAGGTTGGCTCCAAAGAAAATTCCCAGCGCTGAATTTTGTCCGGCTCATAATTTAATCTTGCAAAGAGATGTGTGGAGCGGGCGACGCCAATACAAAGAAAATCAGCTGCGCCGCCGACGCGCACACGTACAAGCTTTGCGGTGAAGTCAGCATTTTTCAGGGAAGTGGCGCCGTGAAGCACGATGCGAGGCTTTCCGAAAAGTCGCAGCGACGTTTCGAGCGGCTGAGATGAATACACGAGCACATTGTTTCCCAATTCCAAAGCTGCCTGATCAAATTGACCGCTCATGGCAGCTGGACCGCCGGGAGCGATTACGGGCACTTCGGGATCGCACACAAAAATGTCGCAAGGCTCTTTTGCGGATGGGGCCGTCGGGGAAAGCATGCCATTTCCTTTGCGGGAGTTGGCTCGGCCTTCGCTGTACAGATAAAATGCGCGATCCGCGCCGCTGGAAAATGAGTCCGCCTCGCGCCACCGATTTTCGCCGAGCACGAAATGGCGAATGCGCGGCTCTTTTGCAAACGAGCCGGAATCTTTCAGCCAATGATCGAACCAGCGCAGCAGAATCGCGTCCGTATCGATGAGCGCTTCCGGACCAAAATCCGCAGCGCCAATCCGATCGCCCCACGGAATGTGTACCCACGGACCCGCGAGCAAGTATTGATTCCGCCTCGCAAATTCCGTGCCCGCAGATTTAGATAGCGCGAGAAATCCATCGACGCTGCCGCGCAGAAACATGTCATACCAGCCGGAAACGTGCAGCGCGGGAATAACAATTTTGTCCAGCCTGCGGCTTACGTCCAGCGCGCTCCAGTATTCGCCGGGCGTGTCGTGATCGAGCCAGTCCAGCACATACTGCGGCAAACCTTCGCCATCCAATGCCGGATGCGCGCGAATTGGCAGCACGCTTGTTTGCGAGGCAAGGTTCGCCCACGCGTGTTCGAGTTTGTCGCTGGCTTCGCGCAATTTCTTGCGCCGCGCGTCTTCCTTCAACAGTTGCAATCCCCAGCCCAGCGTCGAAGCCAGCCGCAGCGCGCCACCCTGATAAAACCAACCATGATACAAATCGCACGCCGCCATGCCGGGAGAAATACACTGCAAACCTTCGGGCTGTTCCGCGGCGGCCAGAAGTTGCGTCATGCCCTGATACGAAAACCCATACATGCCGATGCGCCCGTTCGATTCGGGCCGCGCGCGCAACCAGTCAATCGTATCGGCGCCATCCTGTCCCTCATTTCGGAAGGGATAAAATTCGCCTTCGGATTCGCCGCGTCCGCGAACATCCTGAATCGCCACGTTGTAACCCTGACGCGCAAACCAAACGGGATGCGCGTATACAACGGTCGATGCAATGTCGCGCCCATACGGCTGGCGCATCAGGAGGGTGGGAAGCGGGCCTGGCTGCGGCGGATAATAATGATCGGAAACCAGTTCCACGCCGTCACGCATACGGACGCGAACGCCGCGTTCGAGGCGCACGCCATTTCCGCAATCCACCGAGCCGGAAGGGCTCATGGCGTGGACAAATCCGTGTAGTGATACATTTCGCTGAGCGCAGCGGCGAGTCGCGTGGCCGCCTGTTCCAGCCAGCGCGCGCCTTTTTCCGCAGACGCCGGGCGCGGATCGCCCATCACTCCGCTCGCGGCAATATCCTTGGTGAGCCACGCAAACGTTGCGGGAGCGTTTTCCGGCAGCAGCATCGCGGGTTTCGTGATGTCCGCGATGTAATTGGATGTATAGGCGGATTGATCCACGAGTTCCGGTACGCTTGCCAGCAGAAAAGAAGTTTCGACCTCACCGGCATGAAAACCGTATGCACGTTCCTGAGGATTGAGTCCTTCGAACGAAACTCCCCCTGAGCCGTGCATGGCAAATGTACGAAGCCCAAACTCCGCGCGCAAATCGCGGGCCATCACATCGATCAGCGAAGTATTGCCGCCGTGCGTGTTGTAAAGAACAAGCTTCTGGAACCCAACTTTTGACAAACTCGAACCCAGATCGCGCAGCACCGCCATGAAGGTGGCTGAGCTTAGGGAAAGGGTTCCAGGAAAACCAATGTGCTCGTTGCTCTTGCCATAGTGCACGGGCGGCAAAGCATACACGGGCAGTCCCGCGGGCATCTTTTGAAGCGCGTAACCGAGGAGCAAATTGTTGATCAGCGTATCGGTTGCAATCGGCAGGTGATGCCCGTGCTGCTCAATCGCTGCGGTAGGAAGCACTAAAAGCGTCGTGTCACGCGGCAGCGCGTCCACCTGCTTCCAGTTCAAGTACGCAAAATTTCGCGCGTCCGGTATCCAGGTTTTCATTTCGTGTTCGCTCCAGCCGTCGCGGATTCCGAATGAAAGGAAACCATCTTGCCTGGATTGAGCAAGCCTTTGGGATCGTAGCGCAGCTTGGCGAGCAGCTGCGCGTTGTCGGCGCGATAGCGGCCGCCTCCCTCCACATTGTTCACGTGTGGGTTGGCGACAAACACTCCAATTTTGCGGCAGAAATCGATCATATCGTTCAGACGTTCCTCCGTTTTAAACAGCACGACGGGAATCGCGCCGGGAACCACGCGACCCTCGCCATTTTTCATGAACTCCATGTGGAATAAAATTTCCTGTCCGAAGCGCTCGCGCAATTGCCTCATCTGATCGCGCACAGTATCGGGATTAAAGCCGCATTGCAAGTATGTGTAGGCTTCGTCCGAACGCATCGCCCAGAGCGTGGTGTGATTCCAGGTGTAATCCGAAAGCAAAGGCCGCGCGTTCAGGCCAGGATAAATCCCACTGTGCGTCACAACTCCGCCCGCGACTTTCACTTCGGTTCCCAGTTGGCCGAGTTGGCTGGAGGCGATCATAAAAAAAATCAAAGTCTTGTCTTGCGGCGCGTGCTGGCGGATGGGCGTAAAGAAAGATGGAATCGGCCACTCGAAGACCGTGACGAGGCGCTTGATCCATTCCGCACCGGTCGCAATTTTCTCAGCAAAATCGAACGCGGCAGGAAACGTATCGAACGCAGCAATGCATTGCGACCACTCCACAGCAGGAGTGAGCGCGAGCCAGATGCGCGTAATAATGCCGTTCGTGCCCCAGGCGTGAAGAATTTCGTGCACCGCTTCGCCTTCGTGCAGGACGATGCGAGGCTCTGGCTCCATGGTCACCACTTCCAGAGCGCGCACAGTTTGAAAATCGCGAAGGCCGCCGTGCGCCACCGTCCCGATTCCCCCCGAACCGCCGCTGACGAATCCGCCGACGGAAGCCTTAATAATGGTTGAAGGATAGCAGCGCAACTCCCAGCCGGATTTGCGCGCTTCATTTTCGAGGTCGCCGAGGCGCACACCCGGCTGGCAAACCGCAACGCCGTCCGGTTGAATTTGCTCGATGCGATCCATGCGGCTCAAGTCGAGCACGACGCCGCCTTCCAGCGGAACCGCCTGTCCGTAATTCCCCGTCCCAGCGCCTCGCGCGGTCATCGGAATACTGTTCGCATGGCAGTAACGCAAAACCCTTTGAACTTCCTCGGCGCTTTGCGGCTGCACAACTGCTTCACCGATTTTTCCATCGAGTTGTTTGCGCAGCACCGGCGAATACCAGTAAAAATCCTTGGAAAGCTGTTCCACCACCTGAGGATTAACAATCGCTCGCGCAGGATCGGCGAGAAGCGAACGAATTTCAGAAATATGTTTCGGGTCCATGGATTTCTGCTTCCGATTCGAATTTAGGTTTTAGCCGCCTTGGTTTTGCTGGTGCTCCAGCTGCGGAAAGCCTTCTGCATATTCGGGTGCGTGAACAGTGAAACGCACAACTCCCTCAGGACCGGGCCATCCACTTTGCACGGCATATCGGACCGGCGCGACACTTCCTTCGCGGGAATATGGATTTGCAGGCAAAAGCGGTTGGCGTCGGCAATGGTCGCGCCGAAAATTACGCGATCGAGCCTGGCCCACAGCGCGTTGGCCATGCACATCGCACACGGCTCGCAGGTGGAGTACATCGTGTATCCGGCCAGCGATGGCCGCTTCAGTTTTTTGCAGGCGAGCCGGACGGTGCGGGTTTCGGCGTGAGCGCTCGGATCGCTTTCGCGAAACACAGCGTTTGTTGCGCGCATCAGGCGTTCGCCCGTGCGCGTATCTACGATGAGCGCGCCGAACGGGACGGGGCGGGCGGTCTTCAGAGAGCGCGCCGTGAATTCATAAATCTCGCGCATGCGCTTTTCGTCCACAGCTGCGCCGCGCGCGAGTGAAACCCCTGTCAATGCCATGCCGCAATCTACCACACCGGGAGCCTGCCTCGCGGCGGACGTCTATTCAATTTTTGCATGGAAACGATTAGGCAGTTTTCCGCACGCAGCAGCATGATATTCTCGCCCTTGCACGCCGAGTTGGTGTACCGCGATGGCAAAACGTCATATCCACATTTTATTCTTCGCCATTCTTGTCGCCACTTTGTCGGCCGGGTGCCATCGCCAGGCTGCGGATAACGGGCTGAGCAAAGTGGTCCTGCAGGCCGACTGGTATCCGCAACCCGAGCACGGAGGCTTTTATACCGCGATAGTTAAGGGTTTTTATAAGGACGAAGGGATCGACGTAATCATTCTACCGGGCGGTCCTTACATTACGGTCGAGCAACAAGTCTCGGCCGGCGCGGCGCAATTTGGAATGGGATCGTCTGACAAGATTTTGGAGGCCGATGCAGGCGGACAATCTCTGATCGCCGTCGCGGCGACGATGCAGCATGATCCGCAAGGAATCATGGTCAGAAAAGACTCGGCCATCCATTCCTTCTCTGATCTGAACGGCCATTCTGTCGCCATCAAAGTCGGCGAATCCACGTGGTTTGAATTTATTACCAAGCGCTATCACCTGAATAACGTTCGCGTGGTTCCGGCGATGATGAACGTGGCCAACTTTGTAGCGGACCCACAATATATTCAGCAGGCCTTTGCCACATCCGAACCATACTTCGCGCACCAGGCCGGGGTGGAAACCAGAGTGCTGCTGGTGAGCGATGCGGGATTTAATCCTTACCGGGTGATGTACACAACGAAAGATTTTGTGCAGCAGCATCCTGAGATTGTGGCGAAGTTTGTTCGCGCTTCCGTGAAAGGTTGGAAGGAATATCTAATCGATCCTGCTCCGGCCAACGCTTTGATTGCAAAATTAAATCCGGCTCTTAATCCGGATTGGATGCAGTTTACATGGCAACAATTAAAGGACGGCCACTTCATCGCCGGAGAAGATCCGACAGGAGCGCAAATCGGCCAGATGGATTCCAAACGATGGGCCACAATGTATGACCAACTCGTCGACTTGAAAGTGATCGACAAGCCCATCGATCCAACCACCGCTTACACACTACAATTTATCCAGAACAAATAATTCGAAGTGAGCGAAAAGCATAAGCGCGGCTTGTCATTTTTTTACGAGCCGCGCTTATTTTTTGAATGCTTAATTAGAGTAGCTTACTTTCCAAAAACCAGGACTCTGAAGTTTCCGGGCTTGGCCGTCGCCAGCGGATGCGGCTGCTTTTCCGTCGGCGCCGCCGGTGGATTGAAATCGGAAGTCGACAGGAAAACCTTATGCGTCTTCGGATCCACCTGCAAAGTTTTGGCGCCGTATTCCGTCTTTACGGCTTCCACTTCGCTCAATTTTTCCGGTGAATCTTCGTGATAAATGTGCATCATGCCTTCGCGCGTAGCGACGAACACGAGATTGGTGCCGGGATCAAACGCGTTGGCATCCACTCCCGCGGAGATCGGATAGGACTGAATCACCTTACCCGTGTCTGCATCCATCATGATCATGAATTGCGGTCCACGACCGCCGGAGAAAAGCCGACGAGTCTTTTTGTCAATCGCCAGTGACGTGGGGTTTCCTTCCGGTGCAGTTGGATAACGCGCCTTAATGGTATCGGTTTTGGCGTCGATCACGACGATGTCGTTCTTTTCCGGATTGTTGTCAAACACCAGACCCTTGCCGTCTACCACGGGGAATTCCACTTTTCCAACCAAGTCAATCGTGGTAATTACGGATTCTTTTACCGCGTCAATCACCACTGTGTTGTGACTGTCTCCGTTGAAAGTGAAAATCTTTTTGTTCACGGGTTCGTAGATAATCGCATCCGTGTCTAACTGGCCCGTCTTCACGTGGTTGGTTACTTTCAAAGTCTTCAAATCGAATACGACGGCTTCCTGAACCGTCGCGCCTTCCCTCGAATCGCCATCGGTGATGAAGCCCTTTCCCAAATCCTCGGCGATCGCAATACCGTGGCAACGGGAAAGCCCTTCGATCTTACCCACTACGGAGTAATTGTCCGCATTCAACACCACCACTTCCGTACCGTGGGAAATGTAAACGCGGCGCGCTGGCGCATCCACCGTAATGTAATCGTAATATTCAGCTCCGCCCGGCGCCGGCGGCAATGAAATCGTTTTCAGCAAATGGTAACCGGAATCCGCGGGCTTCGGCTGGGCATGCGATCCCGGCAAGAAGCATGCACCCACAAACGTAAGGCTCAGACCCGCCGCGAGGCGGCCAATCGTGGAAAGCTTCATATAAACGCTCCTTTTTATTTGTTCTATCGCAATCTTCGAAAAACGAACCTGACTGCGCCGCACGTGATGATGACTGGCGCCAGAATGGTCATAGACTGGCGATCGCGCAATGAACTCGTGTCATCACGATCGTTGCGGGGCACGGTTGCACCTGTTTTTTTGTGCACCACGTACACTCTGTCGGCCTTCGAATCGCGTAATTGTAGCATCGACCTCAGCGACGTGGTGACCACTAGCCTATAGGACCAGCCTGAATAACGCCTGAATGAATCGCCCTTTAGAAAAAGGAAGTTTAACGTGGGTGTTACGGCTCAGAAAAACGGACAATCTGCCCTTTTCCGGCTATTCGTGATCAATGCCATTGGATGCAAAAAAATTCGCAATGCCGATTGAAATTGTCGATCGGCATTGCGAATTGGATATCCTTTTGGAAAACCGCTCTGCTTCAGGAGGATAAATGTTGGTGGCGATTCGCCCCTGCCAGTTTAGAAATGGCTGAACAATCCGATCAAAATAATGATGGGGATCGGAACGCCGAGGACCAGCAAAAGAATGGAACGCATATTTTTCTCCTTTAAGTTTCGCTTTTCAGGAAATTAAATTTCACACGATTAGAGCGCTGTCACGCTGCCTGCCGCCAATCGTTGCGGCCATACTCGCGCAAAAAGCGCCGATCAAGAGCGCCAGAAAAGTCCAGTACATCGAATGCGCCACTGCTTTTCTAGCCCTGTCGGCCGCTTCACGCGCCTGCGCGTACACGTCATCGACTCGTCGCTCCGCCTCGGACTCGCTGATTCCGGTTTTCGCGGCAATCAATGGCGCCAGATAGGACTTATCGACCGGTGACATGCTTCCCTGCCTGAGACTATTGGTAAGAATCAAGCCTGCCTCGTTGCGGGCCGCGGTGTTGTCCTGCGTGGAATTAAATGATGTGGATCGCAGCATCGAGTCCACAAAATAAGCATTGGGTGAAGTTTCACTTCCCCGCTGGCCGGCTGTGGATGCTTCAGCTGCGCCTGTCCGCGCCGCCCCGCCGATCACCGAACTCGCCGCGGAGGTCAGGAAAGCGGCGGCGATTACGAGACTCACTGCCCACACAAGAAAGCCATGCGCAGTGTCCCGAAAGTAGACTTCATGCGCGTGAACGCGCACCCACTTGGTGCGAAGCCTGCCTGCCACGTAGCCGCCCATGGAAGCGGATACGAGCTCCATCAGAACCAGCCACACGATTGCTCACCAGCCTACAGCCGAGGCCGTGGCTCCGGAATTCACCCACGGTGACACTGCGGACAATCCAACTCCCGTGCCCAGTGCCAGAAGTGCGAGCGAAAGCGCAGCCGCCACGAATGCACCGGCCATCACCGCGCCCCATGAAACTCCGGATATATTCGAATCATTTTTTACGCCCGATTCGGCATACGCGACGCGGTCCATTTTGAGTAATCCTCCCTGCGTGAGCTGGTAAACATTTGCCTGTCGTTATGAGCTGATCTGAAATGGTCGGATGTTTCAGAATTTGTGAATCATGTAGTTAATCCGTACGAAATCATGGTTATAAATAAACATTGTTTGCAGGGGTTCGCTATAGAGGCAATCACGTAGGGAGATTTCATTAATCGTGTAGGATGACAGAGAATTCCGGGCACACCCTTGGCGAAACCCTTGCTCCTGAGGAAGCGAGTAACGGGGGATTCGAGCTTCAGAATGTTTTGTGAATTCGTACGTCTGCTGCGTAGCCGCCGTATTGATCTCGCAAAACCGAAACCGAAAGACCCTTCTTCACCTGGTATTGAACTTGAATCGCCTGATTTTGCGTGGAGGTTACGTCCGTGCTGAAGGTGAGCAGAATTTTCCCGGTAACTCTTTGTTGAATGGCGACCTGCGCGCCAGGGTTGGACTGGCTGTTGCCTGCGAGGGGATCGATGGTCAGCTGCGAAATCCCTGCCAGCTTTTCCAGCTTTCCGCTCAACTGACTGGCCGCGCCTTGCGCAAGCACAGATTCCGCGCCTAGAGACGCGGGCGTGCCGCCACTGGCCCCACCCTCTTCGGTCGTCTTACCGAACGCGACAAGATTGATAATGTCCGCAGGCGACAGCGGAGGATCGGACGTGTAGTTGGTGCGCAATTTGTCCACAGGACCGACGAAGTTCAGCGTGATGTTATATTGCTGAACCGTTGTTTTTACATATAAATTGACGACCGGCACGGTGTGAACGGGATTGGCAAACTCAATCGTTCCATTTTGAATTTCGTAGCGCTTGCCCAAGAAAAACATTTCGCCACTCGTCAGC
>Ga0075522_10002555_pt1 | contig 13413 bp, 12 predicted proteins | sample NGEPerA_FD_74796 | JGI IMG/M metagenome (GOLD analysis project Ga0075522, IMG submission 74796) | Arctic peat soil microbial communities from the Barrow Environmental Observatory site, Barrow, Alaska, USA - NGEE PermafrostL2-A | ecosystem: Environmental > Terrestrial > Soil > Wetlands > Peat ... | reverse complement strand
CCTTCCGTTTATTGTGGACGCCTGAAGGCTGCGGCTTCCTCCGGCGTTGAAGTGGGCGGCGACTTTTTCGATGGCGCGGGCGACGTAGAGGAGGTCGTCGGTGCGGTCGGTGCGGAGGGACTGGACCTGTTCGAGAGTGCGCAGAGGGGTTTTGACCACCGGGCCTTCGCCGGCGATGAAGTCGAAATCGAGGCCCATGGGGGTCAGGGGGAGCAGGAGGTCGGCGAAGATGATCGCGGCGTCGACGCCGAGGCGCTCGGCGGCGGTGATAGTGACTTCGGCGGCGATTTCGGGGGTGCGGCAGATGTCGAGGAGGGTGTGGTGGCGGCGGACGGCCATGTACTCCGGCATGTAGCGGCCGGCCTGGCGGAGGAACCAGACGGGCGTGCGGTCGACGGGCTGGCGGAGGCAGGCGCGGACGAAACGGCTCGTCGAGAAGCGATCGATCAAGGGGGTGCTGTCGGAAGTGCTGAGGGTTGAAGCGTGGTTCAAGCGGTTGGCTCCCGGTGTTAAGCCTAGAGCATTTCAGCGGTTACTGCTTGTGGGGGCGGAAGGGGATGCGGTAAACGACTCCGACGGTAAAGTAGCTCGGTGTGAGCGTGAAGTTGGCATTATTCACAATGGTCCCGTTGGGGCCGAAGTTCTCGAACTGCTGCTGGAAGTCGACTTTGGCCTGAAAGCGGTGGACGAGATCGATGTCGACGCCCGCACCGTAGGAACTTGCGAAGGCGAAATCGTGGGTATAGGAGGGCACCCCGGGATTGGGCGAGACGGCAAAGTCGATCGAAGCACCGCCGAAAAGGGCGTCGACATAAGGGTGGAAGCGGCGGAGGTCGGTCTGGAAGCGCGGCCCGGCAAGGAACGACTTTTCGGTGACGGTCTGGCCGGTGGTGTAGTTGGCACGGAGCTCGAAGGACGGAGCGATTCGCCAGCCGAAGTAGCGTGTGTAGTCGGCGCCGAGGACACCGCCGGAATTTTTCTTTGGGCCGAAATCGGGGGCCGAGTAGGCATAGCCACCGAAGGCCGAAATGCTTGCTCCCCGGGAGGCGGTGGCATCGGCCTGAGCGCGTGCGGCAGGAACGGAAATCAGGGCTGCCAGAGAGAACAAGGTCAGCCGAACAAGGTTCCGGCGGTAGGTAGATTCTGGCATTGTTCTCTCCAAGTAACGCAACTGAAGCATGGACTTCTGTCCTGATGTCGTGAACGCGAAATATTTCGTCCCTGTTTATTTGATGCCGCGAGCCGAAGCGACGACATCCCACAATGGGGCTAGAGAGCGGGTGCCGAACGGGGCCTTAAACCGGTGATTGTAGACTGTTAGAGCGCAGGTTTTGCAATGATCGCGATGCAGGAACAATGACAGTACGCCCCTCGACGACGACGGGATTGCAAACCTTTTACATTTAGACGACGAAACGAGATGCAGAAGCTTATGCCGAATTACCTTGAACTGCCCGTTGGCAAGAACCCTCCCGAGTTGGTGAATTGCGTTGTCGAGATTCCGCTCGATGGCATTACGAAGTATGAGTACGACAAGCAACTGCATGTGTTTCGGCTGGATCGGAATTTGTATTCGCCGGTGCATTATCCGGGGGACTATGGGTTCATCCCCAGCACGCTGGGGGATGATGGCGATCCGCTGGATGTGCTGGTGCTGGTGGATACGCCGAGCTTTCCGGGGTGCCTGCAGAGCGTCAGGCCGATCGGGGCGCTGGACATGATCGACCAGGGCGAGGGGGATGAGAAGATCCTGTGCGTGGGGGACGGGAATCCGCGGTACGACAATGTGCTCGAATATTCGGATATTTATCCGCATATTTTGAAGGAGATTACCCACTTTTTTTCGATTTATAAGGACCTCGAAGGCAAGCGGGTGGAGGTGCGCGGGTGGCGCAATGCGGAGTTTGCGCGGGAGACGATTGTGCGAGCGCAGCAGTCGTTCCTCGATAAGAAGGCGAAGGACGGGAAATAGGGTTCAGGTGCGGGTGGGGGTTTGGGTGCGGCGGTAGACTTCGGCGGCGGCATAGAAGAGGACTCCCGCGATTGCGATCGATGCGGCGAATAAAAGCGCGTTGATGCCGAGTACGGTTTCGGAGCGCGCGGCCCAGCAGGCGAAGACGATGAGGACCGTGGGGCCGAGGCCGAGAGCGATGGCTCCGGCGGTGCCGCCGGGGACGCGGAAGGGGCGGTCGAGTTCGGGCTCGCGGATGCGGAGGAGGATGAGGGCGAGGAACTCCAGAATCAATGCGCCGCCGTAGAGGACGAGGTCGATGGAAATGAGGCGCTCGAAGGTGAGGCCGAGTGCGCAGGCCCAGGCGATGGCGCAGGCCAGGACGCTGACCCAGGGGACGCCGCGGCGGTTGAGCGGGGTGAGGAATTTGGGCAGGTATCCGTCGAGCGCGAGGACGTAGGGCAGGCGCGTGAGGGTGAGGGTGAGGGCGCTGAAGGTTCCGAGGCCGTCCATTGCGCCGGTGAGGACGATGGCGAGGGCGAGCCAGCCGCCGGCGAGGAGCTTGGCGGCGTCGATCCAGGCGCCGGTGGTGAAGCGGTCGGCGGGGATTCCGGCGGCCCACACTGCGGCGAGCGGAAGCATGTAGACCAGCATCACCATGAGCGCCGAGGCGAGCATGGCGCGCGGATAATTTCGCTGGGGGTTGTCGACTTCCTGGGCGATGGTGCTGGCGTTGTCCCAGCCCATGTAGTTCCACATGGCGACGCTGATGGCTCCGCCGATGTCGCGCGTGCCCATGGAGGCGGCGGCCTCGTGGAGGCCGACTCCGCCGTGCGCGGCTCGCCAGAGCGCGAAGAGGATGAGGAGGACGAAGGGGGAGAGCGAGAGGAACATCATGCTGACGGAGCCGTCGCCGACGGCTTTTGCGCCGCGGAGGTTCCAGAGGGTTGCGGTAAGGACGATGCCGAGTTTGAGCGCGAGGCCGCGGTGGCCGCTCGTGAGGCTCGGCAACAAGTGGGAGAGATAGAGGACGAAGGTGGTGGGGTAAATCGCCATGTCGAAGACGCTGGCGGCGAGGGAGAGCCAGGCTTCCTGGAATCCCCAGAAGTTTCCGAGGGCTCGGCGGACCCAGATGTAGAAGCCGCCCTCTTGGGGGATGGCGCTGGCGAGCTCGCCGACCATGAGGGCGGTGGGGAGGCTCCAAAGCAAGGGGACGAGGGCGAGGAGCAAGAGCGCGCGGCCGAAGCCGGCCATGCCGATGATGTCTTCGAGGCCGTAGGGGCCGCCGGAGACGATGAAGTAGGTTGCGCCGATGAGGGGCAAGAGGCGCATCTTGTTTGTGCTGGCGTGTTTGGCTATTTCGAGGCCTCCGCAATGAATCTATCGCAGATGAGTCGCGCGCGGGGGCGAGGGGAGCTATAATCGAGGCTCTACCCCGCAGGAGAGTTGGCCGAGTGGCTGAAGGCGGCGGTTTGCTAAACCGTTATAGGACCAAAAGTTCTATCGGGGGTTCGAATCCCCCACTCTCCGCCACACCTTTTCCAAGCCCTTGCAAATCAATAAGATTTCGGCCTAAGCCCTTCCTTGTGAAAGGTTTAGGTTTAAGCGGCTGTGAGTCTTCGTGAGCCGCAGTGAGTCCTTGTTATAGCCCAAAACACCAAAATTTGGTAACAAAATGGTTACACAGCGGCAGAGAGTGCAACCCCTGAAGCCAATGTCCCGACGGTTTGACTATGCTCAATTCGCCGGTGTGGGTGGACGCAACCAAGGCTAAAGTTGGCGGTTTCGTGGCCTGAAACCCGACAACTGAACTGATTTGAAGTTGAGAGATCGGCGCAGGTCACTCCACCGGTCCATCAACGGTAAATTGCGCTCTGAAGTGTCTCCTGACAATGAGCCCACCATTTCAGACAGGAGGCTATCGATTCTGTATACGAGATCCCGTCCAGCGTTTGACCGCCCTCATCCGGGCTGGCCTTGACGGTTCTCCCGTCCACACCGTTGATTGCAACCGTGCCGGCTACAACCGCTGCGACGGGGCTCCAGAAGCGGTCCCAGTCCCTGGCCGGATCATATTCAAAAGTGCTACCTGTCCAATACAGGCCTCTCAATAATGCAATCACCGATGATGGGTCAAAACAGACAATGAGCTCGGGGCTAGCCTCCGCGTCGCCCCGATGGATGTTGAGAGGAATGCCAAAGACCAAGTTATTGGGCAGGCCCGAGGCCTTCGGGTTGGAGTAGCCCGCCACGACATAGCGAGCCACTTCCCCGTTGATAGAGACAAATATCCCTGACACCGGTCTCATGGCCCATTGGTGAGGCCCAAGGCTGATTTCCTTGAGGTGCCGTATAAGGGTTGCTAAACGAACGCAGTACCGGCATTCTGTAGACGCGAAATCACGAACCATTGATATCGCTCCTAATTATTCCGCGCGGTCGAGGAACGCTTGGTCAGATTGGGCCGCCCTTCACCGATCGCCTCAAGCTGGTTGTCGTGTGCCTCCCTCACGAGAGACTCGATGACACCTTCGACGAAGGTCTCTCCCTTGTAACGCACCACTCGCTGGTGAGAGCTGCCGTCGACAATCTCAAAGCCGAGCGCTTCAAGATCTTCGATGTGGGCATGGCAGGGAGGCGGCCCGTCGACATAGCTGGCAAGATGCGCGTTCGCGACGATCACCCTCGCAGATGCGTCATGGATGTTGTATCCCTCATATAGCACATGGTAAGACGCCGCAGAGGGGCGAGTGGTCGCGAGAATGAACCAGTCTTCGCCGTGGTCTTCTGTGGTCACCCAGTACAGCTTGATTATTCTTTTCCGTGCTTTCATTGCATTCCTCTTTCTGCCGATCATTCGGCTGCCTTACAAAAAAGTTGATGTGTCGTTTGTGTACTATTTGCCCGATATGGCTTCCGCTGCGGCCAGGCGTCCCATCACCGCCTGCGCCTCAAAGAAGAGGCCTGGGCGAAGGAAAATCGGGTGCGCTCCGAGGTACCAACGCTCTTCCCACTCGAATGCTCCTGAGTAGAAGCAATCCCGGAGGATAGCGAGGACATTTGCTTCGCTTACTCGCGCTCCAAATTCAATCCTGGTCGCGTCGGATATGGACATCGGAGAGTGGTCTCCAGAAGAGAAAAGCTCGAAGATCAGCGTTACCATTCGCGATTCGAGGGGGTCGGCCTCGATCGATCCATCCGCAGCAGCGATCCTATAGCCGAATGGAACGCAGCCCGGGTAGATTCCCGCCGCTGCGCGGGCTGTCATCGCTTCGAAGCGCTCCGGTCGACTTCGATTTGTTGCCGCCGCATCTTCGGACTTGATGGCGGGTTGGGTGTCGTTAGGGCTGGTGCCCTCGGCGGACTGAAACGACAGGGGTTGAGGATTGATCGGATCAGTTATGGAGTATTGGGTACTGCTTTCTCGTATGTCCATACCGTGAACCTACGAACCCCAAATTGAGTTATGGACTCCTCCGAAAATATATTTCTGATCCCACAAGAGGGTGGCCAGCACACGCCGGAAGGACTTGTCGCGCAGTCTTCCAGTGAAGCCTTCCATATAGCCGTTGGCCATGAGTCATTCCGACACGCTGAAGTCCAGATGTGCGCCTTTGCAATAAACCCAGTGGTCCAACGTCTCGCTGGTGAACTCCGTCCGATGTTGACAGTGATCGAGTCTGGAGCGCCGCGTTGCAGCAGCACCTGATCCACTACCGTGGCCAAACCAAGCTCCCACAACCGGTCAGGCTTATGAGGTCTTGAATTCATTTTTTTTGAGGCACAACGGTAGCTTTATGCGTAACCGGCAGCCTTGTTGAGCAATAAGCGGGAAGTGAATGCGGCGGCAGGTATTAGCCATTGACGGTTGTAGCGCGTTCAAGCGCCTCGTCCACGGAGCTCATACCATGACCCTCGACCAGGACCTTCGATCCCGCTCTGGCCTGCTGTTACTCAAACCCCTCGCGCTCCTCATAGGAGTCCATTATCAGACCCTCTATGGCTGGACACGGGAGGGTCATATCCCTCATGTTCGCGTCGGCACGCGAATCAAATTCGACCCGACGAAGGTCGCGGACTGGTTGCAAGCACGCAGTATTGGCTGAGCGAGACGCAAACTGGTTCCATTTCTTATCTCACAATGAGCTGGAAAACAGCTTGGGACGCGAGTTCTGAACGCACAGCCGAATTGCGCAACTCCTGCACCGAAGGGGTAGCCGAGTGATTGTGCAAATAGGAGAATTGCAGCTAAACCCTTCCTATGTGTCGTCACTACCAAAGAGGATCAACGTTGCATTCTGGTTGCGTAAAAGGTACTTCGCAGAACCTGAGCCCGCATTTGAGGTGCATTCGATCGAAACGGCTCCATAGTCCGTGCCGGTCAATTGTGGGGTTCTAGACACGGGGTATATTCTTACCAAGTGAAGTCTCTGCGCCAATTCGGAGTGGTTCTGCTGTTGTTGGTGTCCTGTGTGGCTCCGGCGATGGCGTGTATGGCTCCAGACGCGCAGATGACCGTGGAAGAGCAAGCCTGCTGCATGATGAAGAATCAATGCGGACAGATGGAGATGCCGAGCTCCAACGACTGCTGCAAGAAAACTCTGCCCACTATTCACGACAATGCTTTGAAGACGGATACGGTATCGTTTCATCCCGCTGTGACCCTCTGGGTTTCATCATTCGATCTTCTGGCTCCTCAGGCCGTAGCCGAAGCTTGGCTCCCACGCCCGGAACATTCACCGCCAAAATCTCCCCCCTCGATCATTTCTTCTCTCAGAGTCTAGTTCGCTCCTATCTCGCTAAAGATTCGAGACGCGCTTCTGCGCGTACTTATGTCTGAACTGCAATCGAGACAGGAGTTCCTCTATGAAGGTGGCCTTGTATTTGGCTTTCAGCTTTGCCGCATTGGTGATGGCAACGGGCGTTTCTGCGTATGCGCAGGAGATGGCCGGGATGCCGACACCACTTGCACCGTTGATTTCAGAAGCACAGTCGAGCAATACACAACTCTCGGCCGCAGAGCATGCCTGGAAGGCCGCGACCCACGTAGCCCAGCAGGTGACGGCTCTGCCCGACCCGCAGTTTACCGTTCAGTCGTTTAGCGTCGGCAGTCCCAAGCCGTTTGCGGGTTTCAGCAACAGCAATTTTGCCTACATCGGGTTCGGAGCATCGCAGGAGCTTCCTTACGCTGGGAAGCTCCGCCTCAAGGGTGAGGTGGCGGACCGCGAGGCCGATGTGCAGCAGACGCAGGCAGACCTTCTGCGTTCGTCGATCACGGACCAGGTCAAGGTTCTTTATTTGCGGCTTGCTTATCTTGACGCGACGCTCTCGATTCTCGGTCGGAACGATGCTGTCTTGAAGCCTCTGATTGAGACAGGCTTGTCCCGATACAGCCTCGGGCAAGGCAGTCAGGCGGATGTCCTGAAGGCACAAATCGAGCATACAAAGATTCTGCGTGAAGTCACCATGCACCATCAGGAGATGGGGCAGCTTCAGGCTGGCCTCAAGGAACTGCTCAATCGGCCGCAGACCTCTCCTGACATCATCCCAGAACCACTTGCGCTGACCCCACTGCAACGTACCGCCGACGAACTGCAGAACCTCGTTCTCGCTCATAACCCTGCTGTCTCGGTGGATGCTGCCGGCGTTCACAAACAGGACGCGCAACTCAAGTCGGCGCAACGCGAGGGCAAGCCGGATTTCAACGTTGGCTATATGTTTCAGCAGACGGGTGGTGGCTATCGCGACTACTACATGCTCACGGTCAGTATGCGACTGCCCCGGCGCAAGCGGGTTGAAGCGGACGTAGCCGAAGCTGCGGAGTCGCTGGAGCAATCGAAGCAGGAACTCGACTCGCAGGTGCAACAGCAACTTGCCGAGGTGCAGAAGCAATACATCGCCGTGACGAATACTGCGGAGCTTCTGACCGAGTATCGGGACGGTCTTCTGCCGCAGGCGCAAGCCGCATTTCGTGCGGAACAGACGACATATCAATCCGGCAAACAGGCGTTCGCTCCGGTGCTTTCTTCACTCCTCGATGTTCTGACCTTTGAGCACGACTATCAGCAGGCGCTGCTGGACCACGAAACAGCCCTGGCACGTCTCGAAACTCTGACGGGAGTGCAACTACGATGAACCGAACCATTGTCCGTACATCCCTATTTTGGCTTGCATTGTTTGCGGTTGTGGCTGCTGTGTATGTCTACCGCACTCGCTCCGTCATTCATCCGGCATCCCCGCCCACAGGTGTTCAACCCATCGCGTCGGGGCCGATGTCAGACTCGAACAATGACACGGGCAAGGATGCGTCCATGCCGGCTGCACAAATGGAAGCCCCGCTGGTGCCTGTGCAACTGACGAATGAGCAGATGAACAGCATTGGTGTAAAGACCGGCACCGTCGAATACAAGCAACTGAGCGATGAGATTCGAGCGACTGGCACTGTCGATGTGGACGAGCGCCTTCAGTCATCCGTCCAGGTGCGGTTCTCTGGATACATCCGCAAGGTCTTTGCCGACGCAACGTACCAATATGTCCGCAAGGGCGAGCCGCTCTTCACCATTTACAGCCCCGAACTGGTCGCGACGCAGGAAGATTATCTACTTGCGCGACGGAATCAGGCCGCTCTCAGTGGGAGTTCGGTCGATGGCGTCGCAAGTGGTGCATCATCTTTAACCACGGCGGCGGAGCAGCGCCTACGCCAGTGGGACATTCCGAGCAGCGAGATAGCGAAGCTCCAGGAGACAGGTAAGGCGATCACCGAGCTATCCATCAATTCTCCTGCTTCCGGTTACATCATGGAGCGCACGGTGCTTTCCAATATGTACGTCGAACCGGCAACGAAGCTGTACACGCTCGCCGATCTTTCGCGTGTGTGGGTCAATGCACAGGTGTTTCAAAACGATGTTGGTCGATTGAAGCGCGGAGACAGCTCATCCATCACAGTCGATGCTTATCCGGGGCGTACCTTTCAGGGCCGCGTCGAAGAGATCCTGCCGCAAGTCGATTTGACGACGCGCACCGTCACGGTGCGGCTGGCGGTCAACAATCCCGGCGTGACGCTGAAGCCGGGGATGTTCGTGAACGTCGATCTGAAGTCAGCGTTGGGGCGGCAACTCGTTGTCCCCGCCTCGGCCGTGTTTCAGACGGGGTTGCGTCAGTTGGCCTTTGTCGATCACGGGAATGGCAGTATCGAACCAAAGGATGTCAGCCTTGGCGCGAGGGTTGGGGATGACTTTATCGTTCTGAAAGGTCTGGTGGCCCATCAGCAGATTGTCACCTCAGCGAATTTCCTCCTCGATTCTGAAAGCCAATTAGAGGCTGCGGCGGGCTCGTATACTCCGCCGCCGCCGGGTGCCGGGCAGCAAGCGCCGTCCAATCCAGCGCAACAGCAACCAACGGTCGCGATTGACTTCACCACCGACCCCAACCCCGCCCACAAAGGATCGAACGTCTTTCACGTCAAGCTAACCGGGGCGAACGGCCAGCCGGTTGCTGGGGCGCAAGTTGCGGTCACTTTCTTCATGGCTGCGATGCCGGCAATGGGCATGGGGGCGATGAACACGACCACACAGCTCATACAGAAAAGTCCGGGGCTCTATGACGGAGCGGGTGTACTTGAGTCGGGTGGAACGTGGCAAGCGGCGGTGACGGTGAAACAGAACGGACAGATCATCGCCACGAAACAGTTGCGCGTCAACGTCGAAGGGGGGATGTGACATGATCTCCAGAATCATTGATCTCTGCGCCCGAAACCGCTTTCTCGTTTTCACCGGCGTTCTAATGCTGACCCTTGCCGGTATCTGGTCGATCCGGCATGTGCCACTCGATGCGCTGCCCGACATTTCGGATGTTCAGGTGATCGTGCATACAAGCTGGACGGGACAACCGCCAGACATCATCGAAGACCAGGTCACTTACCCCATCGTGACAAGCCTTCTTGCAACTCCTCATGTAAAGGCAGTCCGCGCTCAAACGATGTTTGGAGATTCGTATGTGTACGTCGTCTTTGAGGACGGCACAGACCTGTATTGGGCACGCTCTCGGGTGGTCGAATACCTCCAGCAAATTGGCGGTCGCCTACCTGCCGAAGTGCATCCAGCCATCGGGCCGGACGCGACGGGTGCGGGATGGGTCTTCGAGTACGCCCTAGTAGATAAGAGCGGCAAGCACAGCCTGGCCGATCTTCGTACTCTTCAGGACTGGCATCTGCGCTACGAGTTGGAGACTGTTCCTGGTGTCTCGGAGGTCGCGACCATTGGCGGTTATGTGAAGCAGTACCAGATACGGCTCGACCCGAACAAGCTGCTGGCCTACAACATCCCCCTCTCGATGGTCATAGACCGGGTGAAGGCAAGCACAAACGAAGTGGGCGGTCGAGTGCTCGATCTTAGCGGAGCGCAGTACATGATTCGGGGCCTCGGCTATCTGAAGTCACTCAATGATCTTGAGTCGATCGCCGTGGGCAGCAAGGATGGAACTCCGGTCTTGGTCCGTGATCTTGGTAGCGTTGCCTTTGGCCCGGACATTCGAGAGGGCGTCGCCGAGTGGAATGGTGAGGGCGAGACTGTTGGCGGCATCGTCGTCATGCGGCAGGGTATGAATGCCTTGAATGTCATCGAAGGCGTGAAGCAAAAGCTCCGTGATATTGCGCCGTCGCTTCCAGCCGGAGTGCAGGTTGTCGCGGGCTATGATCGTTCCGGCCTCATCAACGATTCGATAGCCACTCTCCAACGCGATTTGCTGGAAGAGGCCATCATTGTCAGTCTCGTCATCATCATCTTCCTGTTTCACTTCCGCTCGGCGTTGATCGCTATTCTTGCGTTACCGATTGCAGTTCTTGTCTCGTTCATTCCGATCTACTTCCTCGGTGTTACATCGAACATCATGTCTCTCGGCGGCATCGCTCTGGCTGTCGGCGTTCTAGTCGATGCCGCGATTGTGATGGTGGAGAACGGCTACCGTCATCTCTCCGAGAGGCAGGAGTCGGATGTGACACCCGTATCCGAACCAGAGCGCCGGGAGATTCTCATCAACGCTGCAAAGCAGGTTGGACCGGCGCTGTTCTTTTCACTGCTCATCATCGTTGTCTCATTCCTGCCCGTCTTTCTGTTGGAAGCGCAGGAGGGCAGGATGTTCCGGCCTCTTGCCTGGACAAAGACGCTGGCTGTGGGTTCCTCCTCGATCATTGCAATAACGCTTGTGCCGGTCCTGATGGTAATGCTGATTCGAGGGCGACTCAAGCCGGAGAGTGCCAATCCAATCTCGCGCGTTACGCAGGCCATCTATCTCCCGATCCTCCGGTTCTGCTTGAAGTATCGAAAGCTGACCATTGCAGTCAATTTGCTTTTCCTACTGGTAACGCTGCCCGTTGCATTCAAGCTCGGGAGCCAGTTCATGCCTCCTCTCTTTGAAGGCTCCGCACTCTACATGCCCACCGCGCTTCCGGGTATTGCTATTGAGCAAGCGAAGTCTCTTCTGGAAAAGCAGGATGCCATACTGCGCACGATTCCCGAAGTCGAGAGCGTCTTCGGAACGGTTGGCCGATCCGATAGTGCAACCGACAACGCACCGCTCGATATGTACGACACGACCCTCATGCTCAAGCCGCGAGAGCAGTGGCGACCTGGAATGACCGACACGAAGCTCATTCAGGAGATGGATGAAAAGGTACAGTTTCCGGGGTTGGCAAATACATGGACAAGTCCAGTTGAAAACCGTCTCGACATGGAACTCACCGGGATCAAGACGCCGCTTGGACTTAAGGTGCAAGGACCGAACGTAGATGGCATTGAACAACTGGCGTCAAAGATGCAGAGCGTTCTCTCGTCGATGCCGCAGGTTCGGTCAATCTTCGCTGAACGGATCTCGCAGGGCTTCTACGTCAACGTGAAGGTGAATCGTATCGAGGCTGCACGCTATGGCCTCAGCGTCGCAGATATACAACTGGCGGTTTCGTCCGGCATCGGTGGGCAGAACATCGCAGAAAATATCGAAGGGCGCGAACGATACCCCATCAACGTGCGCTACTCGCAGGATTTCCGGGATAGCGTGGATCGAATGCGTAACGTCTTGATCGCCACGCCCTCCGGGGCGCAGATTCCTTTGGGCCAGGTTGCTCAAATATCTTTCTCTCATGGCCCGGCGATGATCCGAGATGAGGACGGCCAACTCACGGGGTATGTCTACATCGACCTAAAAAGCACTAACTACGGGGGCTTTGTGGACGAGGCCAATCGCAAACTGAAAAGCCAGATTGCGATCCCGGCTGGCTACGGTTACAAGTGGTCGGGAGAATACGAATTCGAGTTGAGGGCGAAGCAGCGACTCAAGCTCATTCTGCCGATTGTCTTCTTCATGATCTTTCTCCTGCTGTACATGGTGTTCCATTCCGTAGCAGAGGCGGTCGTGCTGATTGTGCCCACCATCTACGCCATGACTGGAGGGCTCTTGCTGCAATGGCTGCTCGGCTATAACTTCAGCGTCGCCGTCTGGGTAGGCTACATCGCGCTTTTCGGAATCGCGGTCGAGACCGGCGTTGTCATGGTCGTCTACCTGCACGAATCCTTGGAGCGAAGATTGCTGTTAGGGGAAATCCAGAGCAATGCCGACATAGGAGATGCCGTCATTGAAGGCGCGGTTAAGCGTCTTCGTCCCAAGCTGATGACAGTCGTTGCCGTGCTCGCCAGCCTCGCACCGATCCTTTGGGAATCCGGCATCGGCTCCGATGTGATGAAGCCGATTGCGGCGCCCATCGTGGGCGGCATGATTACTTCGACCATCCATGTCTTGATTCTCGTGCCCGTCTTCTTCGTAATGATGAAGGAGCGGGCCTTACGCAAAGGCACTCTTCACCCGCGAACCGAAACGTATCCCGCCAGATAACAATTAGCGCTGTTTCAAATGGCTTCCACTGCGCTACTCTTGTCGCGACAGGAGTCGAGAGGTACATGATGTCCAAGAAGAAGCCCTATTACGTCTGGACTGTCTTTCTCATCAAGGCCGACTTTCAGGATGACAATTCCATTCTGAATACCACGTATGCGGCGCAACTGGCCGAACATGCAGTCGTTCTAGCTGATGGTGCGTTCGCGACACTATATGTGAAACGTGCATATCCGGCTCCGCCGAAATGGGCAAAGGTTCTTGGCAGCGCTGTCTCGCCGCCCATCGAAGAGAAGAGCCAACGGCCGTCCGCGCTCATGATCGTGCACAGCGCGGGACGAATTTTCGGATTGACGTTTGGATCGGGCAAGGCCTTGTTGCAAGCGGAATCGTGGGAACAGGAATTTGGGCTCAAGTTCGTCCTGAATTCGGTTGATGAGGACAGCATTCGAGAGATTGAGCTTAGCCCGCATTTCTCACGAGAGGTAAGCATGTGATGTTTTTTGCTGATGAGAGTGGGGTAGCTGTGTGTGCTGAGGTGTGTGGGGGATGTGTGGGCTGGATTTTGGTGAACGTCG
>Ga0075522_10002554_pt1 | contig 13413 bp, 14 predicted proteins | sample NGEPerA_FD_74796 | JGI IMG/M metagenome (GOLD analysis project Ga0075522, IMG submission 74796) | Arctic peat soil microbial communities from the Barrow Environmental Observatory site, Barrow, Alaska, USA - NGEE PermafrostL2-A | ecosystem: Environmental > Terrestrial > Soil > Wetlands > Peat ... | reverse complement strand
GGGTGACGCGAGATGGGTGACGCGAGATGGGTGACGCGAGATGGGTGACGCGAGATGGGTGACGCGAGATGGGTGACGCGAGATGGGTGACGCGAGATGGGTGACAACTACGTCAAATGAAAATTCCAAGTTCATTCCGATGATGCGTTTATACATCCAGCCGCAACCAAATGTCAATAGATATTTTGAACTTGAATGATTACAATTGGGAAACAGTGCTTATCGGATGACAGGAAGCGGCGCGTGGAATTTCTGGTGAATCACTTCACCTTGATGTCCAGATTGCGGCGCTGGAGGGTGCTGCCTTCCTGCTGGGCGAGATTGGAGAGGGCTTCCGCGTAGTTGGCCAGCGCGCGGATTTCGTTCGAGCGCGCGGTGGTCAGGGAATTTTGATATTGAAGCACTTCAAACGTGGTGGCCTTGCCGACGGCGTAGGTTTTTTGCTCGGCGTCGAGCGCGGCTTCGGCGTAGATGCGCGCCTGTTTCGTCGCGGCCACGCTTTCCCACGCGGACTGCGCCTGCTTCACGGCATTGTCAATCTGCACCATGACATTTTGTTCAAGCTGCTTGAGCTTGAGCAAATCCTGCTGCTCAACGGTCTTGTCCGCCTTGTAGGCGTTGCGCGCCTTGGCGTTGCTCAAGGGAACCGACAACTGCGCGCCGTAGGTGTAAAACGGGGCGTTGCCGTTGTTGAGCTGGCCGAAGGTGTCGCTGAATTCCTTGCCCGCGCCGTTGAAACCATAGCTGCCGACCAGGTCCAGTTCGGGAAAAATCTGGTTGTGGTCGAACTTCAACTGGATGCCCTGCTGTTCCAGCGTCAACTCTGCCTGCAACAAATCCGGCCGCTGCGTCATGCCCTTGGTCCAACTGTCCTGCAAGTCGAACAACTGCTGGACGGCTTCGAGCGTCGCCGTCGGCACGATGTCCGTGTCGTGCCACTCCACATAATTGTCGGTCAGCAGGTTCTTCAACGTGTTCTGGTCTGAAGCCAGGGTGAATTCCGCCGTGATCACGTTTGCCTGGTTTTGCGCGACCTGCGACTCGTCCTGTTCCACGCTCAATTGCGCGAGCGTGCCGATCTGCATCCGCTGCCGGTCCTGATCCAACTGCGTCTGCGCCAGCTTGAGCGCCTCCTGCTGCACCGTCAGATTTTCGCGCGCATAAATGAGTTCGTAATACGCGTTTTCGACCGCCGAGACGGTCGTGATGAGCTGCTGGCGCAATCCCTGTTCGGACTGCTTCAAATTGTTTTTGGCGGCGACGATGAGCAGCCGCGTGTCGTCGGTCCAGAAATTTTTCAGCAGCGGCTGCGTGAGCGTCACGCCGATGTTCCCGCTGGAATCGTCGAACGGGCTGCCAGCCTGCGAACCATACTGCTCCGAAATATTCCCGCTGAAATCATATTGCAAGCCCCACGGCAGCGTGCCGCCAATGCCGGAACTGAACGAGTTCTCATCGGACACGCTGGCCGGCACCAGATTGGTCGAATAGGGGTTGCGGGTGCTCGGCGACACGTTGTAACTGTGCTTGCCGGAGATGTTGAACTGCGGGTCGTAGCCCGCGTAGGCCGAATAAAGATTGTAGAGCGAAATCTGCGGCTGGAACCGCTCCACCTGCACGTCGAAATTGTGCTGGAGCGCCTCCTTGAGGCAGTCCTGCAACGACAGCGGGCGCGTCGTGTTCGTCTGCGCCACCGCCGCCGGCAGCGTGGCGGCAAAAATAAGGCCAACAACAAATGTTTTCATTTCAAAAGGGCCGGCACCGCCGGTTCCGCCGAGGTAACCGGATGGTTACTTGACGGCGGCGGCTTCGGTTATGATGGCGTTCTTTTCCAGCAACTCCAGAACTTTTTCATGCAGCACCTGTTCGTAAAGCTCATTCACCGCATTACGTTTCTGCAAATCCTTGAGGAACGTCTCGAACGGCATCTGATACATCATCGCCAGCGTCTGCGCGCGCTTGAGCGCGTCCTCCTGCGTCGCCGTGATTTTTTCCTGCTCCGCGATGCGCTGCACGATGAACGCCAGCCGCACGCGCTCCTTCGCGTTGCCCGCCGCCGCCGCGTAAATCTCATCTTTCTGCTTCTCGATGAGTTCACGGCCGATGCCGCGCTGCGTGTTCTGGCGGACCAGGTCATAAACCACGTTGCGCGTCTCGTGCGCGACCGCCGTTTCGGGCAGGTCAAAATTTAATTTTTCCAGCAGCGAATGAACCACCTGCTGGCGCACCGCCTTGGACTTCGAGTATTTCAACTCGTTCTCCAGGTCCGTGCGGACGCCCGCCTTGAGCTTCTCCAGATTTTCCGCGCCGTATTTTTTCGCCAGTTCTTCGTCGAGCGGCGGCAAAACTTTTTCCTTCACCTCGACGACTTCAACTTCATAGACGCCTTTTTTGCCCTGCAATTCCTTCGTCACGAAATCCGCCGGGAAATCCACGTTCACCGTCCGCTTGTCGCCGGCCTTCGCGCCGGCAAGCTGGTCGGCAAAGCCCGGAATAAAGGAATTGGGCGTCAGTTCCACCCAGAAATTTTTCTGCTCCGTCAAGCCTTTCGCCGTCGGCGCAAATTCCGTGATGGCCTTGCCTTCGCAAGTGCCGTTGTAATTCACCACCGCCACGTCGCCGGACTTCAGTTCGCGCGTCACCGTCTCGAACTTCGCGTGCTGGCCGCGCAGCAGGTCAAGCGCCTTTTCCACGTCCGCGTCCGTCACGGACTTCGCCTCGACCTTCGCCGGCAGACCTTTGTATTCCGGCAGTTGAAATTCCGGCGCGGTTTCGACCGTCGCGGCAAAAATCAGGTTCTGCCCGCGATCAAACTGGATTTCCTCGATGTCAGGATAGCCGACCGCCTGGATTTTTTTCTCGTCGAGCGCCTTCCGGTAATTCTCGCCGATGAGCTTGCGCTTGGCCTCGTCCTTGATTTCCGCGCCATATTTTTTTACGACCATGTCGCGCGGCGCCTTGCCCGGACGGAAGCCCGGCAGCGCGGCCTGCTTCTGGAAATCCTTGGTGATGGCGTCAAAGGTTTCATCCACGGACTTGGCGTCCAGTTCCACCCGCACGAGCTTTTTGCACGGCGCCAGATTTTCAACGGATACGTTCACAATAAAAATAAAATTCGGTTAAACGAGCCGCGCAGAATAGCGGAACCGCGCCGATTGCGTCAATGGTTTTGATGGCTTGCGAACGCTGTTTCCGCTTTGATGTTGGTGAATGAAGCAAACGCTTTTCATCACCGGCACGGACACCGGCGTCGGCAAAACCGTGCGGTTCAATAATGGTATCGCAATTGCGCCAGCAGCAGCCTGTCGCCTTCGACTTTATAGACCATGCGGTGCTCCTCGGTGATGCGGCGCGACCAAAATCCCGCCAGCGCGTGGCGCAGCGGCTCCGGCTTGCCGATGCCGGAAAATGGATTGCGCGTCGTGTCCTTGATCAATTCGTGGATGCGGCGCGTGGTTTTTTTGTCCGTCTGCTGCCAGTGCAAATAATCCTCCCAGGCTTCCTCGGAAAAAATCAATTTCATGGTTCGATCTCAATTTTCCGGGCGCGGCCTTTTCCCTTTTGCAAGCTGCCGGTCGCGGACAGCAACCGCCGCGCGTTCACGGGGCTGCGAAGCAGATAAGCCGTTTCTTCCAATTGCTCGTAATCGTCGAGTGAAAGCATGACAACCGACTGGTCGCGGTTGCGCGTGATGATGATTGGCGCGCGATTGCGGCAAACTTTGTTCATGGTTGAAGCCAGATTTTCCCGGGCGGCGGTGTAGGTCATTGCTTTCATAATATGGACAGGATAATGTCCAGAAAGGCTTGTTGTCAAGCCGCTTTTCGGCTTTGATTTGGTAAATGAAGCGAACGCTTTTCATCACCGGCACGGACACCGGCGTCGGCAAAACGGTTTTGACCGCGCTGCTGGCGGAATTTTTGCGCAAAAAAAAAATCCGCGTCGCCGCGCTCAAGCCCGTTTGCTCCGGCGGGCGCGGCGACGCGCTGGCATTGCGCAAGGCGCTGAACGGCCTGTTGGCTTTGGATGAAATCAATCCGTGGCATTTCCGTGCAGCCGTTGCGCCATCGTCCGCCGCCGGACTCGAAAAGAAATCCGTCAAGCTTGCAGCCGTCCTCGCGCACATCCGCGCAGTGCAGAAAAAATCCGACGTGACGCTGGTTGAAGGCGCGGGCGGTTTGTTGAGTCCGCTCGGTGAAAATTTTAATTCGCGCGATTTGATCACCGCCTTGCGCGCGACGCCAATCATTGTCGCGCAAAACAAGCTGGGCGCGGTGAACCACGTTTTGCTGACACTGGAAGCGTTGCCGGAAAATCTTCGCGCCAAGGCCAGGGTGGTTTTGATGTCATCGCTGAAACCGGACGCGGCGACGGCGACGAACGCCGCATTGCTCGCGGAATTTTTTCCGGCAAAAAAAATCTTCACGCTGCCGTGGCTCGGGAAAAACTTTTCAGCCGTCGAAGTTCTGAAAAGACCGCAAGTGAGGCGGGTGTTCGCCACGCTGTTGGACACATCTCAGATTTGAACAACTGCAAACACCGCGTCCCAAAGGGACGCTTTGAAAATAGCCCGGCGTTTTTAACGCCGGGATTAGACGGCAACACAAACGAGTCCCGCAGGGACGGCTGAATGAAAAAATGTTTCAGCCGTCCCTGCGGGACTCGACGTTTTTGCAATGTGTCCCGGCATTGAAATGCCGGGCTATTTTCAATTGTTCCTTCGGAACAGAACGCTGGCTTCAAAGTCGAGAGAAGCTGTCATCATTGAGGTTTCCCCGGTGCATTGGTGGCGCGGAAAGATTCACGCCAAGGCAGGTTTTTTTTGTAAAGTTCAAGCCGCCGGCTGATTTGCCCGGTGTTTTTCATCTGCGCGGCGGTGGCGAGTTCGAGCGCGTTTTGGGCGCAGGTCTGCGCGTTGGTGAAATCGCCGGTCGCGGCGAAGGCCATGCCGAGCACGTCAAAAACCAGCGGCTGGCTGTGGCCGGAAAGCTCGTTGGCCTTGAGGGCAAGCACGAGCGCGGTCTGGCCGTCGCGCGCGGCGGCGTTTTCGTCGGCGGCGAGGTAATGCGCGGTGGTGGCGAGGATTTGAAAACTGTCCGGTTCGATTCGCAGCGCGGCGCGGAGTTCGTCCACGGCTTCGGCGTCGCGGCTTTCCTCGAAAAAAACTTTCGCCGTTCCAAGGTGCGGCGCGGCGTAATTTGGATCGAGCCGTTCGGCCTCGGAAAATTCCTTGAGCGCGGCGTCGAACTGTCCGAGTTCGGCGAGTTCGCCGCCGGCGGCGTTGTGCAGAATGGCGCTGTCCGGTTTCAAGCTGATGGCTTCGCGGTATTCGGCGAGCGATTCGGCGCGGCGGCCGAGCCGGTCGAGGACGTTGCCGAGGTCGTTGTGAAGCTGGTAGCGGCCGGATTCCAGTTTTTTGGCCTGACGATAAACGGCCAGGGCTTCTTCAAAACGGTTCTGCTCTTCAAGCGCGACACCGAGGTTGACGAGGGCGATGTCATTGTTTTGCGTCACGGCGATGGCGCGGCGGAAAAGCGTTTCGCTGTCGCGCCAGAATTGCAGTTGAAATTCCGTGGCGACAACGCAAGCAAGCAAAACCAGCGCGACAATTCCGGCGGCGATAATTTTTGGCATTTGAATCTGGAGCGCAAAGTCCCGCGCGAGAAAAACGGCGGCGATGAAAAAACCGATGGACGGGATGTAAGTGTAGCGGTCGGCCATCGCCTGGCCGCCGACCTGCACGAGGCCGATGACGGGAACGAGCGTGCCGAGAAACCAGAGCCAGCCGGTGAGAAAATACGGCCTCGATTTGCGCCAGCGCCACGCGGCGGCGGAAATCAAAATCAAAACCGTGACGGACAGCACAACTTGCAGCACAGGAATTTTATCGGGCATTGGATAAATTGCGGACAGGCTGGCGGGCCAGAAAAGTTTCTCCAGATAATTCACGACGGCGACGGGCGCGTTTTCGAGGCGGTAGCGCAACGAGACTTTGGCGAGCGAGACGACGGCCTCGCCGTTACGCTGGGCGAAAAATGTGATCACACACGACATGAGTGCGAGTCCGAAGAACGGCCATTTTTCGGTCACGAGTTGAAGGTTGCAAGTTGAAGGTTGCAAGTTGCCCGCATCGGAACCCGCAGTTTTCAACTTGCAACCGGCAACCCGTTTGAGCGGCCAGAAATCCAGCAGCAGCATCACGAACGGCAGCGTGACGAGCATGGGTTTCGCGAGCAGGCCGAGCGCGAAGAAAATTAGCGCGAGAAAATAGTCGAGGGACGAGGGTCGAGAGGCGAAGGCCGGACTCGCTGTGCCGGCACTCGACTCTCGACGTTCGGCTTTCGACCATTTTGCATAGCTCAAAAGCGCCAGCAGCGCGAAGAACGTGCTCAACACGTCCTTGCGCTCGGAAATCCACGCGACGGATTCGACGTGGAGCGGATGCCACGCGAACAGCGCGGCGACGAGCGCAGACGGCCAGATTTTTTCCGCTTGCCGAGCCGAAGCGTCGGCGCGAAGGCTGGTGAGCCGCAGCAGTAGCGCGAACAGCAGCGCGACGCTGGCGGCGTGAAATAGCACGTTGACGAAGTGGTGCGCGCCGGGGTTCAGGCCGAACAGCGTGCAGTCCGTCATGTGCGAAAGCCAGGTGAGCGGATGCCAGTTGCCGGCGTGAAAGGCGGTGAACGCCCAGCGGATGTCCGGCCAGGTCAGGCCGTGCTTGACGAAATCATTTTGGGTGACGTAATCGTTGTCGTCGTAATTCAGAAATCCGAATTTGACGACGGGCAGGAACACGACCAGCGTGAGGAACGCAAGCAGCAGGGCGATGAGGTGCGGGCGCGACATGGCCTCTTTTAAGCGATTTTCCGCGCGGGGCAAAGCCGATTCATTTTCGCGCAAAAAAGATTTTGCATTTTTCCCGGCGCGCATGGATACTTTCGCGCGGCGGGCAAATGCTCGGAGTTCCGCCACTTGGCCCAAAACCGGTTCCTCACCACCAAGTTTTGAATTTTATGAGCGGGTTACCTTTTGCAATCATCGGAGCGGCCACCAAGAAGCAGGTGGAGCTTCTTTATGTTTGGGATCAGGCGAGACCGGAAGCCAAGGTCATCATCGTCCTGCTGTTCATTTCCTCCATCGTCGTCTGGTGGATGATGATCTTCAAAGTCATCCAGATGCGGCGGGCGCGGAAATTAAATTCCTTTTTCGGCGACGAGTTCACGGCGCAAAAATCCGTGCTGGATATTTTCGACCGCAAGCTGCCGGTGGAAGGCTGTCCGCTGTATTCCGTTTATCAGGCCGGCTGCTCGCAGCTCGACACGCGGCTGCGCGGACCGACGGGTGAACGCGCCAAGCAGCACATCAGTCTCAAAAACATGGAGCACATCAAGCGCGCCCTTGAAAATGTCGTCGCCAAGGAATCGCTCAAGCTCGAATCGGGTTTGATCCTGCTCGCCATCGCGGTGAGCGGCGCGCCGTTCATGGGCCTGCTCGGCACGGTCTGGGGCGTGATGAGCACGTTCGCCGGCATCGCGCAGTCGCCGCAAGGCGCTTCGCTGACGGTGATGGCACCGGGCGTTTCCGGCGCGCTGGTCACGACGGTCGCGGGTTTGCTTGTGGCGATTCCTTCGATGTTCGGCTACAACTGGCTCGTCCACAATCTGCGCGCGTTCACGGTGGAACTGGACAACTTCGCGCAGGAACTGGTTTCCAAAATGGAAACGGAATTTCTCGCGGAAGAATAATTTTTCATGCGCCGATTTTCACAACGCAATTCGCTGGTGACGTTGAGTGACATCAACATCACGCCGCTGCTTGATCTCGCGTTTGTGCTGCTGATCATTTTCATCATCACCACGCCGCTATTGACGCAGAGCATCGAGCTGAAACTGCCGCGCGGTGGCTCGGCCTCGAAGCAGATCAATAAAAACGACGTCCGCACCGTGGAAATATCCAGCACCGGCTATTACAAGTTTGAATCCAGACAAATGGCGCTGCCGCAGATTGTCTCGCAATTAGTTCAGGAATCGCGGGCGAATCCAAATCTGGTCCTGTATATCCGCATGGACAAAGACAGTCGTTATGAGCTTTTTGCGGCGCTGCTGGATGTCTGCCAGAAAAACAGCATCAAGATCTCATTCCGCACCGACCCGACGCCAAACAAATGACCCGGCTGCAAAAAAAATGCCTCATCGCCGCCGCCGGCACGCACCTGCTGGTGGTCGTGGCGGTGCTTTGCTCCGGCTTCATCGCGTCACAGCCCAAGCCGGACGATTCAACCGTGCTGACGGTGATTCCTTTCACCGCGATTGACGAGGCGTTCAAAAGCGGGGTTAAAGACGCGCAACCGCCGCCGCCAACGCCCGTGGTCAAGCCAACCGAACCAATACCGCTGCCACCGCCACCGCAGCCAGTGGTTCATCCGCTTGAGCCGCCGAAGCCGGTTGAACCGGTCAAGCCGCCGGTAAAACCGCAGCCGGAAGTTGTGAAGCCGGCGGACAACCCGGAAAAAACGGTGCCGCCGAAGCACGAAGTCAAACCAGATTTTACACCAGTTGTCCGCAGCAAGCCGAATGTTGCCGACACAAGCGCGGCGGATGCGGCGCGGGAAAAACTCGCGCGCGAAAAACGCGCGAAGGAGTTGCAACAAATCGCGCAAAACCTAAAAAACAATTTCACCCCGGCCACGGTGATTGACATGCCGGGCGACAGCAGCGCGGCTTACGCGAGTTACGCATCCATCGTCAAAAGCAAATACGACGCGGCCTGGACGCCGCCGGACAACGCGGCCGATGACGAGGCGAACGTGAAGGTCAGCGTCACCATCGGCAGCGACGGCACGGTGATTTCCGCGCACATCGTCAACAAGTCGGGCGATTCCAGCGTGGACGACAGCGTGCAGCGCGCGCTCGACCGCGTGACTTTCATTGCGCCGTTCCCGGACGGCGCGACGGACAAGCAACGGACTTACATCATCAATTTCAACCTCAAAGCCAAACGGATGCTCGGATGAAAAAAAAATTTAACAACTCCAATTTTTTCGCGTCACTCTGCGGAAATAAAATTCAACGCAACCCTCACCCCGGCCCTCTCCCGTCCGACGGGAGAGGGAGAATTGTCCGCCGTCTCATGCAAAATCCTGCCACTGGATTTGCCGGATGGTCGTGCGGAAAAATGGAGCCAGCCGCCGGCTGTCCCCTCTCCCATCCGATGGGAGAGGGTCAGGGTGAGGGATTTCCCCGCGCAAAATTTTTTCTGACGATTTTTTTCATCGCCTGCGTGCTGAATTTTTCCCGCGCGCAAACGGAAATTCAAATCAGTCGCGAAGGAATTTTTGCCCAGAAGCCCATTCCCGTCGCGCTGGACGGCTTCACGGGCGAGGCGGCGGAAGTTTTGAAATTCGATCTTTACGTCCAGGGCTTCAGTTTCGTGACGCCGGACGCGGCGCAGTATTTGATTCATGGCAGCGATTCGGGAAATGTCACCGGCACGGTCACGGACAAACTGGCGCGCAAGGTAATTTTATCGCGCAGCTACAACGGCGCGAGTTTGCGGCGGCAGGCGCACGCGTTCGCCGACGACATCGTGCTGGCGATTGCGGGCAAGCCGGGCATCGCGCAGTTGCGCGGAACGACGGCGAGGATTGCCTACAAATCGCAGCCGTCCGGCATCGGGCCGGGCGAAATTTATGTGGCGGATTTTGACGGTTTCACCCCGACCAATGTCACGGAAGACCACTCCATCGTGGCGAAGCCCGCGTGGGTGCCGGGAAAAATGGCGCTTTATTACACGAGCTACGCGCGCGGCAACCCGGACATTTTTTATCACAGTTTGACGAGCGGCCAGCGGCGCGTCATCGCGAATTATTCGGGCTTGAACACGAGCGCGGCGGTGTCGCCGGACGGCTCGAAGGTGGCGATGGTTTTGGACAAGACCGGCAGCGTCAACATCTGGGTCTGCAACGCCGACGGCTCCAATTTGAAGCACATTACCAGCGGCGACGAGGATTCCTCGCCAACCTGGTCGCCCAACGGCGACTGGATTTGTTTTGCGACGAAGCACAACGCGCGGCGGCAACTGGCGAAAGTTCCGGCGGGCGGCGGCGAGGTTCAATATCTCAACACCGCCGGCACGCCGAACCCGACGGAGCCGGACTGGTCGCCGGACGGCAAATGGATCGCGTTCACCTGCCAGTTCAGCCACGAGTTTGACATTTGTGTTTTGCCGGCGGACGCCACTTCCGCGCCGACGGTGCTGGTGCCGGGAGAAAACCCGTCGTGGGCGCCGAACTCGCGGACGCTGGTCTTCAATCATCGCGCGGCGGGCTACCAGCAGGCGCTGTCTGTGCTTGACGTATTCACCAAACAATACAAGGATTGTCGGCGGGCGACGGGAAGCGATTCCCAGCCGGCTTGGGCGAGATGATTTTCAATTTCGTTTCAAAAATTTAACCTGAATTTTAACCAACAAAAAAAACAATATGAAAATGAACAAACTGATTTTTCCACTGATGATCGCGCTGGCCGCGACGCTCGCCACGACGGGTTGCAGAAAAGGAACGCCGAGAACCACGCCGATGCCGGGCGAGGCACAGACGGAAATTGCCACGCCTGGAGGAAACAATACATTCCCGCCCGGAAATATAATTGATACCGGGCAAATCCCCGGCGTAACACCAGGCCCGATCGCGCAGAATCAATCTTGGACGCTTGATGACGTAACTCAAGACCGCGCGGCGCTCGCGGATGACACGATTCATTTCGCATTTGACAGCGCGGTGATCCGGGACAGCGAACAGTCCAAGCTGATCATCGTTTCCGAATCGCTGAAGTCCGACCCGAACGCGAAGCTGCTCATCGAAGGCAATTGCGACGAGCGCGGCACGGAGGAATACAACCGCGCGCTCGGCGAACGCCGCGCGCTCGCGGCGCGCGAGGTGCTGGCCAAGCTGGGCGTTGACCCGATGCGCGTCCGCACCATCAGCTACGGCAAGGACAAGCCGGCGGATTCCGGCCACGACGAAGCCGCGTGGTCGAAAAACCGCCGCGACGATTTCGTCCTCTGCCATCCCAAGACCGGAGCTTGATTGTTGGAAATAATTTCAGATTCAAGGCCGCGTTAAATGGCGCGGCCTTTTTTATGGCTGTTCACGGCGCGTTTTGTCCCTTTACTATTGAATGAATCCGGCGTAGGCTGTTGTCAGGTTTTTGATTAAATTTTATGAACACCATATTCGCATGGGCACCAGGTGGAATGCAGGTCATATTGATTCTGGCCATTGTCTTGATCTTGTTCGGCGCAAAAAAAATTCCCGAACTCGCCAAGGGACTGGGCCACGGCATCAAGGAATTCAAAAAAGCCACGAAAGAAGTGACGGATGAAATTCACAATGCCGACACGACGACGACCGCGACAACCGTAACGCCCGCCCAAAAACTTCCGCCCGCCAACACCACCGTGCAGTCGAGTCCGCCGCCGGAAACCAAAGTCATCTGACGGTCTGATTTCAGCCGCAGTTTTTCATGGCCGATTTTTCTTCAGAACCGCCGGAGGCCGACGGCGGTCCGGTGAAATCTTTTCTGGAGCATCTCGAGGATTTTCGCTGGGTGCTCGTCAAGGTCAGCATCTCTCTGGGGCTGGCCATGCTCATCTGTCTGGTCGGAGCGAACTATGTCATGGCCATCATCAAATGGCCGCTGACTCACGCCCCCGCCAGTTTTCCGGGCACCAACCAAATTGTCACGGTCAGCTTTGGTGCGAACCGTCTTGGCCATTTTCAACTTTCCGACGCGGAGGAAAAATCCTTGAACCTCGGCCCCAACCGCTTCATCGCCGTTACGGTGGAACCGCTCACGCTCGGCACAAATCAAATTCTCGGCTGGCACGTTGACTCAAGCCCGGTCACCGCGAACGAAGCGAAGCAAATGCAGATTGAGCTGGTTAATTTGAGTCCGGCGGGCGGATTTTTTGTGGCGATCCAGGTCGCGTTTTACGGCGGACTGGTTTTGTCCGCGCCGTTTATTTTCTATTTCGTCATCGCCTTCGTTTTTCCCGCGCTGAAAATGCGCGAACAAAAATATGTTTTTCGCGCGTTGTTCATCGGCGGCGGACTTTTTCTGGTTGGCGTTTGCTTTTGCTATTTTGCGCTGATGCCGGTCGCGCTGGCCGCGTCGCAAAAATATTCCAACTGGCTCGGCCTCGGCGCGTCGCAATGGCGGGCGGAGGATTACATCAGCTTCGTCTGCCGCTTCATGCTCGGCATGGGTCTGGGTTTTGAGATGCCGGTGGTGATTTTGACGCTCGTGAAGATCGGTGTGTTGAGCTACGCCACGTTGTCCAAGGCGCGGCGTTACATGATCGTGATCAACTTGATTCTCGGCGCGGTTTTGACGACGCCCGAAGTGGTCACGCAAATCCTGATGTTTGTCCCGTTGCAATTACTTTACGAAGTCACCGTCTGGATCGCGTGGTATTGGGATCAACCCGACCGCGCCAAGGCGCGCCGCTCGCTTCTGGCCGCGCTGGTTCTGGTGTTGCTGCTCATCGCTTTGGTCTGGGCAGGATTCAAATACGGCTGGCCGCTAATCCGCCGGCATTTCCACGGGTAAAATTTTTCCGCCAAAAAACGCGCTTTACAAGCCGGGGATTCGGCGTAAATTCAAAACATCAATCTGACAATCGTATGCGCAAAATAATTTTTCCTCTGGCTGCCGCGCTCGCGGCGATGTTTGTTTCCGGCTGCACCGGCCCGGAACAAAAACTCGGCCGCGGCGTCAGCAACTCCTTTGAAGTCGTCCGCTGGGGCGACATGCGCCGCTCCATCGAGCAGAACGCCATCTTCGAATCGCCGGACACGGGTTACACTTACGGCGCCATCAGCGGGTTTGACCATTCGATCACCCGCGCAGCGGTCGGCGTTTATGAAGTCGTGACTTTCCCGATCCCGCCGTATCACCCGGTCTTGACGAGTTACATTTCGCCGAATCCCCAGTTTCCCGAAAGCTACAAGCCCGGCCTGATTGCGGACCCGCTGTTCGACACCGACACCTACACCGGCTTCAGCGGCGGCGACGTCGCGCCGTTTGTGCCCGGCAGCCGTTTCCAGGTGTTTGAACGGTGAACGTGAAAGTTTTCAACCGCGCGCGCCGGCATTTTTCGCCGGCGCGTTTTGCTTTTTGAACCGCCGATGCGCCTCGAAAAAAAATCGCCCTGCAAGGTGAACCTCATCCTGAACATCCTCGGCAAGCGCGCCGACGGCTTTCATGAACTGGAAACCGTCATGCAGCCGGTCAGCCTCTGCGACCGGCTCGCGTTTGAACGCCAGGCCGCCGGCGTCGGGCTGACTTGCAATAATCCCGGACTGCCGGTCAACGCGCGCAATCTCGTCCACCGCGCCGCCACTTCGTTCCTTGC
>Ga0075522_10002551_pt1 | contig 13420 bp, 14 predicted proteins | sample NGEPerA_FD_74796 | JGI IMG/M metagenome (GOLD analysis project Ga0075522, IMG submission 74796) | Arctic peat soil microbial communities from the Barrow Environmental Observatory site, Barrow, Alaska, USA - NGEE PermafrostL2-A | ecosystem: Environmental > Terrestrial > Soil > Wetlands > Peat ... | reverse complement strand
GTGACGGATCACTCGCCGAGGCGCTTCGCCGCGGCGCGACCATCCTCGCCGTCTGTGCCGGCTACCAGATCCTCGGGAACTCCTTCCCCGGCCCGGACGGCAACGCCACACCTGGGCTCGGTCTGTTGGACGTGACGACCTCTCGGGGGAGCCCACGGGCGGTAGGTGACGTCATCGTCCGCGACGAGCATGGACGAGTGGCTACCGGCTTTGAGAATCACGCCGGCCGAACCTCGAGAGGGGCTGGAATCGAGTCACTCGGATCCGTCTCGCCTGGCGTCGGCAATGGTGAGGGCACCGACGGTGCGCGCGCTGGCCGCATCCTCGGCACCTATCTGCACGGTCCCGTACTCGCTAGAAACCCCTGGCTCGCCGACGACCTTCTGCGCGCAGTGATCGGAGGCGATCTCGCTCCGCTCGACGACGAAGAGGAGGAACTCCTTACCCGAGAACGCATCGCTGCCACCACATCTGGACGCGGGCCGGCCGGCGAGATGCGCCGCCGACTTCTCCGCCAGGGCGTCCGAGCATTAGTCTCGAGAAAATGACGAACGTCGCCGCTCACGCGCACCTCGAGCAGGCCTCCAGGTTCTCTGACGTCACCGACACCTTGAAGGCCTACGTCGCCCTCACCAAGCCCCGCATCATCGAACTGCTACTCGTAACGACGGTGCCAACCATGTTCGTCGCTTCGAGGCACCTCCCCTCCCTCGGCCTGATAGCGCTGACCCTCGTCGGAGGCACGCTCGCTGCGGGCGGTGCGAATGCGATCAACATGGTCTACGACCGCGACATCGACGCCGTCATGGACCGCACGAAGAACCGACCGCTCGTCACGGGAAAGATGTCCCCGGCAGCCGCTCTCGTCTTCGCCTTGACCCTCGAGCTCGGCGCGTTCGCGGTGCTCGCGCTGACCGTCAATCTGTTATCGGCGGTGCTCGCGGTCTCAGCCACGGCCTTTTACGTACTCGTGTACACGATGTGGCTAAAGCGCAGCTCGGTGCAGAACATCGTGATCGGCGGCGCCGCAGGCGCGGTACCGGTCCTCGTCGGCTGGTCCTCGGTGACCGACCGCCTCTCGGTCGCCCCGTTCATTCTCTTCGGTGTCATCTTCTTGTGGACACCGCCGCACTTTTGGGCGCTAGCTGTCCGCTACCGCGAGGACTACGCGGCTGCCAACATTCCGATGCTGCCAGTGGTCGCCGACATGACCAAGGTCGCCCGCGAGATCATCGCCTACGCCGTTGCGACCGCGCTCTTGTCCTTGACCTTCGGTCCGGTGGCGCACCTCAACTGGGGCTATGACATCTCAGCGTTCGTGCTCGGCGCACTCTTTTGCTCAAAGGCGATAGCGCTTGGACGACATCCCGACGCCAAACACGCGATGCGCCTTTTTGGGTACTCCATCTCCTACCTCACGATGCTGTTCATGGCGATGGGCATCGACGCCATCGTCCAGCACCCGTAACTGCCCCAACTCGCCACTGAGTTCTCGCGACTTCGCCGCCGATCCCTGGCGAGGTCGCGGTCGCGGCGTTGCACCTCTGTCGCAGGTGGGCGCTTAGCCCTTGATGAACGCGCGCACCGATTCGGCCACGAGTTGCACCGCGATCGCAGACAGCAACAGGCCGAAGATTCGCGTCATCAGATGGATGCCACCTGGGCGAAGCACTCTGAGCAAGGACAACGAGAAGTGAAGGGCGAGCCAGACAAGCATCAAGACGGCGACGAGCGCGAGCGCGATGGCGGACGCGTCGTGGAAGCCATGCGCTTGGCGAACGTAGACGATCGTCGCGGCTATGGCACCAGGTCCAGCGATCAGCGGTGTCCCGAGTGGGACGAGCGCGACGTTGACGTCGTCGCGGCCTTCGGGATCGTCCGTCCTGCCGGTCAAGAGCTCGAGAGCGACCAACAACAGCAGTAGCCCGCCTGAGCCCTGGATCGCGGCGATGGAGATCCCGAGCGAAGAGAGGATCTGCTGGCCAAAGAGCGCGAACGCCCCAATGACGCCGCCTGCCACGTAGACGGCCTGTCGAGCTAGGCGTCGGCGCGCCTTCGCGTCGCGGGTCCCCGCCAAGCCGAGGAAGATCGGCGCGTTGCCGAGGGGGTCCATGATCACCACGAGCGTGACGAAGACCTGGACGAAGAATCTGCCATCGATGAGCTTGCTCATCGGCAAAAGATGTAGCCCGGCGAGCAACGCGGACGACACGAAGAGGATTCGCTTCGGTAGCGCCTCGTGCGACGCAAAACCTCGATCACGTGCGCACCTTAGAGGGCGCGCGAACAGGAGATCTGCAGCTTCAGCTGTTAACCCCGCGGTGCAACCGGCGTGCTGTGACCGCGACACCGCGGTATAGGGTCAACCAAGCCGGATTGCGGCCCTAGGTAGGGAGCATGCGTGAAGAAGTACCGCAACTACTGGGCATATTCCGCCGGCTGCTTTCTAGTGTGGGGAGTGATCCTGGCTGTTCGTGAAGCCATCTGGGGGAAGTCCTCCACCACCCATGACGTCGTTCTAGTCTTCGCCGGCTGGTGCATCGCGTGGGTTTCGACCACCATCGCCAGGTTCGTCTACCCACCTCCCAAGCGCTGGCTCCAGTCAGGTACTCCCACTCGCTGATTCCGAGCAACGCTTCATTTGGTGTTGGTATCAGGTTTACGGAAGTTGACGCGCAAACAGAACTCCGAGCGGCGTCTCCCAGTTGTGCCGATGTATCCGCTCATTCTCGTTGGGTCAGCGCGAGGTCGAAAGGTGCCACCAACAGGCCCACCTGCCAGGACCTCTGTCGCCGCGGCCGCGCTCACGGTGGCGCGGGCGGCGCGGCTCCAACCGAACTGCTCAGGCGATCCCTGTCTGACAGCGGACACCGGTGCCGCCGCGGCCGCAGTAGCCGTACGGGTTCGTTGCCAGATACTGCTGGTGATAGTCCTCGGCGTAGTAGAACGCGCCAAGCGGTGCGATCTCGGTGACCACGGGCCCGTAGCCCTTACCTGCGAGCGCCTCGCCGTATCGGCCCAGCACCTCGCGAGCGGTGCTCTCGTGCTCAGTTGAGGTGGTCAAGATGATCGAGCGGTACTGCGTGCCGATGTCGCCGCCTTGGCGCATGTGCTGGGTAGGGTCGTGATCCTCGAAGAACTTCGCCAGCAACGACGCGTAGCTCACAACGGCTGGGTCAAAGATCACCAGCACGACTTCCGCATGGCCGGTCCGGGCGCTGCAAACCTCCCGGTAGGTCGGGTTCTCGGTGTAGCCGCCTGCGTAGCCGACCGCGGTGGTAAACACGCCGTGCGTCTCCCAAAACACCCGCTCCCCGCCCCAAAAGCAGCCAACCCCGAAGACCGCGGTCTCCAGCCGCTGGGGAAACGGCGGCACCATCGGGGTGCCGAGCACGACGTGGCGTGCCGCGACCGGCATCCGCGTGGCTCTTCCAGGGAGTGCCTCCTCCGGTGTGACCATCGTCATCTTCGGGCGCTCGGAGCCGAACACCGAAGCAAGACCGCGACCAAGCGCCGCCGTGTGGCGCAGCAGTGCGCCTACTGGCGAGTCCGTCTCAGTTTCCCGAGGCACCAGGTCCGCTTCGATCCCAGTCCGGATCGAGCTGACGAAGAAACAGTGCGCAACGGTCCTCTTCATCCTCCTCGCCGATCGCGCCGGCGAAACGTCGAAGCGCGTCGAGTGCCGAGAGAAAGCCGCGATTGCTCGGGTGGCGCCACCGGACGTATCCGGTGCCGTGCCAACCCGACCCTCGAAGCGTGTCGAGACCTCGGTGGTAGCCGACTCTGGCATAGGCGTAGGACTCGATCGGATCGCGGCCGAGCGAGGCAAGGGCGGGCCACACCGCTATGTAGCGCGGGTGATGCGCGGCGATGTCGGCGATCGCATCACGTCGCTCGTCTAGTGGGAGCTCGAGTGCCCGAGAGAACTCTGTTGCCCACTCATCTGGGACATCTGGAAGCACCGTCTCTGGTAGCCCACTTGAGAGTGTGACAGGGGATTCGTCGACCATCTCCTCATCCTTGCCGACGAATCAGCCGCAGTCATCTTTTAGGTAGTTGTTCGTTACAAGTAACCACCTGGAAGATACACTCGGCCGGTGCTCCCGAACGACCAGGACGAAGATCTCCAACCTCAGCGCGTGAGCTGTGCGTCAGAGTTCGAATCAGTGGAGCAGGCCTTGACGCGACTCGTCCGCCTCTCGGACGCCCGCCGTACCTCGAGCCCCGCACAGACGCCGAGGAACCGCCTTGACCGGGCGGCCTATGCGCTGCTCACCCGCCTCGAGGAGTGTCCTGCAACGCGACTCACCGAGCTCGCCGCACTGATGGAGATCGACCTCTCGACCGCTAGCCGGCAGGTCCGAAGCCTCCAGGACCGGGGCCTGATCTCGCGCGTCGAAGACCCACATGACCAGCGAACCGCGCGGCTCGAGCTGACCGAGCAAGGTCGGGAGATGGTCGTTGCAGCGCGCGTACTTCGTGTCGGCCGGATAGCGTCGCGCCTTTCGAAGTGGCAACAACGAGACATCGAAGAGCTCGCTCGACTGCTCTCTGACCTCGTCTCAAGCTTCACCGACCAGCCCCAGCTCGAGCCGGTCGCTTCGCCGATTCCGCTCTCGGCCCGAAGGAACACACAACTAAGGAGCACACAACTAAGGAGCACACAACTAAGCAGCACACAACGGTGACGACCACCGAGGCGCGACCAGACACGCCACTCCTTGGAGACGACGACCGGCCCCGTCTCACGCATCGCCAGATCCAGATCATCTACAGCGGCTTGATGCTCGGCATGATGCTCGCCGCGCTCGACCAGACGATCGTTGCGACGGCACTACCTACCATCGTCGGCGACCTCGGGGGCCTCAACCACCTCTCCTGGGTGGTCACCGCGTATCTGCTCGCGTCGACGAGCTCGACGCCGCTTTACGGCAAGCTCGGCGACCTCTTCGGCAGGAAGATCGTCTTCCAGACCGCGATCTGCATCTTCTTGGTCGGCTCGATGCTGTCGGGCATCTCGCAGTCGATGACCGAACTGATCTTGTGCCGAGCCATTCAGGGCCTCGGTGCAGGCGGGATCATGTCGCTCTCGATGGCGATCACCGGCGACATCTTGTCGCCTCGTGAGCGGGGCAAGTACCAGGCGTATGGGACGTCGGTGTTCTCGATCGCAAGCGTCGCAGGTCCTGCGATCGGCGGTCTGTTCACCCAGCACCTCTCGTGGCGCTGGTGCTTCTACGTCAACATCCCCCTCGGCATAATCGCCTTGATTGTGACCACTGTCGTGTTGCGGCTCCCCTTCCGACGCGTCGAGCACAAGATCGATTTCCTCGGCGCGGGACTGCTCGTAGGCGGTGTGACCGCGATTCTTCTCGGAACGGTCTGGGGAGGGTCGGAGTACTCCTGGACCTCATGGCAGATCTTCGCCGTCTTCGGTTCAGGGATCGGGTTGCTCGCGCTCTTTGTGGCGCAAGAAAAGCGTGCTGTCGAGCCGATCTTGCCGCTTCGACTCTTTGGTAACTCCGTATTTCGGACAACGAGTGCCGCTGGATTCCTCATCGGCATGGCGCTATTTGGGACCACCGTCTATTTACCCCTGTTCCTCCAACTCGTCACCGGGGCAGGCCCGACGCTCTCTGGACTGCTGCTCGTTCCCCAGATGGTCGGCGTCATGGGCGGTGGCGTCTTCGTCGGACGCGCCGTCGCGAGGACGGGCAAATACAAGATCTACCCACTTATCGGCACGCTGTTCCTCCCGACGGGCATCTTCTTGTTGTCGCGTATGACGACGACGACACCGCACCTGTACTCGTCGTTGTTCATGTTGATCACCGGGCTCGGGATCGGCATGGTGATGCCGGTGACGCTGACCGCGGTGCAAAACGCGGTGCCGCAGTCCGACCTCGGCGTCGCTACGAGCTCGAGCGTCTTTTTCCGCTCGATGGGGGCGGCGTTCGGAGTAGCGGTGTTCGGCGCGGTCATGAACGCAAGGCTTCGCTACTGGTTCCCGATTTTCGTGCACTCGACTGGACACCTGAAGATCTCGGTGACCTCGGTCGCCTTTAGCCCTGCTGCTGTCTACAAGCTGCCCCTCCCGATCCGGGACGGGATCATCCAGGCCTTTGGCCACTCGCTGCATGTCGTATTCCTCTGCGCTGCCCCGGTCGCGCTGCTCACCTTCCCGATCATGTTGCTCTTAAAGCAGCTCCCACTTCGCTCGAATGCCTACGTCGGCTCGACCGCGGCGATGGCGGAGGGCGCGGCGGAGGTGCTCGCCGAACAAGTGGCGACGGGTCACGACAACGCGAGCGACTTGAACGGCAAAGACGGTGGTGTGATCGGGCACGATGATGCCGGTTCCCTTACCCGAGGCAGCGGTTGACCCAACCCAGGTCGTTACGAGCTCACTGACCGAAGCGACGCTCGCGACGTGCGTAGTCACGAAGTGCACGGAGGAAGTCGACGCGCCTGAATGCGGGCCAGTACGGATCGACGAAGACGCACTCCGCATAAGCCGCTTGCCACAACAAGAAGCCGGAGAGCCGCGACTCGCCACTCGTTCGGATAACGAGATCAGGGTCTGGCAGGTCCGAGGAGTAGAGATGCGCCGAGATGCCGGCGGTATCGATGCGCTCCGCCATGCCCTCTGCACCCACACCTGCTGCGGCGAGATCGGTCACGAGCGAGCGGGTGGCGTCGACGATCTCTTGGCGCCCCCCGTAACCGAGGGCGAGGTTGACGCGAAAGCCCGTGCCAAGGGCGTGCTGCTCCGCCGTCTTGGCGGCTGCAACGAGCGAAGACGGCAGTAGGTCGAGGCTGCCGATGGCCTGGAAGGAGAAGTTGAGTCGCTCCGAGAGCCGTGGGATCTCGTCTAACAGCTCGATCAACACGGCGTAGTACGGGTCGAGCTCCTCAGCTGGGCGCCGCAGATTGTCCGTCGAGAGCACCCACGCCGTGATAGCTGGAATCTCTAAGTGCTGGCACCATCCAAGGAACTCCTGGAGCTTGGCCATTCCGATCCGGTAGCTGTCCTGGTAATCGCTGTATCCCTCGGCGCGGGCGAATCGTCGATGACCGTCCAAGATGACGCCGACGTGTTTGGGCAGCGCGTCTCGGTCGAGACTGCGCTGGATGTGACGCTCATAGAGCGAATAGAGCGGCGCGCTCCAACTCATATCGCCTCCCGCTCACCTGCAGACGTCGACCTTGACGCGAGAAGGCTACCTAGCCGGACGGTGTTTCGGAGGTCGGGAGCACTCCGTCGGCCTTCGCTCTCGACGCGTCGCGAGCAACGCGAACCTCGGCAAAGAACGCGCCAAGTTCTGGCAGTTGATAGCGCGCCTGGAGCCCAGAAGGATTCGGCAGCACGAAGACCGTCGCGCCGCCGAAGGGCTCGGGCTGCCTGCCGAGTTGTGCCCGCTTGTCTGCGGCGCTTCGCCACGCACCGAGGCCGAGCACCGCCAGCACCGCCGGGCCTACCTGTGAGACCTTCTCTCGTAAGAGCTCCACACCTTCTGCGAGCTCTGCGTTCGAGACCTCCTTGGCAGTAGCAGTGACGCGAGCGACGAGATTGGTGATGCCGATTCCGTATCCGAGCAGCTCGCGTTCCTCGGCAGGCTCGAGCACTCGGTCGACCAGGCCACCGAGGGCTAGCGCCTTCCAGAAACGATTGCCGGGGCGGGCGAAGTGATGTCCGGTGAGCCCGGAGGTAAGGCCTGGATTGATCCCGCAAAAGAGCACCGAGGTGTCTTTTCCGAGGATGTCGGGCACGAGCCCGTAGACCAGTTCCTCCGGTGCGGCCAGGGACGCGGTCGCCGACGGCAGTGGCGGCACCTTTTTCGGCATCGGTGTCACGGCTCGGCAGCGAGGCGCTTCGCGAACCAGAACGAGGCGTAGGGATTGTCGTTGTACGGCGCGACCTCGACAAAGCCGCTCGCCCGATAGAGCGCCACCGCCTCGGCGAGCACCGCGCTCGTATCCAAGCGCAGCTCGAGCGCACCAAGGTCGCGCGCCCGTTCCTCGAGCGCGCCGAGCAGGGCTCGCGCGTAGCCTCGCCCACGATGGGTCGGCGCTATCCACATCCGCTTGACCTCGTAAGCGCTCGATCCGAGATTCTTCAGGCCGCCACAGCCAATGCCCTCGCCGTCCGCGTCGAACACCACCAGGAACTCGCCTGCGGGCGGCGTGAGGTCCTCTGGCGAAGCTGGCACCGAACGCGCCGGATCGAAGCCTTCGGGAAGCCGGTTTGCTACCTCTTCGACGAAACTCGCGAGCAGTCGAGTAGCCAGCGCGCTCGTAGCCGGCTCAGCACGAATCTCCATCTTCGATGACGAGGTAAGGCCTCGCGCCAGCGCCGCGGACGACCGCGGTCGAGTTACTGCCAGCGGATGAAGGCCCAGCCTCCGCCCGTACCCGCCTCGGTCCGGTATACCGGTACGTAGTCAACAACCTCGGCTTTGAGGTCCGTGTCCGAGACGGCGCCGCCTACAGCTACCCAGTTCAACGACTCAGAGGTCGCAGAGTAGAGGCGGTGACGAGGAAGGTTGCGAAGCGTCTCCTCGTCCTTGGTCTCGAGCGCGGCGATCAGGCTACGGTCGAACTCCTCGTCGACGACGAAGTGACTAAGGCCACCTGACGCGATCACCGCGACGCGGACGTCTTCTGGCCACGCTTCAACGGCGCGGGCGATGTACCTGCCGAGGTCATAGGACCTGCTCGGTCGGACCTGGTTCGGCGGGTAGCAGGTGTTCTGGAAGACCGGCAGGATCGGGCCGGGCTTGTTGTCGAAAAGTCGCTTGACGACAAATGAGAAGCCGTGCGGCAGGCCCTGTGGCCGGGGCTCGGTCACTCGAGTGGAGTCGAGCTCGCCATCTGGAGTCGGGTAGCGGCGGGCGACCTTGCCCCCGTAGAGCTCCTCGGTGTAGGCCATGTGCGAGATGTCGAAGTCGTGGTCCATCAGGTACTCGATGACGTGACGGCCAAAGCGACTCGGCACGGGAACGTCGAGTGCGACGTCGCCGTAGCCAGCCGACATGTACTTCAAGATCTCGGAGGCATCCTCTGGAAGCGGCCGAGGCATCACCGGGACCGAGTCGCCCCAAAAGATCGAGAACGCAGGCATGTTGCCTTCGAAGAACCACTCGTCTTGATCGTCGCTGATGATGATCGTGATGTCGGGCTTGGCCTCAGCGAGGGTGTCACGAAGCGTGTCGAGCGCGATCTGGCAACGCGCGAACTGCGCCTTGAAGGTCTCCTCGTCGCCGAGTCGATCCTGAATGGACTTCGGCACGTAGCGCTCGACTGCGTCCGCGAAGGGCATCGAGACCCCGTCGGGAGGAAAGACCAGCTCAGGGTTGCGTCGGTCACCGTTCGCGTAGGTCTCCCAGAGCTCACCAGGTATCGAGAGCAGCGGTGTGTGCGACGTTCCAATACCAAGGACGATGCGTGCCATTCCAACCCCCAAAGTGGTCGCGTTGCCAAAAGGCGGCGAGCTTCTCGCCACCTCCAAAGCATACGCCGCGGCGGACTGAAGGCGGGACTGAAGACAACCTCGGCGCCGCCGAGGTTGGTGCCAGCAGGTCGACGTGATCCCGACTTGGCCCAGCTATTAGGGTGCACTGACCATATCCGGGGTACCCGGAGTTTCACGAGGAGATCAGATGGCAGAGAGTTCCAAGCCCGTCGCGCGAGCAGAGACCGTCGGGAGCCTGCTGCAGCCCGACGCGCTGCTCGAAGCACGAAAGAGCGGTGACGAGGCTGCCCGTCGCACGGCCGAAGACGTCGCCGTGGACGCCGCTATCGAGCTGCAAGAAGGTGTCGGCCTCGACGTCATCACCGACGGCGAGATGCGTCGCACCAGCTGGGCGGACACCACGAGCTTCATCAACGGACTCGAGCGCCGAAAGGGCCTCCGCTCGTATCCAACGAGTGCGAAGGCAAACAACCCCGAGGGCGAGTTCGCCGTCGTGGTCAACAAGATCTCGCTCAAGCCCGACCGCCACGTCGCCGAGGAGTACCCGTACCTGAAGGCCCGCGCGAAGTCGCGGACCAAGTACACGATGGCGGCGCCGAGCTACCACCGTCGCTACTGGTCCGACGGCGCGTCGACGGTGGCGTACGAGAACTGCGAGGCCTTCCTCACCGACGTCCGAGACTGGCTCCGAGACGTGGCTACCTGGCTCGTCGCGCAGGGCTGTGACTACATCCAACTCGACGCCCCAAACTACGGCTCGCTTTGTGACCCCGAGACCAGGGCGTGGCACGAAAGCGTCGGCCACGACGTGGACAAGGAGATCGCCTTCGACGCCGCGCTCGACAGCTCGGTCTTCGAGGGAGTTCCGGCGAACGTGACGCGCGCACTGCACATCTGTCGAGGCAACCAGCCGGGCGGCACCTGGCACTCATCTGGCGGCTACGGCGTGCTCGCCGATGCGATGTTCCCGAACCTCGAGATGGACGCACTGCTCCTCGAGTACGACTCGGATCGGGCGGGAGACTTCGCGCCACTTGCAAAGATCAAGCCAGGACAAGTCGCCGTGCTCGGTCTGTTGACCACCAAGGAGGCTCCACTCGAATCTCGTGCCTCCGTCGAGGCACGACTCGAGGAAGCGGCCGGCATCAAGCCACTCCAGGAGCTTGCGCTCTCCACCCAGTGCGGATTCGCATCAGCGCAGAATGCGCCGATGACCATCGACGAGGAGATCGCCAAGCTGAACCTCGTCTCAGGAGTCGCGCACTCGATCTGGGGCTAACAACTGAGCGTCAGGGGCCCTCGCACGCTAGCGATGAACGAGAACGGCATCACGCCAGCCTCGAAGCGAGCTCAGCGTCGCGAGGGCCTCTGCGTCTTTGCACATCTGGCGGGTGATGACCCGCTCGGTCAGTCGACCCTCCTCGAGGAGTCGACCCCGCTCGACTCCTGGCAAGAGACCGCGCGAAAGCGCCGGCGTTAACCACTCCTCGCCGATCCGAACGGCAAGATTCGCGCGACTCGTCTCGGTGACCTGGTCTGCCTCGTTGACCAAGATGACGTCGTCAGCCTCCATGTAGCGTCGCCGCGCGCTGTCATAGCGCTCCCGCGCCGTCGTCTTGTGAAAGAGCCGCACCTCTCGCGAGTCGACCGCGACCGTGTCGATGGCGAGGCGTACCGGCTCTTCGACATCCTCGCCAAGAACCTCGGCCTCGTAGGTGAGCTCGCCAGATCGAGCGAGCGACAGCCGCACTCTGGCGAGTGGCGGATTCGATTGCCGAGCACTCGCCAACAGCTGCTCGGCCAAAGCGAGATCGAACGGGATCCCGAGGAAACCGGCCGATTCACCGAGGCGTCGAAGATGGCGTGGGCCGTTCACATAGCCGAGTGACGCCTCGTAGCGGAGCGTCTCAAAGAGCCCGAACTCCGGTGGTGCGAACGTCAACACCTCGGTCTTGGCGGCGACCTCGTCCCACTCGGCGCCCGCATCGGAGTCGAACGTGATCCCGCCGCCCGCCCCATAGGTCGCGACGCCGCTCGACAGATCAACGGTGGCGGTTCGAATCGCCACGGCGAACTTCGCGACAGGACCATGCTCTGAAGGAAAGACCGTGCCGATGGCGCCGCAGTACAGCCCCCTCGGCGACTGTTCGAGTTCGGCGATGATCCGCATCGTGGACGCCTTCGGCGCTCCGGTTACCGAGCCACAGGGAAAGAGTGCCCGAAACACCTCGACGAGCCCAGCCCCTTCGGAAAGGCGTGCCGAGACACGCGAGGTGACCTGCCAGATAGTCGGGTAGCGCTCGAGCTTGAACAGGTCGGTGACGACGACCGAGCCGTAGGTCGCAACCCTGCCGAGGTCGTTTCGAACGAGGTCGACGATCATCAGATTCTCAGCCTGTTCCTTCGCCGAGCGCGTCAGCGCCTCCGCCGCCGCCTGATCCTCGGCGAGATAGCGTCCACGCCGGGCGGTCCCTTTCATCGGCACGGTGGTGACCACACCATCTGCGATTTCGAAGAAGCACTCCGGAGAGGCACTCGCTACGGCCCACCGAGGGGTAGCGATGAAGGCGTTGTAGGCCCCGCGTTGCGCGATGGCGAGTTGTTGGTAGAGCTCGAAGGCGTCGACGTCGATCTCTTAGGAGAACCGCTCGGTCAAGTTGACCTGATAGGTCCAGCCTGCACGGATCTGCTCCTTGATGCTTGCGACCGCAGCACGGTGCGAGCGGGCATCTCCGAGGGGGGTCCAGCTGCCGCCTGGCCGATGGTCCGGCGCGGTGACTACCTCCACCTCGCGAGCAGCGGAGAAGACGCCGAACCACGCGAGCGGGATCGACGACGCTTGGTTTTCGCGAACCCGAAGTGCCTGATCAAAGCCAGGAGCAGCGTCGTAACTCACGAAGCCGGCAACGAAGCGCCCCTCGGACGCGGCGCGCTCGGCTCGCTCTATAAGAGCAGGAACCTCGAGCGCGACCGAGGTGGTGAGCTCCTCTAGGAGACCCTCCAACTCAAAGGCCTGGTGCGAGACGAGGTCGTCGAACCTCGCGCGGACGTGCATGGCCACGACCATAGGGGCGACCAGGAGCGTGTCGAAAACTCAACTATCGGGCGAACGCGCTTTCGTCCTGGTTAGCCTTCTTGTGGGCGACGACGAAGACTCGTCGGAACGGATAGATCGTTCCGCTCGGGCCCTTCGGATAGGCCTTCGCCAGACCCGCCTTGACCAGTGCGACGAACGCCGCACCGTCGGTCTCGTCGAGCGCGCCGATAAATGGCCGAAGCGAGCTCCCTTTCACCCACTCGAACACGGCGTCGTCGCCTTCTAGGAGTTGGAAGTACGTGGTCTCCCACGCGTCGACGTCGCATCCAAGGGCAGTGAGTGTCTCGATGTACCGCTCGGTCGATTCGATCTCGTTTTGCCGGATGTAGGGCTCCAGCTGGTCTACCCACGGGGCCGAGCTGGCGAGGTCGTAGATGAACGAGTGACTCGGCGATAGCCGCATGCCGGGAACCTGGAACGCGAACCAACCATCTGGGGCGAGCATCTCGATGTACCTCGAGAACTCCTGCAGGTGTCCAGGCACCCACTGGAGCGTGGCATTCGAGATCAGCAGATCGATCGGGCTCGCCGAGGCGACCGAGTAGGCGTCGCCGTGGGCGAAGCGCAGCCTGCCGGCGATCTCCCGCGGCTTTGCATCGGCGATCATCTCCTCGGAGTTGTCGACGCCCACCACCGAAGCCGCGGGCCAACGTTCGGTGAGCAGCACCGTGGCGTTGCCTGGACCACAGCCGAGATCCACGATGTTCGCCGGGTTCTCGGCGAGCACCCGGTTCATCAACTCGACGAAGGGTCGCAGACGGTGATCGCCATAGGTCAGGTACTGCGTCGGATCCCACTGCATCGTCGTCATCACACTCTCTTTTCTGTCATTGATCCTCGCGTCTTGCTAC
>Ga0075522_10002548_pt1 | contig 13430 bp, 8 predicted proteins | sample NGEPerA_FD_74796 | JGI IMG/M metagenome (GOLD analysis project Ga0075522, IMG submission 74796) | Arctic peat soil microbial communities from the Barrow Environmental Observatory site, Barrow, Alaska, USA - NGEE PermafrostL2-A | ecosystem: Environmental > Terrestrial > Soil > Wetlands > Peat ... | reverse complement strand
GATGCTCAATCGACGTGAGGTGGTGCTCGCCACCGCCGCGGTGGCCGCCCTGCCGGCGGGCGTAGGCGCCCAGTCTCCGGACCCGGACGCCGCGCTGAATGCCCTCTTCGATACCTTCTTCCAGGAGGATCTGCGGCGGCGCCCGGAGTTCGCCACCCAGCTCGGCCTCGACACGGGCGCCAACGCCGATCTGCGAGCCAGGCTCAGCGACGAATCCCTGGCCGGGGTGGCCGCCGCCGGGGCGCTCAACGCCAGCCAGCTGCGCCGGCTTGGCGCGATCGATCGCGGCGCCCTCTCGACGGCCGGCAAGGTCAACTACGACACCGTTGTCTATGCCCGCCGGTCCCAGGCAGGGGTGATGGCTTTCAACTTCGGCGGCTCCTCCTATGGCCCCTCCCCTTACGTCGTCGGCCAGCTCACCGGGGCCTATCAATCGACGCCGCAATTCCTCGACACCAAGCACAGGATCGCCGTCGCCGCCGACGCCGACGCCTACCTGGCGCGCCTGGAGGCCTTCGCCGGCCAGCTCGACGACGACACCGCGCGGATGGGTCACGACGCGGCGCTGGGCGTGGTCCCGCCCGATTTCATCCTCGACACCGCCCTGGCCCAGATGACCGCGCTGCGCACCGCGCCGGAACAGTCGGGGCTGGTGACCTCGATCGCGCGCCGCGCGGCGGAAAAGGGTCTCGACCCGCGCTACGCCCGGGACGCCGCCGCCCTCTACGCCGACAAGGTGGGGCCGGCCCTGGATCGCCAGATCGCCGAGGCCCGCCGCCTGCGCGGCGGGGCCAGCCACGACGCCGGCGTGTGGCGTTTCAAGGACGGCGAGGGCTACTATGCGGCGGCCCTGCGCGCCAACACCACCACCGCCCTCTCGCCCGACGAGATCCACCGGCTCGGCCTCGACCAGGCGGCCGAAATCGGGGCCCGGCTGGACGGCCTGCTCAAGGCCCAGGGCCTGACCCAGGGCGCCGTCGGCCAGAGGATCGCCGGGCTCTACCGCGACCCCGCCTCGTTCTTCCCCAATACCGACGCGGGCAAGGCGGCGGCCATCGCCTTCTGCAACGACCGGCTGGCCGCCATCCGCCCGCGCCTGCCGCGGGTGTTCAAGCGCCTGCCCGACTACAGGTTCGAGGTCAGGCGTGTTCCCCCCGCCACCGAGGCGGGTGCGGCTTCGGCGTTCTCCCAGCCCCCGGCGCTGGACGGATCGCGGCCGGGCCTGGTCTATTTCAACCTCCACGACACCGCCGAATGGCCCAGATGGGCGCTGCCGACCACCGTCTATCACGAGGGACTGCCCGGCCATCAGCTGGAGGGCGGCCTGGCCCTTTCCAACCCCAGCCTGCCGCTGATCCGCAAGACCATGGGCTTTTCCGGCTACGCCGAGGGCTGGGCGCTCTACGCCGAGCAGCTCGCCGACGAGATCGGCATGTACGACGACGATCCGCTGGGGCGCATCGGCTATCTGAAATTCCAGCTGTTCCGGGCCGGCCGCTGCGTCGCCGACACCGGCATCCACCACCTTCGCTGGAGCCGCGAGAAGGCGATCGCCTATTTCGTGGGCCTCGACGGCGACGCGCCCGGCTTCGCGACGCGGGAAGTGGAGCGCTACTGTTCGCAACCGGGCCAGGCGTGCAGCTACAAGCTCGGCCACACGGTGTGGACCCGGGCGCGGGCGCGGGCCATCGCCGCCCTGGGACCGCGCTACGACATCAAGGACTTCCACGAAGCCGGGCTCTCGTGCGGCCGGGTGCCGCTCGATGTCCTCGACGGGGTGATCGACGGCTGGATCGCCAGCCGGAGGGTCTGAGATCGGTGGTCTCCGACCGCCTTCTCTTGCGGCCTATCCGGGGATCCTCACCGGCAGGGTCTCGTAGCCTTTCACGAAGCTGGAGCGGACGCGGCGGGGTTCGCCGACCACCTCGATGAACGGCCAGCGCTTGAGGATTTCCTCCCAGACCACCTTGAGCTGCATCTCGGCCAGCCGGTTGCCGACGCAGCGGTGGATGCCGAAGCCGAAGGAGAGGTGCTGGCGGGGACGGGCGCGGTCGATGATGAAGGCGTCGGGATTGTCGATCGCCTCCTCGTCGCGGTTGCCGGAGACATACCACATGACCACCTTGTCGCCCTTGCGGATGATCTTGTCGCGCAGGGGGAAGTCGGCGACCGCCGTGCGGCGCATGTGGGCCAGCGGCGTCTGCCAGCGGATGATCTCGGGGACCATCGAGGTGATCAGGGAGGGATCGTCCCGGAGCTTCTGATACTGATCGGGGTTCTGGTTGAGCGCCAGCAGGCCGCCGCTGAGCGAATTGCGGGTGGTGTCGTTGCCGCCGACGATGAGCAGGATGATGTTGCCGAGATAGGCGTCGGGAGTCATCTCGCGGGTGGCGTCGGAATGAGCCATCATCGACACCAGATCGCCGCGGGGCTCGGCATTGACCCGCTCGTTCCATAACTTAAGGAAATAGTTCAGGCAGACCATCAGTTCGGCCTGCTTCTCGTCCTCGGTTTCGACCAGGGCGCCGGGCATCGGGGCGGTGGTCGCCACGTCCGACCACCAGGTGAGCTTGCGGCGCTCCTCGAAGGGGAAGTCGAACAGGGTCGCCAGCATCTGGGTGGTCAGCTCGATGGACACCCGATCGACCCAGTCGAAGGTCTCGCCGAGCGGCAGCTGGTCGAGGATCCCGCCGGCCCGCTGGCGGATGATCGGTTCGAGATTGGCGAGGTTGGCGGGCGAGACGATCGGGCTCACCGCCTTGCGCTGGGCGTCGTGAAGGGGCGGGTCCATGGCGATGAAGCTGGGCCGGCGCAGTTCGGGCCTGGCGTCGCGGATGGTGATGCCGCCCAGGCCCGAGTCCGACGAGAAGGCGGCGTGGTTGGTGTCCACGGTCATGATGTCGTTGTACCTGGTCACCGACCAGTAGGGGCCGAACTCGCTTTCCCGGCACCAGTGCACCGGCTCTTCGGCGCGAAGCCGCTCGAACCACGGCCAGTGGCTGTCGGTGAGGAAAAGCTCCGGATCGCCGACGTTGAAATCCTCGAGCGGGGTGGCCCAGGCCTTCGCCCGGGCGTCCCGCGAAACCGGTGAAGCGCCGTCGGCCATGATCGAACTCCTTTGGGCCTGTCTTTATCCTCCCGTCCCCGGCCGGAGGGAAGAGGCCGCCGCGCGAGGGCTCAGCGCGGAATGCGCACCGGCAGCGATTCGTAGCCCTTGACGAAATTGGACCGCATCCGGCGCGGCTCGCCGACCACCTCGATGATCGGGAAGCGCTTGAAGATCTCCTCCCAGACGATCCTCAGCTGCATTTCCGCCAGCCGGGCGCCCACGCACCGGTGGACCCCGAATCCGAAGGCGACGTGCTGCCGCGGCCGCTCGCGATCAACGAGAAAGGCGCCGGCGCGATCGATCGCCGTCTCGTCGCGGTTGCCGGAGACGTACCACATGACCACCTTGTCGCCCTCGCGGATCCGCTTGCCGCCGATTTCGGCGTCGGCCAGGGCCGTGCGGCGCATGTGGGCGACGGGACTCTGCCAGCGGATGAACTCGGGGACGGCGCTCTCCAGGAGAGCGGGGTCGCGCCGCAGCTTGTCGTATTGCGAAGGATTGGCGTTCAGCGCCAGCAGGGCGCCGGTGATCGAATGGCGGGTGGTGTCGCTGCCGGCGACGATGAGCAGCACGATGTTGCCGATGTACTGGTAGGGATCCTCGCTGGCGGTGGCGTCGGCGTTGGCGAGCATCGAGACGAGGTCGCTTCGTCCCTCGCCACCCTTGCGGGCGTTCCACAGCTCGACGAAGCGGGTCAGGGTGGCGAACATCTCCGCCTGCCGCTGTTCCTCGGTCTCGACCAGGGCGCCGGGTCCGGGCGTGGCGAGGATGAGATCGGAGGCGCGCGGCAGCAGCCGGCGGTCCTCGAAGGGGAAGTCGAACAGCGTCGCCAGCATCTGGCTGGTCAACTCCACCGACACCCGATCGACGAAGTCGAAGGTTTCGCCGACCGGCAGTTGGTCGAGAATCTTCGCCGCCCGCTCACGGATCAGCGGACCCAGGGCGCCCATGCTCGCCGACGAGAACATCGGCGCGACGACCCTGCGCTGCGCGTCGTGGATGGGCGGGTCGAGGCCGATGAAACTGGACCGGGTCCGATCCTCCGGTGCGTCCATGATGGTGATGCCGCCCAGTTCTGAGGCGGAGGAGAACACCTGATGGTTTCCATCGACGGCAATGATATCGTTGAATTTCGTAACCGACCAATAGGGACCGAACTCGCTCTGGGGACACCAATGGACCGGATCCTCGGCCCGCAGCCGCTCGAACCACGGCCCGTGGGTGTCGCTGGCGAACAGCTCGACATCGGCGACCTGGAAATCTTCCAGCGGCGTCGCCCAGGCCCGCTCACGGGCGTCCCGGGCTGAAGGGGTCGATCCATCGGCCATGGGCGGACTCCGTTGCTGGCGACACTCTACATCAATTCACGCCACAAAATGACTGCTCAACAAGCTAGACAATGCTAGGATCGGTCATCGGCGCCGAGTGGGCTTCGCCAATGAACCCCGAAACGTCATTTGAGGGCGCCGCAATTCTTGGGAGCTGAAAATGAACATCATCCTTGGCGCCACCTGCGGCCTCGCCGCCATCGCCCTGGCCAGCGCCGCGTGGGCCGAACCCTATAGGGACTACACGCCGCAGAAAGGGGCGTGGCAGGTTCAGGAAATCCACGTCGATCCCAATCACATCGACGACTATCTCACCGGCCTCAAGGCGACCTACATCCCCAGCCAGGAGATCGCCAAGAAACACGGCATCATCGACAGCTATCTCGTCCTGGTGCGGATGAACGCCGCCGGCGAGGGCGACAACGTGATGCTGGTCACCCACTATCCCTCGCTCGCGGCCATGGAGCCGGACAAGGCCCGCGATCAGGCCATGGAACAGGAAAACTACGCGGCGGTGAGCAAGGAGAAGGGCGAGGCCCAGGTGGCCGGGTTCGACAAGTACCGCACTTTCCTGCGTGACGGCTACTGGCAGGTCATGGACCTGGGCAAGTAGCGAGGAAGCCTCAGGCGGACAGATTCGAGGCGCCGTCGGCGGAGGTTTCCGCGGGCGGCGTCCTCGCCCCCAGCCGCTCGATCAGATGATCGCCGACGCGCATGGCGTTGGCCACCGTGGTCAGCGTCGGGTTCACCGCCCCGGCGGTGACGAAGAAGCTGGTATCGACGACATAGAGGTTGTCGAGTTCGTGCGCCTTGCACCAGGGATCGAGCACGGAGCTCATCGGATCGGCGCCGAAGCGGACGGTGCCGCACTGGTGGGCGGTGCCATAGAGCGGCAGCAGGGAATCGAGCTGGAAGTGATGCTGCGAGACCGGGTGGGCGTGATCGACGAAGCCGTCGAGGGACGCTCTGAGCGTGTGCACCAGTCGGGTGTGCCCCTCCAGATTGTTGTGCTGGTATTCGAGCACGATGCGTCCGTCGGAGGTCAGACGCACCCGGTTGCCGGGCATCGGCAGATCCTCGGAGATCACCAGCATGGAGAGCAGCCGCTCGGCGATGGCCCCGGCCAGGGCCCCCGGCACCAGGGCCGGCGGCAGCCAGTCGGAAATCTCGCCCTCCAGGGTCTGGCCACTCATGTATTCGAGCAGCTGGATGTGGCCCATCGGGGTGTCGAAGCCGCCGCGCGGGTCGTTCCAGTAGAAGTCGTTGACCGCCAGGGTCTTGGGGAAGGTCACATCGACGTGGGCGGCGGTCATCGAGACCATGGCCGTGAGGGTGTGGAACATGTAGTTGCGGCCGACCTGATCGGAGCCGTTGGCCAGGCCACCTGGATGGCCCGGCCCGGCCGAGGCCAGAAGCAGGGCGGCGGTGTTGGCGGCGCCGGCCGCGACCACGACGATGTCCCCGGTCCAGGTCTCTTCGCCCTGCGCGGTGTGACAGATGATCTTGTTGACGGTCTTGCCGGACCCGTCCGTCTCCAGCCGAACCGCCTTGCGACCGGTGAGCAGGGTGACGTTGGGGCAATCCATCAGCGGCTCGATGGCGATCGTGCGGGCATCGCACTTGGCCCGCAGCAGGCAGGGATAGCCGCCACAGGTCTTGCACTTGATGCAGATGGAGGTGACCGGACGGGCCTCGTCCATCCTCACCCCCAAAGGAAGGGAAAACGGCCGCCAGCCCTGGTTCTCCCAGTGGGTCTTGAGCTGGGCGATGCCGGGGTCGTGGTGGATGGCGGGATAAGCGTAGGGCGGCTCGTCGCCGTTCTCGGTGGGATCGTCGCCGCGCGCGCCGTGGACCTGCCAGAGTGTTTCGGCCTCGTCGTAGTAGGGCGCGAGGTCGGCCAGGCTGATCGGCCAGGCCGGCGACAGGCCGCCGGCGTGATGGACCGCCTCGAAGTCGCGCTTGCGCAGCCGCATCAGCGCCGCGCCATAGAAGGTGGTGTTGCCGCCGACCCAGTAGTGGGTGTTGGGCGTGAACGGGTGGCCGGCCTTGTCGTACCAGCGTTCCTGGGTGCGGTAGCGGTGCTGGATGAACACCGCCTTGGGACTCCAGTTCTCGGCCTCGCGCGGAAGGTGTTCGCCGCGCTCGAGGATCAGGATCGACTTGCCGGTCGGGGCCAGCCGCTGAGCCAGGGTCGCGCCCCCCGCGCCGGACCCGATGACCACGATGTCGAAATGCGAAGCCACGCCCCCTCCCGTTTCGATCTTCAGTCCAGATGGTAGCGCGCCGAGCCGGCGCGAATCACCGCCTTGACCAGCGGCTCGGGCAGATAATGCAGCAGGCCGGCGGCGAGCTTGTTGTGCCATCCGGGAACGACGACGACCTTGCCACGCTCGTTGCCCCGGATCGCGGCCTCGATGACCGGTCCGGCGGTCTGGAAGAACATCCGCGGCGAGGCGTCCATCACTCCTTGCGTGCCGTTGGCCCTGGCGAACTCGGTATGGGTGAAGCCGGGACAGAGGGCCGTCACCCGTATGCCGCTGGCCCGATATTCCGCGTCCAGGGCCTCGGAGAACTTGATGCTCAGGCTCTTGGCGGCCGGATAGAGGGTGTGGCCGGCCGCGCCCGGGGCGAATCCGGCCAGCGACGCGACGTTGATGATGGCTCCCCCGCCCCGCTCGACCATCCCCGGTATGACCGCGTGGGCGAGACCGCAGGCGCTGACCACCAGGGTCATCAGAAAATCGCGCTGCCGCTCCCAGGGGACCGCCGCGAAGCTCTGGGGAATGGAGAACCCGGCGTTGTTGACCAGGATATCGACATGGCGGCCCCGCGCGGCGACCTGCCCGATCACCGCGCGTTCGGCCTCGAACACCGCCAGATCGGCCACGATGACATAGGCCTCGCCGGCGTGGGCGGCACAGAGTTCGGCGGCCAGGGCCTCCAGGCGATCGGCGCGGCGGGCGACCAGCGCGACATCGCAGCCCCGCGCCGCGTAGGCCCGGGCGAAGGCCTCGCCGAGGCCCGCCGAGGCCCCGGTGATCAGAACCAGCTTTCGCTCGGAGGGGGTCATTGGTGGTCGTCGCGGCGCGGGAACGCAAGGTGCGGCATGGCGCCCGCTTGCGCCTCCGAAGGCGCGGGGTCAAATGGGGGATCGCTGATTCCGCACTTCCTTGTACAAGCGTATGGATGGGGGCGCCGATGGCCTTGGACATGTCGGTCGATCTGATCGGGGCGACCGTGCAGCTCGAGCAGCCGCTCGCCGACGGCACGCGAACGGTGGGAACCGGCTTTCTGATCTCCGATCCGACGGACGACGGCAAGCCGCGGGTGGTGCTGGTCACCGCCAACCACGTGTTCAAGCGCATGCCGGGTGACAAGGCGACGATCGGCTATCGGATCCAGCAGCCCGACGGCTCGTGGAAATACGCGCCGCAGCAGATCGCCATCCGCCGCGGCGGCAAGGAGCTGTGGACCCACCACGGCTCACGCGACGTGGCGGCGATCACCATCACCGCGCCCGAAGCCTTCGCCAAGGCGGCGATCCCGCTGGGTTGGCTGGCGAGCGACGACACCTTCAACCGATATCAGCTGGGTCCGGGCGACGAGATGATGGCGCTCGGCTTCCCCCAGGGCCTGGCGGCCAATCCGGCCGGCTTTCCGATCCTGCGCTCGGGGCGCGTGGCGTCCTATCCGCTGGGACCGTCCTCCGAGTTTCCCACCTTCCTGCTCGACTTCAGGGTCTTCCCGGGCAACTCCGGCGGTCCGGTCTATCTCGACGACGGTCTGCAGCGCCGCGAGGGCGCCGCCGACACGCCCGAAGCGCACTTCATCGCCGGCATGCTGACCCAGCAGGTCGAACTCGGCGGCGAAAGCCTGGAGATCGGCATCGTCACCGAGGCGCGGTTCATCCGGGAGACCGTCGCCGAGCTCGACGGCCACGTCGTTCCCAGCGAGCCGGCGGCGCAGCCGGCCAGCGTGGCGGGCGTGTTCGCGGCGGATTCCGCGGCGACCAGTCCGTAGGGGGAAATTCGGAGGGTGGTGCTCGCGGCCTTGCGCCCCCTCCACCCCCTCCCCCGCAAGAAGGCGTGGGCGGATAGAAGCGGCCCGACTTTCCTCTATCCTCCCATGCGAGCGCAGCGAAGCGGGGGAGACCTTCCGCGGCGCTCTTTCTTGCGCCGTGACGGAGGGGGCGTCCTAGCCGCTCCCCGAAGTCAGCCGCCGTAGAGAACCGACAGGGTCTCGGCCACGCACGCCGGCCGTTCCTCGCCCTCGATCTCGATGGTGCATTGGTTGCGGATCTGGGTTCCTCCGGACTTGGCTTCGACGCCGATCAGCTTTTGCCGCAGCCGGACGCGCTTGCCGACCCGCACCATGCTGGTGAACCGCACCTTGTCCGATCCGTAGTTGATCCCCCGCGTGACGCCGGTCACCGGCATCAGCCCGGCCGAGAGGTGCGGAATGAGCGACAGGGTGAGGTATCCGTGAGCGATCGGTCCGCCGATCTCCCGCGTCGCGCGCTCGACATCGACGTGAATCCACTGATGGTCGCCGGTGGCGTCGGCGAACCGGTCGACCCGCGCCTGGGTGATTTCGAGCCAGTCCGAAACGCCGATCTCCTGGCCGACGAGCCGGTGAAGGTCCTCGAGTCTGATCGGCTGCATGGTCGCTTCTCCCCGATGGGTGACGATCCTCTAGGGCGCCACGCCGCCGGGGCGCAAGAGCGGCCCAGGCTCCCGGCCGCTGCTGGGGGCGGCTCCGGCGCGGCCCGTCATTCGGCAAAATACCCCTCGACTCCCGGGGCGAACGAGCGGCAGCCTGGGGTCGGGCTTTTCGGGGGCGGCGAGTGGCTGGGCTCTGTCGAGGCGTCGGGTTCGGACTGGTCCTGGCGATCATGCTGGGAACGGCCGCCGCGCGCGCCGAGCAGGTGAGCTATGATTCCCTCGGCCGGGTGATCTCGGTGATCACCGACGACGGCAAGCAGACGCTCTATGCCTACGACGCGGCCGGCAACCGGACGGGGGTGGCGGTGACCGCGACCGCCGGCGCCCTGCCGACGGCGGCGGCCCACTCGCTTTCCTACAGCTATGGCGGGGCGGCCCCGACCTTCGATCCGCGCACCGACACGACCAACCCGATCGCCGGCGTCAGTCCGCCGCAATTCGGCGCGGCGACGTTCACCGGTTCGTTGGTGACCTACACGCCCTCGGCCTTCCCGGTGGCCGGAACCGACACCTTCGCCTACACCGTCCAGAATGCCGCCACCGGCTTCACCGCCTCGGCCCCGATCACCGTCACCCTGATCAATCCCGCCCCGATCGCCGCGCTGGCGGCGATCATCGTCGCCGAGAACGCCTCGGCCTACAGCTTCGATCCCAATCCCGCCCATCATCCGTTCACGGTCACCGGGGTCGCCGCCGCCCTCAGCGGAACCAGCGGCTTCACCTTTAGCATGGCGAGCTACCAGCCGGCGGCGAACTTCTGGGGGCAAGACGGCTTCACCTACACGATCGTCAATGGCCAGGGTCCGAGCGCCACGGCGCCGGTGAGCGTCACGGTGACGGCCACGCCGCCCACCGCCGGGGCGGTCGGCGTCGGAACGGCGTCGAACAGGCCGGTAACCTTCGATCCCAGGATCTATGCGACCGACCCGCAGGGCCTGCCGCTCACCGTCACCGCGGTCTCCGCCCCCTCGCACGGCGCCGCCGCGGTGAACAACGGCGCCTCGATCACCTACACGCCGGCCGCGACCTATGTCGGAACCGACAGCTTCACCTACGCCATCGCCAACGGCGGCGGCGGGACCGCCGGATCGACGGTCACCGTCACCGTCGGCGCGGCGCTTTCGGTGCAACTGGACAAGGCCACCTGGGCCTGGCATCGGTTCGTCGATAATCCACCGATCGTCCAGGGCGCGGTCAGTGCGACCGTCAGCGGCGGCCAGAGCCCCTACACTTTGGCCTGGCAGTTCATCTCCGGCCAGAATACGCCCACGGCGACGGCTCCGAACTGGCTATCGACGCAATGGACGTGGCCGGTCCAGGAGGACAATACGCTCTACAGCTCGACCTGGCGGTTGCAGGTCACCGACAGCCTGAACACCGTGATCTACAGTCCGCAGGTGACGGTGACCTTCGAGTGGGACAACAACAATTGACCCGCCCGCGCGGCAGACCCGCTCATCCCGCCTCGGCGATCGGCGCGGCGCTCCTGGTCGGCGCGATCCTCTTGGCGCCGCGCGCGCCGGCGCAGAGCCTGCCGGCGATGAAGTTCGTCACCGCGCCGCTGATCTCGCCCGGCGCCGCCGAAACCGTCCTTGGCGCATCGACGACGCACACCTATTCCGTCGCCGCCGGCCCGCCGCCCGAAATCGTCGAGACCGCCCGGGCGCTGAAGAGCGCCGCCTTCCCCAATGGCGATCCCGACCTGATGTTCGAATACGTCCACAACCAGATCGACACCGAGTTCGCGTTCGGGGAGCGCAAAGGGCCGCTGGGGACCCTGATCGACAGATCGGGCACGCCCTTCGACCAGAACGCCCTGTTCGTCGCCCTGGCCCGACAAGCCGGACTCACCGCCAGCTATCAGATCGGCGCCTATACTCTGAGCCAGGCGAACTTCACCGCCTGGACCGGCGTCTCGGACCTGGGCGCCGCCTGCGCCCTGCTCTCATCGGGGGGCATACCGGCGGCGTTCACGCCCAGCGCGCCGGCCAACTGCCAGACCACCGGCGCCTTCACCTCGGTGACCATTCTGACGGCGTGGTCGCGGGTGGTGATCAGCGGGGTCGCCTATTACTATGATCCCGCGTTCAAGACCTACGCCGGGCCGGCGCCGATGAACCTGGCCGCCGCCGCCGGCTTCACCGCCGGGCAGCCGGCGGCGAAAGCCGGAACGGGCATGAATTCCGGCTCGACCGGCGGCGCCCCCTACATCGCGACGGTCAACGCCGGTCTCCTCGACGGCTACCTCCAGAGCGTGGGGACCACCTTGCTCAACGGCGCCTCGGGGCTCAAGGCGCGGGCGCCGGCGCTGGACACCCGAACCGTCGTCGGCATCGCCAAGGTCCAACCCCTGTACAAGCCGTCCGGCGGCTGGCGCGTCACCACCAGCCCCGGCGTCGCCTGGCTCACCATCCCCGGCGACATTCCCGACCAGTTCCGCGCCCAGCTTCAGGTCCAGCTGGCGGCGGAACTCGATGGCATCGACATGGTCAACATCCTGCCGGCCTATCCGGCCGGCCCCCTGGTCTTCTACGTCGATGACATCGACGGCCGGCGCCTGGGCATCGACACCAATTTCGACGCCGCCCACGACGTCAACCCACCGGGCGCCTACACCCAGGCGACCGAGAGCCTGGTCCTGGACGGCGTGGCCGTGACCTCCGCCACCTGCGCCATCAACCGGACGACGTGCCTGGGCGGCGGCGTTCCGGGCCAGCTCAGTCTCACCGCCGTCCACCCCTACCCGGCCGGCGCCTTCGCCAACCAGACGGTTGTCAAACCCCTGACCACCATCGCCGTCCCGGTGGCCATCGTCAGCGGCTGGGGGCGGATTTCGCCGGCCCGCCTGGCCAAATGGAACGACGAGGTCGCCTCGGACAAATCCCTGCCACACGGCGGCACGATTCCCTTCCGCTGCGAGGGGGGCGCCAACTGGTGCATCGTTCCCTACAACCAGTCGGCCGGCGACTTCACGCGCCAGAAACTGGCGGCCAGCTGGCTGGCGCAGATGACCTGGATGGCCCGGCTGCAGTCGGCGATCGGCGGCGGTGAGGTCGAACTGCATCACTCGATCGGCGTGGTCGACTGGCGCGCCCAGATGCAGGGCAATCAGTTCCCGCCGCCGCCGCCATCGACCAACCCCAACTATCTGGGCATCACCGACGAGTTCACCGACCTCAACATCGACAGCGTGCTGTCGGTGACCGGGACGGCCGCCGGCGCCAAGGTGGCGGCGATCTCGCGCGCCATCGCGCTGGCCGCCGCGACTCTGGAAGGATCGGTGCTCGAGCAGATGGAGGATCTGCCGGACACCGCCTCGACCGCCTCGCGCTTCGCCTGGGGCAATGTTCCCGACAACGAGGATCCGTGCTTTTCCTCGAGCCATCCCCGGCCGTTCTACGACTACACATTGACCAGCTCGACGACCCGCGCCGGGCTCTACCAGTACGAGGGCTCGGCCGGCGGCTGCGGGGCGGCGCCGCTGATCCTGGGCGCTCAGCCCTCGAACTACATCGGCCAGACCGAGAGCCTGATCGCCGGCTATCTCTCCGCCTGGGCGGGGACGAAGTTCCAGCTCACCGGCCAGGCCGAGACCTTCCTCGGCCCGGGGGCGCGGTTCGGCCCGGCCCATGTCGGCGGGACGACGCCGTTCAACGATCCCTCCCAGCAACGCGGCGGGGCGATCGTGGCCACCCAGTTCGACAGCACCGGCGACGTGCTTCAGGTCGCCCATGTGCTTTCCAGCCTCTCGGGCGTCTCCAAGGGCGGCGGCGGCAAGCAGCCGCAGAACTTCGCCGAATACGATCCGGCCAAGGCCGCCGACGTCCTCAAGGACCGCTTCGTCGATCGCGGCGTGGCCCTGGGGGTCGATCTGAAGACCGGGACGGCGGGCTACACCACCCCGACCCTGATCTCGGTGGGTGTGGGCGCGGCGCCCTACGGGCTCGACTACGCCCTGGCGTTCAAGGCGGCGCCGAGCGGTTGCTCGAGGGCCTTTGGCCCCTGCACCGGCCCGGTCGAGGGCGGCTGGAACCAGAGCTGGGACGTGCGCTTCAACAACTCCGGCTCGGGGCTGGAGGGCATGGGGGCGACGAGCCCGTTCGCGGCGGCCGGCGCCCTGGTGGCGTTCATGGCCATGCAGGACGTGTTCGGCCAGGGCGGCCTGGCCGATCTCGACAAGGACGTGTTCGCCGCTCTCGTCGCCGACTGGTGGCGCCAGACGATGGTCGCCAATGTGGCGACGGTGAGCCGCGGCTTTTCCGGCGCCCAGTA
>Ga0075522_10002547_pt1 | contig 13433 bp, 15 predicted proteins | sample NGEPerA_FD_74796 | JGI IMG/M metagenome (GOLD analysis project Ga0075522, IMG submission 74796) | Arctic peat soil microbial communities from the Barrow Environmental Observatory site, Barrow, Alaska, USA - NGEE PermafrostL2-A | ecosystem: Environmental > Terrestrial > Soil > Wetlands > Peat ... | reverse complement strand
CAATTCCGCTTTCCGTTCATGGTCGCCGGCCGGATGATCAGTCCCTATGTCAACCTGACGGCGGATGATGATTTCATCGGTAACGGCCGCATCATCCAGTTCGGCGCGACCTCCGCGCCGCTGATCGTCAACAACTGGATGGTGCCGAACGCGACCTCGCAACATGTCTACGGCCGCGTCGCGGCCGGCGTGGTAGCGCCGGTCTCGAACAACGTCGCGCTGACCGCCAACGTGTCGCAGACTTTCGCCCGTCAGGGCGGCAACGATTTCTACGGCAATGGCGGCCTCAAGATCTCGTTCTGAATTTTCCGGCTAGAAAGAGCCGCCTCCTGACCGGAGGCGGCTTTTTCGTGCGGTATCGAATGATTCATCTTGCCACGGCGCAGGTTGAAAAGGACAAATGCGAAATCGTTGGCGCGGATGACCGTTTCGCGCGCCTGAGGTCGAGGGGCTGGGAGATTGAGATGAGTTTTCAGAGAATCACGGCTGGACTCCTGGTCCTGGTCATCGCCGCGCTTGCCGGTTCGTTCTACATGAACTGGAGAATCCTGACGCAGCTTCGGACGGTAAAGGCGTTCGTCGAGGGCTATGTCTTCGCCGAAGCGGTGGCGGCCTGCGAAAAGGCGCCGAGTTCGACCCCGTTCAAATGGAACGACGGGACCGGCACTGCGGTGATCGGGCTGAACTCGGTCAAGCTCGGCAAGGACAATTTCAGCGCTAGCTATACGTTAGTCGCCAACAGCGTCTATTGCGACTACGATCCGATCAAGAAGAAAGCCGACATCGGATCGAATTTCCTGGAGCGGGAGTAACCCTCTCACCTCCGCTGCAGCCGTGGACCGGGTATCGATGACGTCACAGCAGCAATCGCCAGACGCCTCAAGCTATCGGATCCTGCGAGAGGCGGATCTGCGGGATTATCTGGCGCGGCAACCGGCGGTCGCGGCACAACTCGGTGGCGCGCCAGCGGAATGGTCGATCAGCGAAGTCGGTGACGGCAATCTCAACCTCGTCTTCATCGTCAAGGGCGGCAAAAGCGGGATGGCCGTCAAGCAGGCGCTGCCCTATGTGCGGCTGGTCGGCGAAAGCTGGCCGCTGCCGCTGTCGCGCTCGCATTACGAACATCTGGCGCTCACCCATCAGGCCCGGCTGGCGCCCGGCCTGGTGCCGGCGGTGCTCCACCATGACGAGGCGCTCGCTCTGAGTGCGATGGAACTGCTCGAGCCGCATATCATCATGCGCAAGGGGTTGATTGCCGGGTCCCGTTATCCGCGCTTCGTCGACGACATCACGACATTCATGGCGCGGACCCTGTTCTTCTCATCGGATCTCGCGGTGCCGGCGGCGGAGAAGAAGGAGGGCATCGCCGCGTTCGCCGGCAATCACGCACTCTGCAAGATCACGGAAGACCTGATCTTCACCGATCCCTACCGCGAGGCCGAGCAGAACCGATGGACCTCGCCGTGGCTCGATTCAACCGCAGCGTCTTTGCGGAATGATTTCGCTCTCCACGTCGCCATCTCCCGGCTCAAGCTGAAATTTCTCGGCAGTCCGGAAACGTTGATCCATGGCGACCTCCACACCGGTTCGATCATGGTGACGGAAGCAGAAACCTGCGTGATCGATCCCGAATTCGCTTTCTACGGCCCGATGGGGTTCGACATCGGCGCCGTGCTCGGCAACCTCCTGATGAGCTATCTGGCATCGGCCGGCCATGAGGGCTCGGTCGGCGAACGGCGTTCGTTCGAGGCATGGGTGCTGGAAGCCGTTGAGCAGGTATGGGTCGAATTTTCACGGAAATTCCTCGAACTCTGGCGTACCGAGGCCCGTGGCGATGCGTACCCCGTGACCCTGTTCGCGGGCGAGGGCGGTGCTGCGAGCCTCGAGGCCGAACGGCAGGCCTATATGGACCGCTTGTTCCAGGACGCCGTCGGGTTTTCGGCCGCAAAGATCATCCGCCGAATCCTTGGCCTGGCGCACAACATCGATTTCGAGTGGATCGAAGACCCGCGGCGGCGGGCGATCTGCGAGGCGCGAAGCCTGCGGCTTGCACGCGCGATGATGGTGGACGCGCCGTCATTCCCCGGCATCCGCGCCGTGACCGAGGCGGCGCGGCAGATGCGCGACTGGCAGCCGGACTTCGCGAGGTAGGCGCTGCTATTCGGCGGCTCTCGCCCGCAATCTCTGCGCATAGACGTTGATGATGAGGGCGGCGAGCAGAATGAGCCCGCGGATCAATATCTTCAGGAAACTGTCGATGTTGACATGGTCGAGCCCGTTGTTGAGGACGCCGAGCACGAACAGGCCGACGATGGTATTGCCAATGCCGCCGCGGCCGCCGAACAGGCTGGTGCCGCCGACCACGACCGCGGCGATCGAATCGAGCAGATAGGTATCGAATTCATTCTGCTGCGCGCTGCCGAAATGGGCGACCCCAAGCATGCCGCCGATGCCAGCGCAGACCGCCGAGATCACCATGACGCTGCCGAGGATGAGGTTGACGTTGAGCCCGGAATATTCGGCGGCTTCGCGATTGCCCCCGACCATGTAGACGTAGCGGCCGAAGCGGGTATAGGTCAGCACCAGATGGCCGCCGAGCAGCATCAGGGCGGCGACGATCACGATCCAGGGGATGCCGCCGATCGCCGACGATCCCAGCGTGGTGATGAGATCGGGCACCTTGTAGGCGATCTGGCCGCGCACCAATAGCGCCGATATGCCGGCGGCAATCTGCATCATCGCCAGCGTCATGATGAAGGAGGGGATGCCGATCATGGTCAACCCGAACGCATTGACGAGGCCGAGCAGCGCGCAGAGCAGCAGCGCGAGCAGGATCGCCGCCCATCCGGCCATCGGGATGTTGGCAATGTTGACGTAGGATTCCTGCTGCGTGAAATAGGCGACCGCAATCCCGGTGACGTTGGCGATGCCCGCGATCGACAGATCGATCTCGGCGCAGAGGATCACGAAGGTCAACCCGACGGCGATGATGCCGGTGACCGACACCTGGGTCAGTATATTGCCGACATTGTCGAGCGTTGCGAAGGAGGGGCTGGCGGCGGCGAAAAAGCCGCTGAGACAGATCAGGGTCAGGAACGGCGCGATATTGCGCATCTGGGAACGCAGCATCGTGGAGAGGGTGCGCCTCTGTTTCCGGTCCGCGGCGGGAACCGCCATGCCGTCATCGGTCGCCATCCACGTCTCCTTACGCCGCTTGCAGCAGGCGATCCTTGCTGATCGCCTCATTGGAGAACTCACGCACCACCGCGCCGCGCTTGAGCACGATGATGCGATCGGCAAGCGACAGCACCGTCTCCGGTTCGGTCGAGAAAACGATGATGGCAAGCCCCTTGGAGCGCAAATCCCTGATGATGTTGATGACGTCGTTCTTGGCGCCGACATCCATGCCGCGGGTCGGCTCGCACAACACCAGTAGCCGCGGCGGATAACTCAGCCATTTGGCGAGAGCGACCTTCTGCTGATTGCCGCCGGACAGCGTCCCGAGTTCGAGTTCGACCGCCGCCGGCCTGATCCGCAGTTGCTCGACTTGTCCTGCCGCGATCGAACGCTCGACCGAGGGTTTCAGGAATAGCGACGAAATCCGGTCGAGGATGCTGATCGAGATGTTCTTGTAGACCGGCTCCTGGTGAAACAGCATGGAGCGGCGGCTCTCGGGAACGAAAGCGATGCCGGATCTGCGCGCCGCGGCCGTGCTGCGGAAGTTTTTCCGGTCACCGGCCACTGCGAGCGTGCCGCGATCGGGACGGAGCTTGCCGAACAGCATCCGCGCCAGTTCGAGCTGGCCGCAGCCCATGAATCCGTAGATGCCGAGCACCTCGCCGGAGCGGATTTCGAACGAGACGTCCCGCACGCTGCGGGCAATCGTCAATCCGTCGGCCTTCAACACCACTGGTCCGTCGTTCGGCGGCGGCAGGGCGATATCGTCGGTATAGGTCTCCTCCAGCGCCTCGCTGCCTCTGCCGATCATCGCCTCGATCAAAGCCGATTTGGTGGTGGCGGCGGCCTCGGACTCGGCGACCTTCCGGCCGTTACGGAAGACCGTCACGGTATCGGAGACGCGCAGGATGTCCTCGATGAAATGCGAAATGAAGACGATCGCGGTGCCTTCGTCCCGAAGCCGCCGCAGCGCCGCGAACAGGCGCTCCACTTCCGGCGGCGAAAGGGCGGAAGTGGGCTCGTCGAGGATGATGATGCGCGCGCCAGACGACAGCACGCGCGCGATCTCAATCAATTGCTGCATACCGATCGGGAGATCGCCGAGCCGGCTCGTCGGATCGACGTCGATGCCGAATCTTGAGAGCTGTTCGCCGGCCTCGCGCGCCATGCGTTTCCATTGCACGAGGCCGAGCTGATTGGTGGGCTGAACCCCGAGAAACACATTCTCGGCGACCGACAGGTCGGGCGCGACGCTGAGCTCCTGATGCACCATGGCAATTCCCGCGGCGCGGGCGTCGCGCGCCGAGCGGAAGCGGGTCTCGCGCCCGTCCAGCATGAATGTACCGGAAAACTCCGGATGCACGCCGGCGATGATCTTCATCAGCGTGCTTTTGCCGGCGCCGTTCTCGCCGACGAGACCATGGATCTCGCCGGCGGAGAGCGCGAAGTCGACGCCACGAAGGGCTTCGACACCGCCGAAGGCCTTCGTGATTTCTCGCAATTCCAGGGTGGGCGAGCATTCCAGTGGCATGAACGGCTCAGATCAGGAAGTGATCCTCCATCCACTGCATGCCCGCCGCATTGGCCTTGGTCACGACCGGACCGTCGGTGACGACGCTCTTGGGGATACCCTGTCCGCTCTTCTCTCCCGCGACGACGGCGGCAACGCCGGCGACGATGGCGCCGCCATGGATGCGGCAGGAAGGATTGCGGACGGTGGCGTACATCCGCCCCTCGCTGACGGCCTGGATCGCCGGCGGCATGGCGTCGACCCCGCCGATCAGGATTTTGGTGCGGTTGTGCGCTTTCATGATGTTGTAGGCGGCAAGCGCCATGTCGTCATTGTGGAAGAAGGCCGCGTCGATCTGCGGGTATTTGGTGAGATAGGTTTCCCACAGCCGCGCGGTCTTCGAGACGTCCCAGTCGGCGGGCTGGGTGTCGAGCACCTCGATATCGGGATGCTGCTTGATGACGCTCTCAAAACCCTTGGCGCGGCCTTGCGCGCCGGTGTGGCCGAGCGCGCCCTGGGTCATGATGACCTTGCCCTTGCCGCCGATGGCGGTGACCAGCGCCTGCGTCACCGAAGCGCCCATGAATTCATTGTCGGGCGCGAGGAACGAGTGAACGTTGATCTGGTCAAGCGGGGCGATCAGCGTGTCCATGTCGATGACAGGCGTGCCGGCGCTGATCATCTTTTGCACCGGCTGCGTCAGGGTGCCGATGCCGAACGCCTGGATAGCGACGAAATCCCATTTCTGCGAGGCCATGTTGTCGATGGCCGCGCGCTGCTTGACGGCGTCGAGCTGCCCGTCGAACCAGGTGACCTCGACATTGAACAGCTTGCCCCACCATTCAGCGGCCTGCTTGCCCTGGGCGCACCATGTCGCCTGCAGGCCGGCATTGGAAAACGCCGCCTTCAGCGGCTTTTCCGAGCGCCCGACCTCGGCTGCCAGCGCCGGACCAGCGCTCAAGCCTCCGAGCAGTGCGGTTGCTGCCCCTGCGGTCGCTGCCGCCTGCAGAAGTTCGCGCCTGGTCTTTGAGAAATCGTCTTTCCCGGACATTTGCTTCCTCCCTGTTCGCCAATTGTTGTTGCCCGCGGCGTCATTGCATGCGCCGCGGGAAGTGGCAGTGTCTCACAATCGGGCCGTTCCCGCTACCTGCACGCAGGCTGCGATGTCGCCACATTTTGGTGTTGGCGGAAGTTCCGGGATCAGGGACCGCAGCGCACCGACAATTCCAACCCGCCGTCGAACGGCAGCGTCATGGTGCGGAATCCGTTGGCGGGATCGGCGAGGAATGCGAAATAGTCCGCGTATTCCTTCCGGTATTGCGCGGTGTTGTCGCAGATCACGATGGCGCCCGGCTTGAGGTGCGGGGCCACCAGTTCGAGCGCCGGGCGTGCCATCGCGATCCAGATATCGACCAGCACGAAATCCACCGGCCCGTCGATCTCGATCAGCGTCTGCCGCAAATCGCCCTCGCGCAGTTCGATGAGGTGGTTGAGGCCTGCCTGCTCGAAATGCATACGCGCGGCGGCGGCCTTGGCCGGTTCATATTCTGTGCCGATCACCATGCCGTTGCCGCCACTCGCGCGGACATTGTCGCGCACGGCGGCGGCGAGATAGAGCGTGGAGACACCGAACGAGGTGCCGATCTCGACGATCCGGCGTGCGTCGGTGGCGCGGCAGAGCTGGTAACAGAATTGCGCCTTGTCGCGATCGAGCGCGACCAGCTTGTCGCTGCGAAATTGCCTGATCTCTTCTTCCGAAAGGATTTGCCCGGCGCGGTTAGTCTCATGCCGCCGCAGCAGCTCGCCTGTTCATCGCTTCTGGCATGCAAGGCCGCCAGCATACGTTCCAGCCCGGGATCATGAATGGTGCTCATGGAGCGGCTCCCTACGCTGGCATGACCCAGACAGGTTCAGCGGGTATGATCTCAGTCCGCGCGAGCCGCGGACACCCCGGCGGCCGAGAGCGTTTCAGCCCGGGCCGAGCGCGTCAAGGGTCTGATGGTCAAGCTTCGGTTCGGGCGACGACCTGATCGATATCCGTCAGCATCTTTTGCCATGCCGCATCGATCTCTGGCGACCAATCCGATCCGAGGATTTCGCGTAAGGCATCCCGGATCACGACAAAGAACTCGCCGAACAATTTTCGCGGCGTGCCGTAGGCATCGTGTGACTGCACCTCGCATTCGATCATCCGGAAATGACCGCTGCGATCGCCGGCAAAATCCAGGATGGCGTCGATGGTCAGCGCCAGCATTGAGCCGCGCACGAGATCGCCTCCCTCGCTGCGGAACATCGCCTTGGCTTCGGGATGCTCGCAAAACAGGTGGCGATAGACAAAGGGCGTCAGATCCTCGCAGCGCTCGGCGGCCAATTCGAAACTATGCTGAACCGGATTTGCCGATGTCATTATGCCTGCCACAAAGCGAACTGGATGCAGCTCAATTATTCGTCAAAAGAGAAGGGGGTGCCAAAAGAAAAAAGAGCAGGGCACGAAGCCCTGCTCTGAAAATTGTGTCGACCCTATTTCCCCGTAAAGTTGGATTTGATCTTGATGGACGGGGCGACGCTGCTTGTGCGCGCCAGGGCTCCTCCCGAGACTTGGACCACCAGACTTGAACCTTCCGGCCAGCCTGAGCCCGCACTGGTAGACCATCTTTTTCCCCTTGTCATCAATTTCAGCAACGAATGCTCAAAATTCGGGGAATTTTGGTAATGATCGGGATTGCGCCAACGGAATGAGTTTGTTTCTCCGGAAATTCGACTTTCGATCAGGAACACGGAACAGACGAGTGCTGGAAATTACTACTTATGAGGGTACTGGAGAAATTATCGAGCGCTTGGACGGGATCCGGTTTCGTCCGCGTCCGGCATGCAGCAATTCAGAACTGCCCCGCGACCGTCAGGCGAATGGCCAACGGTTCGAGCGGATGCAGGACGTAGTCCATCACGCCGTTTTGACAGACCGCAGCGGGCGCGGTCGGCGCGCCGTTTGCCGGGAAGCACATGCAAACAGCGAGTCCGATTTCAGCAGCGAGCCGTAGGCGTAGGTGATCTGGTCGGACTTGCTGTCGTGCAGATTGAATCCGTCGAGTTGGATCCGCCATCGACCGGGGAAAAGCGTGGGAGAGGGCAGACTGACTGGGCGCGGACGGAATAATCGAGCCCCCGCAGGGTACCATTCCCAAGGGTGTCCGCGGTCGAGCCCGCGATCTCGACATCCGGCTGGCAGCATGTTTAGTTGGCTGCGTTGAAGAGATGGAATGGCTTGATGCGCCGGCGGCTGTGGAAATTCCTTCCGATAGTGCTGCTTGCCCTGACGGTGCAGATCATTGCGCCGATCGCGGCCTGCTGGGCAGCGACCGTCGCTGCCTCCGATCCGCTGCATGCCGCCGTCATCTGTCATGACGATGGGGCTGGCCCAGGCCAGACCGATCAGCCCAGCCACCACGCGCATGATGGTTGTTGTTCCACCTGCAACCTCGCGCATGGCGCCGCGCCGCTTCATTCGCCCCCGGCCTTCGCCGCGCCGCTGCTCTATCTGCGATCCAGCCGCGTCGTCTGGGTCGACAATGCCCCGGGCCTGTTTCATTCCCGGACCGGCTCACACGCGCAGGCGCGCGCTCCACCGCAGTTGACTTGAAGTTCGCGGCCACCGGCAGCTGACGTCATCATCAGTCAATTTTTGCGGGGATTTTCATGTTTATCCGTCGTGCCTGCGCGGGCCTGTCAGGGCTCGCTTTGACACTCATTCCACCCGGCGAGAGCCGTGCCCACGAAATCGTGGGCAACCGTTTCTTTCCGGCGACGCTCGGCATCGATGACCCCGGGGTCAACGATGAACTGGCGTTTCCGACCGTCGACAGTTTCAGGACCGGCGACGATCCGTCCTTCCGGCAGCGCGATATCTCTGGCGAATTCTCCAAACGCATTACCGAGGATTTCGCGATCGCGGTGAGCCCGACCTACAGCTTTCTCAAGGCCCCGGGAGGCCTGAATGGCATGGGCGCCAGCGGGTTCCAGAATTGGGAGACCACCTTCAAATACCGCGTCTACAAGAACCCGGAGCATGAATTCGTGATGTCGGTTGGCCTTTCGGCCGAATGGGGAGGCAGCGGCGTGGCCAGCGTCGGGGCCGATCCGTTCAACACCTACACGCCGACCGTCTATTTCGGCAAGGGTTTTGGCGATCTTCCGGACACGCTTTCCTGGGTCCGCCCGGTCGCGATCACCGGCCAGGTCGGTTACGCGATCCCCGGCCGGAATTCGACCACGACATTCGGGATTGATCCCGATAGCGGCGATCCGACCGTCGATACCGAATTCCATCCCCGCGTCCTGAACTGGGGTGCAACGATTCAATACAGCATGCCTTACCTGAAGTCGGCGGTCGTCGACCTTGGCCTGCCGGAATTCATCAACCATCTGATTCCGCTGGTTGAAGCGAACCTGCAGACCCCGGTGGCGAACACCCTGACCTCGGGCACGCAGACGACCGGCACCATCAACCCCGGCGTGATCTGGGTCGGCAACACCTTTCAGGTCGGCATCGAGGCGCTGATTCCGATCAACCGGCAGAGCGGGACCAATGTCGGGGTGATCGCGCAATTGCATTTCTACCTCGACGACATCGACCCGCACGGGATAGGCAAGCCGATCTTCGGCAACGCCGTCCAGCCCGCCAGCCCCTTTCCAAGGAATTGACCATGCAACGATCCTCGTTTGGCGCAATCATCCCGCTGCTGCTCTTGCTTGCGAGCGGCGAAGCCTCCGCGCACGCGCTTCTCGATCATGCCGAACCGCGCGTCGGCAACAAGGTCGTGACCGCGCCGCACGAGGTGACCCTGTGGTTCACCCAAAAGCTCGAGCCGGCGTTCAGCACCATCACCGTGACCGATCCCGCCGGTCAGCGCGCCGACACAGGCAAGACTCGTGTTAACGGCAACCAGATGTCGGTCTCCTTGCGTTCGGGCGCCAGTGGGACCTATCACGTGAGGTGGCACGTGCTTTCGGTGGACACCCATACGACCGAAGGCAATTTCTCTTTCCAGGTCGGTCAGTAGGCAGCGATGGACGGGTTCGGCGCGGACATAGACGGACCCCTGATCGCGGTTCGCGCTGTTCATTTTGCGGCAACCGCGATCACCGCGGGAACCCTGGTTTTCCGGACCGTGGTGACGAACCCGGCTTCGCCAGCCGAGCCGGCGGTCGCCCAATCGTTCCGGACGCAGACGCAGCGCGTTGCCTGGATCGGGCTTGCGACGGCCATGATCTCGGGGGTGATCTGGCTGCTGCTTCAAGCAAGCTCGATGAGCGGACTGCCATTTGATGAAGCGATGACCTCGCGCGTGCTGTCGACGGTTCTGAGCCAGACGCAATTCGGGCAGGTCTCGGAAATTCGGATGGCGATGGCGGTCATCCTGGCGGCGTGTCTGGCGTTTCGCCGCACGCCGTTGACGGATTGGCTCGCGCTGGCCTTAGCCCTCGGCCTGACCGCGGCCATCGCGTGGACCGGCCATGCCGGCTCCACGCTCGGCGAATTGGGCAATCTGCATCTCGCCGCCGACGTGCTGCATCTGAGCGCCGCGGCGGGCTGGATCGGAGGCCTGGTGTCGCTGGTGGTGTTGCTCGCGGCCGCGCGCCGCCATCCTGCGACCGCATGGGCGCAACTTGCCCGCGACGCGACCCGGAGGTTCTCGATTTTGGGCATTGCCAGCGTGGCGACGCTGTTGCTGACCGGCATCGTCAACGCCTGGATCCTGGTTGGCTCGTTTCACGCGCTCACCGCGACCGGCTACGGGCGCCTCTTGATGTTCAAGGTCGCGGCCTTTGCGGCGATGGTGGCTTTCGCGGCCGTCAACCGGTTCTGGCTGACGCCGGAACTCGACAGCGCAGGCGGGTTGCCGGGCGATGTGCTGCATCGACTGACGCGAAACAGCACGATCGAGATCGTGTTGGGCCTACTGATCTTCGCCATTGTCGGTATGCTTGGCACGTTGCATCCCGCCATTCACCTCGTACCCGGCTGAGGCATGAGTTCCAAAAAGAGGACGTGATCATGCAAATCAAGCGACTGGCCGCGATTTCGATCGGAAGCGCAATCGTCTGCGCGTTGCTCTCGTATTTCATCTCCGCATCCGCGCGCGCCGAGGAGGTCAAGGCAGGCGATCTCGTGATCACGCAGGCATGGAGCCGCGCCACCCCCGGCGGCGCGAAGATCGGCGGTGGCTATCTCACCATCGAGAACAAGGGCTCCACACCGGACCGGTTGATCGGCGGCTCGGCCGACATCGCCGCCAAGGTCGAGGTGCACGAGATGGCCTTGAGCAATGGCGTGATGAAGATGCGCCCACTCGATCAGGGGCTTACGATCGAGCCCGGCAAGACCGTGAAGCTGGCGCCCGGCGGCTCTCACCTGATGCTGTTCGATCTCAAGGGACCGCTCAAGCTGGGCGACAAGGTGCACGTGACGTTGAAGTTCGAAAAGGCAGGCGACGTGAAGCTGTCGCTGGATGTGCAGGGCGTGGGCGCGCAGGAGCCCGTCGGCGGAACCGAGATGAAGAAAATGCCCAGCGGTATGAAGATGTGAGGCTTGAGGATGCAGAAAGGCGGTCGCTTGTCCGGCCTCGGCGTCATCGCCACGCTTGTGCTGCAACAGCCGGCGGTGGCTGGGCCGCTCGCGATCCATATCCATTCCGAGCAGGCGATGTTCCAGGTCCTGATTTCGCCTGATACGGTCGGCGCCGACAGCTTTGTGCTGCAGTTGATGTCAGGCGACGGAAATCTGCTCGCCGTGAAGCAGGCAACGCTATTCCTGGATTTGCCCGGCGGCGGAGTCGAGCCGCTGCAGCGCAGGGCCAGTCTCGGCGCCGACGGCTATTGGCATGTCGGGGATGTGCCGATCTCCGCTCCTGGACGTTGGCACATCCGCATCGAGGCGGTGACCGAATTCCAGACCGTTACGCTGGAAGACGATTTTGACGTGCCGATGCCCTGAAAAAATCCGCATGGTTGCTCGCGCGAAGCGATTACGACCTTTTCGCGCCTTATTCGTGCTTTCTACATCCTAGGCAAAACAGCAGGAAATCCGCGCCCTTGGTGGCATTTCCTGGTCCTGCCCTTGTGTTTTCGCGGCCGATCCGGCTTCACTGCAGGCTTCCCGTGCCCGACGATTCTAATCGAGTGTGCTCATGCGATTGTCGCGGTTCTTTCTGCCCATCCTGAAAGAGAATCCGAAAGAGGCCGAGATCGTCTCGCATCGGCTGATGCTGCGCGCAGGCATGATCCGGCAGGAGGCGGCGGGCATCTATGCCTGGTTGCCGCTGGGTCTGCGGGTCCTGAAGAAGATCGAGCAGATCGTCCGCGAGGAACAGAACCGTGCCGGCGCGCTCGAACTGCTGATGCCGACGTTGCAGCTTGCCGATCTCTGGCGCGAAAGCGGGCGCTACGACGCTTACGGTCCGGAAATGCTGCGCATCACCGACCGCCACAAGCGCGAGCTTCTGTTCGGGCCGACCAATGAGGAAATGATCACCGAGATCTTTCGCGCCTATGTGAAATCCTACAAGAGCCTGCCGCTCAACCTCTACCACATCCAGTGGAAATTCCGCGACGAGCAGCGCCCGCGCTTCGGCGTCATGCGCGGCCGCGAATTCCTGATGAAGGACGCCTATTCCTTCGACGTCGACGAGGCCGCCGCCCGGCGGGCCTATAACCGGATGTTCGTCGCCTATTTGCGAACCTTCGCGCGGATGGGATTGAAGGCGATCCCGATGCGCGCCGAAACCGGCCCGATCGGCGGCGACCTCAGCCATGAATTCATCGTGCTCGCGGAGACCGGCGAATCCGCCGTCTATTGCGACAGCGACGTGCTCGACCTGCCGGTGCCCGGCGAGGAGGTCGATTACGAGAGCGATCTCGGCCCCGTCATCAAGCAATGGACCTCGGTCTATGCCGCCACCGAAGACGTCCACGACGCCGCGCGTTTCGACCGCGAGGTGCCGGCCGGCAAGCGCGTGCAGACCCGCGGCATCGAGGTCGGCCAGATCTTCTATTTCGGCACCAAATATTCCGACAGCATGAAGGCGCTGGTCGCCGGTCCTGATGGCGCGGACGCTCCAATCCATGGCGGCTCCTACGGCGTCGGTGTCTCGCGTCTTGTCGGCGCCATCATCGAGGCCTGCCATGACGACGCCGGCATCAAATGGCCGGAAGCGGTCGCGCCCTTCAAGGCTGCGATCCTGAATTTGAAGCAGGGCGCCGACGACACCGATGCGGCCTGCGAGAAGCTCTACCGCGAACTGTCCGCCGAAGGCGTCGAGGTCCTTTACGACGACACCGACCAGCGCGCCGGCGCCAAATTCGCCGCCGCCGATCTGATCGGCATTCCCTGGCAGATCCTGGTTGGACCCAAGGGTCTCGCCGAAGGCAAGTTCGAGGTGAAGCGGCGCAGCGACGGGACGCGTGAGAATTTGAGCCCCGCGGAGGTCGTGGTGCGGCTCCGTGCGTGAGAAATTATCCACCGCAGACGCCGCAATGTCAGACCGGACGGCCACAATTAGCCCGAATCGTGTGAAAATCGGGCTATGGATGAATCCATGAGCGAGCCCATTCGAACCCCACCTTTCGCGCCATTCGAATGGCTGCTGTCCGGTCGCTATTTGCGGGCACGTCGCAAGGAGGGATTCATCTCCGTCATTGCGGGTTTCTCCTTTCTCGGCATCATGCTTGGCGTTGCCACGCTGATCAT
>Ga0075522_10002546_pt1 | contig 13436 bp, 11 predicted proteins | sample NGEPerA_FD_74796 | JGI IMG/M metagenome (GOLD analysis project Ga0075522, IMG submission 74796) | Arctic peat soil microbial communities from the Barrow Environmental Observatory site, Barrow, Alaska, USA - NGEE PermafrostL2-A | ecosystem: Environmental > Terrestrial > Soil > Wetlands > Peat ... | reverse complement strand
CGCACGCCGCGCCAGGTCTTGTTGGCGCGCCACAGAAAGGCCGGCAGCCAACTCACCCCCGATTCGAGCAGCACCACTTTCAGCGCCGGGAATTTCACGAACACGCCCTCGACGATGAGGCTGAGCAGCGCCGGCTCGAACGCATTGCCATAGGCGACATAATCCGCGAGATAGGAGCTCGACCAGCCGGTCGGGGTCGGCGCGTGGCGATAGGCGCTGCCGGCATGGATGCCGATCGGCAGGTCGTGGCGTTGTGCCGCCTCGTAGATCGGCCAGAAGTGCCGCTTTCCGTGCGGCGCCTCTTGCTGGACCAGCATCAGCACCTGAACGAAGCGTTTGTCGGCTGCGCGGCGCTCGATTTCCGCCACCGCCAGCGTCACATCCTGCCACGGGATCACGATCGAGGCGCGCAGGCGCGGATCGCGGTCGAGCAACGCCGCCGCCTGCCAATCGTTGATGGCGCGGCAGAAGGCGGCGGCCATGTCGGCATTGAACAGGGTCTGGGCGGCGTGGATCACGTTGCAGATGGCGAATCGCGCGCCGAAATGATCGAGCGCCTGGGCCTGCAAGGCACCGAAATCGTTGCCGGGATTGCCGGTCGCCGGCCGCCAATCGGGCCGGGCGGACAGCGGCGCCTCCGGCGGATAACTGGTCAAATCGAGATTGAGCCGGTCGAAGCCACGCGTCCGCGCGGCCTCGCGCCAATAATCGTCGAGATAGGGCACGAGCGCGCCGAAATCCGGCACCGCCGGATGGATGTCGCAATCGATTGGCCGATAGGGCCGAATATCGACACTCATGGCGCCCGTCTCTCCCTCAGGCCGCCAGTATTTCCCCCGGCGCCTCGGGAAACAATTGATTTGTTCCGGAACCGGCCGCCGCGACATCCGAACCATTGGCGGTAATAGCACGGGCAAAATTCGGCTGTTGCCACTAGACTGGACGGCGACAGGAAAATAAAAAATATCCTGGCCAAAAGAAATCTTGGGAGGGCGGCGATGAAGAGGCGGCGGTTCGCGGCGTTCGCGGCGATGGCGGTGGGCTTGGCGATAGCGGCACCAGCCATGGCGCAACAGGAATTTCATGTCGGCATTGTCGCGTCGGTGACCGGCCCGTTCGCCTCTCCGACCAAGGACACGTTCGACGGTTTCTATGCCTGGGAAAAGACCCGCGGCCTGCCCGGCAAGAAGATCGTGCTGACGATCCTCGACGACGAGACCAATCCGGTTAATTCGGCGAACGCATTTCGTAAGCTGGCCGGCGATCCGGCGATTCAGCTCATCGTCATGAACACCAACAGCTCGTCGGCGCTGGCGGCGAAATCATTCGCCTCGGAATATAAGGTGCCGATCATCACCGGCGGTGGCATCGACGCGCTGGGCATTCCGCCCAACCCGTGGATGTTCAAGGTGGCGCCGAGCGCGGCCGATAGCCTGCGCGCCCTGGCCGAATACGCCAAGAAGAAGGGCTATACCCGGCTCGCGCACATCTACGGCACCGACGCCTATGGTCAGAACGATCACCAGGTACTGGAAAAATACGCGTCACAATACGGGTTCAAGCTGGTGGCGAACGAAAGCTTCGCCATCGACGACACCAACTTCACCGCGCAATGGGCACGCATCAAGGCCGCCAAGCCCGACCTGATCTATTCCAGTGCATCGGGCCGCGCCGCCATCCTGTCCTTCAAGACCTACAAGCAATTCGGTCTCACCACGCCGCTGGCGGCCACCGCGGCGGGCGTGGGCGCGGCTTTCTTCCAGGCGATCGGCGGCCCCAAGGCGGCGGACGGCATGCTGTCGCCGACCCAGCGCGGCACCTTCGCCATTACCACCGGGCCCTCGGCCGAATATTATGCCGCGCTGCAAAAGGCGCTAGGCCATACCCCGATCTATTTCAATGTGTTCGGCTATGATATCGGCTTGATCATGGAGGCGGCGGTCGCTCATTCCGACGATACCCGCCAGGGCCTGCGCGACGCACTGGAGAAGCTCAAGGATCTGCCTTGCATCAACGGTCCCGTGACCTATACGCCGCAAAACCATACCGGCAACGATTTCCGCGCGGTGGCGATGGGCGTGCTGAAAGACGGCGTCATGGTCCCGGCCGAGTAACGCGCGCTTGGACCTGACGCTTTTTCTTCAATTGCTGCTGCCGGGAATTACCACCGGCTGCGTCTATGCCCTGGTCGCGGTCGGCTTCGTCATCTGCGCCAACGTCTCGGGCGTCGTTAACCTGGCGCAGGGCGAATTCGTCATGATCGGCGGCATGGCGGCATCGTGGCTGGTCTCGGCCGCCCTGCCGCTGCCGGTCGCGATCCTGATCGCGATGCTGGCCGGCGCGACGCTTGGCGCGGTGCAGGAGAAATTGACGCTCGCGCCGGTGCGCCACGCGCCGCCTTTCATCCAGGTCACCACCACGGTCGGCGTCGCCATCGTGCTGCGCGGCTTCGCGCTGGTGCTGTTCGGCACCGACCCGCTGAGCCTGCCCGGCTTCACCGGCGATGGCGTGTTCTTCGTCGATGGCGCGGTGATGCCGATCCAGTCCTTATGGGTGTGGGGCACCACGGCGGCGCTGCTGGCGCTGACCTTCGGCGTGCTGCGCTATACCGATATCGGCCGCGCGGTGCGCGCTTGCTCGATCAATCTTCAGGCGGCACGGCTGATGGGCGTCGACGCCGAGCGGCTGCGCATCATCGTATTCGCGGTCAGCGGTGCTGTCGGCGCGCTGGCCGGCGCGGTGGTGACGCCGATCGTTCTGTCGAGCTGGGATGCCGGAATCAGCTACGGAATCAAGGGCTTCGTCGGCGCCATCATCGGCGGATTCCGCTCGCCGCTGCTGGCGGTGGCGGGCGGCATCGGCATCGGCCTGATCGAAGCATTCGGCGCCGGCTATATTTCGTCGGGGTGGAAGGATTTTATCGTCTATGGCGTGCTGCTCGCCTATCTCCTGATTCGCGGCGGCGTGTTTCGGGCCGGGCGCGCGGCCTTCGCCGCCGCACTCGCCAATCCGATGCATTAGCGCCATGGCGAGCTTGGCACGCGGCAAGACCGCGCTGGCGGCGATACTCGGCGCGGTTGCGGTCATCGGCTATCCGCTGATCTTCCATGACGATTACCATCTCGGCGTCGGCATCACCGCCGGCGCGCTCGCGACCAGCACCGTCGGCGTGGTTTTGCTGCTCGGCCTCGCCCATCAGCTGGCGATCGGGCAGGCAGCATTCAGTATGCTTGGCGGCTACAGCACCGCCATTTTATGTGTCGATTATGGCTGGGACCCGTTGCTCGCGATGATCGCGGGCGCGGCGCTGACCATGCTGCTGGCTTATGCCATTGCGACGCCGCTACTGAAATTGCGCGGTTTCGTGCTGGTAATGGCGACGCTGGGCCTGCATTTGATGCTGATCGTGGTCGCGTTCCAAGTGCCGATCACCGGCGGCCCGATCGGCATCACGGCGGTGCCGAAATTCGCGATCTTCGGCATCCGTTTCGCCGGCGAGATGGATTATTACTACGCGGTCTGGGCGATCGCCGCGATCGCCGTCGCCATCGGCCTCAACATCGACCATTCGATGATCGGCCGGGCGCTGCGCGCCATCGCGGCCAGCGAGGCCGCCGCCGCGTCGGTCGCGGTCGACATCAACCGCTACAAGGCCCAGATGTTCGTGATCGGCGCCGGCATGGCGAGTGTCTCCGGCAGCCTGATCGTGCATTATCTGCGCGCCATCGACCCGACCGTGTTCGGCTTCGCCTTCAGCCTCAATCTCGTCACCGGCACCATCGTCGGCGGCTTGCTGTCGATCTGGGGCGGCGCGCTCGGCGCCGTCATCATCATCGGCCTGCGCGAAATCCTGCGCGAGCTGTCGCTGCCCTTGTGGGAGGCGATGATCATGGGCGGTCTCACCGTGGTCATCCTGATCGCGTTTCCGCGCGGCGTCGCCGGCGCCATCGGCGATCTCTATGACCGTGTCACCGGCGGGCGGATCGCGCGGCGCGCCAGCATCGACACGTCGGGCACCGTGGCGCTGGCGCCGTTCCTGCCCGCCGAGGCGGCGCCGTCCGCGATGCTCGAGGTGCGGGATGCGGCCCGCGCCTTCGGCAGCCTGCGCGCCGTGAACCAGGTCAGCTTCGCCGTCGCGGCGCGGTCGATCACCGCGCTGATCGGGCCCAACGGGGCCGGCAAGACCACCATGTTCAATCTGATCGGCGGCTATCAGCCGCTCGATGGCGGCACGATCCGCCTGGCCGGCCAGGAGATCGGCCGGCTGTTGCCGCGCGACATCGCGCTGCTCGGCGTCGGCCGCACCTTTCAGAATGTGCAGCTGTTCGAGAATATGAGCGTCCTCGAAAATGTCATGTGCGGCCGGCATCGCCAGCTCCGGGCCGGCATCGTGGCGATCTGCCTGCGGCTGCCGAAGGCGCGCGCCGAGGAGGCCGAGACGCGGCGCCTGGCGCTGGCCGCGCTGGGGTTCGTCGGGCTGCTTGGCGCCGAGAATATGTCGCCCGCCGCCCTGTCGTTTGGGCATCAGCGCATGGTCGAGATCGCGCGGGCGCTGGCGCTGCAGCCGCGCCTTCTGCTGATGGACGAGCCGGCCTCCGGCCTCAACGACACCGAGACCGAGCAGCTGGCCGAGCTGGTGCTGCGCATCGCGGCGCTGGGCGTCACCGTCCTATTGGTCGAGCATGATATGCGGCTGGTGATGGGGCTCGCCGATCATGTCGTGGTGATGGACCATGGCGAGAAAATGGCCGAGGGACCGAGCGACCGCGTGCGCGCCGACCCGCGGGTGATCGAGGCCTATCTGGGGCGCGACCGTGACAGTGCTGCTTGAGCTCGACCGCGTCGCCAGCGGCTATGGCCGCACGCCGGTGCTGCACGCGGTCTCGCTGACCGTGGGCGCCGGCGAGATCGTGGCGCTGATCGGCGCCAACGGCGCGGGCAAGAGCACGCTGCTCAATACCGTGATGGGGCTGCTGCCGGTGGTGTCGGGCGATATCCGGTTCGACGGGCGCTCGATCGCGCGGCTGCCGACGCCCGCCATCGTGCGCGCCGGGCTGGGCCAGGTGCCGGAGCGGCGGCAATTATTCGGCACCATGAGCGTCGAGGAAAATCTGCGCATGGGCGCCTATAGCGTCGCCGACCGCGCGGCGGTCGCGGCGTCGCTCGACGAGCAATTCGCGCGCTTTCCGATCCTGCGCGAGCGCCGGCGCCAGGCGGCCAGCACGCTCTCCGGCGGCGAGCAGCAAATGGTCGCCATCGCGCGCGCCATGATGGCGCGCCCACGCCTGATGCTGCTGGATGAGCCGTCGCTGGGTCTGGCGCCGCTGCTGGTCGAGCGGATCATGGACCAGATCGTCGCGCTGCGCGCCGCCGGCAAGACCATCCTGTTGGTCGAGCAGAATGCACGCGCCGCGCTGGGTATCGCCGATCGCGGCTATGTGCTGGAAAATGGCCGCATCGCGCTGGGCGGCCCGGCCACCGAACTGTTATCCAGCGCGGCGGTGCAGGACGCCTATCTCGGCGGCCAGGGCGACCGCGCCGCGCTGGAAGAACGCATCCGCGCCAAGCGACGCGCCATCCTCGGCCGCTAAGCTAAGCCGCCTCGTAGCCGACGATCGCCTTGACCTCAAGGAACTCGTCGAGGCCCCATTTGCCGTATTCGCGGCCATTGCCCGACAGCTTGTAGCCGCCGAACGGCGCCGCGGTGTCCATCGCGGGATAGTTCAGATGCACGCCGCCGGCGCGCATCCGCGATGCCACCTCACGGGCATGGCCGAGATCGGACGATTGCACATAGGCCGCGAGGCCGTACATCGTCTCGTTCGCCATCCGGATCGCGTCGGCCTCGTCGCGATAGGGCAGGATCGACAGCACCGGGCCGAAGATTTCCTCTTGCGCGATACGCATGTCGTTGCGCACGCCGGCGAAGACGGTCGGGCGCACGAAATAGCCGCGATTGAGATGCTCCGGCCGGCCTGGGCCGCCCGTCACCAGCTCCGCGCCCTCGTCGATGCCGGACTGGATCAGGCGCTGGACCTTGTCGAATTGCACCTCGCTGACCACCGGACCTAGATTGGTGCGCTCGTCGCGAACATTGCCGACCACCAGCCGTTCGGCCGCCGCCTTGGCGAACGCCTTGACCTCGTCCTGGCGATCGGCCGGGACGAACATGCGCGTCGGCGCGCTGCAGGACTGGCCGCTATTGACCATGATCTGCGTCACGCCCTTGGTGACCGCGCTGTGGAAGTCGACATCGGGCAGCAGGATGTTGGCCGATTTGCCGCCGAGTTCCTGGGCGACGCGCTTCACCGTCACCGCCGCCGCCTGCGCCACCAGCACGCCGGCGCGGGTTGAGCCAGTGAACGACATCATGTCGATATCGGGATGCGCCGACATGGCCGCGCCGACCACCCCGCCTTCGCCCTGCACCATGTTGTAGACACCCTTGGGCACGCCCGCCGCATGCATCACTTCCGACCAGATGATGGCGTTCAGCGGCGCGATCTCGGATGGTTTCAGCACCATGGTGCAGCCGGCGGCAATCGCCGGCGCGACCTTGCAGACGATCTGATTGATCGGCCAATTCCAGGGCGTGATCAGGCCGACCACCCCGATCGGCTCGCGCGCGATCATCGTGGTGCCCTGCATTTCCTGGAAGCGGTAATGCTCCAGCACCTCGATCATCCGCGCGAGATGGCCGGTGCCGGTCGCCGACTGGCGCTCGAACGCGAATTTGAGCGGGGCGCCCATTTCCCGCGCCAGCGATTCCGCGATGTCGTGACGCCGCTTGTCGTATTCGGCCAGGATGGCGCGCAACAGATCCAGCCGCTCCTTCGGGCTGGTGCGCGAAAAGGCGGGGAAGGCGGCGCGCGCGGCGGCGACCGCGCGGTCGACATCCTGGGGGCCGCCGACGGCGATCTGGGTGAAGGCTTCCTCGGTGGAGGGATCGATGACATCGAGCAGTTTCGGCTCGAGCGGGTCCACCCAGATGCCGTTCACATAATGCTGACGCTCATGCCGCATGTCGAATTCTCCGTCCGGTCGCAAGGTTTGGAACAATGTCACTGTTCGATATATATGATTAGATATAACGAAAGCAAAGCCTATCCGCGCCGGACCGCCCCGCGACAAATCGCGGCCGGACGCCCGGCCTAAGCCACTTGGCCGCCGAGATAGCTCGCCAGGACGTGGGGATTGTCGCGCAGCACGGCCGGCGGCCCTTCGACGGTGATGCGGCCGTTTTCCATCACATAGCCGTAATCGGCGATGGCGAGCGTGCCGATCAGATCCTGCTCGACGATCAGGATGGAATGGCCCTCCGCGCGAATTTGTTTGACGGTATCGAACATCCGCGCCGCGACCTGGGGCGCCAGGCCGAGGCTGGGTTCGTCGAGCAGCAGCAGCGTCGGCTCGGACATCATGCCACGCGCCAGCGCCAGCATCTGCTGCTCGCCGCCGGACAGCGCGCCAGCCGCCTGGTGGCGGCGCTGGCGCAGCGGCGGAAACATCGCATACATCTTCTCGAACCGCGCGGCGCGGCCCGCGCGCGCACGGGGCGTATAAGCGCCCAGGCGCAAATTGTCCTCGACCGACAGATCGGGAAAAACGAGGCGCCCCTCCGGCACCAGCGCCAGACCGGCAGCGACCCGCGCGGCGGGCGTGGTGCCATCGAGCGGCCGGCCGGCGAAGCCGATGGTGCCGCGCCAATGCGGCAGCAGGCCGGCGATCGTGCGCATCAAGGTGGATTTGCCAGCGCCGTTGCTGCCCAACAGCGCCGTGATCGAGCCGGGGCGCACGCCAAGCGTCAGACCGTGCAACACCTCGATCTCGCCATAGCCCGAGACGATGTCGCGGCACTCGATCAGATACTCGCTCATGGCACCGCCTTGGGCGCGGTGACGCCGAGATAGGCGCTCAGGGTCTTGGGGTCGGCGGCGACCGCGCTCGGCGCGCCCTCGGCGATCTTCTGGCCGTGATGCAGCACCACGATGCGCTGACACAAATTCATTAGCGCCCGCGTGACATGCTCGATCATCACGATGGTGACCTGGTGGCTTTTGTGAAAGTCGCGGATGATCTCCATCGCCGAGGCCACCTCGGTCGGGGTCAGTCCCGCCAGCACTTCGTCGAGCAGCAGAAGGCGCGGCTCGGTGGCGAGGCTGCGCGCGATCTCCAGCCGCTTGCGGCCCGCCAGCGTCAAATGCCGCGCCAGCAAATCGGCCCGGTCGGCAAGACCGAGCAGCGCCAGAATCTCCCGCGCCCGCGCCTGCGCGGCGGCGGCCGACCGCTCGCGCCGGCGACCGTAGAGCGCGCCCAGCGCGACATTCTCCAGCACCGTCAGATTGCCGAACGGCCGCACGATCTGAAACGTGCGGGCGATGCCCCGGCGGCTGATGCGGTCGGGGCGCAGCCCGTCGATGCGGCGATCGTCGAAGGTGATCGCGCCGCGATTGGGCCGCAAATTCCCGGCGATGATGCTGAACAGCGTCGTCTTGCCGGCGCCGTTCGCGCCCATGATGCCGACGATCTCACCCTCGCCGACCGAGAAGGAAATGTCGTTGAGGGCGACCACGCCGCTGAACGATTTGCCGATCCCCTCGACCCGCAGCAGGCTCATCGCGCGTTCGCGGCCATCAGCCGCTGGATGCGGCCGTAAACCCCGCCCGGCATGCCGATGACGACGCCGACCAGCAGCACGCCGACGATGATCATGTAGAGTTGCGGCAGGCTGGCCCACAGCACTTCCTGAAGCGCCACCAAGAGGACAACACCGAGCAGCGGGCCGACCGGCCGGTCGCTGCCGCCGATCACCGCCATGGTGACGATCAGTACGGAGGTTTGGGGGTTGAAGATCTGCATCGGCTCGAAATAGGTCGAGCGCATGATCAGCAGCGCGCCGACCATGCCAGGCACGATCGCCGATAGCACGAAGGCCGCGAGCTTCAGGAGACCGACCGAGATGCCGATGGTCTCCGCCGCCTCCTCATTCTCACGGATCGCGCGCAGCCCGGCGCCAAACCGCGAATGGCTGACGATAAGGGCGCCGACGAAGCTGAGCCACGCCAGCCCCAGGCCGATGAAGAAGAGATCGTCGATATCGGGGGCGGCGAACAGCACTCGGCCCGACATCGACAGTCCCGCCTCGATGTTGATGACGATGAACTTCACCAGTTCCGAGACGCCGAAGGTCAGAATCACGAAATAGGGGCCGCGCACGCGCAGGCACGGATAGCCGACCACCGCCGCCAGGGCCGCCGCCGCGAGGCCGGTCAGCGGCACGATCGCCCAGATCGGCAAGACCATCCAGGTCAGCGCCGCGACATAGGCGCCGATGCCGATGAACACGACATGGCCCAGCGAGACATAGCCGGTCATGCCGGAAATGACGATCCAGCTTTCGGTCAGCGCGATCCACGTCACCAGGGTGAAGGCGAAGCCGGTGTAATACTCGTTGCCGACCCAGGGCAGGCCGATGGCGAGCAGCGCGACGAGGGTGGCGATGCCGATCTGACGCCGCAGGATCGGAATCATGTGCGCGCCCTGCCGGCGCCGAACAGGCCCTGAGGGCGTAGCAGCAGGACGGCGATGAAGACGCCGTAGATCATGATGGAGCGATAGCTGGGCGCGGTGAGCGCGACGCCGAAGGTTTCGAGGACGCCCAGCAACAGGCCGCCGAACAGGCTGCCGAACACATTGCCGAGGCCGCCCAGGATGACGACGACGAACGCGGTGACGGTGAAGGGAAAGCCCATATAGGGCGAGATTTCCTCGGTCATGCTGACCAGCACGCCGGCGAGGCCGGCAATGGCGAAGCCGAGGCAGAAGCACAAGAGATCGATGCGGGCCACCGGAATGCCGACCAGCGCCGCCGCCTCGCGCTGCTGGATCAGCGCCTTGATCGCGATGCCCAGCGTGGAGAGGCGGAAGAAGGCGACGGCACCGATGCACACGGCGCCGGCGATGCCGAGCACGATCAGCTTATTGACCGGGACCCGCGCGTCGAGGATGTGAACGATCTGATCGGCATAGCGATAATCGCGCTGATTAGGCGTGAACAGCAGCGCAACCGCGTTCTGCAGAATGACCGACGTGCCGAAGAACACCAGCAGCGAATTGGCCTCGATCCGCTCCATGAATTCGGCCGAGCGCATCGCGGTGCGGAAGATGCCGAAATAAAAGCCGATCGCCATGAGAGTGGTCAGCGGCACCGCGATCAGGATCGAGACCAGCGGATTGATGCCCAGGAGCTCAAAGCCCCAATAGGCGCAATAGGCGCCGATCATCACGAATTCGCCGTGCGCCACGTTCAGCAGGCGCATGGTGCCGTAGACGAGGTTCAGCCCCAGCGCGATCAGCGCATAGACGGAGCCCGAGACCAGGGCGGCGATCAACAACTGGCTGGACATGCGCGCCTGTCCTGCCTCCGGCCCGATGAGTCAATCCAAAGCGACGGTACGCGCCGGCGCGCCGGCGGGAAACCCTTATCTCTGCTCGAGCTTGGCGGTCGCGACCGACGCCGGCCACACGATCTCGTAGACGCCCTTCTGGAACTGCAGGAACATGGTCGGGGTCGTCACGTTGACCACGCCCTTGAACTTCACCGGACCGTCAATGGTCTGGAAGGTGTCGGTGGCGAATTCGTGGCGCAGCTTCTGATGGTCGAGCCCGACCTTCGCCACCGCCTGTTGCAGAATCTGGCACGATTCATAGGACAGCGCGGAGTCGAGATAATCGGGCGGCTCCTTGTACTTGGCCTCATAGGCGTCGAAGAACGGCTTCGCCTCGGGCCACGCCTTTTGCGACGGGCTCCAATGACCCATGGTCACCAGCCCTTCGAGCTGATTGCCGAAAATCTTGGTGAAGAAAGTCGCGGTCGGCCCCACCAGCATGAACTGAACCTTCGGGGTGAAGCCCAATTCTTTCGATTGGCGCATGTACAGCACCGAATCGCCTGGCATCGACAGCGAGATTTCGGCATCGGGATGCGAGTCCTTGACCTTGGTGATCAGCGCCGTCATGTCGCGGATATCGACCGGATATTCGGCGTCGGAGACGATGTCGATGCCGTTCGCCTTGAGACCCGCCTCGATATATTTCTTGTTCTCGAGCGAGAAGGAATATTGCGCGGTGGTGATCGCCACCGTCTTGACGCCTTGCGATTTCAGCAGCAGCGGCAATTGCTTGCCCATCTCATCGGGCATCGCCGAGGTCGGGAACCAGATATAGCCCGGCTTCATGCCGCGCAGGATGACCGAGGCGGCGGTGTCGCCGACCATCGGGAATTTATGCCGCTCCAGCACGCCGGCGACCGCGACGTGATGCGGCGTGCCCCACGGCCCCAGCAGCAAATCGACCTTGTCCTGCACGATCAGCTTTTCGTAGATCTTCGCCGCTTCGGCGGGGTCGGAGCGATCGTCGTACATGACGAACTCCACGGGGCGCTTGCCGCCGCCCGCGATGGCGAGGCCGCCCGAGGCATTGACCTGATCGCGCCACAGCTCATAGGCGTTTTGCTGCGACGGCGCGGCCGGCGCGTAGATGCCGGTCTTCGGCAGCGAAAACCCGATCTTCACCGGATCGGCCGCGTGCGCCCCGCCGATGCCCACCGCCGCAAGGCCGGCGGCCGCCACGAGTGCCAGAAATTGCTTCATCATCCGCCCCCCGATTGCAATTCCGCCGTGCAGGATCATCGGCCCGATTTTCTTGGAATATCGTTTTGCGGCCTGGCGGAGTCGTATTACCGAACGATTATCACGCGGTATTTTACATGTCAAACATCGCCCGGGGCGGGATAGCGTCCTGATTTGGGTTGGCCTAATCAGGGATTCCAAACCCGTTCACCAGCTAGTGACCATCGAAAAATATGAAGGCAAAGGTCAACAAAGAAAATGATGGTTCTATGCGGAAAAAGGCGAGTGGAACTCACCGTTTAGTTTTATCGCCCGTTAGTTTTGTCGCTCGCTACTCCGCGCCGTCCGGCCTTTATCGGCCGCCCGCATAAAATCGGCGGCGACCTTGTTGAAGTCAGCTGGATTGGACTGCTGAATGAAATGGTTAGGTGAGCGAACGATGACATGACGACCGTGAGTCAACCTCGCGATAACCTCGCCGGTTTTATCTTGGCCAGAATTATAGCCTCCTGAAATCACCAACACGGGGATGTGGGCGCGCGCCACCGCTTCGGCCGCGTCGCGCATCACCCAGGGCGCGGCTATATTGGCTTGCAGGACCGCGCAGCCGAGGGCCGCGGCTGTTTCAGGATGGGCGTCGAGGGCCGCAACGGCGATATTTTCTCCGCCATCAACCCCGCGGCCAAGGCTTACCGAGAAGAATCTCGCCAACTCACCCGGCGTTCGAGCCGTGGTAAAAAACTTGGCCACAATCTGCATGGCCTCCTTAGACGTGGGGTCGGTGAAGCTTCGCACCTCGGTCGCGAGGACCGGTTGAAGCGCGGGCTCAACGAGGATCAGTGACCGGACGGCCCGCGGACGACGTGCCGCCGCGAGCAGCGCTTCCGCGCCGCCAAAGGAATGACCTATCAGATGCGCGCTATCACCGAGTTCCCTAGCAATCCAGATTGCATCTGCTTCCTCGTCGTCTGGACCACGTGTCGGGCTCTGACCGAAGCCTGGACGGTCGACCAACTTCAGCCGCCAACCTTGTTCCGAGAGCGGCTTTTGCGCAGCGAAGTTGCTCGGTCCACCTCCGCTAGGTGCACCTCCGATCGTCCATTGTACGCCCCCATGAACGAAGAGAACCGTAGGTCCTGCCATTCCCCATTCGGTAATGTGTATGGGAAGCGCGTACGCGTTGGGCGGACGGATAACCGCCGGACATTGTGCGGTTAGAGCCGCGCCTGCCGTCATCATCTCCTCGACCCATAGAGGAGGTCCTGCCGGCTCCGCGACCGCTGTAATAATGGGCGCGGTGACAAGCATTGCGGTCAGATAGGCAATAGCAGTCTTTCTCATCGGAATTTGCTCCGACCCGGTGCGTCGTCAGGTCCGACGATCATCCAATCTAACGCAAAAGTAACGTCACTTTACGATACTTTCTCGTCAACACCCTTTCCCCTGCTCCCGCTCAAATGAGGACACTACCCCGGAGCGCCGCGCTGGTCCCATCGGGCGAGATGCTCGGTGCCGGTCGGGATGTGGTTGGCGGCGCGGAATATCTGGGCCGCGACCCACGGATTGCCCATCGCGCCGCGCACGGCCATGGCGCGCACCGCGTCGGGCAGGAACGTGACCTCGCCATAAAGCTGCGACCATTTCTGGCAATGCTCGACCAGCGGCCGCTCGCGCTGCTCCCACGCCTCGAGCGCGGCCGGAATGTCGCGGGCATCCTGGGCGGCCTCCAGCGCGACCGCCAGCGCCAGGCCGTTCTGCATCGCCATGCCGCCGCCCTGGCCGAGATTGGGCGGCTGGGCATGCGCG
>Ga0075522_10002545_pt1 | contig 13437 bp, 10 predicted proteins | sample NGEPerA_FD_74796 | JGI IMG/M metagenome (GOLD analysis project Ga0075522, IMG submission 74796) | Arctic peat soil microbial communities from the Barrow Environmental Observatory site, Barrow, Alaska, USA - NGEE PermafrostL2-A | ecosystem: Environmental > Terrestrial > Soil > Wetlands > Peat ... | reverse complement strand
CCCCCGGGCGCCCGGCTCTCCCCCGCCCACCGAGCCGCCGCCGCGACCGCGTCGGGCGAGGCCGGCGGCGCGAGCGCCTCGATGCGCACCGGCCAGCCCCGCTCGGCCAGCAGCCGGGCGGCGACATAGCCATCGCCGCCGTTGTTTCCCGGCCCGGCCAGGACCAGCGTGTCGCGCGGCGAGAAGCGTTCGGCGATCGCCTGGGCCACCGCCGCCCCGGCCCGCTCCATGAGCTCGACGCCGGCGGTTCCGGCGGCGACGGCGGCCCGGTCGGCGGCCGCCATCTGGTCCACGGTCAGTATCTCACGGGCCAAGATCGATCCCCTCACAGGATGCCGGTGGCCGCTTCGCGCCCCGGATCGACCACGATCAGGCCGCCTTCGCCCAACTCCAGGACGGTGACCGAAGCGTGATCGGGCCGGAATCCGACCACCTGGTCGGCCCCCGAAATCCGCGACAGCACCGCGTTGATGGCCACGAAGTGGCTGAACACGGCCGCGCCGGGCCGGGCGGCGACCGCTTCGGTCACCCGGCCGCGCCAGGCGTCGTAGTCGAGGTCTCCGACGATGTCCGTCCAGCGCCCGGCCAGGGAAGTGCGCAGCCAGCGCGGGCGGGCCTCGGCGGCGAGGCCGGCGGGGGTCGGGATCTCGCCCACCGCCGGTTCGATGACGACGGCCACGCCCAGCGCCTCGGCCAGCGGCGCGGCGGTCTGGCGGCACCGGCGCAGCGGCGAGGAGACCACCGTCGTCGGCCACTCAGGCGGCGGCAGGGCGAGAAGCCGGCGCGCCGTCGCGGCGGCCTGAGTGGCGCCGATGGCGTCGAGGCCGGGGTCGCCGTCGGCGCCGCCCCAGGTCGAGGACGGCCTGCCGTGGCGGATGAGATAGATGCGGGCCACGCCTCAGACCGGCGTGAAGAGGTTGCGCACGCCGTCGTCGGCGAGCCCGACGACGCCCCCGCGTCCGACCTGCTCGGCGGATTCGAAGATCCGCAGGAAGGCCTCGTCGCGCGGGGTGTTGGCGACGAACCGGCGACCTTCCTGGTCGCGGCCGATGACGATGCCCATGCGGTAGCCCTCGCGGGCGTGGACCACGGTGTAGGTCTCGACCACCGCCGGTCCGCTCGGCCGCTCGACGACCACCGGGTGCGGCAGGGCGTCGATCCGCGACTGGACGGCGAGCGGATTTTCGCGGGCGAACGGACCTTTCGGACGGAGGGTCGAATAGACGCCGACCGACTGCTTGGTGAGGAACCAGCCGTTAGCGGTTGAAAGTCCCCAAGTTTCCGGAGATTCGCGGAGCTTGTCCATGATCGTCGCCACCGCGTGCATGGCGTAGTTGTTGCCCGGGCCGCCGAAATACGGCAGGCCGCCGGTGACGGTCAGGCCGCGCGGGTCGTCCAGGTCCAGCCCCAGCTCCTGGGCGCCGATCTCCACCGCCGAGGGAAAGCACGAATAGAGGTCGATGAACGACAGATCGCTCACGCCGATCCCGGCCATCTCCAGCGCCCGGGCGGCGGTGAGACGCATGGCCGGACTGGAATGGTAGTTCTGCCGCTCGAGCGGAAACCACAGATCGGCGGCGTCGGCGCAGCCGTGCAGATAGACCCAGCGGTCCTCGGGAACGCCGAGGGCCCGGGCCTTGGCGACGCTGGCGATCAGCACACCGGCCGACTGATCGACCTGCATGATGGCGTTGAGATATTTGGGATAGGGATAGCTGATCATCCGGTTGTCGGGGCCGACCTCGACCAGTTCCGCCGCGCTCCGCGCCTTGCGGAACCAGGCGTGAGGATTGGCGGCGGCGACCCTGGTGAAGGGGGCGAAGAGTTCGCCCAGGCGCCGCTGGTGATCGGCGAGACTTCGCCCGTCGCGCGCCCGCAGGGCGTTCTCGAACAGCGGATAGGTGTTCACCGGCAGGCCCAGACCGTGGGCGGCTTCGTGGGGGGTGACCCCCGGACGCGGGTCGCCGACCCGGCGCGGCGGTTCGGTTTCGGCGTCGCCGTAGCCGTCGAAGGGCAGTCCCCGCGCGACCTTGCGCATCAGGGAGCCGAGGAACTCCGCCCCGACCGCCAGGGCGAAGTCGGTCTCCCGGCCCGCGATCCGCTCGGCCAGGAGGTTGATCAGCTGCTGGGGGCTGGCGCCGCCCATGTGGCTGTAGACCTGCCAGGACGGCCGGGCGCCGAGCGCCTTGGCGAGACTGGCCGGCGGATTGATCAGGCGCGGAACCGGCAGGCTGGCCAGCGCCCCCGCCGCATCGACGGTGAAGCCGACCACCGCCAGCGCATCCAGCTCCGAGAGCGCCCGCTCAGCCAGCCCGGCGTCGCGCGCCGCCGCGCCGGCGGCGTCGCGCAGCATCCGCAAGGGCGTGGGCGCGTCGGCGGCGTCGCCGCGGAAGGTGAACTGTCCGGCCCCGATCAGGACCGGGGTTCGCTCGTCCATGGCGGGCGTCTCCCTCGCCGTTGCGATCGGCGATCCTTAGGACGCCCCGGCGCGGTTCACAAACACCATGGCGAATGGCCGGCCAAGGCATGGGCGCCGGGCGCCTGATTTTTCAGCACCGGGCGGCGGCGCCTCCGATTGACAAGCGGGCCGCCCTCCGGGCTCTTGTGCCTGACCGGGCGGCCGTGGTTCGCCGCCTCTCGAACTCAAGATCTGGTTGGGAGCGCATGAAGAAGATCGAGGCGATCATCAAGCCGTTCAAGCTCGACGAGGTGAAGGAAGCGCTTCAGGAACTGGGCCTCCAGGGGATGACAGTCATCGAGGCCAAGGGCTTCGGGCGGCAGAAGGGCCAGACGGAACTCTACCGGGGAGCCGAGTACGTGGTCGATTTTTTGCCCAAGATCAAGATCGAGGTGGTGGTCGCCGACGATCAGCTGGCCGGCGCGGTGGAAGCGATCGCCACCGCGGCCCGGACCGGACGCATCGGCGACGGCAAGATCTTCATCTCCGATGTCATCGAGGCGATCCGCATCCGGACCGGGGAGGTCGGGGGCAGCGCGATCTAGCCCCTGTTCATTTTTCGCAAGTCAGGCAACAAACTCGACGCCGCTGAAGGACCTCAACAGACCATGACCACCCCCAAGGATATCCTGGCCCAGATCAAGGAAAAGGAAGTCAAATACGTCGATGTCCGCTTCACCGACATCCGCGGCAAGCTGCAGCACGTTACCTTCGACATCGATCTGGTCGATGACGAATTCCTCGCCGACGGCACGATGTTCGACGGTTCGTCGATCGCCGGCTGGAAGGCGATCAACGAATCCGACATGAAGCTGCGGCCGGACCTGGCCACCGCCCATATCGATCCCTTCTATCAGCAGACCACGATGTGCCTGTTCTGCGATGTCCTCAACCCGGACACCAACGAGCCCTACAACCGCGATCCGCGGTCGATCGCCCGCAAGGCCCTGACCTATGTCGCTGCGGCCGGCGTCGGCGACACGGTCTATTTCGGCCCCGAGGCGGAGTTCTTCATCTTCGACGACGTGCGCTGGACCACCGCCGCCCACGACACCGGCTACAGTTTCGATTCGATCGAGCTGCCGGCCAACACCGGCCGGGAATACCCCGAAGGCAACATGGGCTTCCGGCCGGGTCCCAAGGGCGGCTATTTCCCGGTCAACCCGGTGGACTCGGCCCAGGATCTGCGCGGCGAGATGCTGAGCGTGATGGGCGAGCTGGGCATGCAGCCGGAAAAGCACCACCACGAGGTGGCGCCGGCCCAGCACGAGCTGGGCCTGAAGTTCTCCGACCTGTTGACCATGGCCGACCGCCTGCAGCTCTACAAATACGTCATCCACAACGTCGCCGCCGCCTACGGCAAGACCGCGACCTTCATGGCCAAGCCGATGTTCGGCGACAACGGCTCGGGGATGCATGTCCACCAGTCGATCTGGAACAAGGGCAAGCCCCTCTTCGCCGGCGACAAATACGCCGGTCTTTCGGAAACCTGCCTGTTCTACATCGGCGGCATCATCAGGCACGCCAAGGCGATCAACGCCTTTTCGAACTCGACGACCAATTCCTACAAGCGCCTGGTTCCCGGCTACGAGGCGCCGGTGAAGCTCGCCTACTCGGCCCGCAACCGCTCGGCCTCGATCCGCATCCCGCACGTCGAAAGCCCCAAGGGCAAGCGCATCGAGGTCCGCTTCCCCGACCCCATGGGCAACCCGTATCTGACCTTCGTGGCCCTCTTGATGGCCGGCCTCGACGGCATCGAGAACAAGCTCCATCCCGGCCAGCCAATGGACAAGAACCTCTACGACCTGCCGCCGCGCGAGCAGAAGAAGGTTCCCGAGGTCTGCGGCTCCCTGCGCGAAGCCCTGGAAAGCCTCGACCGCGACCGCGCCTTCCTCAAGAAGGGCGGGGTGATGGACGATGATTTCATCGACAGCTACATCGAGCTGAAGATGGAGGAAGTCATGCGCCTCCAGCTCCATCCCCACCCGGTGGAATTCGACATGTACTACAAGTGCTGAGGCGGGCGGGCGGCGCTGACCGGGATGAAAGCCATGACGCAGGTCATCGTGGGAAGATGGGGAAAGACTCTCGCGGTTCGCTTTCCCGCCGAGGTCGCCCGATCCGCCGGCTTGCGGAATGGCGATCGCGTCGAGGTCATCGACCAGGACGGAGAGGTCCTGATCCACAAGGTCGCGCCCAACTCAGCGGTGGGCGAGCTGTTTCGCGGCAAGACGCCCGAGGAATGGCGCGACCTCTACGCGGGCGCCTATGACTGGGGTCCTGATCGCGGCCTCGAATCCATCGACGGATGAGCGATGGCGGCTATCTCCCGGACGCGGGCGATCTCGTCTGGACGGATTTCGATCGGACGCTCATTCGCGAACAGACCGGCCGCCGACCGGCGCTGATCGTCTCGCCGGCAGCCTCCGCGATCGAGCGCCCGGATCAGAATCGGTCTGGCCATTGTCGGCGGCCGTGAAGGACGCGAAGCAGATCGATCGCCTCACCTCCGCGCCGATACACCAGGATGAAGGGTGTCTTGGCGACGACCAGTTCCCGTGTCCCATGCCGGCGGCCTGGTCGCCCCATCTGCGGAAAGTCGAGCAAACCGCCGGCGGCGGTCAGAACCAACGTGGCCTGGCGCTCCGCAGCTCCAGGTCGATCCCGGGCGATGTAGGCGCGCAGGTCGTGGAGATCTCGCAGGGCGGGCGCGGTCCATGTCAGTCGCATTTCGGCATGGGGAGTTCATCTGGACCACCCCACGATCGAACCCAGGCCACCACCTCGTCATGGGCCACCACGTGTCCCTCGTCAGCCGCCCTGATCCCTTCCTCGATGGCGGCGAGCTGCCATTCCTGCACTTCGACGAAGTCCCTCACCGCCTGCTCGATCGCCCACGACTTGGGACGATCCAGAGCGGCCGCGATGGCGCCGATACGATCATTGAGACCGCTTTCGAGCCTTACACTGACGGGGGAGGTCTTGGTCATGCCATGCCTCGGGGCGCTGAATACGATCAACTACGCCGTATCACAAATCCGCGGCGGGATGAAGAAGCCGCCTGCCAGCGGCTATCCTACGATGCGCACGGGCAGGTGTTCGTAGCCCTTCACGAAGTTGGAAAGCACGCGCTTGGGCTCGCCGACCACTTCGATGTGGTCCCAGCGCTTGAGGATCTCTTCCCAGACGATGCGCAGCTGCATTTCGGCCAGGCGGTTGCCGACGCAGCGGTGGATGCCGAAGCCGAAGGAGAGGTGCTGGCGAGGGCGGGGGCGGTCGATGATGAAGGCGTCGGGATTGTCGATCGCTTCCTCGTCGCGGTTGCCCGAGACGTACCACATCAGGACCTTGTCGCCGGCCTTGATCGATTTGCCGCGCAGCTCGTAGTCGGCCAGGGCGGTGCGGCGCATGTGGGCCAGCGGGGTCTGCCAGCGGATGATCTCCGGCACCATGCTGGTCACCAGCGAGGGATCGTCGCGCAACTTCTGGTATTCGCCGGGGTTCTGGTTCAGGGCCAGCAGGCCGCCGGTGATCGAGTTGCGGGTGGTGTCGTTGCCGCCGACGATGAGCAGGATCAGATTGCCCAGATACTCCATCGGCTCCATGTTCCGCGTGGCGTCGGCGTGGGCCATCATCGAGATCAGGTCGGGGCCGGGCTCGCTGTTCACCCGCTGGTTCCACAGGTCGGTGAAATAGGCGGCGCATTCCATCAGCTCGGCCTGGCCCGACTCCTCGGATTCGATGATCCCCGATTCCGGGGTGGCGGTGGCCACGTCCGACCAGCGGGTGAGTTTGCGGCGATCCTCCCAGGGGAAGTCGAACAGGGTCGCCAGCATCTGGGTGGTCAGTTCGATCGAGACGGTATCGACCCAGTCGAAGGTCTCCCCCACCGGCAGGGCGTCGAAGATCTGGTTGGCCCGCTCGCGGATGATCCCTTCGAGGTTGGCCAGGTTGTGCGGCGAGACGATGGGGCTGACCACCTTGCGCTGGGCGTCGTGCTTGGGGGGGTCCATGGCGATGAACATCGGCAGCTTGAAGTCCTCGCGTTCGTTGGCGATGGTGATGCCGCCTTGCGAGGAAAACACGCCGTGATTGGTATCGACGGTCATGATGTCGGCGTATTTGGTCACCGACCAGTAGGGGCCATGCTCGCTCTCGGCGGTGTGGTGGACCGGATCCTCGGCCCGCAGGCGCTCGAAGAACGGCCAGATGGTGTCGTTCTGGAAGCGCTCGGCGAGGCTGGGATCGATGCCCGCGAGCGGCGCCGCGTAGGCCTCCGCCCTGGCGTCCTGGTGAATATCGACAGCGCCGTCGGCCATGGCTGGGTCTCCTCGCCGCCAGCCTACGAGCCACGCGGGAGAACGGCAATATGACCGTGAGGGCGATCAACGCCGAGATGGTGCGCGAGTTGCTGCCCATGGACCGCTGCATCGAGCTGATGGGCGAGGCGATGACCGCCGGCGTGGCCGAGGGGGCCGTGCAGCCGGTCCGCACCGGGCTGGCGAGCGGGCCCACTGGCGCGCTGGGGCTGATGCCCGGATTCCTGCCGGCGCCCGCCCGGCTTGGGGTGAAGGTGGTCACCGTCTATCCCGGCAATCACGGGGGACCGCTGGGTTCGCACCAGGGCATGGTCCTGCTCTTCGACGCCGCCTCGGGGGCGCCGACCGCGATCGTCGAGGCGCGCGAACTGACCGCGGTGAGAACGGCGGCGGCCAGCGCCGTGGCCACCGACGCCCTGGCCCGCGGCGACGCCGAAAGCCTGGCGGTGTTCGGCTGCGGCGATCAGGCAAGCGCCCACCTCGAAGCGATGATGCTGGTGCGCGCCTTCGACCGGGTGATGGTCTGGGGGCGCGATCACGCCAAGGCCGGCGCCTTCGCCGAACGCCAATCGGCCCGACTGGGGCGCGACGTGGTGGCGGTCCGCTCGGCGCGGGACGCCGCCGCCGCCGACGTCATCTGCACCGCCACCGCCGCCGCCGAGCCGTTCCTGCTCGGCGCCTGGCTGGAGGGTGGCCAGCACCTGAACATCGTTGGCTCCAGCATTCCGACGACATCGGAGATCGACATCGAAGCCGTCGCCTGCTCGCGCTATTTCGTCGATTTCGAACCCAGCGCCCGGGCGCTGGCCGGCGACTTCCTGCGCGCCCTGGAACGAGGCGCGGTGAAGGAAGATCACATCAAGGGCTCGATCGGCCAGGTTCTGACCGGCGAGATCGAAGGCCGCACCGACCCCTCGGAAACCACCCTGTTCAAGTCGCTGGGGATGGTGGCCGAGGACCTGGTGGCGGCGGAATTCGTGGTCGCCGAAGCCGAACGCCGGGGTCTGGGGCAGGTCATGGCCTGGTGACGGCGTGACGTGAACGGTGTCCGGGACTCCGAGGGCGCCGCCACGGCGGTGATCGGTCACCCTTGGAATCCGAATCGCTGCTAATACCGCGCCATGGCCAAGGCCGCGCAAGCCACCCTGTTCGATGACGCCCTGGCCCCGGCCCACCCGCTGTCGGCCTATTCGGCCAAGGACATCGAGGTGCTGGAGGGGCTGGAGCCGGTCCGCAAGCGGCCGGGGATGTACATCGGCGGTGTCGATGAGCGCGCCCTGCATCATTTGTTCGCCGAGGTGCTGGACAATTCCATGGACGAGGCCGTGGCCGGCCACGCCAAGGTCATCGAAGTCAGCCTCGCCGCTGACGGCGCCCTGACGGTCAAGGACGACGGGCGCGGCATGCCGGTCGATGCGCACCCCAAGTTCCCGGGCAAATCCGCCCTGGAAGTGATCATGACCGTCCTGCACTCGGGCGGGAAATTCTCCGGCAAGGCCTATGAGACCTCCGGCGGCCTGCACGGGGTCGGCGTCTCGGTGGTCAACGCCCTCTCCGAACGGGTCGAGATCATCGTGTGGAAGGACGGCGCGGAATGGCGCCAGACCTTCTCGCGCGGTCGCCCGACCTCGAAACTGGAGAACATCGGCCCGTCCCGCCGGCATGGGACCCAGGTCACCTTCTGGCCCGACCCGGTGATCTTCGGCGACGAGGCCCACTTCCGCCCCGCCCGCCTCTACCGGATGGCGAGGTCCAAGGCCTATCTCTTCCGGGGCGTCGAGATCCGCTGGCGCTGCGCCGCCGAACGCATCACCGACCAGACGCTGGCCGAGGCGACGTTCCACTTCCCCGGCGGCCTGGCTGATTTCCTGGCCGAGAACACGCAAGGCCTGGAGACGGTGACGCCGGAAGCCTTCACCGGCCGCGTCGAGCGCAAGGGCGAGGCGGGCGCGGTGGAATGGGCGATCGCCTGGACGGCGGCCGGCTTCGGCGAGGCCGACGGCTTCATGCGCTCCTACTGCAACACCGTGCCGACGCCGGAGGGCGGCACGCACGAGGCGGGCCTGCGCGCCGTGCTGACCCGGGGGCTCAAGGCCCACGCGGAGCTGGCCGGGGAGAAACGCGGCGGCCTGATCACCGCCGACGACGTCACCGCCCAGGCCGGGGCGCTGATCAGCGTCTTCGTGCGCCATCCGGAGTTCCAGGGCCAGACCAAGGAGCGCCTGTCCTCGATCGACGCCCAGCGGCTGGTCGAGACGGCGCTGCGCGATCCCTTCGATCACTGGCTGGCGGCCCAGCCCAAGGCGGCCGGCGCGCTCCTCGTCTTCATCATCGAGCGGGCCGAGGAGCGGCTGAAACGACGCAAGGACCGGGAGGTCGCCCGCGCCTCGGCGACCCGCAAGCTGCGCCTGCCGGGCAAGCTCGCCGACTGTTCGGGCCAGGCGACCGACGGGACGGAACTGTTCATCGTCGAGGGCGACAGCGCCGGCGGCTCGGCCAAGCAGGCCCGCGACCGGCGCATCCAGGCGATCCTGCCCCTGCGCGGCAAGATCCTCAACGTCGCCTCGGCCACCGCCGACAAGACCGGCGGCAACAAGGAGCTTTCCGACCTGATGCTGGCCCTGGGCGTCGCCGGCGGCGCGCGCTATCGCGAGGAGGATCTGCGCTATGAGCGGATCATCATCATGACCGACGCCGACGTCGACGGCGCCCACATCGCCAGCCTCCTGGTGACCTTCTTCTACCGCACCATGCCGGACATCATCCGCGGCGGAAAACTGTACCTCGCCCTGCCCCCGCTCTACCGGCTGAGCCATGGCGGCAACAGCGAGTACGCCCGCGATGACGCTCACAAGGACGAACTCCTGGCCACTGTCTTCAAGGGCAAGAAGCCGGACATCGGCCGGTTCAAGGGCCTGGGCGAAATGATGCCCGCCCAGCTCAAGGAAACCACCATGGACCCCCGCACGCGGACCCTGGCGCGGGTGACGCTACCGCGCGAGGAGACTCTGGTCGAGGAGCTGGTCGAGACGCTGATGGGTCGCAAGCCCGAACTGCGGTTCAAGTTCATCCAGGAAAACGCGGAGTTCGCGGCGGGGGATGTGGATGTTTAGGGGATGAGCCTGAAGGCGCGGCGCGCAGCGTCAACTTGTTCGGAGCGCGGGCTTCCAGCCCGCTCTTCCGACGGCCCGATAGAGCGGGCTGGAAGCCCGCGCTCCGGAGAGAAGATGGTAGCTATGTGATCGGGTTTTCCTGACCGCGAGTGCGGTGGCACGCCTATTGGATGGCAGGGGGATCGATCACGGATTGGTGTGATTATGGCCGACCCCGCGACGCCCTCCGCGAAATTCCGGATCTCGATCCCCAAGGTCGTGTGCGTCGCGCGGCGGTGGGAGGCAGGACAGATTAGTCCGCGAGATCACCGCCTGGCGCCCTGGGCAAGGACTCGCTCGCGACATCGGACGCGACACAGCCCATCGCCGGCGTCCCGCCCTCCCCGCGCCTCACCGCACGGTGATGTCCTTTCCCGTCCGGGCGTCGCGGATCGGCAGGGGCTGGATTTCCGGGGCCTGTTCCCAGCCGCCGCCGAGGGCCTTGAACAGGGTCACCTGATCGGAAGCCACGGCCTGATCGGAGGCGGCGAGCTGGGCGTTCGCGGCGACCAGGTCGGTCTGGGCGGTGAGCAGGTCGAGGTAGCTCACCCGGCCGAGCTGGAGCTGGACCCTGGCGAGATTGAAAGCCTTCAGGCTCTGATCGCGGGCGACCGTGAGGGAGGCGTTGCGGTCGAGTTCGTTGGCGTAGGCCGTGAGGGCGACCTCGGTGTCCTGGAGGGCCTGCAGGACGGTGGCCTGGAAATTGGCCAGGGAGGCCGAGGCGGTGGCCCTGGCTTCGCGGATCTGGGCGTGGGCCACCAGGGTGTTGGGGAAGGTCCAGTTGAGCATCGGGCCGATGGCATAGCTGAGGTTTCCCGGCGAGGTCAGGCCCGAGAGGGTGGTCGCGGCCGTCGCCACCGATCCGCCGATGGTGATGGCCGGATAGAGATTGGCGGTGACCACGCCGATCCGCGCGACGTCGCCGGCCAGCTGGCGCTCGGCCTGACGGACGTCCGGTCGCCGCTTGAACAGGGCCTGGACGTCGCCGACCGGCAGCACCCTGGCGAGCTTGGGCGGCGCTTTGCAGGTGTCGGCGGCCCGGGAGATCTCCTCCGGCGGCCGGCCGGTGAGGACGGCGAGCTGAAACAGGGCCGTGCGCCGCTCGCCTTCATAGACCGGCAGAGTGGCCTGGACCGAGGCGACCTGCTCGCGCGCCCGGGCGACGTCGAAATCCGAAACCGTGCCGTCGCGTGACTCCCTGACGGTGATCTCAAGCGTCTGGCCGACGACGCCGAGGGACTGCCGGGCCACGGCCAGTTCCTGGGCGTAGGCGCAGGCGTTGACGAAAGCGCGCGTGGTCTCGCCGGCCACGCTGATCCGCGCGGCGTCCTCGGCGGCCCGCCGGGCCTGGACATCGGCCTTGGCGGCCTCGATCGTCCGACGCACGCGACCGAACAGATCGATCTCGTAGGAGACATCCAGGCCGGCGCTGAAGATCGGCGTCGGCGAGGGCGCGCCACGACCCGTCAGGGCCGCCGCGAGATCGGATTCCGAGCCGACCCCGTATTGCGCGCCCGCGGAAAGGACGGTGGACGGATAGCGGCCGGCCCGGGCCAGGTCCAGCGCGCCCCTGGCCTCGGCGAGATTGGCGACGGCAACGAGCAGGGTGTTGTTGTGGGTCAGCGCCTCCTGGACCAGCTGATCGATCGCTGGCGAGTTGTAGAGCCGCCACCACGTCGATGGCGGCTGGGTGGCCGAGGCGACGGCGGGGGTGGAGGCGGCGAAGGTGTCCGCCGCCGGGCTCGGCGGGGTCGGCGGCGCATAGCGCGGTCCGACCGTGCAGCCGGCGAGCAAGGCCGCGGCGGTGGCGGCCGGGACGATCCGGGACGAGGTCACGTTTCCACCGTCTCGTCGCCCTGCCTTTCGGCGGCCTCGACCCGCGTCGGCAGTCTGTGGGTCGGAGGCTGGGGAAGCCGGTCGCTGAGGCCGCGGGCGACCACGTAGAAGACCGGCGTGAAGATCAGGCCGAAGATGGTGACGCCGATCATCCCGAAGAACACCGCGACCCCCAGCGCCTGGCGCAGCTCGGCCCCGGCCCCCGAGGCGAAGGCCAGGGGCACGACGCCCAGGATGAAGGCGAAGGAGGTCATCAGGATCGGCCGCAGCCGGGTGCGCGCCGCCTCGACGGCGGCCTCGCCGCGGCCCAGGCCGTGCTCCAGCTCGCCCTGGCGGGCGAATTCGACGATCAGGATGGCGTTCTTCGCCGCCAGCCCGATGAGCACGATGAAGCCGATCTGGGTGAGGATGTTGTTGTCCATGCCCATGATGTTGACCCCGGTGATGGCCGCCAGCAGGCACATGGGCACGATCAGGATCACCGCCAGGGGCATGGTGACGCTCTCGTAGAGCGCGGCCAGGAGCAGGAAGATCAGGGTCACCGCGAGGATGAAGACCAGGGCGGCGGTGTTTCCCGCCGCCTGCTGCTGAAAGGCCAGCTCGGTCCACTCGTATTTGAATCCGGCCGGCAGGATCTTCTGGGCGATGCGCTCCATGGCCGACATGGTCTGGCCGGTGGAATGGCCCGGAGGGGTGTTGGCCTGGACTTCGGCGGAGGGATAGAGCTGGTAGCGCAGCACCCGATAGGGACCGGTGACGCGCTGGAGACTGACCACCGCGCCCAGCGGCATCATCGCCCCGCTGGCCGAGCGGGTCTGGAGTTGGGGAATTTCCGACTCGTCCTGGCGGAACGGCGCGTCGGCCTGGGCGAACACTTCGTAAGTGTGGTTCAGATAATTGAAATCGTTTATATAGCTCGATCCCAGGAAGGTCTGGAGGGTGTCGAACACGGCCGAATCGGAGACGCCGAGATATTCGGCCTTGACCCGATCGATGTCGGCGAAGATGCGCGGGGTCCTGGTGTTGAAGGTCTCGTAGGCGCCGGCGACATCGGGATCCTTGTTGACCGCGGCGACCAGGTTCTGGGCGACCTGCTCGAGCCGGCGGTAGTCGGCCCCACCGGTGGTGTTCTCGACCACCATTTTGACGCCGCCCTGGGTGCCGATGCCGCGCACCGGCGGCGGCGGCAGGATTTTGATCGAGGCCCCGGGAATGACCGCCAGCGATTTTTCCAGGCTGGCGATCATGCCCTTCAGGGTGACATGGTTCTTCTTGCGGTCGGCGAACGGGCTTTCGACGACATAGGCCTGGGCCGAGGCGGCGTTGGTGGTCTGGGTGGGGGCATCGACCCCGGCGTAGGACGACGCGGCCACCATGCCGGGCGTCCGGAGCATGATCGGGATCGTCCGGCGGAGCAAGGCGTCGGTGCGGGCCAGCGAGGCGCCGTTGGGCAGGTTCGCCGCCATGATCACATTGCCCTGGTCCTGGGCGGGGATGAACCCGGCCGGGGTCGCCGACACCCGCCAGGCGGTCAGGGCGATCAGACCGGCGTAGATGACCAGCATCACCACCGCCATGCGGATCAGCCGGCCGGTGACGCCGGCATAGCGATGGGTGAGCTTGCCGAAGCCCTTGTTGAACACTTCGGCCGAGCGGGTGAAGGGGCGCATCC
>Ga0075522_10002544_pt1 | contig 13438 bp, 11 predicted proteins | sample NGEPerA_FD_74796 | JGI IMG/M metagenome (GOLD analysis project Ga0075522, IMG submission 74796) | Arctic peat soil microbial communities from the Barrow Environmental Observatory site, Barrow, Alaska, USA - NGEE PermafrostL2-A | ecosystem: Environmental > Terrestrial > Soil > Wetlands > Peat ... | reverse complement strand
GGAGTAGAACATTCCCGTGGCCAATCCGTGGCTCGAGCGACGCGTTCTCTGCTTTGCCCATCAAGGCGGCGCCCGTGAGGCGCCGTCGTCGACGCTGTTCGCGATGCGGCGAGCGCTCGACGTCGGCGCCACTGCCATTGAACTCGATGTGCACCAAAGTATCGACGGCGTGCTCGTCGTCTGTCACGACGCCACCCTTGATCGCACGTCCTCGTTGACCGGCGAAATCGCCGAGCGCACCGCTGCCGATCTCGCCGGAGCCGACAACGCCTACTGGTTCGTTGCTGGCGAGGGATCCTTCCGCGACAGACCCACCGAGGCCTACCCCTATCGCGGGCGTGCACCTGGCGACCCCAGCTTCGGCGTGGCGACGCTTGCGGCGGTTCTCGACGCGTTTCCAGGTGTCCCGCTTAACCTCGACATCAAGCGAAGCGCGCCGCAGGTCGCGCCCTACGAGGCAGCACTGGCGGCGATGTTGCAGGGCGCAGGACGGAGCGACGACGTCATCGTCACGTCGTTTAACGACGCGTCGACCAGCGTCTTTCACGAGATCGCGCCCGAGATTGGAACCTCGCCTGGAATCTCGACGCTCACCCAGGTGGTCCAGGCGATCCGGAGCGGCAAGACACCGCCCAGGGCGTCATTGGAAGGTGCCGTCGCGTTGCAGGTGCCCGTCCGCGTGGGGGGCACCTGGCTAGTTGACGACCGCCTCGTCGCCGAGACCCACGACCTCGGCCTCGCGCTTCACGTTTGGACCGTGGACGACCCACACGAGATGGAACAGCTGGTCGACCTCGGCGTCGATGGCATCATGACCGACGTGCCGAGCAACCTCGTCGCTTTGCTCACGCGTCGTGGCGTAGGGCTAGCGGCAAAGCGCGAAAGCTAGCCTCGACCCGCGTTCGGCTTCTTTCCGTGGTTGGCTTTCTTCTTCTTCGACAGACGGCGCTTATTCGTTCTCTTGGACACAAGGCGGCAAGTGTAGTCCAAGCCGGAGCAAAGCTGCCGAGCGCATGTCTTGTTGTCAACCCTGGACCGCATAGGATCTATAGCCCGTAGCAAAGGAGCTCGTTTGGAACGGATCGGGCTCGTCGGCCTACCGAACTCTGGAAAGTCATCGCTGTTTAACGCGCTGACCGGGGCCTCCGTCGCGGTCGCGCCGCATCCCTTTACGACCACAGAAACCACAGTCGGCATCGCGCACGTCCCCGACAGCCGGATGGACCGACTCTCGAAGATGAGTGCCAGCAAAAAGACGGTGTATGCCGGAGTGGAGATCTCCGACATCGGTGGCGTGGTGGCGAGCAGCGACGGCCATGACGGCCTTGGCAATCGGATGTTGGCCGGAATTCGCGAAGTGGACGCCCTCTGCCTGGTCGTTCGGAGCTTCATCGATGACACGGTGCCTGGCGAGACTGACCCGGTAGCCGGGCTCGAATCGCTCGAGCTGGAGCTGATCCTCGGTGACATCGGCTCGCTCGAGACCCAGATCACCCGTGCGAAGAAGGCCTCGCGGGTGCAAGCCGCGAACTCCGGCGCGATCGAGGCGATGGAACGCGCGAAAGCACTGCTCGAGACGGGCGTGCCGCTTTACCGCTCATCGCTGCCACCAGCGGTACGCGAGGAGCTCGAGCCGATGTTCTTGTTGACCAATAAGCCGACTTTCGTCGTGGTCAACCGCGGCGAGAGCCAGCTCGACGACGACAGTGACCTCTCGCGCGTCGCGGAGCTGCTCGGAGAGGGTGGTATCGCCCTCGGCGTCTCCATCCAGCTCGAGGCAGAAGCGTCGCGTCTCGACCCCGCCGAACGAGCCGAGCTGCTCGAGGGGCTTGGTCTCGGGGAAGGGGCACTCGCACGCGTGGCCAGGGCGCTCTTTGACGCGATCGGCCGCTGGACCTTTTTCACCACTGGCGACAAGGAGTCGCGCGCCTGGACTTTCCGAGCTGGTGCCAAGGCTCCAGAGTGTGCAGGGGTCATCCACTCTGATCTCCAACGCGGCTTTATTCGTGCCGAGATCATCCACTGGGACGAGCTGCTTGAGCTCGGCAGTTGGCACGCGGCGAAGAGCTCGGGCAAGCTCCGTCTCGAAGGGAAGGACTACCCGGTAAAGGACGGGGATGTCCTCGAGATTCGTTTCAACGTCTGAGCGTCGGAGGGCCCTTTGTCGCTGCAGCTCGCTGACGACGATCCGGTACTTTGGTAGCGCAAGCCAGGCGCTGACGGAGGCATCGATGGGGTGGCTACTGCGTCGAGGAGAGGTCCTCGCGAGTCTCGAGGTCGACGCTCGGGTCGCATCCGCCGAGAACGGTCCGAGCGAAGTCGGCGCGCTGTTGCGCCACGACACCCGGTTGATCACCGGATTTCGAGCCAGGGCTGGATTTGACGTGGCGTGGCTCGACGCCGAGCTCGTCGTGCGCCATCTCGGCCACGTGGGGCACCTCAGGGTGCGGCTCGGTCCTCGAGCCGGTCAGGCGGTGCTCTCCGCAGAACGCGGGGCGTTTGAGCGCTGGAAGCTCGCAGTCGGCGATCAGCTCGAGGTGCGGGAGTGACCAAGGAGGCATCGAGCGGCGTCCTCTACATCGTCGCGACACCCATCGGGAATCTGGAGGATCTGTCCGCCCGAGCGCTCCGGATCCTCGGAGCGGTCGACGTGGTCTGCTGTGAGGACACCCGCCATACCGGACAGCTACTCGCAGCGAAGCAGATATCGGCGCGGCGCCTCGTCTCGCTCCATGAGCACAACGAGGCGAGTCGTGTCGAGCTCGTTCGCGACCTCGTCGCATCGGGGCACTCCGTCGCGATCGTCTCGGATGCCGGCACCCCGTTGCTCTCCGACCCAGGCGGTCGGGTTGTGGCAGCTTGCGCGGAGCAAGGCGTGCCGATTGTCGCCGTTCCGGGTGCATCGGCGTTGCTCGCCGCGCTCGTCGTCGCTGGATTCGCTGTCGACCGCTTCGCTTTCGAGGGGTTCTTGCCCCGCAAAGGGTCCGCTCGAAGCGAGCGGTTGGGCGAGATCGAGCGATCCGAGGTTCCAGTCGTCTGTTATGAGTCACCGCATCGAGTCGCACAGACGCTTCGCGACCTCGAGGAGGTCTGTGGCGGTAAGCGGCGGGTGTCGGTCTCGCGCGAGCTCACCAAGCTGCATGAGGAGACGTGGCGCGGCACGCTTGGCGACTCAGCAGACTCGTCGTGCGTGCAGATCGCCCGCGGCGAGTACGTCGTCATCATCGACGGCATCGATCCGGTTGAGCGGGGGACCGACGAGCCGCTCGCGCCGCTGTTCGAGCAGCTCTACGCCGCGGGGCTGGCGCGTCGCGACGCCATCGCCGCGGTCGAGGTACTTCGCGGCGTGGGGCATCGTCAGGCCTACGACGCCGCACTCGCCGTGCCGCTTCCAGTAGCGGTGAAGCCGACTTCGGAGCAGTAAGGGCGTCGCTTAGGTCGCTACGCTCAAAGCGTGCCCGAACGCTACTTTCAGACGACGCCAATCTTCTACGTGAACGACCGACCCCACCTCGGGACGGCGTACACCATGATCGTCGCCGACGCGCTGGCGAGGTGGCACCGACTGATCGGGGACGATGTGCTGTTCCTTACCGGCCTCGACGAGCACGGCTTGAAGATCGCCCGCAGCGCCGAGGAGCACGGCGTGTCGCCAAAGGAGTGGGTCGATCAGGCCTCGACGTGGTTCCTCCGAGCGTGGGCGGACCTTGGCATCACCCAGGACGACTTCATCAGGACCACCGACGAGCGCCATGAGACCTCGGTCGCGAAGTTCGTGGAGGCGATCTTTGACAACGGGTACATCTATAAGGGTGACTACGCCGGCTGGTACTGCGTCTCGTGCGAGAACTACTACGTCGAGTCCGATCTATTAGAGGGTGGTCTCTGCCCGATACATGAGACGCTGGCCGAGTGGGTGACGGAGGAGAACTACTTCTTCGCGCTCTCTAAGTTCCAGGACCGGCTGACCGAGTGGTACGCGCGAAATCCGACGGCGGTGCTCCCAGAGAGCAGGCGCAATGAGGCACTCGGCCTGATCCGCCAGGGTCTTGGCGACTTCTCGATCTCGAGAACGTCCTTCGACTGGGGCATCCCTGTGCCCTGGGACGAGCGGCATGTCTTTTACGTGTGGTTCGAGGCGCTGATGAACTACACCTCCGCGGTCGGCTACGGCGCTGACCCGGAGTACTTCGAGAAATGGTGGCCCGCCGCGCATCACCTCATCGGCAAGGACATCGTTAAGTTCCACTGCGTCTGGTGGCCAGCTATGTGCATGGCCGCTGGCATCGAGCCGCCGGCAGGCATCGTCGCACACGGCTTCTTGCTGGTGGGTGGGAAGAAGATGGGCAAGTCGCAGGCCAATCACGTCGATCCGATCGAGCTCGCCGAAGATGTCGGCCTCGATCCGCTCCGCTACCACATCCTTCGCGACGTGACGCTTGGCCTCGACGGGGACTTCACCTATGAGGGATTGATCGAGCGCTACAACGCGGACCTCGCGAACAACCTCGGCAACCTGCTTCAGCGGGTCTCGACGCTCGTGAGCCAGAAGTGCGGTGGAATCGGTCCGCAGCCGAGTGGCGCCACGCAGATGCGAGCAGCGGTGGAGACCGAGATCCCTGAAATCAGAGCCGAGTGGGCAGCAACGAGACCCTACGCGGGCCTGGCGCGGACCTGGACGCTGATCGGTGCGGCGAATGCGGCACTAGAGGTCGTCGAGCCCTGGAAGCTCGAGCCGGGCCCGAAGGTCGACGCAGTACTCGGCGACGCCTTAGAGGTGCTTCGGATCGTCGCGCTGCTCGCTTCTCCGGCGATCCCGGCGTCGGCAGCTGAGATATGGCGACGGATCGGCCTCTCCGGCGACGTCGCCGCGCCCGGCGCCGCCGGTCCTGGCGGCATCCTCGATTGGGGCGGCTACCCGGGCGGTCTGGCCGTTCAACGGACGGAGCCACTCTTCCCGCGTCGCCGCTTGGAGGAAGCAGTCGAGTGAGCGGGGACGTCTCGGAGACGATCGCAGCTTGGACCGACAGTCACTGCCACCTTCACGACGAGAGTGACACCGACGAGCTCTTGGCTCGCGCCCGGCAGGCGGGGGTCGAGCGTCTGATTCTCGTAGGGACGGATCCGAGCTCCTCGGCGCGCGCCGTGGAACTCGCGACGAGCGTCGGCGATGGTGCCTACGCGACCGTCGGCTTGCATCCCCACGAGGCGACGCTCGGCACGGCGCAGATTCTCGAACTGCTCCAAAGCGCAGCTGATTCCGGCTCGATCGGTGCTTCGGGAGCTGTCGTCGGGGTCGGGGAGTGCGGCCTCGACTACTACTACGAGCACTCGCCACGCGCGACTCAGCGGGAGGTCTTCACCGAACAGATCGCGCTCGCGAAGCAGTTCGGGCTCGCACTGGTGATCCACACTCGCGATGCATGGGATGACACGTTCGAGGTCCTGCGGAGCGAGGGAGCGCCGGACCGTACGGTCATCCACTGCTTCTCCGGTGGAGTCGAAGAGGCGAGTGCATGTCTCGACCTCGGGTGCTACATCTCCGTTAGCGGCATCGTGACGTTCAAGAACGCAGGCGCGCTCCGCGATGCCGCTCGCTTTGTTCCCGACGACCGGATCCTCGTTGAGACCGATGCGCCGTACTTGGCGCCCGTGCCGCACCGGGGGCAGCGAAACGAACCGGCATGGGTGGCGGTTGTCGGCGAGGCGGTCGCAGCGGTCCGCGGCACTCCGATAGCCACGTTCGCAGCACTCACTCGCGAGAACACCGCACGCGTCTTCCAGATCCCATCGTGAGGGAACCGCGTCGGCTCGGGCGGAGCGAGACGATGGATCTGCTCAGCTCGTCGGGCGTGCGACCGGCGAAGTCGCTTGGTCAGAACTTCGTGGTGGACCCGAATCTCACCGAGCGGATCGCACGCCTCGCGGCGGTAGGTCCGGGCGACCAGGTTCTCGAGGTCGGACCCGGCCTTGGATCGCTGACGCTCGCGCTCCACGCTACCGGCGCCTTCGTGACCGCGATCGAGATCGACCATCGGCTCGCCGAGGTGTTAGCCGAGACACTCCCCGACGACGTTCGAGTCATCCGCGGTGATGCGCTCGAGATCGACCTCGCGGCGCTGTTCCCACTATCGCTCGTCGGCCGCGCCTCGGGTGTGACTATGGTCGCTAACTTGCCGTACAACGTCGCGACCCCGCTCGTGATGGGGGTCCTCGAGAACGCTCCGATCGTCCGCCGCCTCGTCGTGATGGTCCAGCGGGAGGTCGCAGAGAGATTTGCGGCACCCCCTGGCAACAAGATCTATGGGGCGGTCTCGGCGCGTATCGCCTACTTCGCGACGACCTCGGTCGAGATGGTCGTGCCGCCAGAGGTCTTCTTCCCAAAGCCGAACGTCGCCTCGGCGGTCATCGAGATCACTCGCCGGGAGACTCCAGCGGTCGACCCCGCCTTGGCCGATTACGACGAGATCGTCACGTTGCTCCGCCATGGATTCGGCAACCGGCGGAAGATGCTCCGCGGTTCACTTGCGGGGCTTGTCTCGCCCGAGGTGTTCTCGGCAGCCGGAGTGGAGCCGACGATGCGAGCAGAACAGCTCGGCATCCTCGAGTGGGGCAAGCTAGCCAGGTGGCGACGATCTCTCGCGAACTCGCACACGCCAAGCTGACGCGGACCCTCCGGGTCACTGGACAGCGAAGCGACGGCTACCACCTCCTCGCCTCTGAGATGGTCGCGGTCGATCTGAGCGACGAGCTCTTCATCAACGAGGGGGGCGTGGGTCTAGAAGTTGTGGACGAGATCGCCTGGGAGCTATCGGATCGTGCTCGTCCACGCCTTGAGGTTCCGACGAACGACACGAACCTCGTTGCCCGAGCGCTTGCTCTCTCTGGTCGAAGCGCCTTCATCCGCCTGGTGAAACGCATTCCGGCAGGTGCTGGACTCGGAGGAGGGTCGACGGACGCGGCCGCCGTGCTTCGCTACTTCGGCGCTCTCGATCGCGAGCGCGCATCGTCACTCGGCGCCGACGTCCCCTTCTGTCTCGAAGGTGGCAGGGCACTCGTGTCTGGGATCGGCGAAAGCCTCGAGCCACTTCGCGACGAACCACTCTCCTTCGTGATTGTCACACCTGCCTTCCCGGTGTCGACGAAGGCCGTATACGACGCCTACGACGAGCTTGGACACCCAAGTGGTCCCGGCGACAACGACCTCGAGGCCGCAGCGATTGCAGTCGAACCGCGACTTGTCGCGCTACGGCGGGCGATCAGCGAGGTAGCAGGTAGGGCGCCGACCCTTGCTGGAAGCGGAGCTTCGTACTTTCTCGAGTGCCACGCATCCGAGCGCGCCACACTCTCGGCGGCGCTGCGGGTCTCACTCGCGAACGAAGTCAACCAGTTCGTTGTCAGCGCTTGTTCGGCGACCGACCGACTGATGAGTTAGCGGCGGCTGCTACTTCGCGCGGCGCTGCCAACGCGTGCGCTTCAGCATCTTCTTGTGCTTCTTTTTGCGCATGCGCTTTCGGCGCTTCTTGATTAGTGATCCCATGGCCCGAGAGAGGCTAGCGGTCCAAAGCGAGTGGAGCGAACCGGACTGGTTCAGCGACAGTGGTACCTGGTCGTGGCTGTGCCCCGAGAAACTCCTGTATGCGTCGTTGCGGTTACGTTGATGACGCCTTGACCAGGACGAACGGCCACCTGGATGCACGTCGAGGCGCGATCGTGGGATGACCTTTCGAGCTCTGATCCGAAGTGCGAGGTCGTCGCGCACTGAGCCCGGTTCCGACGATGACCACGATGTCGTCGTCGCTATTTGGACATGACCAAGGCGCGAGACGGTCGATGACGGGGCTTTCCTCGAACGTGAAGACGATCGGATCGCGGACCGCCGTGACGCCTTCCTCCCGGCAAGAAACGGCGTTGCTGGGTCGTCGACTCCTCGGTTGTCCAAGGCCGAAATTTGCTGGTGTGCTTGACTTAAGGCCAGGAGATAGAGCGGTAGTTGCCCTGGGGAGCACTCGAAGCGGCGCAGTAGCCTGTCGGTGACAGAACTCCTGAAATCTTGGCGGGTAGTTCAACCGGCAGAACGCCTGACTTTGGATCAGGAGGTTGGAGGTTCGAGCCCTCCCCCGCCAGCAATAAAAGACCAGCTAGATGGCAATTGGTGACCGTGGTTTGCGGAGCGATAGAGCCCCGTGAGAACATCGTGAGAACCAAACGGTTCTCACGGAGGTCCAATGCCTGCGAAACCCGAGGGTGTCTACAGCGACAAGCGGGGCCAGTGGTACTTCAAGGTCAGCCTTGGTAAAGACCTGCTGACCGGAACGCGCGCAGCTGACTCGTCGCGGATTTCGCACTGCGACCGAAGCCGCCAAGGCGCGCCACGAGGTCCTTGCAAAGTTCGACACCGGCCAACTCCGACCATCAAGTGGCGCGCTCACGGTCGACGACCTGCTCGACCTCTACCTCGACGGCATCGATGCTGACGAGAAGCTCTCCGCGAAGACCCGTTACGACTACCGTGCTAAAGCGGCGGATTACGTCCGACCCCTGCTGGGGAAGAAGAAGGTTCGCGATCTCACCCCGGAGGTGGTGATCGCCTGGCAGCGAAGCTTGCTCAATGTCGCCGGCGGCAAACTCGGAAAACCACTCGCGCCGAACACCGTCCGGTTGGCTAGGGCCCCGCTCGCCGGTGCGCTCAAAATGGCGCTCTCGATAGGCATCATCAGCGCCAATCCCCTCCTCGTCGCACCACGACCGACGCCGAAGCGCTCGATTCCGCGCCACTGGTCGCCGGAGCAGGCGCGGGAGTTCCTCGCTCTGATGGAGGGTGATCGCACCTACGCGATCTGGGCGTTCCTCATGGGCTCAGGGCTTCGGATCGGCGAACTCGTCGCGCTCCGGTGGCCGAACGTCGACCTCGACGAGGGCATGGTCCGGGTCGTCGAGTTCTCCACCTACCTCGGCCATGACGTAGTCTCGTCGCCGGGCAAGAGCAAGGACGCCGTTCGAAGTGTCGATCTCGACCCCGGCCTTATTCGCGTGCTGAAACTGCAGCGGACTGTGCAGACCAAGGACCAACTCGCGGCCCTCTCCTACGAGCAGTCAGACCACGTCTTCACCAAGCCGTCCGGCGGGCCGTATCACCCGCAGTACCTCTCGAGGCTGCTCAGCCGGACCACCGCGGAGCTGAATCTGCCTAGGCTCTCCGCACATGGTCTTCGCCACACGTGCGCGACGCTCATGCTCGCAAACGGAGTGCCCCCGAAGGTCGCCGCCGAGCGGCTCGGCCACTCGGACCCAACGCTCTTTATGAACCTCTACAGCCACGTCACGCCGACGATGCAGCGTGACGCGGCCAACAAGATCGGTGAAGCTCTCTTCGGCAGTAGCTCAGGCGACCTCAGCGAGCGGCCTCTAGGCGCTCTCTAGCTAATGCGCGGATCCCTGAATTCGCTGAACCTTCGGGACGCTGAGGTCGCGGGTTCGAATCCCGCCTTCCCGACCAGGTCAGCGGCCAGTTTTTGTTGTCCACAGGGTCGGCAGACCACACACAGACCACAAAGGTCGTGGTCTCTGATGGGCACACACGGGCTGCGACGGTTAGCAACGTGCCATGGTGCGAAGACGGATCGCTCCGATAGGCATCGGGTCCAGAGTGAGATTCAAGTCGGGACCCATGCTCGCTTTTCAGGAGTGGCAAGAGACCGCTACGGAGGAGTCGGGTTAGAGCTAAGGCGTCAAGAGCTGACTGAAAGCGAACTTCGTCGCCGCCAACGGGCTTTGATAGCGATCGATCTGAGAGCCAGGGTACCGAGCCGCTTTAACCGCGTTCGGCGCTCTCCCCAACGATGAGATTCACCAGCGGCGGAGGGGCAGCAGGTTCCGCTTACCAAATCAGGCCGCGCGGGATACGACGTGTTCGTCGCCTCGAGTTACGCCGCGAAGTGAAGCAGTTCGGCTCGGTACTTCTCGTAGGCGTCGACGAGCGTGAGTTGATCTGAATCCAAGGCCGGCATTGGTTATATGGTCCCGCCGACACCTCATTTGGGTGACACGATCGTGCATATTGCTGAATTCCCTCACCGACTGTCCGAGGAGGCGAGAAATGACCGACGTAGTGTTTCGCCGAGCGGAGTTCGTCTACTGGTCGCGGCGATTGGTGAAGGAAGTCGTGGATCAAGAAGTCGCGACCCACACCCGGTGGCGCCCCTCGTTTTCTGCGTCGCTCCCGCACAGCTTGAGCGTCAGTGCCAGCAAGGACCGCATCGACTCCGCCAACGAGTTCGCGCTCATCCGGGAGACGACGAAGTACCTGAAGGAAGTCACCGGCGGAATCGACGACCTCTGGGAGTGGTCTGAGTACGTGGCGGTCGAGATCGAGCTCGAGTTCGAGCTCGGCGTTGTTCAGGTCCACTCGGGCTGGGAAGGCACCCGGAACGAAGACATCGCCGTGATGCGCTCGGTGCTGCAAACACCGGAGGGAGGCACGACCCTCGTCGCGCTCTTCGGCTCTACTGCTGGCAGACACGCCACAACCTCTCGTTGGACTGCGGAAGATAGTCGCGAGGCCGATGGACGTTGTGGCGGCTCCACTCGCCACGCCGGATCGGCACAACATCGCCGAAACTCCGCCCGCGGGTGACGACGCTGCTGGCGCACGTCCGGCAAGCGCGGCTGTCGAATGCACGGCTGTTCGCTGAAGTGGGCTCGAAAGCGATCGCCGAAGTTGTGACCGAAGGTCGCCACATTTCTCGCTCTTTGCGGACCCGCGTGTGTTCAAGAGTCCCGAGTCGGAGTGGATTCTCGCCTTACGGATCCTGAACGGAAAGACGCATCGTGCCCCCGGCAACCGCTCGGTCAAACTCCGGCAGTAAGGCTGCGGCAAAGGGCGTCAGTCCCGATAACTCTGCGTCATAGAGTCATCGGCTAGCGCGATCGAGCCTTGGAATACCCTCTTGACATCGGCATCGGAATCGTCCATTGTTCCCACCGCAGGCCGCGATCCACGCACTTCAGCAGTCGAACAGGCAAACCTCTCGCGAGAGGGGGACGCAAAGCCACGGAACTCTCTGAGTCAGCCGGGCCGCCGAAACGGGACAACCACGTTGCCGGATTTCGTCGGGACCCGCCTTCCCTTGGGGGATTGGAGGGACAGTGCAGCGAGGGCTCCATCAGGCTCGCGAACGGACGGGCCTGCATCGCAGACTCGCCGACCAAGAGCCTTCTACCGTTCTCGCGACCGGGCGCGCCGGTGTAGGTCGCGATCCAGAGGGACTCGTGGCTTCGGACGATGGACTACGGACGACAACGATTCCAAACGATCCCGCAGTAGCCGCCGCCGTAGGGAAGTCGGTCACCACCGCGGCGATGCTGGTCGTCCTCTCCTTGACCTCGCCGGGGATCGAGCAACCGATCGAAGGCCGTCGAATCTCGCCTCGACCTGAGCGCGATATCGAGTCTGACGATCTCGATCAGCAGTTCCGCGAGCTCTACGATCGGTTCGCTCCGCGGGTTCACCGTTATTTTCTCTCGAGAACGCACGACCGCGAGGCAGCAGACGAGCTCACGAGCGCGACATTCCAGATTCTCTGGGAGCATCCGGACTGGAGCAGGACGACCGACGAGGTGCGACGAAGCCTGTTTAACGTCGCGTACCGCTTGCTCAGCAATCATCGACGAGCGCTCGAACGCCACCGACAGTTGTTGGGCCGGCTGTCAGGTCTCGCCGATGCCCGAGATGAGGTCACCGACCACGATGCGACCGAGGACGAGGAGCTTCTCGCGGTACCTGGCTTGCGGCCCAGCGAGCAAGCAGCACTTCGACTCATCTACTGGGACCAGATGAGCTATGTCGAGGCTGCGAAGGAGCTGCAGTGCACCGTCAACGCACTGGCGATAATTTTGCATCGTGCACACCGAAAGCTGGCGCGACTCTTGGGACCGTCTGCGATTTCGAGTCGCGGACTTTAGCCGGATCCTTCTCAGGCGCCGTCGTGTGCTTCCGCTTGATCCTGTCGAGGACAAGTTCCTTCGAAACGTGATGGAGGCAGCGAGGCGAGCCGACATCCGAAGAGCCGCCGACACCTATGTCGGGCCTGCAACATCTCGACCTCTGCCACCTTGGGTTGAGCAGTCCGAGTAGCTCTCCAGAGGGTTTCGCTCGCGAGATCCGTGCTGAGGTGAGCCTGCGCGCGTTGAAGTCCCACCTAGCTTGAAGCCACCGCCGGCCTGAACAATTCAGATCGCCAGCGTCACAGCGATCGCGGGTTGCCGGCTTTCCCAACCGCCCGAGGCGTCGCGTTTGAGCGGGCCCTTGTGGCGCAGTCGAGGACCTCAGTGCAGCTCGTAGCATCTCGTGAACAGAGGATTTTGGGTGCTGTCGGAAGCGCGCTGGGTCATGGCGCCACCCGACACGGATGTCACCCGGCTCCGTGATCGTGCCCGATCGAGGATTTTTTTGGGAAGTTTCACAAAAAGTGAAATATTTCGGCCTCTGCCGGAGGGTTAACTAAGTGAGGGGTTTGTTTTCAGCCCCTCGCCCGCAGTAGCAGCAGTCGAAAAAGTAGCAGCAGTCGAAAAAGGCATACCTCTCGCGAGAGGGGGACGCAAAGCCACGGGACTTTCTGAGTTAGCCGGGTCGCCGAAACCGTTGTGTGCAGCTCGCCGGATTTCGTCGTCACCTCCTCCCTCAGGGATTGGAGGAGAAGTGCGACAGAACCGGGGATCTCGCTTCAGCATCGTTGCGAGGGCGGGTGAGCACCTCGCGGATGCTCGCGTCGGGTTCGGGACGCATCGGCGCTCCGAGTGGCCGGGACAACCGGCAATCGCGACCGCATCCAGCGGACATCTGCTTGGGGCGTTCCTTGATTGGCCATCCGTGCTCGAGCCGGATCGACGAATACGGGTTGCTAGGCGCAAAGGAGTCGTCGGGCGCTCCCACAGGCCTGTCGACGTCACCTCCATCTGCTCACGCGGTACCTCGGCAGTCGTGGTCGTGCTCTTGTCAATCGCGCTGATGGCTGGGGTACTTTCCGTCCAGTCGGGGACTGGCATCACTGCCCGTACCTCCCCGAATGCTACCCACACGTCGATTACGAAGGGAGCCACCTCGTCGGCGGACGCGGCCAAATCACTGAAGGCCACATTGGAGCGAGCAGTTCGTCGGACGCTTGGCCGGGCAACCGGCGGCGCTCTTCTCGCCGGCGGCGCATCGTTTCGCGACGTCTACGCCCATGGTGGAGCAGACCTGCGTGCTCCTGGCTTCACGATCGGGATCGGCCGTGCCGCGATTGGGCGAGGTCGGTCAATTCGGCCGATCGCGTCGAAGCTTGTGACCGATGGGCGCGGCGCGACCTATCGCGCCGATGGGCTCGTCGAGTCGTATCTTGCCTCGCCGAGCGGTGTGGAGCAGTCCTTCAAGTTGGCGACTCGTCCGGGAGGACGG
>Ga0075522_10002543_pt1 | contig 13440 bp, 14 predicted proteins | sample NGEPerA_FD_74796 | JGI IMG/M metagenome (GOLD analysis project Ga0075522, IMG submission 74796) | Arctic peat soil microbial communities from the Barrow Environmental Observatory site, Barrow, Alaska, USA - NGEE PermafrostL2-A | ecosystem: Environmental > Terrestrial > Soil > Wetlands > Peat ... | reverse complement strand
ACGTCCGCTAGTTCGCGGACGTTGGCTGGCATAACCGTCGTGTTGACCTGGATGGTGTAACCGTGTTGTTTGATCTCACGGATGGCTCGTATCGTCGATGCGAAGTGGCCGTCGATGCCCCGAACGGCGTCGTGGGTCGACGCCGTTGCTCCGTCCAAACTGAGTGACGCACTCTTTACTCCGTAAGCGCGCAGTGACTGAAGGGTCGAAGACTTCAACTGAGGTGTCACCGAAGGGGCAATCGCCACCGGCACCCTCACCGATTCGGCGTACGCCGCGAGCTGGACAATATCCTCGCGCATGAGGCAGTCACCGCCGGTGAGAATGAGAATCGGCCGCGGTCGGCCGATGGCCGCGAGGGTGTCGATCAAGGCGAAGCCTTCATTGGTTGAAAGCTCGTCCGAACCCCCGACCCGTTGGGCGTCGGCGCGGCAGTGAAAACAAGCCAGATGACAGGCCTTCGTCATCTCCCAAAAGACCAGGAGCGGCCGTTGGCTGAACTGTTCACTCACATTCGAGTTAGTTATCGAATGAATCCGGCACCGCCTCTACTCCACGTCCGTCGCGGGAATATCTCGTGGGGCGTATTCACATCATAGGGTGGCACCGCTACGCAGATGTTTTGCAAGAGTCTTCGTCGCCGATAGACCGCGATCCGCGTTCGTGCCCGAAGCGCCCTACGATGACGTATCTCGCCAGAAAATCAATCCCTGCGGATCTCTACGAAAGTTGGGTGATCCAAGTGATCATTACTCTTGTCTCCCTCGCGGTGGTGTTCATGGGTACTTCAATCTGGGCGATCGTCGACGCAACGTCAAAACCTCCAGAGGCCTTCGTCGCCATCGGTTCGTCCAAAAGTACGTGGATTGCGCTCATTGCGGTCTTCACGCTGTTCTTCGGCCTCGTTGGATTCATCTTGGCGCTCACCTACCTCTTCTCAGTGCGACCAAAGATCACAAACTGGTCGCAGAGCACGTTCGTGGCTTCGCCTCCCGTCACGTCTGGCCGATCGTGGGTCTCGTTCCTTCTCTGGTTGCTCGTCGGTGCCGCTTACGCGATGGTCTTTCTTGGTGCGTTCGCTATCGGCCTCTTCTTCATCCCGGTGGTGATCATTGCCACCGTGTTGTTGGTTCGCCGACCATCGTTGAGTCGCGGCCTTCCCGGGCTTTTCGGAGGGCTCGGACTCCCCTTGTTGTACGTCGCGTACCTCAATCGCGGCGGTCCCGGCATGGTATGTACACCGACTCGAAGCCCCTACGGGGTTGGCCAGAGTTGCACCCAAGAGTCGAACCCCTGGCTCTGGCTAATGCCCGGACTGCTTCTTATCATCGTTGGGGTTGTCGTGTTCATGGTCACTGCACGTTCGAGCACGGTACGGCCATGCTCTCATTGCGCGGAATCGCTCAGTCCGGGAGCCAAGTTTTGTACCCACTGTGGAACCCGTTCCAATGACTTCACCGAGGCACTCTGAGATTCGCCGTAAGAGGAGTATTGAAGTTGAGGACTGTCGAACATCGATTCCTTTTGTTATCGGAACCTTTCGCAGAATCGTGAACGACTGATTTCCACCGTGACAATTGGCCTGTGGCCGTTTCTTCGCCTCCGAACTCGTCGGACCTACTGTTGAGGCGATGTTGCGCGAGTCACTGTCTGACGGCACCGTCACCATCCGACGCTTCGATCTCAACGACCTTGAACGAGACTTGGAAGCCAAAGATGAAGAACAGATCAAATGGCTGTGGGGAGCAGAGGACCGGGAAAAGTGGGTTGCCATGTCATCCGATCAACGGCGAACGCATGCCCGCGCCACCATCACGATGTATCGCGACACGTTCGGGCCAGGACCAAAGTGGTCATTTGCGGTCGATGCGGACGACGAGTCATACGTCGCGTACGTTGATTGTGACTTGGCGAACCAACACGTCCCTCACGGCCAGGCCAATGTCGCTTACGCCGCGCATCCAGCGTTTCGTGGTAGTGGTTACGTAAGTCGTGCAGTTCGACTGGTGTTTCGATATCTCGAAGAAAACACCGAAGCAACTGAAGCTCACATTAACGTCGCCGCCGACAACGAACCATCACTTCGAGTAGCGCGAGCGGTCGGCGCAGAGGCTGTCAATCAATGGGTAGACGAGCAAGGCAACTCAATGATCCGCTTCGTCTATCGCTTACGTTAAATCTTCTCTTGAAGATCCCGATTACGTGTCGCGCCGTCAGGGAGACGCTTGGCGTTGAAGGCTGGCTCCCTAGGGCCGATGAAGTGGCTTAGGGGACGTCGAGAACCAAATCTTGTCGAACCACTTCCCCAGCAGGAACTGTGACCGTGGTTGGGCCAACGGCGTTGCCCCCAGCAAAGACACCGGTGATCGTGTATTGGCCGGCGCTAAGTGTGATTTTCAGCAACTGTCCGGCGTTCACCGCCGCCTTATTGGCGATGGCGGTCCCGGCAGCGTTGGTGACGGTGATTGTCCCGGCATCTGACTTACCAACTAAATCTTTACAGGCCGGTGCTGAACGGAAAATAAAGGCCCCTCCTTCGATGAAGAGTCCGGTGTCCAATTCGGAGGGCCCTGGCGAAAGCAACGGTTCTCCAGGCGGTGGTCCTAATTGCGCGGAGCCCGGACAGAGAGGATTGACGGTTACGGCCAAGAACTTGGTGACCCGCCCGGGGCGAACACTTTGTGTACGAATCGTCTGAATCTTGGGCATCTTTACTGCAGCCCCGGTCAGGCGTAGTTGACAACCACTGATCTTGGCTCGAGCGCGCGCTGTTGTAACCGTCAATCCAATCATTCGCGGAGCGCGACAGGAGGAGTGGGCCGAGGCCGCCGCCGCAATTGATGCCGCCGTGACCGTTAAGGGCAGAATGCCGACCAGAGCCAAGACTGCCAACCACCATCTCAGCAACTGTCTCACGGCTACAAGGTAGTTGGCGGGCACAATCGGAGCCGATCAAATCTCGAGTTGAGTTCTGCCTCCCGCTGGGAGGCTGCAAGAGGTGAGGAACCGGAGATCTTTCGATCAGGTATCTCGCGTACCGATGAACTCCGCCAACCCCTCAAACAATTGCAACCACGTAAGGACCGAAGTTTGAACTACTGCTGCCGTGGGGTTCAAAAGGAAAGTAGTGAAGGCCTCGCAACGACGCGGCGTTTCGGTCTAGTAAGGGCAACGTCGCACGACCGCCATTGATCTTGGCCAATGGCCGATGAACGCCCGAAATCTTCCCTATCGTTACCTGTCCGCGAGCCCCGGTATCACTCACTTGGCGCGGAGCCGCTTGATAGCGGATTGGCTGATACTGAAGCCCTGGCCACTGGCCACGGTGCACTTCACGGTGCCGGTCGCGATGGTACAAGTGAAGGGCCCCGAGCGCACTCGGGTCCCCGGTGAGAAGTCGGGCGTTCCGAGTCCCGGGTTCGAACCACACTGGGGGCCTACGCAGGTCACGACCTTCCCCGAGGCGCTAAGACGAACGTTGTGGACCAGCTTCTTGGTGTAGCTCATGCAGTACGCATCAGTGAATGGCTTTGATTGCGGATCTCCAAAGTTATGGTCGAGCTCACACGAGATCTGCGCAGCCCCAGGGCCAAAGAAGGCGTTGAACTCGAAATTTTGCAGCGTGGTTGTGACGTTGGTCGTGATCGCCATCTTTGATCCGGACGACGTGGCTGATGCTGTGGTGGCCGGTGATCCAACAGTCGCCACGAGAGCAAAGATTCCGACCATTCCGGCGAGCGCGCCACGACACCACGATCTTCTCTGTTCTCGCCACCACCGCACAGTGAACGCCACCGTCATCCCGTCTCAGTTAGTACTGAGTGTAGAAGTGGGGCTGCCTTCGATTTGGTTGACAGTTACCTGAGGGGTGCGTCGATAGTGCCCCTGGAGTGCCCGAGATTGGGAAATACAAACTTCCGGTCAGCGGATATTCCGCCTGATCAGTTCTCTTCCTCCCCTCAACTCCACGTGATCCCACCCTTTCAAGGTGGCGCCACGAGTTCTGTCCCGTTGGGGATGCGAGAATCAGTCCGTGAAATTTCCTGTGGTAGACGGCCTGCGCACCTTGGGACTCGGTACCCCGGGGACCATGCGCGAATGGCTTAATGGACTCGTCCTCGAGGGCGAGAAACGAGCCACCGCTGGTACCACCGACGACTACGAAGACAACGAGAAGGAGTACGTCGGCGAGCGCCTCGCTCTCGTCAACGACGACCTAGTGAAGGTCGGAGTTGTTGAGGTCACCGGAGTTGTCGAAACGACATTTGGCGAAGTCCCGTGGTCGTTCGCTCAAGCCGAGGGCGAAGGTGATACTTCCATCGAAGGGTGGCGCGCGGGCCACCGGAGATTCTGGAGCAGCGAAGGCGTCAACGTCACCGATGACATGCCGGTCTTGCTCGTTTACTTCAAACTGGTTGACCGATCCGGTCCCGACTAGTTTGCGTGAAAACTGTAGCCAGCTATTCCCGTCGAGGGTTCTGACTTTTGAACCAAAGGGTTGCCCAGTAAAGTACGTCCGTGAACCGCCCTCGCTTCGCCCAGGCCGTACTTGACTGTCCCGATCCGCTCAGCCTCGCCGCGTTCTACTCCGCACTTACTGGACTTGAAGTAGAGCCCCTCGACGGCCTCGCGCCCGAAGAGATCACGGGAATTGATTTACTGAACGATGGCGAGCCAACTCTGCGTTTCCAGATAGTTGAGAAGTACGTGCCCCCTACGTGGCCGGACGGCCCAGTACCTCAACAGTTCCACATCGATTTTGAGGTGGACGATTTAGATGAAGCGGAGCAGCACGCGCTCTCCGTCGGAGCGAGGCTGGCCGATTTTCAACCCGGTGAGTCCTTCAGAGTTTTCCTCGACCCAGTGGGTCACCCCTTTTGCCTGTTTAAGCCGGCACCCGACGAATAATCGTCGTCGCCGTTGCCAGCCACTACCGCCGGGAGTTCCGACCGGGTTTTCCTAGGGTGCCAGTTGTTAGTTCAAGAGGGAATCCCGTGCATCGTAGTGATGAGGCCACCGTCAACGGTGTACACCCATATCCAGTCCGCCGCTTCCGCGGTGTCAAATCCCGCTACGGATTCAAGGTCAACGACGACCCGGCCAATCGCAAGACGTTGGACGATTTCAACGTGAACCTCCGGGTGTTCCTCAAACATTGCTGCGTAGACACGCTTGATCTCATCGCGCCCGGTACCGACCACCCCTACGCCGTCCATCGTGAACACCGCGTCGTTGGAAAAATTCTCTGGGACACTCTCAACGTCACGCGCGATAACCGCGTCAAAAAACCGCTGAACCACTTCGCTGGAACTGGACACGGTGCCTCCCTCTTTACGACGACGGTAGTGACCCGAACCGGCTGAGCTGAATTAACTCGTCCGAAGTGCCGAGCGCCATCAATCGGTCGCCGGAGCAAAAACCGACACCATACCTATTAACTTTGAATTCGTTCGTACAGCCTGACCAGCGGATTAGATCGGAAGTTTCAGCGTGGCAAACTGTTCCCCGCGGACCAGGCCACCCAAGCAACCTCCGCGGCCACACAACAGAGGTAGAGCGAAAAGGCCAACAGGACGCCGACGTGCTTATTCACGGCCCAATATCAATTCTTCAACAACTAGGTCACAAGTCTTCAACACCTCCACTTTCATATCACCAAAACGCGGGGCCCCTCCCGTCTCGTACACCGGCGCGTGCCGCGAACACCAGAACGCGCACCGAAAGCCTTCAAACATAGTGAAAATGCTTCACGCCGGACGTAAACGACGCCAACCGGTGAGGGGAGCGTATGACGCCCTAAATCGACGGCTGCCAAGACAACCACAACGCGCGCGACGACGACCGACGGTCCAGCGCACGATAGAGATTGATGCAACGCAAGGGAATCAGTGATTCCTTACTCCGATGAGTTCGCCAACTCCTCGTAACGAAAGCAGCTGGTTAGATGGTCGTTCACCAGACCAGCCGCCTGCATGAACGCGTAACAGATGGTCGGGCCGACAAATTTGAATCCCCGCTTTTTTAGATCCTTGCTCATGACTTCGGCCACGGGACTCTTGGCCGGAACCTGACCCGTCTGAGTCCAGCCGCTCAACGTTGGTCGGCCATCGACGAACTGCCACAGGTACGTATCCAGCGAGCCAAACTCCTGTTGTACCGTGATCGCGGCCCGGGCGTTGGTGATGGTCGCGACCAGTTTTTGCCGGTTGCGAATGATCCCTTCGTTCGTGACCAGTCGTTCCAGATCTCGATCGCCGTACTCTGCGATTTTTGAAAGATCGAAGCCGTCGAGCGCCTGCTCGAAGTTTTCGCGTTTCTGTAAGACAATGCGCCAACTGAGTCCCGCCTGCATGGTGTCGAGCACCATGAACTCAAAGAGTTTCTGGTCATCGTGCACGGGTACTCCCCACTCCGTGTCGTGATAGGCGATCATTAGCGGATCACTTCCCACCCAGGCGCAGCGTTGATCGTCCATGGCTGGCCATCGTAGGACTAAGGAGAATCACTCACGCGTTTCTCTCCTCGATCCGACGCACTGAACGCCGTAATAGCGCCTCTGCACTGGCTTCGGGGTTACCCAGTCGCCGTGAAGAGATTGAAGGCTTAACGGCGAGCACTCGGGCCAGTGAGCGAGGCATCCTCCAATTGAGTCTCCCGAACAGTACGACCATCGACGGTACGAAGAGCGCCCGGATAATCGTGGCGTCGAGGAGAATCTCAATGCCCAGTCCCGTCGCCATGATCTTGACGTCGGTGAGCGGAGCCGAAGCCAAACTGACGAACGCCAGAAACAAAATCAACGCAGCGGCCGTCACCAGTCTCCCAGTGCGGGCGAGGCCCTCGACGAGCGCTTCTCTGGTCGAGCGTCCGGCGTCGTACTCTTCGCGCACGCGAGTGAGAATGAAGACCTCGTAGTCCATCGAAAGTCCGAACAGGAACGCGAACACCGAGATCGACACCCAGAAGGTAGTTGCCCCGGTCGCCGGAATGCCAAAGATCACCGATGATCCGTGTCCGTCCTGCCAGAACCACGTGAGAATTCCAAAGCGAAATCAGTCGGCTCCAAACTTCAAGGCTTCAAACACAAGATTCCCGCATAACTCGCCACCTCTCAGAGATTGCTTGTGTCGGAGGCCCGATATTTTCCTGCTGCAATCAGACACGGGTCATTGCCTTGCTATCCCATATCACAGTCATTGCAGACAGGTGCGAATTCCGTCACGAGGTCCAAGCCGATAGATAGTGCCATCGGTGTAGTGTCTCACCACTTTCAAGTTGACGAAGATCTTGAGTTCTCTGGGGGGATAGAACCACGGTGAGCCGAATGTTGCCCACACCAAGAGTGTCGGCGTGCACGAAACGGTCTTGACAAAACTCGGCGATACCGAATAGGAAACATTTGATCTATACCAGCCTCGAAGTGGCACGTCCAGCATTCCGTCGCGTGGATGTAAAGCCCACAACTTATAGCTGATATTCGTGAAGAACTCTACGGAAGATGGTAAATTAATCGCTGCTCGCTCGATCGGCGACGCTATCTGCAATTTTCCCTGCGAGGCTCTCAGATTCTCCAGATAAGCGACCGACCCGACTGTCTGGCACAAAAGCACGAGTGTCAGAACCCCCGACCCAATGACTAAGCGCCTTGACGCTGATAACACGCCTGGCAAGAAGCGCGGTGCGTTGATAGCAACGACCACGAACAGGACTCCGGGAACGAACATTGGCGACAAGAGCCTCAGGCCAAAAGCATCGATCGCCGTTGTCAACTGGGCGTAAATGAGATAGCTGCTGTAAATGACAAGAAAGAGACCAAGCGGCAGCAATGCGTTCTGTGCAGGCGTACTCGCGCTGTCGCGATGGAAAGACAGACTCCCCTTCCAAGCCAACAGCAGAACGAAGCCGTAGCAAATGGCGATGCCTACTATAAGCCACCAATTTGTTACTTTGGATGCTGATGTTCCCCCCGAAAGTAAAATCAGCATTTGTCGGAAAAATGACTCAATAGTGGGCCCGAAGGTTTGAATTGAAGAGGGGCGAAAGCCAAGTGCCGTCCCATCAGTCGCTAGGTTCCGGAGTACCGACGCCACAGGAACAACCGAGGTTGCGATCAATACTTTGCTTGAAGTGCTAACGATTGCCCGCCAACCCCGACTTTTCGCCATCCACCCCAGTGAGATAGTGAAGACGGGGATCAGTACCAAACCGACATAACGGTCCATGAAGGCCGCCGCCGTCGACGCCCCAAGAAGGGCGAGTGCAGACCAACTTTGAGGATTTCGAGCCAGTCGGAAGTAAGCCAAGAACGAGAGAAGAACTAACGGAGTGAATAGGGCCTCACTCCACACGAACGTGGCAACGTACGTACCGCCGAAACTGACTGCAACAATGCTTCCCGTCAGTAGAATCTGTCCGAGATCACAAACATACTTCTCCGCGATTCGCATACTCAACAATGTTGCACTGGCAATCGAAGCAATGTTGACTAAGCGTGCCACTACTTGCACAGTGATGCCAAGCAGGTGACCGAGTGCCAGAATCGCAGGTAAACCTGGAGGGAATAGGGTGAGCGGCACTCCTGAGTAGATTGCGAGTCCCTTGCCGCTCGCAAGATTAAGACCCGAGGAGATATAATCAACAGAGTCCGGTGTGATCCCCAACCCTTTGCCCGTCACCCACCATCCGAAGACGACTGCCCATATGATTACCAGCGTCCGAAGGATTCCACTAAATCGTTTACCGGTCCTCTCCGGCAGCCGAAACTCACTCACGGTCAGAGCGAAACTACCGGCCTTGCGCTTCATTTGATTGTCCGACGCTTGTCTTCCAGAGTTCGCTTGTTCCGCTCATCAATCTGGGCTCATCGAAGAGTATCAGATTGGGACGATTGGGAGAGCCTTCCCATACATGGCAATATGTGTAAACGCTGGCCGGCGGGCACGGTGATGACGAGCACCGACGGTGTCGTGTTGCCGCCGTTGCCGTACAGCTTGAGGATCGTGACCCCGGTCTCGTAGGCGGGCTGGCCCGGTAGCGAGAAGTCGTAACTGAGTCGACTGGTGAGTTGGGACGCCGCGTAACCACCAGCCACGAAGCACAAGAGCCAGGCGAGCATCACCTTCCGACGATGACGAATTACTAAGAGCGCGAGCCGATGGAGACCGGACGGTTGTGCTGATTGAGTGCGCACTATCGTCACATTCCTTCGCTAGGAAATTAGTCGGCTTCAAATATTTCTAGACGATTGTTGAGCTTCGCGAATCGACGGTGCAGGCGAAGTGTGATCAACTCAGTTTCGACAACGTGAAGTTCCGCGACGCGCTGCGGGTTTCAGAGTGTCTACGAGACGGGAGTGCCGGCGACGTCGAAGACTCATATATTTCCCGAGAAGACGGGCCGCCGCCCTTGTCTTCGTGAACCTCTTAATCAATTGCCTCTGGGAAGCGTTATCGGAGGCCACTGACCAATGACGATAGGCGGGCAGTTTGGGCCGATCGGCGCGACAAGCCCAGCCACTTCATGGCTATTGGACGAGTTCTGCTGATTTGTTAACGCCGGAAAGGCATGAAACCACTACACATTCACAACCAGTTCACTCCCATTTGACAATTTTCCGCCTTTGTGAGAGTGTTTGCCACGCAAGGGCTGGATCGGAGCACACGAATGTTGGGGTCGCCACTTTCGTCATCTGTTTTCGGAAATCCATGCTGAAAAACCCTTCCGGCCGATTGACGCCACAAGCCGAAATCAGTAGTCCAGAACAGGCGGATTCGCTGCGCGGCGCTGAGGTCACCGTGGTCCTACCGTGCCTCAATGAGGAACTCGCTGTCGGGTCCTGTGTCACCAGAGCCATCGCGATAATGCGTCTCGCCGGGCTCAACGGATCAGTGCTAGTGGTCGATAACGGTTCGACCGACAATTCTGTAAATGTCGCCATAGAAGCCGGAGCGCGCGTCATTTTCCAGCCAGAACCGGGATACGGCGCCGCTCTCCGATCAGGAATTGAGACCGCTCACACGGAATTTGTGATTATGGCCGACGCAGACGGAACCTACGAGTTAGAGGCGATCCCAAAACTGCTCTCGCCCTTGCTCAGAGGCCAAGCTGATTTAGTGCTCGGTTTACGACTCAATGACGCCACGATGTCCACGATGCCGTGGCTACACCGCTTCGTCGGCACGCCAGCGATTACTTACTTGGTCAAACGGGCTACCAACAACAAGTTGAGGATACGTGACAGTCAGTCTGGCTTCCGGGCATTTCGACGTGAACAGGTTCTGAACCTTCACCTTTCATCAAACGGCATGGAGTTCGCCTCTGAGATGTTAATCCGATGTGCATGGGCGGACTTGAGAATCCATGAAGTCAATACGACGTACGCCGAACGTGTTGGAGAATCAAAGTTGAGCACGTTCTCCGACGGTCTTCGTCATCTTCGCCAGATTTTGTTATTGAGTCCCGATACCGTGGCTTCGATTCCCGGGGTACTCATGACCGTAACTGCCGTCGTCTTGTGGTTGATGGCCGCTCAGTCAACCGCTGGACTTGGACGCGTCGGGTCGCTCAGCTGGGTTGCTAATTTCGCCGCCGGCGTACTAAGTATTCTTGGCCCCATTGTCTTTTGCACAGGGCTCGTTCTCAGATACCGTGCAGAATCACTTGGCCTCCGCCACGCCCACATCAAGGTGCCAATAGGAAACTTAATTCGTCGTTTTTTTGTCTCCGGTGCCTTGCTTGTTCTTGTTTCCCTAATTGGAGTTGTCGCTCTTATCGTCAACGTACATCATCATCCCTTGGTAATATCCGTTGCGGTCGCTGCATCATTGGCTTCGTTTATCCGAAGTGCCTTCGTGGTTGGCATCACGCTGATGTCGGCACCATTGATTTCGCCGTTTCTCATTAATTCACCGCGACCGCAGTTGCCTGTCGCTGAAAAAGAGTCTTCAAGCAGCAACATTGAGTGGCGAGAGCCGCTTGAAACGGAGAGCCCGGTCAGAGCTAACGGTGCCTTCACAGCTCGCGGCTTTATTGCGCCTACGCCAGTCCAATCAGTACCGAAAATCTTCGCAAAAACGAGCGATGAACGGGTTGGAGAGACCGTCAATGCGCTGAGCCGAAATGGCGTTACTGGAAGACATCAGCGCAGGTAGCCCACTTCGTCGATGAGTTGGTGACCGCGGTCCGAGGTAAAAGCTCACCGTAGCTGACCACTTGCTCTTGACGGCGGCTCAGCGGTACTGAGTCGCTACGAGGAATTATGTAGTCGCCGCCTGATTAACGTGAAGGAGAGGGGAACAAGCGGGAGATACATGCCGATCGTGCAGGACCGATCCTGATTCAGCCACCTAGATTGACGAATAGAGTTCTCAAACAAGTGGCACCACAGGCTGGCCAACACTATCGACAAGGCCGTGGGGATTGAAGCCACCGCAGTTCAGTTGCTCTAAACGTAAGCGGTCAGCACTACATCTCTGTATCGTGTCGCTGGTTCGAAACCGACGAAGTCATCGATTCTCCAAACTTATCAACCACATGGCTTATTCCGCCGGCGTTCCCGTCGAGTTTTTCCACGTGCCGATCACGTCAACGCAGAGAACCGTGAGGCGACCGAATCTTTGCACGACCTTGGGTTCGCAGTTCATGCCAAAGACCTTGGGCGAAGCCCACATTGCCAACAATATCCTCAGCGGCTTGGACGTACGGGTAGACAAAGGCCTCACGAGATCCGCCCGCACGTAGCCATCTGAACCAACGTCGATAGAGAAAATAGGGTGAAGCGAGGAAGATCACGAATGACGCCATCGGACTCACCACAGCCACAGCTCCGGCGACGAGTGCCGCGCAGGGTATTAGAGGAGCAATGGTCGGGATATCGCGATCCCTTATCCAGTCCCTCCCGTGAGTACGACCATAACTGCGTGACCGCCGAAACGTGTCTCGAAGAGAGCGATGGAAATCGTGGCGCATCACGATATTGGGGAAAAGTTGCACCGTGTCGAGTCCGAATTTCGATCGCAATGGCCGTGCCAATGATTCCTCCTCACCGGCCCCACGAGCCTCAGTAAATCCACCGGCCTCGCGCGCGGCATCAATTCGCACCGACATGTTGGCCCCGACGGCGTAGTACACAGGTCGACGTTCTAGACGTCTCTCAGGTGGCGAAAGTTGGTAGCGTAGTCGCCGCCAAAGTCCCGCATCCTCGTCGAGCTCCGCCTCTTGATGAGTGAGTGGACGACGAAAGGCTACATAACGGCGATTGAAGGTATCAGTCTCGAGAGGCTCAACCAAGCCTCCGATCATCGTTACTTCAGGGCCAACGCTATTCCAAGCGAGAGCCAGTTCTTGTATCCAGTGAGGAGGAGGTACGCAATCGTCATCCATCATGGCCATAAATCGCCCTCGCGCCTCCGCGAGTCCAACGTTGAGCGTATGTCCGTGCCCCTGGTTCCGTCCGAGAGTGATTAATCGAATGCCCGAGCGGCTCGCAATTTCAACTGTCGTATCCGTTGAGGCGTCGTTGATCACCAGAACCTCGTACGCAAATTCGGTAATTTGTGCCTCAACTGCGTCAAGCGCGGCACCCAGCGTCCGCGCTCCGTTGAAAGTACCGATGACCACGGACAACATCAAAGTGCGATCAGAGTCGTCAACTTTTCCCGTCAGTCTCGGCTGAGAATGTTCGTCAGACAACGAATATACCTCCCGTCACTCATTGGCGATGCTTCCACCATCGTGGAATCCGAATCTGCACGTACGTCGACAACCCTACGACCCTCTCATCAGCAGACTTGCCTTGACCCCGTTCAGTAGACACGGGTTAAGCGGCCTTCTTAAGAGCCGCGGTGTTGGCTAAGTATTGCATCTCGAAAGCGACTGGTGAGACTTGGCCGAGGGATGCGTGTCGACGTCGACGGCTGTATCGATCCTCGATCCACTTTCCGACTTCGAGGCGTGCACGCTTTTTCGTGTGCCACACGCGTCGGTAGTAGAACTCGGTCTTCAAGGTGGCGAAGAACGACGCGGCCATCGCGTTGTCGCAACAGACCCCGGTGTAACCCATCGAGCGGGCCAGTCCGTTGTTCTCGGTGAACGTGGCGATCTGATCTGAGCCGTATTGCGTGCCCTAACGGTGTGAAAGATGACCTTCGCGGGTAATTCGCGACCCAGCGCGATCGCCATTGAGAGGGCGTCCTCGACGAGGTCACTTCGCATGTGCTCGTCGATGGCCCAGCCGATCACGCGACGCGAGTGCGCGTCGATCACCGTCGCCAGGTAAAGCATCCCTCCCAGGTGCTCAAGCAGAAAATGTCGCCGACCCAGATTTGGTCGAGAGTCCCGGTGTCCCACTTTCGTTGCACGACGTCAGCGGGGTAGGTGTCGGACGAATCAGTGCTCGTGGTCGTCTTCCATCGCTTCGGCAGACAGCGACGAGACCGAGCT
>Ga0075522_10002540_pt1 | contig 13454 bp, 7 predicted proteins | sample NGEPerA_FD_74796 | JGI IMG/M metagenome (GOLD analysis project Ga0075522, IMG submission 74796) | Arctic peat soil microbial communities from the Barrow Environmental Observatory site, Barrow, Alaska, USA - NGEE PermafrostL2-A | ecosystem: Environmental > Terrestrial > Soil > Wetlands > Peat ... | reverse complement strand
TCATTGCCCTGAGCTGGTCGCTGCTCGTCCTGGCAGTCATCACCGCCTGGACGCTGTCGAACGACGTCATGTTCGAAGCCGTGGCAGGCGAGGCCGACGCGTTGCGAGTGGACGCGCCGTCGCGGACCGCAATGCCGCGCGCCCGCGCGGCCGGCTGGACGCTTCCGCTGACGGGACGCCTCGAGTGGGCGCTGTTCTGGAAGAACGCGATGCAGACGATTCGCGCATCAAACACGAAAGGGTGGCGCTACGCGGTGCCGTTGTCCGCGGCACTGGTGGTCATCGTGTCTGCCGCGATGAACGCGAACAGAATGCGCGGCCCGGCCGCGTTCATCAGTGTGTTCTCCGCCATCGGCGCCGTCGCGGCGATCCTCTTTGGCCCGCAGATGATGCGATCGGATCTGCGGAGCGACTTCGAGCATCTCGACGTGCTCAAAACGTGGCCCGTGCGAGCCGCAGACCTCATCCGCGGCGAGATGGTCTGGCCGGCGCTCGCCGTCTCCGCCATCGCCTGGGCGTGCGTCGTGGTCGCGGCGAGCTTCTCCGGCACCGCGCTGCCGGAGATGGCGTTCGTGAGCCGATGGTCGTTCGCGATTGCCGCCATGTTTCTGGCGCCACCGCTGATTGCGGCGCAGTATGCCGTCCACAACGCCGCGACGATCTTCTTTCCGGCATGGGTGCAGCTCGGCTCGCAGCGGACGCGCGGTATCGACGCGATGGGCCAGCGGCTCATCATGCTCGCCGCAATCCTCCTCGCGATCCTGCTGTTTGCCGTCCCGGCGGCCCTCGTCGACGGCGTGATCTGGTTTGCGTTCCGGCGGCTGGTCGGCGACGTGATCGTCGTGCCGCTGTCGATGCTGTTCGCGGGGATTGTGCTGCTGGAAGTGCTGGTCGTGACCGAACTGCTCGGGCCTGCTTACGAGCGCATTGACCTGACGTCGATCGAACGAAGCGAGTAGCTAGCGGCCGATTTGTTCGTAGGTACCGGTTGACGGCTTCTGGTCGGAGTAGCGGACGCTTTCGCGTCCGTCGACGAAGTCGGTGATCTTGTAGATGACAGACGACCGCATCTGCACGGGCCGCGCCGAGATCCTGTTGATCTTCGACACGTACTCCTGCGTTTCCTTGTACGGCGGCACGGTCTGGCCGTGCTTGTCGACGGCACCCGGGCCGGCGTTGTACGCCGCCAGCGCGAGAACTTCGTTGTTCGAGTAGCGCGTGAGCAGCTGCTTCAGATACGCCACGCCGCCGCGGATGTTCTCCGCCGGGTTGAACGCATTCCGCACACCAAACTCTGCCATCGTCTTGGGCATGAGCTGCATGAGGCCCATCGCGCCCTTGGGCGAACGCGCAAGGGGATTGAAGGCCGACTCCACCTGCACGACCGCGCGCACGAGGTCGGTGCGGATGCCGTTCAGCCGCGCGTGCTCACGGATGAGCTCGTCGTAGAGCGAGCTCTTTGTCACATCGACGGCCCGTGTTGCGCGGATGGAATCCGACTGTGGGACGACGTACGCGGCTTCGGTGCCGCCTTTGGGGCGGTTCGAGAGCACCAGATGGCCGTTGCCGTCCGCCCACGTGTAGATCTGCGCGCGGGCAGGGGAGGCCACTGCCACGGCGGACAGACAGACAGCTGCGCAAAAAAAGAGATGTTTCAACGAGGCCTTGCCTACCAGGGGTATCGGTTAGTTTAGCAGGGTTGTGTAGGTCCGTGGTACCTGGTCCTTAGTGCTTGGTCCGTCCTTGGTCCGCGGTACATGGTCCGATCGATCAACGAAGCTGCTTGGAAAACCGTTCGCCTTCGACGCAGATTTCGTCAATTAGTTCGGTATCCGATGCGAACTGCTGGTGCAAGGTGACGCTCCACGGTTTCGTGTAAGCCTTTGGATCATCGACGGCGACTTCGATCTCGAGATGGCCAAAATCGGGGCGGCGGATGCGTTCGCGCACCTTCGCTGATTCGGTGATGACGCTTCCGTCCCAATCAATCCACGAATCATCGCGAAAACCGATCGACGCTATTTCCAATGCATCGCCGGACCATGTCGCCGACGAATAGCCTTGCCAGGCGGGGTTCGGGTCTTTCGGCAAGGGCCGGCCGTCGGAAAAGACCTGACGGTAGATCCCGTTGAACTCGTTCAGCATCACCAGCTCGTCCTGTGTCTGAATGAACTTCAAGTAGTGAGGCAGGCCATAGGCGCGGAGAAAGAGATCCGGCTGGCAGCGGATGTGCGGATCATCAATCGCTTGATTCGCCGTGCGTCTGTCAACCAGCGCTGCGAGCCATGGTTGGTACGGCAGCCCGTCCGGCATGTCAATTCCAAGATTGAAGCTCTGCCGTGAGAAGCTGGCCTGGCGAACCGGACATTTCAGTGACGGCGGAATCAGCTTGCGGAGTTCGCTGACTGGTGCCGTGCCGCGGATGACGCAGGCTGGATCCGCGGTCATCCATACTCCAGAGAGGTCCGGCTTGCCGTTCGTCAGCCGTGGGGTCGGAGCGGATAAGTCGACAGCACCGTTTGACGTCCGCGGGGCTCGTGTGCTCGGATAGTTGAACCACTGCGCATTCAACGGAGACGGTTGTCCGGAAACAAACGCGATCGCCAGCACGGCGATTCCCAGTTTCATTGAGCGACCCACGAATCCTCCCTCTTATAGCGAATAAGGACGACGGCAAAGCCCCCGCACATCTAGAAGTCAAGCTGCAGCGTAAACTTGAACAGCCGCGGCGTTGCAATTGAAGTGGGGATGCGCCAGCCTGACTGTGTTGTGTCACGGTAGACCGCATTTTCGGTAAGGACCGCGTTCGTGTTGAACACGTTGTAGACATCCGCGCTGGCGCCCATCTTCAGTCCGGCGAAGCGAAAGTTCTTTGTCATCCTCAGATCGAGCTGGTTGCGCCGATCGCCGTATACCGTTCCCGGCGGCACGATGTTCACCGTGACGTTCGGCGAGTTCGCTGACAGCGGGCGGCCCAGGGATGCTGCGACGTCCGAGCTTAAGTACACTTTATTGGCCGAAATCACCGGACCTGGTCTGCTGTAAAACAACGCGCTGAACGCCACGTCCACCTTCGGCACCTCATACGTGCCAATCAGCTTCCCGTCGGTGAGGAAGTTGTCCTTCTCATCACAATACGGCGCCGTAAGCAGCGCCGCTTCCGGAAGGTTCTTGATGACGTCGCAGGTGTTGATCTCCTGCCGTCCCGTGCTGACCCCGCCCTGGATCGTAAATCCGCGGCGCAGCCGCGCGTTCATCGAGACGTCGATGCCATTCCAATGCTGAATCTCATTGCCGTAGTTGCTCGCGAGCGTAAAGTAATTGTTCTGCGGCACCGTCACTTTCGAGGGGTTGAGATCGTAAAAGCCGCTCACGGTGTAGCCACCGCCTCCGGTCAGGCGCGGGTCGGCTGGAGCAGTCACACTGAAGGTATTGAAGTCCGCCGCCGTCAGGTTGAGATTGTCGGTCACGCCGAAATTGCCATACCATCGACGGAAGTAACCGACGTCCACTGAGACACCCCGGGTGAGTTGTCGCTGGACGCTGGTGGAAAACTCCCACTGATACGGTCGCGACCCCCACCCGTTCAACACGGCCGGGTCGTAAGTGATGCTCGGCGTTGGCTGACCGAAATTCGTGTTGCTGGCAACACCGCACAAGTCGCCGCCGGTCGCGCGGCTGTCCTGAGCGAGTGGGTTCGTGAGATCGCAGTCCGGTTTGAAATTCCCATTCGTATCCGTCCACGCCCGAGTGACGGAGTTCGCCAGCCGGTTCACAGGGTTGGCGCTGTCGCCGTACGTACCTTGAAGCCCTTCCGCGAGGACATATTTATTGACCGACACTTTCACGGCGGTGGTGCCGTTTCCGAAGAGATCGTACGCCGCGCCAAACCGTGGCTCGATGTCGGACCAATTCGCCATCGGCGTCTCAGGGAACGAAAGGTTGCGGTTCGGCACGAGCAGGGCAGGGCCAAGAGTCTGCGCGGGGAAATCGCTCGCGAAATGGTCGAAGCGTACTCCGTAGTTGAGCGTCAGGCGTTTGACGGTCCACTTGTCCTGAGCGAAGATGCCAAGATCCATCGGCTGTCGTTCTGAATGATCAAATGGTGTGGCACGCTCCGTGAGCTGGTTCGGAACGCCGTTCAAAAATCGATAGCTGAGGTGGGCGACGTTGTCATCCAGGTGAGAGTCGCGGCGCGCCGTCACGTTGTAGATGCCCACCTTCGCCGAGTGACTTCCGGTTACGTACGCAATCGAGGCCCCGAATGGAATGGTGACGCCGAGCGTGCGTTGAAATGGCTGGCTCGCCGAGTAGAGTCCGATGCCGCGGTAGAGCAGCCCCGGAATCGCGCCGCCTTGTTCCGTGACCGGGATCAGTAGACGCTGCGGGTCGAGCGTCGATGTCGGATCGTACGCGTACTCTTCACGCCGCCATCCGGCCCTCGCTTCAATTAAAATCCGATTCGTCGGCGTTGCGGTATAGGTAACCGACTTCATGTCACTAATCGGGTACTGCAGGTTATAGATCGACTCCTGCGACGCTGGCGCGGACGATGCGCTGAATGGCGCAGCCACGCACTGGCAGCGCCAGTGCTGGTCGTAGAAGACGTTGAACTTACTTTTAGCGTTCGCCTGCCACGTCAGTCGGAGATTTACGCTCCGTTCGGTCGCGGAATTGAATGACGGCTTGGAAGTGTCAGGCACATATGTCCACTTGGTGATGTCGCCTGCGTTCGCATTCTGGAAAATCCCGCCGACATAATTGTCCTGTCTCGTGAATCGGGCAGACGTGTAGAACCACAGCGAGTCTTGTTTAAGCGGTCCGCCGAAGCCTGGGTTGACGTCGTATTGCGACTTCACCCGGTTGGGAGTCGAGAGGCCGCGGGCGACGAGGTCGGAATCACTGTTGCTGCCCTGCATGCCGGATGTCGCACCCGTCGCGAACAACGTGCCGGAGAATCTGTTGCTGCCAGTTTTGGGGATCATGTTGATCTGCAGACCCCCGGTAATGCTCTCGGCGGTTGAGCCCGAGTAGTCAATGGCCACTTCTTGCGTCGAACTCATGTTCGGCAATACGTTGCTGGAGTACCCGGTGCCTTCCGTGTTTGCGATCGTCACGCCATCGATGAGCAGACGGGTGTCTCCAAGACTGCCGCCATGGACCGATACGTTGGCGCCAGCGGTGTTGAGAACGTTGGTCCCACCTACGTCCACGCTGCTGATGTTCACGCCTGGAATCAGGAAAGCGGCCACCTGCGGTGTCCGCCCGGTCGGAATCGCGGTCAGAAGCTCCTGATCGATGACGCGTTGCTTTGTCGCGCTCTGGATGTCGACCACCGGCGCTGCGCCGCTGACCGTGACGGTCTCCGTAACCGCTCCGACTTTGAGCTCGGCATTCACGGCGGCTGCAAACGATCCGGCCAACTCGATGCCGTCACGTTTGACGGTCTGAAAACCAGTTAAGGAGAACGTGACGCTGTACACGCCGCCGCGCAGCTGCTCGATCCGGTACTGGCCGGCGCCGTCCGTTACTGCCGCGCGTGTCTTTTCGATGAGGGCCGGGCTTGAGGCTTCAACGGTCACGCCAGGAAGTACCGCACCGGAACTGTCACGGACAACTCCGGCGATGGATGCCGATGCCTGAGCGAAACAAAACGAGGGCAGTAGCAGGAGCAGAAGTGCGGGCACAAGGCATCGCGCAAGCCGGGCAAGCAACATGAGCAGTCCTCCTGGGACGACGCGAAGACACGTTAAGCGCGGCGAAACAATCGCACACCTCGCATGCCTTCCGTGCATCGACAGATGCGATGGCACGCATCGGCGTGGCTGATACGTGAGGCTGTGTCCAAAACGGCTAAACGATTTCGCGTAAGCTATGCCGCGTTGTGATGTGCGATAGGTGCTGTTCTGTTCGACTGCGAAAACGGTCGTGACTGCCGTCGAAAAAGGAGAATCGCGATGTACAAGAGACTTGCTGTGTTCTTGGTGGCGGTGGCGACCTGTGGGGTGCTTGTCAATGGGCTTGCGGGCCAAGGCACCAGTCCAGAACTGCAGTTGGTGATGCGTAGCGCTGACGCGCTTGGCGGGCGTGACCGGCTGATGTCGATGAAGACACTGCAGCTCGTCGGCTTCGGCGAGTTGGCGTATTTCGACGGTGGCGGCAACATTACCGGCGATCCGGCGGCGCCGCAAAAGTGGCAGAAGGTCCTCGAGTACCGGCGCACGATCGACCTCGAGCACGGGCGCACCCGCGTGCAGCAGCGACTGAAGATGGATTTCCCGTTTGCATCCACCGTCGGACAGCTTGGACTGAATCGACTCAACGAAACGCTCGATGGCGACATCGCCTATAACATCGGCGGCGGATTTCTGGCGGCTCCGGAGGCGGGCGCTCGGCCCCAGCGTGCAGGGACTGCCGCCGCACGGCAGCGCAGGGTGGAGTTGCTCGCCCACCCAGTCACGATCATCCGCGCGGCGCTTGATCCCTCGACGAAACTGTCGAATCTGCGGAAGCAGGGCAACCTTCAGCTTGTCGACGTGACGGTACGCCAGGGCGACACGCTGACGCTCGCCGTGAACGCGACGTCGAATCTCCCGGAGTGGGTCAGCTACGTCGGACCGCACGTCAACCTCGGTGACGTGCGCTATCAGACACACTTTGTCGGGTACGAGCCGGAAAAGGGTATTCAACTGCCGACGGCCTTCGCGACGAGTATCGACTGGCGGAACGTCGTGCACATGAAACTCGATCTCGACCGCAACATCGTCGACGAACCGATCGACGATCTGAGCGCACCGGCTTCCGTGCGATCCGCGTCCGAGCAAGGCGGGCAAGGGAGGGGCGGAGCGAACCTGCAGCCAATCAAAGCCGCCGATCATGTGTGGTTCATGAATGGCAATACCTTTTTGGAGTTCGACGACCACCTCACGATGGTCGAGGCGAACCGGCCGGACGCCGCGCTGCAGGCGATTCTCACGGTGGCCAACGCTCTCGTCCCAGGAAAGCGCGTGACGCAGGTGATCCAGTCACACCATCATTTCGATCACACCGTCGGACTCCGGGCCGCCGTGGCCGAAGGGCTGACGATCATCGCGCAGCGCGGCAATGAAGGCATCTTCCGCGAAATGGTGGCTCGTCCCGCCAGGCTGTTTCCGGATGCCCTGGGAAGGAATCCGAAACCGCTGAAATTCATGCCCGTCGACGACCATCTCAAGCTCAAAGACTCGACCAACGAAATCGACATCTACCATCTCGTGGGCAACTATCACATGGCGAATGGCGTGATCGCGTACGTACCCGCCTCTCGACTGCTGATCGAGGGAGACCTGACGACGCAGAACTGGGACTACAACTGGTGGGGCGATAGTGTCATGAACAACATCGATTATCGAAAGCTCAAGGTCGACACTGTCCTTGCCGTACACGGCCAGAAGCCACTGCCGCTGGCAGAAATTGTCTCCGCGATCGAACGGCAGGTCCGCAATACGCAGGCCTTCTGTCGGCGGACGGCGGAGGCGCAGTTTTTCCAGTTCGGCTGCCCGATGCAGTACAACCGGCCATTGCCGCCGGCATCGAACTGATCGACGGCGCGTCGATCATGAAACGTGCACGTGTTCTCGCTGCAGCGGTCGTTGGCGTCGCCAGCCTGTGCTTGCCGGCGATGCACGCTCAACAACTTCCGGCGGGTCGCGCTTCTCAGCGCGGCTCGATTGCACTCGTCGGCGGCAGCCTTATCGACGGCACCGGCAACCCTCCAATTCGGAATAGCGTCGTCCTGATTCGCGGCGATCGCATTGAACGTATCGGGACGACGGAATCCGTTCCGGTGCCGCCGGGCTATGAGGTGATCCCGACTGACGGGATGACCGTGCTCCCGGGATTGTGGGACCTGCACGTTCATTTGATGTACGCGGGACATCCGAATGCGCGCTACTGGTTCGACACGTACACGCCGCAGTTTGAAAGCGTGATCATGCCGGCGTCGGCTGAGCAACTGCTCATGGCGGGCGTCACGACGGCGCGAGATCTCGCTGCGCCGGCACGTCAAATCATCGCGGTGAAGAAGCGCATTGCAAATGGAGAGCTTCCGGGACCGACGCTTTATGTGGCCGGCCCGGCGTTGACCAAAGGCGCCAATCCCAATGCGGTCCAAGTGCAGAATGTGTCCGGTGCTGGCGACGCCAGGGCCAAGACCAGGGCGCTCATCGATCAAGGGGTCGACTGGATCAAGATCATCAACGCCGACCAGCTGACTCCTGACGAGATGAAGGCGATCGTGGACGAAGCGCACGCTCGTGGCCATAAGGTGGCTGCGCATGCGTTTAGCGAAGCGGAAATTCGACAGGGGCTAACGGCGGGCGTCGATGATTTTCAGCACCTCCGCACTCAGACCGCGGAATACCCGGCCGACATTGTCGAGATGATTCGGCAGCGGGTGAGGCAAGGACCGCCACTTTATTGGACCGTTACCGCCGGAGCGAATGGTGAGTTGAACGCGGCCTACCTCGCATCGAATCCTGAGTTCCTGGACGATCCCGCCAATTTCGTTGGTTTGCCCAAGTCGATTGCCGATGACATCCGCCGGGGGATCGCCATCCGAATCGCCGCAGGTGGACGTGGCGGACGCGGCGGAACGTCGCAGACGCAGGAGGAAATCAATGCGATTGTGAAACGGAAAATCGCGCAGATCCGGGGCCTTGGCGCCGAGCTGGTGTTCGGAACGGACATCGGCAGCTGGGGCGAGGTGACCGGTCAAGCCACGTGGATGGAGGCGGATCTCTGGGTTCACGCACTGGGCATGGATCCGATGACAGTCATTCGCAAGATGACTCTGGATGCGGCGACCGTCATGGGGGCATCCAGTGACTCGGGATCGTTAATCGAAGGAAAGTTTGCAGACGTGATCGCCGTTCGCGGCGATCCGTTGCTGCACATTGATGTATTGCGAGAACCGAAAGTCGTGATTAAGCACGGGCGGCGGTACAAATAGACGACCTTCGGGCCATGCCACACTGGTATCCTTCTCTCGGGTCGTGCGGAGGCAAATCATCCGCATGATCGATGCCCGTGAGGGGGGCGGATGGATTTGCATCGCTTCGATCTGAATCTGCTGGTCACGCTGGACGCGCTCTTAAGCGAGAGAAATGTCACTCGCGCCGGTCTGCGAGTGAATCTCAGTCAGCCGGCGATGAGCGGCGCACTCGGCCGGCTCCGCGAGTGTTTTCAGGACGAGCTTCTTGTTCCTATGGGGCGGACAATGGGGCTCACGCCACTCGCGCAGAACCTTGTACAGCCAGTGCGCGACCTTCTGTTGCAGGTCCAGGCGACCATCGCAATTAAACCCCGTTTTGATCCTGCAACGTCGACTCGTCATCTATCCATCGCCGTCTCGGACTACGTCACGAGCGTATTGGTGGTGGACTTCCTGCGCGATCTCAAATATCAGTCACCGTCGCTCACCTTCGAGCTGCGGCCAGTAGGCAAGCGCGCCACTAACGATCTTGAATCGGGCGCCCTCGATCTTCTGATTGCACCAGAACTGTTTGCTTCGCCCATTCACCCAAAGGAAGTGTTGTTTGAGGATACGCACACCTGCGTCGCATGGAGCAACAACAGTCAGGTGGGAAACGTCATTTCCCTCGAACAATATCTGACGCTTGGCCACGTCATTGTCCATGTCGGCGAGATCGGCTCGTCCAACTACGACGAACGAATGCTGCGCGCGCAGAACCATGTACGAAATATAGAGGTCGTCACTCCCAGCTTCGATCTGGCGCCACAGTTGGTGCTCGGCACCGATCGCATCGCGACGGTTCCGACGATGCTCGCGCGGAAGTATGCCGCGCTGCTGCCCATCAAACTCCTGCGCGTGCCCGTCGAGATCCCGCCGCTTCTCGAAGTGCTGCAGTGGCATCGCGCGTACGATCACGATCTCGCCAACTCGTGGCTTCGCTCGCAGCTCAAGGCGCGTGCTGCGCTCATGCAAGGTGCAGCTGAGCCGGCACAATGCCCTTCAGAACGCGGGACGCCCAGTCACCGACGACAACAGCGTGGCGCGTTGCGCGCAGTTCGGCGCAGGGCCTGACTGGCTGACATTCAAGCCATCTTCAGCGAGGCCGGAGTGTGTAGGTCTTTAGTGGTTACAGCTGAAACACCAGGAAGGTGCCGCGGAGGTTGGCGTTGCTCGCGGGCTTCGTCAGGGTTGCACGGTGACCGAAGGCGTACACGAACTTCGGGTTCGCGACGAAACACGCCGCGCGCCAGCCGCTGAAGCGCCCGAGGGCGCGGCCCATGCCGGCGTAGAGCGCGAGCAGTGCCTCTTCGCCGTGCTCCCCGCCGATGCGCACGCCGTACGGCGGGTTGAAGCAGAAGACACCGGGCCGCATGTTGCGCACCGCAGGCAGCAGGCGCTCGATGTGGTCCGGCGTCAGCGTTCGAACGTCCTGTTGCGCGATGACGATGGCGTGGTCGTACGCCGGACCGGTCAGCGCCGCGGCGCGCAGGTTGCCCACCATCGCGGGCATGCACTCGGCGTCGACGTCGAGCGCGACGATGTGTGCCACGGTCCCGGGGAACAGGTCGGGCGTTTCGTTCGGCAGACCTCTGAACGCGGCGAGATGGCGCAGCGGGAGATCGGCCGGGTGACGAATGGCCGCGCCCATCGCGAGGCCGGCCGCCTCGATCGGAATCGTGGCGCTTCCCGCCATTGGATCGACGAGCGGTTCGGTGCGCGCGTCCCACCGCGACAGCATGATCAACTGCGCCGCGAGCGTCTCGCGCAGCGGCGCGAGGCCGCCGGCCACGCGTGCGCCACGCCGATGACGCGCGCCGCCGCCCACGTCGATGCCCACCACGGTACGCCGCGCGTCAGGCATCCCCGCGCGGCGCACGACGAACACGATGTCCGGAGTGTCGCTGTCGACGTCGGATGCGACGCCTCGCGACGCCAGCGCCTCGACGAGCGCGTTCTTGACGACGCCACGAAGCTGGAGCGGTGACGCTTCGAAGTCGGACGCTGAACCGACCTCGACCGAGAAGCGGAGGTGCGTGCCGTCCGGGAGCCTGTCGTCCGACGAGAGCGCGGGCAGCAGGTCGGCGAAGAGCGGCTCGAGGCGCACGGCCGGACTGGAGCACAGATCCCAGGAGATGCGCGACGAGGTGCGGTGATGGCACACCGCGACCCACGCCACGCGCGCGTCGAAGGCGTAGAGCAGGGTTTCTTCCCCTTCGCGCTTCGGCTTGTCGAGGCGCACGTCGAACGGCGAGCGCATCACAAGGCGCTTGAGCTCGGCCTCCATGACCCGGTTCGCGCCGCCGGAACCGGTCAGGCGCAGGTCGTTACAACGCTGCGCGTTCACGCGAGCAGTTTCGCGATCACCGTCTTGCTCGCTTCGAGCATCTCGCCGATCTTTTCCGGCTGTTTTCCGCCGGCTTCCGCAAAATCCGGCCGTCCGCCGCCGGCGCCGCCGACGATGGGCGCGAGCTCTTTGACGATCTGGCCGGCTTTGATCCTCGACGTCAGGTCGCTCGTCACCGCTACGACGACCTGCACCTTGCCCTCGGTCGTGCACGCCAGAACGACGATGCCGCTCTTGATCCTGGCCTTCAGCGAGTCGGACACGCCGCGGAGCGCGTCCTTGTCGAGGTCGGCGACCTTGCGGCGGGCGAGCGTGATACCCGCGACCTCGACGGTATCGTCACCGTCGGCTGCGCCACCGCCGCCGGTCGCGAGCTTCGTCTTCAGCTGCGTGACCTCGCGCGCGAGCTTCTTGCCGTCTGCCTGGAGGCGTTCGATCGCGTCGACCGCCTGATCCGGATTCACTTTCAACGCGTTGATCACGCCCTCGAACGATGCGCGCTGCTGTTGCGCCCACTCAACCGCGCCAGCACCGGTGACCGCCTCAATGCGGCGCACCCCGGCGGCGACGCCGCTCTCCGCGAGAATCGCAAACAGGCCGATGTCGCCGGTGGCGTTCACATGCGTGCCGCCGCACAGCTCGACGCTGAAACCCGGGATGCGGACGACGCGGACCCTATCGCCGTACTTCTCGCCGAACAGCGCCATCGCGCCTGAGGCAATCGCCTGCTCTGGCGCGACGTCGACGTCAGTCGTGACCGGCGTATTGCGATAGACCTGCTCGTTGACGATGCGCTCGATGCGATCGAGTTCGGTGCGCATGATCGGCTCGAAATGCGAGAAGTCGAAGCGCAGCCGGTCTGGCGAGACGAGCGAGCCTTTCTGCGCCACGTGCGTGCCCAGCACCTGCCGCAGCGCCGCGTGGAGCAGATGCGTTGCCGTATGGTTGCGGCGCGTGGCGTTGCGGACCGCTGCATCCACGTCGGCAGTGACGATGTCGCGCGTCTTCAGCGTGCCGGCTGTCACGTGCACCTGATGCGCGCGTGGCGTGCCCTGACCGGTGCGCGCAAGCCCGTCGACCGTCGCGACGGCGCCTGATGCGTTAGTGATGCGGCCGGCGTCGGACACCTGTCCGCCGGCTTCCAGATAGAAGGGCGTCCGCGCCAGCGCGACGTATCCCGACTGTCCGGCGCCGAGTTCCTGCGCCGGCTGCCGGTCTTCGTTCCACAGCGCCACGACGGGTACCCCCGCCACGCTGGTCGTCGTGTAGCCCTCGAAGTGGTCTCCGACTTCGTGATCGTCTGTCGTGAGCACGAACTTCGTGTCCTTCGTGGCTCCAAATCCACTCTTCGCCCGTGCCTTGTTGCGCTGGCCGCCCATCGCCTGGTCAAACGCGTCTTTGTCGACGGTCACGCCTGCTGTTGCGGCGGTGTCTTCGATGAAGTCGTACGGGATGCCGAACGTGTCATAAAGCTTGAATGCCGCGTCGCCCGGCAGCACTTTGCTCTTTGTCCCGATAACTTTCGCGAGCTCCGCTTCGAGGCGGGGAAGTCCGTCGGTGAGCACGGTCTCGAAGCGATGCTCTTCTGCACGAATGGTCTTCTCGATCATCTCGCGGTTCGTGCGGATGCCGGGATAGGCGTCGCCCATGTCAGCATCGAGGACCGCGACGAGCGTGTGCAGGAACGGCTCGGTGAAACCCAGATGCTTACCGTGCCGCATCGCTCGACGCATGATCTTGCGAAGCACATATCCGCGCCACTCGTTCGACGGAATGACACCGTCACCGATAAGGAATGTTGTCGACCGGATGTGATCGGCGACGACGCGCATGGAGATGTCGTGTTGCTCGTTCTCCCCGTACGTCAATCCCCGGAGGTCACCGATGCGGGTCAGCAGCGGGGTGAAGACGTCGGTGTCGTAGTTGGATTCCTTCTTCTGCAGCACGGCGGCGATGCGCTCGAGGCCCATGCCGGTGTCGATCGACGGCGCGGGCAGCGGCGTCAATGTGCCGTCGGCGCTGCGCTCGAACTCCATGAACACGTTGTTCCAGATTTCGATCTCGGGGTCGTAGCCGCTGCCCGCGCCGTCGATCGAC
>Ga0075522_10002536_pt1 | contig 13466 bp, 11 predicted proteins | sample NGEPerA_FD_74796 | JGI IMG/M metagenome (GOLD analysis project Ga0075522, IMG submission 74796) | Arctic peat soil microbial communities from the Barrow Environmental Observatory site, Barrow, Alaska, USA - NGEE PermafrostL2-A | ecosystem: Environmental > Terrestrial > Soil > Wetlands > Peat ... | reverse complement strand
CGCTTTGACGTCGCGCCGCAATTCCGCGGGCGCGAGCACCTCCGCCTCGCCGCCGAACCCCATCACCCAACGCGCCACCTCGGCCGTCCCCGAAACCTCCAAGGCGAGCACGACCGTCCCTCCGGGCTCTTCTTCGACGCGTTGGCGCGGCCGCCACGTTCGCTCGCGGATTTCTTGGGCGGCCGCGCGCGAGAAACGCACGCGCACGATCTCGACGTTGTCCCCGCGCCAGACCCGGAATGCGTGCTTGAGCGCCGCCGCCGAGCGCGCCTCGCCGCGGGGCGCGAACTTGTCGCCGGTCAGCATCACCGTCAGGAATCGGTGCACGGCGAAGACGCGGACGGCGCCGCGCAACCGGCACCAACCGATGACGTAGAGCGACTCGAGCCCGGGGTCCCAGTAGAGCTCGCAGGGCTCGATCTCGCGGGTGGTCGTCGCGCCGGTGGACAGCGCCGTGTATCGGCAGCTCGCGACGGCATGCTCCCGGACGGCCCGTTCGAACGTGTCGATGACCTTGGCGTGGGCGCGGTAGTCGATCGCGAGCGGCGATCGAACGGTGAACCAGGCTTCGCGCGAGGGCACGAGGGTTCCCTGACCGCCGCGCGCGCTGGCGAGCTTCATCCACAGACGATCGAGCGGCTTGCCTAGCGCCGTCGTCCGCCAGCTCTCTGCCAGGGCGCGTATCGCGAAGAAGGCCGCGATCTCGTCCGGCTCGACGCCTGGGAGGTTGGGGACGGCCCAGCCGTCGTCCAGCTTGTAGCGCCCCGGGCTCGGCTCCCGGATGGGGAATCCCGCTGCCTGCAGCGCGTCCTTGTCACGGTAGACCGTACGCCAGTGCCAGCCTTCCCGTTCGGCCAGTGCCTTCAGCGAAACGCCTCGCCGACTAGCGGCCAGTGCCCGCGCAACGCTGAGAATCCGGACGATCTGGTCGTTGCGCGGCAAGGAACCCCCTTCCCCGTGGGCGGCTCCCCCCGCGCACTCCCACTTCTGGGCGGGCAAAACTGTAACACGGGGCTATCGGGAGGCGGAAGCAGGTCCCGGCATCCCGTGCGTAGACGCCCGAGAACGGCGCCGGGCTCGATGGGCACGTTTGCGGGGGCGCGTCCCGGCCCAACATCGACGCGCCCCCGTCCAGGCCGCGCATGGGAGGGTTTGGAGGCGGGCCGTCCGCTCACACGCTGACGAGACGTCGAGCGAGCTCCGCGCTCAACGCCGCCTGAAATGCCGGGAAACGGGACGTTCGTTTTTGGAGCGCGGTGACCCATTCGAGAGGATGCGCTGACTTGGAACCGACCCCCTGATCGAGCTCGGCGCAGCACGCCACGAGGACGGCGGCATGCTCGTATCGGCGGCGGCGTTTGTCGCCGAGGACGCCGTCAACGCGGGCGATCGCAGCCGAGCGCATTGCGTCCCGCATGCACGTGCGGTCGGCGGCGGTCAAGGTGTCGTCGAGCGACGCCCTTCGCAGAATCTCTGCCAGCGACGGGGTGGAAAGCTTCGATTCAGCCCCGTCCGCTGCGAAGACTTCGTCGAAATCATGGAATGCGTCGACGGCATGGAGCGCGAGGTTCGTCGTCGCCCCCAGCAATGTCGCGAAGGCAGAGAACAGGTGGGGGCCGGGGTGGTTCTGGTCCGACCAGCCCAACCCGTGGGCGCTCGCCAGTACCTCTGCGGCGGCCGGAATATCACCCGTCACGAGGTGAAGGATGCTACGGAGCATCGGAGGCTCGAGAGATCCATCGCGCAGCAGCGACGACGCACGCCGGCGCAGGGCGGTTGGGCTGGGATCGCCGCTGGCCAGCCAACGGAGCAGACGAACGAGAGAGGGCGCCTGCCGAAAAGCGACCTCCAGTCGTTCCGTAATATCTTGGCGGCCGAGCCGCTCGGCGGCGAGCGCTGCGCCGTCGAGGAAGTCGCCGTGCCATACGGGCGACGAGACGAGTTGGGCGGCGTCCTCGTAGGCGCGTAGGGTTTCCTTCCAGTCGCCTGTCTCCCGCACCGCGGCACACCACGCGCGGACGACCTCGGGCCGCCGGGTCGTCCGAGCCAAGCGCGCGAGGCCGGGGAGTCCCTCCGCGCGGGTGATCGCTTCGCGAAGACGGCGGTTGTGTGCGTCTTCCCAGTCGGAGACCGCCGGCTTTACCGACCTCAGTTTCTCGACCCAAGCTGGAAGAAAGGCCTTGAGGTCGGGCAAGGACCCGGTGGCCACGCGTTCCATTTTCTCGATGGGTTCCCAGACGCAGGCAACCGCGTCGATATTGTCGATCGCCGCCAGGAGCGCGTCCGGCCGCTCTCGCGGGTCGACGCTCGCGTATACGGCGTGGAGATAGCGGGCCGCGCATTCACTGAGATCGGCCGAGAGCACTTCGTCGACGAGCTCATGCTGGCCGAGATCGATATTGCCGTCCCCGATCGCGGGCAGGAGCTCCCCGAATAGCGCCGCGGCGGTGGCACTGTCGCCGGCCAATGACGCCTTGATGCCCTCACGCAGGTAGTCGTCGACCTGCGCCGGATCGGCAGAGCCCGTGTGCCTGGCGGCGGTCAGAAATCCTCGAACGTCACTGATGACGCCCGATGGCGGCGGGGCTGGCTGCCATCGGTCCGCGCCTCGAGCCGCGTGGCGCAGCAGGGCGTCCTCGACGTGGCCGCGTGGCTCGTCGTCGAGCAATTCGAGCGCCTGAAGGACGAATTCACGCAGCTCATCGGCGCTCATGGCCGCGAGCGCGCCCGCGACCGCGGCGGTGTCGTTAGAGGGACGACGAGATCGACGGCGCCGTTCCATCCGCGCCGAGTCAGCCACCACAATTCGTCGTCTGCGGCGTGGCGCTCCCGCCGGTTCGCTGGCGCCGCGACTCGATCTGTCGGTCGGTCTTTTCGATTTTGGCGTCGGCGACGAGGACCTGCTCGTCGGGCAGCGCGGTTCGATATTCGGCAGCGAGGCTGTGCTCGAACGCCATGTGCGCGGCGATGTTACAAGGTGGACATCAGGATTTCGACACCTCAGCCGCCTCGGCGACGATCTAGCTGACGAGCCGATCAATCCGCTCCGAGTTGCTTCTCGGGCACCGGACTGTCGCTGGAAATCGATCGCGGACTTGCTCGCTAAAAGAAACCACAGACGAAAGGAGAACCAATGGACTCGAATCAGAAGAAGGCAGGCCGGCCCAAGGCACCCCCGCGCACGGGCACCCTCGTGCTCGCGGAGGGCCAAGCGCGGACGAAGGTGACGTTCGAAATCAGCGAGCGGGCAGCGGAGGAGCTGGCCGAGTATGCACACTGGGTCGCGAAGTGCTCGGCAATCGCCCCGAACGAGGCGAAGTTCAAGACGGTCGATTTCGCGCTGCGCGAGATTTTCCGCCGGGACCGTGTCTGGCAGGCCGAGCGGCGCGCCCCCTCGGAGCCGTCCAAGATAGCCCCCGGCGCCGCCGCCAGCGCCTCGGCCGGCTGCTGTCTCGCCCCCATCCCCACCGCTATCAGCGCCGCGTGAACCGCGACCGATCTGACGGGAGCGACCATGAGAAATACGCCGTCAGCCGATGCTGCGGACGATGACGCTCCGACGGGCGTCTTCGTGCGGTCGTCCGCGAACCTCTGGGACGCCCAGGATGTCGCGCGCTATCTGAAGGTGAGCCGCTCATGGGTCTATCAGCGGGCGGAGGCCGGCCTTCTTCCGTGCGTCCGGGTCGGGGGCCTTCTCCGCTTCCGCCCGGACAGCGTGAGGGCGGTCGCAAGTGAGGGCGCGCCTCGGCAGAAAAGGTCCGCGGACGCGCCCTCATCTGCAAAGAACCGTTGACGGGAAGGATGGAAGGACGATGCTGAAACCGATGCCTGTCGCCGAGGCACGGGACGCCGAGAGGGAAGGGAGGTAGGTCGTGGCGTCCGTCTATCTCAAACGCGGTACCTGGTACCTGCAGGTGGTCGATGCGGCCGGCCATCGGCGAATGATCGCCTCGACGGCGGCCACCAAGACCACCGCCAAGTGACTCGCGTTCGACCTGGAGGCTCGGTACGAGCGGCAGCGCCTCGGCCTCGAGCCGATGGAGTTCGAAGGGGGCGGCGGCACGGTCGACGAGCTGATGGAATGGTGGATCAAGAAGTTCCTGACCAAGGCGGGATCGGATACCGGCGTTTCGAGCATCCGCCGCCACATCATCGGCTCACCGCTCGGGCGATGCTGCTCGCCGACGTGACTCCGGGGAAGATCGATCTCTTCCTGGCGGGGAAGGAGAACGTCCTCAGCGCGCGGAGCGTGAACCACCTCCGCGGCTACCTGAGCCGGGCGTTCACGATGGCACGCCGGATGGAGAGGTTCCCGCGGGCGAACCCCGTGGCCGACGTGCCGAAGCGGAAGGTGGTCAAGCGATTGCCCGATTACCTGCGCCCAACGGAGGTGCCGCCGCTTCTCGCCTCGCTGACGCCGAAATGGAAGAACCTCTTCGCGACGGCGATTTACACCGGGATGCGCAAGGGCGAGCTCTTCGCGCTGCGCAAGTCGGACGTGGACTTCGAGGCGGGGCTCCTCCTGGTCGGCCGCTCGCACGACCGCGACATCCCGAAAGGTGGCCGCGTCGATGCCATCCCCATCAACACCGAGCTGCTTGTCTACTTGAAGCGCGCGATCGCCGCCTCGCCATCAGAGCTGGTCTTTCCGGCCGACGACGGCAGCATGCTGCCGAAGCACACGAAGCTGGAGGAGGTCCTCCGGCGCGCGATGCGCCGGGCCGGACTCGTCACCGGCTACGTCCACAAGTGCCGGCGCCAGGGCTGCGGGCATCGCGAGGCCGCGCCCGACGCGAACCTCCGTCGCTGCTCGAAGTGCAACTTCAAGCTCTTCCCCGTCGGCGATGTCCGGAAGATTCGCTTCCACCATCTCCGGCACACGACCGCGTCGCTGCTGCTCATGAACGGCGCCGATCTGGTCGCCGTCCAGCGGATCATGCGCCACACGGATCCGCGCCTCACCACCGAGGTCTACGGCCACCTCTCGACGAGCTACCTCAAGAAGGAGATCCAACGTCTCAGCTTCGGGCCTCCGCCCGCGGACGAGGGCGGGAGTCTCTCCACGGCGGGCGGTGCCTCGGAGCCGCCACGGCCCGCCGACACGCGCGCGCAAGAGCGCTCAGCGGCTCCGGATTCGAGCCGATTTACTACCCGGCTACTACCCGAACCCCTGAAGGAGCGTCCGGAGCGCTCTCCATCACGAACCGGTGGAAAAGGATTTCGCGAGCTTAGAGTTGTCGGGGCGAGAGGATTTGAACCTCCGACCTTTCGGTCCCGAACCGAACGCGCTACCAGGCTGCGCCACGCCCCGTGATGGTGAGGGGGCTTCATGCCAAAATTACCGTCGGGAGTCAATGGCGGAGGGGGCGTCGGGCAGGCGGACGCGGCGGAAGAGGACGTCGACGACGAAGAGCGCCAGTGTCACCAGTAGGATCGGCGCTCGGATTGACTGGCGGGTCTCGCGGCGCTCGCCGCCCGGATCGAGCACCTCGGTGGGGTCGGAGACGACCCGGCCGCCGCTGCGGGCCACGGCGGCTGCCAGGTTGGCGACCCCTTCGGTCGAGCCGGCCGGGTGCGGCATCAGCTCGGGCGCGAACGGGAGCGTGAGCCGGCCGCTGGCGTCGGCGACCGGCGCGCCGGCCTGGGTGAACGAGGCCGAGAAGAGCAGGGCGCCCGACTCGACGTCGGGACGGAAGCTGGTCTCGTAGCGACCGGGCGCGGTCTCGGGAAAGGTCAGCGACCTCGTCGAGATCGCGCGACCATCGGTGCCGGCCGCGGTCACCTCGACGCGTCCGTCGAGCCCGCCCAGAAAACGATCGTCGCCGCCGACGGCATCGACGGTCAGCGTGACCCGATCGCCGCGGCGGGCGGCGCGGATGGGGAAGTGGCTGGCGGCGCGGCGGCGCATGGTGGTGCGCGCGAGCTGCGCCCAGAGCTTGTCGTAAGGGGGCCAGCGCGCCCACGCCGCGCCCCAGCGCGCGCCGAGATCGCTGGTCCAGGCGGTCACCGTCCCCAGGCCGACCTGCCAGCGCGCCAGCAGCGGCGTGCCGTCGCCCGTCGTCAGGAGGGTCTCGGCCTGGGCGCGCGGTCGGGTCACCACGTAACCGCCCAGCGGCGGTGCGCTCTCGATCGCGACGCCCGCCAGCGCGGCGGTCCGCTTGCCGACGCGAACCGCGGTCGGTCGTTCGACGATCGATTGGTCGCCGAGATCGGCCGTCTCGCGCGAGAAGATGCGCGGGATGCTGGCGGGATCTCGGGTCTCGTAAAACCGCCCGCCGCCGCGGGTGGCGATGCCCTTGAGCATGGTCTGATCGGCGCCCTCGCCGACGCCGATGGCGGAGATCGTGATCCGGGCGGCGCTGGCCGCGTCGACCAGGTCGGGGATCTCGTCGTACGGGGACTGTCCGTCGGAGAGCAGGATGATGTGTTTCTTGCGGGCCCGCACCGGCAGCAGCTCTTCCACAGCTTCGCGCAGGCCGGCGAGAATGTTGGTGCCGCCGCTCGCGGTGATGCGGCCGATATCGCCCAGGATGTGCTGGCGGTTCTCGGCCCGCTGCAGCGGGACCACCGCTTGCGCCTGGCTGTCAAAGACGATCACGGCGATTTGATCGGCGGGGGGCAGCGTTTCGGCGGTGGCGCGGGCCGCCTCTTTGGTGAGCTCCATCTTGGGGCCGCCCATCGAGCCAGATCGGTCGATCACCAGCGCCAGGGCCAGCGGCGCCTCTTCTTGCCGCTCGGGGAGGTCCAGGCGCACCGGCAGCAGCGTCTCGAGCGGCGTCTCGAGGTAGCCGCCCGGGCCGAAGCTCTGGGTTCCGCCGGTCACCAAGAGCCCGCCGCCGGCGCGGACGAAATTCTCGATTTCGACCAGCACGGCGTCGGCCAGCGCGGCCCGCGGAACGTCGGCCAAGATCAGCAGGTCGGCGGCGGCCAGCTTGGTCGCCGGTTCGGCGCCGAAGGCGCGCGCCGGCTGCACCTCGGCCGCGATGCGCTGGGCGGCGAGCGCGCGCGGCAGCGACGACGCGGCGCCGGGCGTCCCCTCCAGGACGAGAGCGCGCGCGTCCCGCTGCGGGGCGATCACCAGCACGCCGTCGTCGTTCTCGGGATGGCGATCGCCGGCCACGTCGAGGTGCGCGCGGAAGACGGTCCGCGCGGGCTCCGGGACGCGCGCGGTGAACGCGATCGTCGTCTCGCCCGCGGCCAGCGAAACGGTTCGCTCCGCGCGATCGACGGTGGCCTGACCGTCGGCTTGCAAGCGGAGGTCGGCCTGGGCGGCGCGATCGGAGAGTACGCGAACGTCGATCTGAAAAGGGACGCGCGGACGCACCTCGTCCGGCGCGCTCAACTCGGCGATCGCGGCGTCGCCGGCGTCGGGCGGCGGGAGGGGCAGCGCGAAAAGTGGCAGGCCGCGCTCCGCCAAGTGCCTGGCGGTTGCCGCCAGATCTCCGCGCGTCGGCAGACCGTCGGAGATGAGCAACAGTCGCGGCAGCCCCCCGGCGTCGACCAGACCGGCGCCCAGATCGACGGCCATCGCCAGATCGGTGCCGGCTCCGCCGGAGGTCGGGAAGCGTGCCAGCTCGGGTGGGGCACCGAGGCGATACGGGATCTCCTCTGGGCGTTCGGCGAAGCGAACCAGGCGTGGCGGGGGATCGCCGCGTCGGGCGGCCGCGCGGATCAGCGCGGTGGCGGCACGGCGTTCCAGATTGAGCCCGGCCTCGGACACGCTGTCCGAGACGTCGAGCAGCAGCGTGGCCGAGACCGCCTGCACCGGGCGCCGCAGCGTGGGCCCCGCCAATCCGGCCGCGACGCCCGCCAGCAACAGCGTTCGCAGCGCGCCCTGCAGGGCCAGTTGTCGGGGCGGAAAATCGGCCAGTGAGCGCCGGAGCGCCACCCAGAGCAGGGGCGTCGCGAACAGCAGCAGCAGCCAGGCCGGATGCTCGAATCCCAGCCGCGTACCGGCGCCGATCGCGCTCACGCGGTCCACCGGCGGTGGTAGCTGACCCATTCGAACAGCAGCAGCGCCACCGCCAGCGACAGCGCCGGCCAGTGGGCGGCCGGCGCGCGATGGCGATCGGGCCGATCGGGCGGCGGCAGTGGGTGATCGCCCAAGGTGAGTGTCGTCGCCGGCGTGGTGTCGGACTCGCGCGCGTCGCGGACGGTCTCGGTCTCGGTCGTCGCGCCCGAGCGGACCGCGCCGATCGGATCGCCGTCGCGGGTCACCCAGTCGAGCACGTTGGCGATCAGCAGCGGAAACGCCGGCCGCATCGGCAGATCGGAGCGGCGGGGATCGAACGCCAGCGCGGCGACGCGGAGGCCGGGGCGCTCGCGCGCGACGAACAGCGGCAACCCAAACGAGCCGGCCAGCGCGAGATCCCCTGCGCCCAGCGACAGTCGGTGCGCTTCCGCCACGTTGACGTCGGTCAGATCGAGCTGTCGCATGAGCGGATGCTCGCGCCGGAGCGAAGCCGGGTCGAGCACCGGATCTCGCACCGTCCCGCGTACCGCGAACGGGCTCCCCCGGCCCTCGGGGTTCAAATAGAGGAAGCGTCCGGCGGTGGGCGGCGCGCTGGGCGTCGCGCCATCGAAGATCACCAGATCGTAGCCCGGGGCCAGCGACAGGGCGCGGTCGACCCCCTCGGCCGCCAACCGATCGATGTGCACCGTTCGTCCCAGGCTCAGCAGCGCGCCGTCGAGGTAGAGATCGGCGCCGCCCACCCGCAGCACCCGACGGCGTGGCAGCGGCGGGATGGTGGCCCGCGCGCGATCATCGCCCGGCAGATCATCCACTTCAGATGATGGGTGGGTCAGCCGCGCTTCGAGCCGCGCCTCGGGCGCGAACAGGTCGGCGAGCACCACGCGCCGCCGCTCGCCGGGTCCGAGCTCGATCTTCCGCCGGTCGACGACGGTGCCGCCATTGACGATCTCCAGGCCCGCGGTCGCGGCGTTTGGCCCGAAGCTCTGAATGATGAGGGCCGTTTCCACCGCGCCGGGGTCGGCCGGGAGCCGCCGGGCGGCGAAGCCGAGGATGCCGACGTTGCGGGCGCGAACCCCGACCGGCGCGTAGCGCAGATCCAGCCCCGGCGGTGGCGGTTGCCGCGTCTCTCCGGGGGCGAAGCCACCGTCGCTGACGATCACCACGGTGGGCGCCGGCCGATCGCGCAGCACCGCCGCCGCAAAGGTCAACGCGCGCGAAAGATCGCCGGGCTCGTCGCTGGGCGACACCGTCGCAATCGCCTCGGCCAGGCGATGCGGATCGGCCTCGAAGCCGCTCTCTGCCACCGCTTCGGCCGCGAACGACGCCACCAGCGCGCGGTCCGCGGGCCGGAGCCCAGCGACGATCTCGGTCGCCCGCGCTTTGGCGGCACCGAGGCGCGTGCCGGGTTGGTCGCGCGCGGACATCGACGCCGAGCGATCGATGAGGACGACCAGGCTGCGCCCGGCGCGGTCGATGGCGACCGGCCGCGGATCACGCCCACCGATCCAGATCGCGCCGAAGACCGCCAGCGCGAGCGCCAGCGACAGCCAGTGCCGCCAGCGGCGCGCCCAGCGTACGGTCTGGGCCTCGCCGGCCAGGCCCAGCCACAGGGGGGCGAAGGCCACCACCACCCGCCGGCGCCGCGTGCGAATCAGGTAGAGCGCCGCGATCGCGGCGGTGCCGAGCGCACCGGCCAGCGCCCAGGCCGTGCCGGACGCCAGGGCCGAGAACAGCGCGCCCAGGCCTGTGCTTCCCACCGCGGCCGCCGATCAGCGCAACAGGCCGCCGGTTCGAAACATCCGCAGCACCACGGCCTCGAACGGTTCCGCCGAGGAGGTGGTGAAGCAGGGGATGGCCTGCGTGCGGCAATAGCTCTCGAGCTCGCGCAGCATCGCCGTGTGCCGGCGCGCGCAGGCGGCCAAGACCTTGGGCGATACGGTGAGCTCGCGCTCTTCACCGGTCTCGGCGTCGCGCAAGGTGAGATCGCCGCGCAGGATTGGCGCCAGCTCGTCGGGCGCGCTCACCTGGATCGCGACGGCCTGCAGGCGATGGCGGCGAATCACCTCCAGCGCCGCGCGCGCCCCGGCCGCGTCGTAGAAGTCGGAGATCAATATGGCCAGGCCGCGCCGCTCTGATCGGCGCGCCAGGCGCCCCGCGACCGCCGCGGCCAGCGAGGTGCGTCCGGTCGGCGTGACCGCATCGAGAAAACGCAAGATCGGCAGGATTCGGCCCTTACCGCGCGCCGGCGGCAGGCTGGACGTTTCGGCGCCGAACGCGGTCGGCGCGACGCGATCCAGATTGGCGAGGCCGATGTACGCCAGCGCCGCGGCGAGTTGGAGCGCCAGATCGAGCTTGGGCGGTACGCCGAACGCCATCGACGCGCTGGCATCGACCAGCAGATCGATCGACAGGTCCTGGTCCTCTTCGTAGCGGCGCAGCGCGAGGCGGCCGAGTCGCCCGTAGAGGTTCCAATCGAGGTGTCGAATATCGTCGCCGGCGGCGTAGTCGCGGTGATCGGCGAACTCCAGCCCGGCCCCCAGACGTCGGCTGCGGCGCCCACCGCGGTGCTGGCCGGCGGTGGTCCGACGGGCGGCCAGGGTCAGCGCCTCGAGCCGGCGCAGGAACCGCTCGTCGAAGCGGCCGCCGAGCGGCCCCGCGGCGGCCGGCCCATCGTCGGTGGCGGCCGCGCTCGCCGAAGCGGCCGGCGATGGAGCCGGGGATGGAACCACCGATGGAACCACCGACGGAACCACCGACGGAACCATTATGGCAGCTCCGGCAGCGCGTCCAGCAGGCGCCCGACGATCGTGTCGGACGAGATCCCTTCCGCCTCGCCGTCGAAGTTCAGCAAGACGCGGTGGCGCAGCGCGGGGAGGGCCACGCGCCGGACATCCTCGAAGGAAGGGGCGAAACGACCGGCCCGCAGCGCCTCGATCTTGGCGGCCAGGATGATGGCCTGCGCCCCGCGCGGCGAGCTGCCGTAGCGGACGAAGCGCTTCACCTCGGCGATCGGGCTCCGCGCCGGGTGCGTGCCCTCGATCAGGCGCACCACGTAATCCTGCACCGGGCGCGCGATCGGCACCTGGCGCACCAGCGCCCGCATCTCGAGCAGCCGCGCGCGTTCCAGGACCGGATGGATCGGCGCCAGGTCGGCTCCGGTGGTGCGATCGAGGATGTCGTGCAACTCGGCGCGCGCGGGGAGCTCGACCCGCAACTTGAACGTGAAGCGATCGAGCTGCGCCTCGGGCAAAGGGTAGGTCCCCTCCATCTCGATCGGGTTCTGGGTGGCCAGCACGAAGAACGGCGGCGGCAGCGGGTAGGTCAGTTTGCCGACGGTGACCGACTGCTCCTGCATGGCCTCGAGCAGCGCCGATTGCGTCTTGGGCGTGGCCCGGTTGATCTCGTCGGCCAGCACGACGTGCGCGAAGATGGGCCCGCGCTGGAACTCGAACCGCCGTCCGGACGGATCGTCCACGATCAGGTTGGTGCCGATCACGTCGGCGGGCATCAGATCGGGCGTGAATTGCACGCGTGCGAAGGTCAGCTCGAGCGCCTCGGCGAGCGTGCGCACCAGCAGCGTCTTACCGAGCCCGGGTACACCCTCGATGAGCACGTGGCCGCCCGCGAGCAGCGACGAGACAACCGCGGCCGCGATCTCGGTCTGGCCGACCATCCGTCGCGCGATCGCCGCCAGCAGGCCATCGAGATCGGCGCGGAAGGCGGCCACCGCCGCGGTGGCGTCTGCCGCCAGACCCTCGGGCGCGGCGGGGCGGGCGGCGCTCACCGGCCGCTCCGGGGGCGAATCAGATCGAAGTAGCGTCGCACGATGAAGCGCTTCCCTTCCGGCACGGCGGTGGTGCCGAGCGCATCCTCGACGGCGGCCGCGTATTCGGAATAAACCCGCGCGTAACCGCGGGCGACGAAGCCGCGGCCCGCTGCGGAGCCGATCACTTCGGCCCGGTTCGGACCTTCGCCGGTGGCCAGACTGGTTTCGGTCGCCAGGCCGCGGCTCGGCCCGTCGTCGGGCGCTCCGAGGGGAGCGCCGCCGGCCTGCTTTCCGATTCCCTCGCCAGCGAGTTGACCAATACCGTCGTTCGGCCGGGTCGAGGTGCTCTGGACGGCCCGCGAGCCGTCGGCCTCGGCCTGCGCGGCCGACGCTCCGGTGTCCCCGCCGCCGATGCCATCGTCACCGTCCTGGTCGACCGCCATTGCCGACGGCGGCGCTTCGGCCTTCGATCGATCGCCGCTGCCGCCGGAACCGGCGCCTCGATTTTCGTGCTCGTCTTGCGCGGGCGCACGCTCGGACGGGCTCTGTCCGTCGGCTGCACGCGCAAACCGGCGGGCCGCCTGCGCGTCGCCCCCGCGCAGCTCGCCGCGTCCGAGGCGCGCCCGCAGTTGGTCGGCGGCGCGCTCCAGCCGCCGCAGGCCGTCGGCCGCCGCCCCTTGCTGCGCCAGGCGGGAGAGATCGTCGGCGCGGCTCTCGGCCCGGGCGCGGCAGCCGGGATCGCCGCCGCGGCAAGCGGCGGACGTCTGGTCGAGATCGCGCCGGAGCTGTTCCAGGCGACGGGCACCCGGATCGCCGCCGGTCATCGGCGCGCGATCGGTACCGCCGGCCGTCGCCCCGCGGGACAGGCGTCGCGGTCCAGCCTGGGACTGCGACTGGTCCATTGTGTTCGAAGAGGCCGCCAGACCCTGGGCGGCCGCGGCGAGCGCACGGGCGGTTGCTGTCGGCTGGCCCTCGGCGCTGGCCCCCAGCGCGGCGCGCGCCCGTTCGGCCGAACCCGCTTCGTCCGCCGACAGGGCGCGACCGGCGGCCCGCGTCTCTGGATTTTCATCCAGCGCGCGGGTTGCTGTCTCGGCTGCCCGTCGGGCGCGTTCGGCGTCGCGGGCCGCCTCCGCCGCACGCGCCCCCAGCGCTCGCAGCGCCTCCAGTGCTTCGCCGTCCGTGACCTCGCCGCTTGACAGTCCGCGCACGGTGCGCGCGAAGTCCTCCGCCAGCGCGGCCAGGTGCCGATCGTTCCGTCGCGCGGCCTCGATGAGCGCGGCCCGCGCCGCCTCGCGTTCGACATCGAGCGCGTCGGGCGCCAGCCCCGCGCGACGCGGCGCCGTCGCCGTTTCAGGCAATTCGCGGGCGGCCCGCGACCGCATCGGAAGCAGCCAAGCGACACCCAACGCAATGGCGGCGGCGCACAGCGTCGCCAACCCGCGCGGCCGTCGCGCCGGCACCACGCGCCCGGGAGCGAGCCGCTGGGCGCGGGCCACCGCGTCCGCGACCAGCGCGGCCAAGAGCGGCGGGGGCGACTCGCGCTCGAGATGGAGGGCGGAGAGCACCCGGTCCTGTCCGTCGAGCGCCGCGTCCGCCAAGCGCGCGCAGCGATCGAGCGGGATCTCCCGAAGGCCGCGCACGATGGCTCCGACGGCGGCTCCCAGAGCGAATCCGACGACGACTCCGACCAAGGTTCCCGCGACCAAGCCCGCCCAGCCCAATCCGAGC
>Ga0075522_10002535_pt1 | contig 13469 bp, 8 predicted proteins | sample NGEPerA_FD_74796 | JGI IMG/M metagenome (GOLD analysis project Ga0075522, IMG submission 74796) | Arctic peat soil microbial communities from the Barrow Environmental Observatory site, Barrow, Alaska, USA - NGEE PermafrostL2-A | ecosystem: Environmental > Terrestrial > Soil > Wetlands > Peat ... | reverse complement strand
CCCTCGGGAAAGACCTGGAGCAAACGACGGTGAATTTCAGGAACGTCGCAGAGCGGAAGCAGCATCTGTTCTGTCGTAGGCTGCGGTAATTAGCATCTCGATCTCTTGCCGCGCAGCCCCTGAAGCGACCAGCTTGGCAAGCTTTGCCATGACCACAGGCCCAGGAAGCGGCAACTGCTCTAATTCATACGCTGAAACGGCAACGGAGCCGTTGATACAACGGAATGCGGCGTCAAGCGTCGAGGTCTTCAGCAGGCCGGCAATGACAGCCACAGACACAAGTGGATCAGCACAGATTGGCCGAACCATATTGAGATGGTTTTCGACCACAACCCCTCCATGTCGGCGGATCAGGCTTTGAGGCAACTCCGCCGCGATAAGCCGCCGAGGCTGCTCTTTCGCCGTGGTTCGCTGCAGCAGAACGCATGACTGCGTGACAATCAACCAATCATCCTTCGGACGCTTAGCGGCAAACCAAGGAGAATGGTTCCGCCGTTCGCTTCGCAACTCAAATCGGCCATCGCTCGCTACGGATTCTGCCCATATGACGGGAAACCCATCCGCAGTCGGCGCGGCCTGCAATTGACCTTTATATCGATTCCAGACCAGAGGACCGGTCGAGACGCCGTAGCCATAATCGGCAAGCCGGTAGGGCATTGAACGAAGCCGCCGCGTCAGAACCGCTTGTGCAGGAGTGCGCGGCAGCAGCCAGGGTCTCTCCGCACGCTGCGGCAGCGCGAAGCGCCCCGCTTTTTTCTGCCGGGCGCAATGTTCGTCATCGAAGTCGATGAAACCGACCTGACCGGACACCGCCATGCCGCCTTTGCGATATGCCGCCAGCATGGTTTCTTGAAGGACATCAGTGAACACGCCATCGCGTTCCGTCACAAAATTTATTGCGAGCGGTGGGGCCTCCGCAGCTAATAACTCGCGGAGCGCCTTGTAATAGAGACCGGATAACATTGAAGTTGGAGTGACATATGCAATTATTCCACCCGGCTTTGCCCACCGGATCGCCGCATCCGTGAAAAGACCATACAGATTGGCGTGACCATAGACGCTTCGACTAAATTCAGTTCTTCGATTCGGCTCTAGTGAAATCCGCCCATAGGGAGGATTGCCGATCACCAAATCATATTTGGCTGCGTCACTCTCTCGCAAAATTAGCGCGTCCCGTACTTCTACAATCACCGGAACCTGCCGCCCGGCGCGCCCGGCCAGGTTATGCAAGGCGATCTCGAGCAGCGCTTGGGCAAGCCACGCACCAAAGGCATCGATGTCATAGCCCCGCAAGCGCGTGCCAATCTGCTGCAGGATAAAAGCGGGATCGGCGCCATCGAGCTCGGCTGCCATCCGTAACGCCATCGGGATAATAAAGGCGCCGCCTCCGCAAGAGGGATCCAGTGCGCGGCAGCGGCTCCATAGAACGCCCGCATCTTCCGCCATGACGAGCAAGCGCTCGACCAGTTCCGGCGGGGTATAAAAGATGCCGTAGGCTCCGCGGTGAGCCTCCGGCAAGGCAGCGGCGTAGATTGTTCCGATGACATACGCCGCATCTGCGTCGGCGAGCGCGGCCGCGTTGCGGCCAAGGTTGAGGGCAGCAGCGGAAGCATCAGCGGATAACGATGCGTGAGCGATTGCCGCGTCCGGCGTTCGAAGAGACACACCCCTCGCGTTAGATAGCGCGGAAACGACGCTGTACGTAAAGCCGCGGGCGAAAGCGGCTCGATTGCCTTCCGCAAGCTGACTCGACAGCGACCGCGCGATCATATGATCGGTGGCTGGCTTCCACTGACGCTGGTGCGTCTCGTCTGGTGGCCGCATGCGCGATTGGACGGGCAGGATCATTTCCGTCGCAGATTAACACGGAGACACAAGAACATAACATGAATATTTTCACACATAAACCGTCTTATTGCCATAATCACATGTTATACGTTGCGGTTTCGGCGTTCTTGAGCGTCGTGGATCACGAAGGAGGGGGCGGTTGTCTGCTGTAGATTCCCTGCAAATATCAGCAAAAACAGCAAAACCGAAGGGGCGGTCGCGCGGGCGGTCGTTCAGGAAAGGGCAGTCCGGCAATCCGGCGGGGCGGCCGCTCGGCAGCAGGAACCGGGCGAGTTTGGCGATCGCGGCGCTGCTCGACGGCGAGGCCGAGGCGCTGGCGCGCAAGGCGGTCGAACTGGCGCTCGGCGGCAATGCGCTGGCGTTGAAGCTGTGCCTCGACCGGCTCTCGGCGCCGCGCCGCGACCCGGCGGTGAGCTTGGCGCTGCCGGCGATCGGGAGCGCCGCCGACCTCGCCGAGGCGATGGCCGCGCTCGCCCGCGCCGCCGCTGCCGGCGAGCTAACCCCGGCCGAGGCGTTCGACCTGGCGCGGGTCGCCGACAGCTTCCTCAAGATCATCGCGGCGCGCGACGACGCGGCGGCGCGCCGGGAGCGCGCCGCGCGCTCGGCCCGGGAGGCGGCCAATCCGCGCCGGGAGATCGGCTTCCGCGAGTGGCTCGACGACCATTTTGCCGAGCCCTGACGCGCGGCGGCGGGTTGACTACATAAGGACGAAGCGGTCTGTTGGCCGCCTTCTGCCTTCAGCGGAGACCCTGTTTTGGCAAGCGACCTACGAACCGACCCAGGAACCGACCCCACGACCGGCCCAAGGACCGACGACGTCATCCAGCCCTTTCAGCTCGATCCCTTTGCGCTGCGCGGCCGGCTGGTGCGGCTGGGGCCGACGGTCGATCGCATCCTGGCGCAGCACGACTATCCCGCGCCGGTGGCGACGCTGCTCGGCGAGGCGATCACCCTCGCGGTGCTGTTAGCCGGGGCGCTCAAATACGACGGCGTCTTCACCTTGCAGACCAAGGGCGACGGCCCGGTGCGCCTGCTGGTCGCCGACGTCAAGACCGACGGCGCGGTGCGCGGCTACGCGCAATACGACGCGCAGCGCCTGGGCGAGATCGCGCCCGGCAGCGGCCCCGGCGGCGGCAACGCCCCGGTGCCCGACCTGCTCGGCTCGGGCTATCTCGCCTTCACCGTCGACCAGGGCGACGATACCGAGCGCTACCAGGGGATTGTCGATATCGTCGGCGACACCCTGGCGGAATGCGCGCAGCATTATTTCCGTCAGTCGGAGCAATTGCAGGCCGGGCTGAAGCTGGCGGTCGGCCGCGCCGGCGACGGCCAGGCGTGGCGCGCCGGCGGCCTCATGGTGCAGCGCGTGCCGCCCGAGGGCGGGCATGCGCCGATCGGCGACGATGTCGAGGACGCCTGGCGCCGGGTGATGGTGCTGATGAGCTCGACGACCGCGGACGAGCTGGTGGCGCCCGACCTGCCGCCGCGGCGCCTCTTGTGGCGGCTGTTCCACGACGAGGGCGTGCGGGTCTACGAAACTCACCCCGTCGAGGCGCGCTGCCGCTGCTCGCGCGAGCGCATCGCCGGCATCCTGCGCGCTTTTCCGGCCGACGAGATCGACGACATGCGCAAGGAGGCGGTCACCACCGTGACCTGCGAATTCTGCAACACGCGATACGAGTTCGACGCCGCCGACCTCGAACGATTGGCGCGCGCCTAAACAGAGCTCCCGGGTCAGGGCTTGCCGCGGGCGGTGGCGATCAGCTGTTTCAGCGCGTCGCCGCTGATCGCGCCGGGGATGATCGTATCCCCGACGATGAAAGACGGCGTGCCGCTGAGATCGAGCTGGGTCCCGAGATCGAGATTGGCCTTCAGCTCCTTGTCGACACCGGGCGATTTCATGTCCTGTTTCAGCCGGTCGACATCGAGCCCGACCGAGGCCGCGACCTTGTAGATCACCGCTTCGTCGAAATGGCCGGGGGTGTTCATCATCGCGCGATGAAAGGCGTCGTACTTGCCCTGCTGGCGGGCCGCCAGGGCGGCATGCGCCGCGGTCTCGGACTCGGGCCCGAGCACCGGAAACTCCTTGTAGACAAAGCGCAGTCCATGGTCGTCGCCGATGATCTTCTCGAGCGACGGCTCGACCTGCTTGCAGTAGGGGCAGCGGTAGTCGAAGAACTCGACCAGCGTCACATCGCCCTGCGGATTGCCGGCGACCGGCGATTGCGGGTCGTCGAACACCGCTTGGCGGTGCTCCGCCAGCGCCTGCGCCGACTTGTCCTTCTCGTCGGCTTTCATCTTGTCGTCGGCGCCCTGGACCGCGTCGATCAGCACATCGGGGTGGTTCTTCAGGTAATCGCCGATGATCGCCTCGATCTCTTTGCGCTGCTCCGGCGTAAAGTCGGAGGCCGACGCGATGGACGACACCGCGATAAAAGCGGCGAGCGCGAGGAACGCAAAAGACAGGAACCGTGGGGGCATGGAGAGGCTTTCCTAAAGGGGAGTGTGAAACGGTCAGTCGTCGAGGTGTTCGGCCTCGCGCTGGATTTCCTCGGCGCGCTGATAGGCCACCGTGTTGCGCGGCAAATTCTGCTTCGCGCGCTGCGCCTGTTGCTGCGCGTCCTTCTTCTTGCTGTCGGCGAGCGCCTCCTCGGCGAGCGACAGAGCCGCCATGCCGAGCTGGTTGTCGCGGCCGTAGGCGGTCGCCAGAAGGCGCCACACCGTGCCTTCGCGACCCTCTTCGCGCGCGGCGTCGTTGAGGTAGGCGATCGCCCGCTTGTCGAGCGCCGCGTCGCCGCTCTCGATATAGACCTGCGACAGTGCGATGCGGATCAACGCCGCCTGCGGCGCCAGCTTCACCGCCTGCTCGTAAGGGCCGATGGCGTCGCGAACGCGGCCGTTCTCGAACAGCATCTGACCTTTCAGCTCTTGGTAATAGGGGTTGGATGGAAAGTCGCGGATCAACCCGTCGACTTCGGCCAGCGCCGCGTCGAGTCGCGGGATGCGGTAAAGCGCGATGGCCCGGGCATAGCGGGCGATAACCGAATGGTCGCTCACCGGATAGGCGCGCAACGTCACCGACGGGTCGTCGATGAACGCGTGCAGCTTGACCTGGATCACCTTCAGCAGATCGGCGAAACCCGGCGGATCGGGCGCGTTCGACGAGCGCGCGGTATCGACGTGGTGGCGCACATAATCGATGCGCTCGGCGGTCAGCGGGTGAGTGCGCGCCCAGGGATCGGTCGGCTCGCCGGTCAGCGGCTCGTCGGCCTGCAGAATCTCGAAGAATTTGAGCAGCCCGCGCGCCGATTGCCCGCTGCGGTCGAGGAAATTAAGCGCGGCATGATCGGCGGTCGCCTCCTGTGCGACCGAGAACTGCATAAAGGCGCGCTGGCCGACGCCGGCCGCGGCGATCATCGCCGCCGAGTTGCCGCCGACGACCGACGCGCCGATCGCCACGACGGTGGCGATGATCGTTTCGATGCTGGCGTTTTTCAGCGCCTCCAGCGAGCGCAGCACATGGCCGCCGACGATATGGCCGGTCTCGTGCGCGATCACGCCGATCAGCATGTTCGGGGTTTGCGCGCGCAGGATGAGTCCGCTATTGAGAAAGATCGCCTGCCCGCCGGCGACGAACGAATTGAGCTGGGGATCGCTGACGATGTAGATGCCCATCGTGCTCGGTTCGAGCCCGGCGACGCGCCAGATCGGCGTCGCCAGCGTGCGGATGTCGTTCTCGATCTCGCTGTCGCGCAGGATCTCGTCGCCGCGGCCGCTCACGTCGCACCGCGCCGGACCCGGCCACAGCGACGCAATGATGAGCAGGATCATCGCGGCGCGTCGAAAGCGGAAACTGAGCGGGCTTCGTCCGTCCGGCCCCTGTTTCACTGTATCGGCCGGCTCACTGGATCAGCCGGTTCCACCAGCCGCGGCGCGGCGCTTCCGGCTTCTCGGTCACGGCATGAACGTCGACGCCTTCCGGGGCCTGATGCGTCCCATGCCCTCCCTGCAATGCCGGCTCGGGCTCGGCATTGGGCGCGTTGCCCGCGCTCGCCGTCTCAAGGACGCGCTCCGGCTTGGCGGCCAATTCCTCCACCGGCGGGATCTCGGCGCTTTCGATCGCCGCCTCGACCAGCTCCTCGGCGGCGTCGGCCTTAGTCTCAATTCTGGCCGGCGCCGACTCTGCATACCCGGCTGCGGCGGGCGGGATGTAGGCAACGGCTTCAGCCGCCATCTCCGCCACAGGTTCCTCGTACCCGGCTTCTACCGGCGGAATTTCGCCGCTCTCGATCGCCGCCTCGACCAATTCGGCGACAGCTTCCTCGCCGACCTCGCCGGGCGATTCCGGCCCGCCCTCGCCGACGCCGTTCTCGCGGTTGCGCCAACGTCCGCCGCGACGACCGCGGCGGCGCCGCCGGCGTTCGGCATCGCCCTCGCGTTCCGGCGCTTCGGCAGCCGCTTTTGGCGGTTCGCCCTCTTCGGCCGCGGCAGGTGCGGCCCGATCGGTCTGACGAGGCTCGCGGCGTTCCTCGCCGCGCCGACCGCGGCGGCGCCGCCGCGGTCGGCGCGGACCGCGCTCCTCGTCGTCGTCGCCGCCACGTTCTTGCGAACGCGGCTCGTCGCTCTCCGCTGCCTCGTTCAGCGCGTCGGCGACGTCCTCGTCCTGGTCGTCGTCCTCCTCGATGTCTTCGATCGGCGGCGGCGTCACCAGCCGCGGCGCCGGCGCCTCGCCGGCGGCATAGGCGCGCAGCCGCTCGAGCCGGAAATTGGGCGGAATCAGCGTATCGTCGCGGCCGAGCGTGACGCGAAGACCGTAGCGCGCCTCGATCTGCGCCAGCGATTCGCGCTTCTGGTTGAGGATGTAGAGCGCGACGCCGGTCGGTACGTAGACGCAGATTTCGGCGGAGCGGCCGCGCGCGCCTTCCTCCTCGATCGCCCGCAAGACATGCAGCGCGGTCGATTCCGTCGAGCGAATAAAGCCCGCGCCGCCGCAATGCGGACACGGCTGCGTCGAGGCCTCGGCGAGCGACGGGCGCATCCGTTGGCGCGACATTTCCATCAGGCCGAACGCGCTGATCCGGCCGACCTGGATGCGCGCGCGGTCGTTCTTAAGCGCTTCCTTGAGCCGCCGCTCCACCGCCGAATTGTGGCGGTACTCCTCCATGTCGATAAAGTCGATGACGATCAGCCCGGCGAGGTCGCGCAGGCGCAATTGGCGGGCGATCTCGTCGGACGCTTCGAGGTTGGTCTTAAGCGCCGTCTCTTCGATATTGCGCTCGCGCGTGGCACGGCCGGAATTTACGTCGATCGAGACCAGCGCCTCGGTCTGGTTGATCACGATGTAGCCGCCGGAACGGAGCTGCGCCACCGGCGAATGCACCGCGTCGATCTGGCTTTCGACCTGATTGCGATGGAAAAGACCAATCTGCGGGTCGCGGTAATGCTGCACGCGCTTGGCGTGGCTCGGCATCAGCATGCGCATGAAGGTCTTGGCGGTGCGGTAGCCCTCGTCGCCCTCAACCACGACCTCGTCGATGTCGCGGGCATAGAGGTCGCGGATCGACCGTTTGATGAGGTTGCCTTCCTCGTAGATCAGCGCCGGCGCGGTCGATTTGAGCGTCAGGTCGCGAATTTCGCTCCACAACCGCATCAAATACTCGTAGTCGCGCTTGATCTCGGCCTTGGAGCGCTCCGAGCCGGCGGTGCGGACGATGACGCCCATGCCCTCGGGAATGCCGAGGTCTTCGAGGATTTCCTTGAGCCGCCGGCGATCGCTGATGCTGGTGATCTTGCGCGACACCCCGCCGCCGCGACCGGTGTTCGGCATCAGCACGCAGTAGCGGCCGGCCAGCGACAGATAGGTCGTCAGCGCGGCGCCCTTGTTGCCGCGCTCCTCCTTGGCGACCTGCACCAGCATGATCTGGCGCCGCTTCACCACCTCCTGGATCTTGTAGTGGCGCATCGAATGCGAGCGACGGCGCCGTTCGCCGGCCTCGTCGGCCTCCTCGGCCTCCTCGTCGTCGAGCGTCTCGACCTCCTCGGTGGGAGCGGGCTCGGTCGATTCGAAGAAACGGTCGGTCGACACCACCGACTCGATCGGCGCGGCCATCTCGACGTCGTTGACCTCGCCCGACGCCGCGCCGGCGGTCGGCTCGTCAGTCGCGGGAACCTCATCCTCCGCTTCAGGCGGAGTGTTGTCTTCATCCGGCACCGAAACCGCCTCCGGCAGCGCGGCGGCGATTGCGTTTGGCTCGTCCGCCTCCTCCAATTCGGGAAATTCGCATGGAATTTCCTCGGGAATGTCATCCGAGACGAGCGAACCGTTGGCGGGAGCGTTGCCGCTCACGCTATCGGGCAGATCGACCGGTATCTCGGTGGAGGGCGCGTCGGGTTCGTCGCTTGCCCGGTCGCTGACCGGGATCCGGTAGTAATCTGGATGGATTTCGCTGAACGCGAGGAAGCCGTGCCGGTTGCCGCCGTAATCGACAAAGGCGGCCTGGAGCGAAGGCTCTACCCGGGTGACCTTGGCGAGGTAGATGTTACCTTTGACCTGTTTTTTGGTCGACGACTCGAAGTCGAACTCTTCAAGCCGGGTGCCGCTGAGGACCACCACCCGCGTCTCTTCGGGATGGGCGGCGTCGATAAGCATGCGTTTTCCCATTCGGGCGAACTCCGGGACACACGGCGAGGCTCGCGGCAAAGGCGAGCGGCGGCGCGGTCCATTGTAGAGGGAGGCCGTGGGAGCCTATCGGGGCGTCGCGGAAATGTGTCATCGGCGTCGCGGTCGAAATCTGCACCCAGCCTCGGGTTAGCCAATTCGCATCGTCCGATGTCGCGGCAGGATGGCCGTCGAGGCGGGCGAGCGACCCAACGCCGCCGGGCGCCGCCCGGTCGGCGAAATTCGTATCATCAATGTACGCGGCGCGCCCCCGCTCCACAATGATTTCGTCCGACGCGGCGGTTGCTAAGGCCGGCGGCGGGGCTTTTACATCGCTGTAGTTGCCGATTCGCGCCGCCGCTCAACCAAATTCCCGGCAAATCGGCCTTGGAATGGCGAAGGCGTTGGCGCATAAGGCGACCGCGGCACCGCGGATCGGCGGCGATTCGGGTCGTCGCCGATCGCAAGGAGAACGCGCCGCTTGGGCACCTTGATCAAGCTCGTCCGCTTCCTGTTTGTTTGCGCCGTGCTGCTGGCGATGGTCGGCGGCGGGTTCATCGGTCTGACGATCTGGTATTTCGGGCGCGACCTGCCGGATTACCAGCAGCTTTCGAAGTATCAGCCGCCGATCACCACGCGCGTGCTGGCTGGCGACGGGCGGCTCCTCGCCGAATATGCCACCGAGAAGCGCGTCTTCGTGCCGATCGGCGCGATTCCGAAGCGGGTGATCGCCGCCTTCCTCGCCGCCGAGGACAAGAATTTCTACACGCACCACGGCGTCGACCCGATCTCGATGCTGCGCGCGGCGGTCACCGATATCGGCCGCTGGCGCAGCAGCCGACGCCCGATCGGCGCCTCGACGATCACTCAGCAGGTCGCCAAGAACATGCTGCTGTCGAACGAACTGTCGGTCGAGCGCAAGATCAAGGAAGTCCTGCTCGCGACTCGGATCGACGACGCGCTGCCCAAGGACCGCATCCTCGAACTCTACCTGAACGAGATCTATCTCGGCGCCGGCTCCTATGGCGTCGCGTCGGCGGCGCTCACCTATTTCGACAAACCGCTCGACCGGCTGACCCTGGCCGAGGCGGCGTTCCTCGCCGGCCTGCCAAAAGCGCCCAACAACTACAACCCGGTGCGTTTTCCCCAGCAGGCGCGCTTTCGCCGCGACACCGTGCTTGACCAGATGCAGGAGGCGGGCTTCGCCACTGCCGCCGAAATCGCCGACGCCAAATCCGGCCCGGTCGTATTGCGCCATCGCGAGGATACGGAAATCGTCAACGCCGCCTATTTCGCCGAGGAAGTGCGGCGCCAACTGATCGCCCGGTTTGGCGAGAAGACGGTCTATGAAGGCGGGCTGACCGTGCGCACCAGTCTCGACGGCCGCTTGCAGATCGAGGCCGACAAGGCGCTGCGCGACGGTCTCATCGCCTATGACCGCGCGCATGGCGGCTGGCGCGGCGCGGTCGGCCACATCGATCCCAGCGGCGGCTGGACCGCCGCGCTGGCGGCGCAGCCGCTGCCGCCGGGCGCCGACGCCGAGAACTGGCAGCTCGCGATGGTGACGCACACCGAAAGTGGCGGCGCCGCGGTCGGCTTCAAGGACGGCGCGACCGGTCACATCCCCTTCGCGCAGATGCGCTGGGCGCAGCCGCTGCGCGACGACGGCACCCTCGGCGCCTTTCCGCGGGGCGCCGCCGATGTCGTGAAGCCGGGCGACCTGGTGCTGGTCGAGCCGCTGGCCGCCGCCGCGGCGCCCGAGCCGAAGAAGCCTGCGCCGGCCGGTAAGCTCGCGGCGGTGGCGGCGGCAGCTCCGGCGAAGCCGGTCGCGCTCTACAATCTGTGCCAGATACCCGACGTCTCGGGCGCGCTCGTCTCGATCGACCCGCATACCGGACGGGTGCTGGCGATGAGCGGCGGGTTCAGCTACGAGATCAGTCAGTTCAACCGCGCCACCCAGGCGCACCGCCAGCCCGGCTCGGCGATCAAGCCGTTCGTCTGGCTGACCGCACTCGAACACGGCTTCACCCCCTCGACCCTGGTGGAGGACGGACCGCTGTCGCTCGATCAGGGGCCCGGTCTGCCGCCGTGGACGCCGGGCAACTACGAATCGGACAATTATCGCGGCCCGACCCCGCTGCTCGTCGCGCTCGCCCACTCGCTCAACACCGTTTCCGCCCGGCTCGGCGCCATCCTCGGCATGGAGGCGATCGGCGAGAACGTCGAGGCGTTCGGCATCATGGATCACATGCCGCGCGAATATTCGATGACCCTGGGCGCCGGCGAGACGACGCCGCTGCGCCTCACCGCGGCCTACGCGATGCTGGTCGACGGCGGCAAGCGCCTCACCCCGACGCTGATCGACAGCGTCCAGGACAGAAACGGCGCCACGATCTTCCGCGCCGACCAGCGGCCCTGCGACGGCTGCGCCAATGTCGAGTGGAAGAACCAGCCGCCGCCGGTCATTCCCGATACCCGCGAGCAAATCGCCGACCCGCAATCGACCTATCAGCTCGTCCAGATGATGCAGGGCGTGGTGCAGCGCGGCACCGGCGCCCGGGTCGCCGCGGTCGGCAAGCCGATCGCCGGCAAGACCGGCACCACCAGCGACTGGCGCGACGCCTGGTTTGTCGGTTTCACCCCCAACCTCGCCGCGGGGGTCTATGTCGGCTACGACAACCACGACAGCCTCGGCCGCGGCCAACAGGCGGCGGTGGTTGCGGCGCCGCTGTTCCGCGACTACATGATCGCCGCGCTCAAGGACGCGCCGGCGACCGAGTTCCGCATTCCGCCGGGATTGCAGATTGTCCGGATCAGCCCCGACACCGGCCTGCCGGCCAGCGGCGAGGGGGCGATCTACATGGCCTACAAGCCCGGCACCGCGCCCGACAAGGATCGCGACCTCGGACTGCGAGGCCTGCCGGGCGAAGCGGCGTCGGGGGATATGTCGGACGGCGGGCTGATGAGCGGCAGTGACGCGGCAGGGCCGCGCCAGCCGTCGAGCGGCACCGGCGGGTTGTATTAGGAAGGACAAAACCATGCGCGCGGAGACCCAATCGCTGGTCGACGACATCCAGAAATCGCTCTCGCTGCTGCGGAGGCATCTTTGACTGGGATACCGCGAGCCGTCGCCTCGGTGAGCTGAACGGGAAGGCCGAAGACCCGAAGCTCTGGGACAACCCCGAAGCGGCGCAGAAGCTGATCCGCGAGCGCAACCGGCTCGACCATCTGGTCGGCGGCTACAAGCGCATCGAGCAGGACTATCGCGACGCGGTCGAACTGATCGAACTGGGCGAGGCGGAGGGCGACGACGGCGTCGTCACCGAAGCCGAGAGGACGCTGGAAAAGCTGCGCGCCGAAGCAGCCAAGCGCGAGCTCGAAAGCCTGCTGTCGGGCGAGGCCGACGCCAACGATTGCTACCTCGAAACCCATGCCGGCAGCGGCGGGACCGAGGCGCAGGACTGGGCCGAGATGCTGTTGCGCATGTATGTGCGCTGGGCCGAGGCGCACGGCTACAAGGTCGAATGGGTCGAGGAGAGCGCCGGCGAAGGCGCCGGCATCAAATCGGCGACGGTCAAGATCAGCGGCATCAACGCCTATGGCTGGCTCAAGACCGAGAGCGGCGTCCATCGCCTGGTGCGCATCTCGCCGTTCGATTCGGCGGCGCGCCGCCACACCAGCTTCGCCTCGGCGTGGATCTACCCGGTCATTGACGACAAGATCGAGATCGAGATCCTCGACAAGGATCTGCGGATCGACACCTACCGCGCCTCGGGCGCCGGCGGGCAGCACGTCAACAAGACCGACAGCGCGATCCGCATCACCCATCTGCCGACCAACATCGTCGTGCAGTGCCAGAGCGAGCGCTCGCAGCACCAGAACCGCGCCCAGGCCTTCGCCATGCTGCGCGCCCGGCTTTACGAAGCCGAATTGGCCAAGCGCGAAGCCGCGACCGACGCGATGAACGCGTCGAAGACCGATATCGGCTGGGGCCACCAGATCCGCTCCTACGTGCTGCAGCCCTACCAGATGGTCAAAGACCTGCGCACCGGCGTCGAAATCGGCAACGCCCCGGCGGTGCTCGACGGCGATATCGACCGCTTCTTATCGGCGGCCTTGGCCCAGCGCATCCAGGGCGCCGACATACTGGCGAAGGGGTAGTTTCATCGGACGCGATCAATGAGCAGTTGGGCTTCTGAGGCCTTTGGCGAAATAATCAATCACGGCCACTTCAGCATAACTGAGCCAGGCCCATTGCACGCACCTATACGGAGTTTCTCCGTTCGACGGGATGAAAAGCTCCACCTGATTTTGGAGACACATTGCGATACAGATGCCACATCAACTGCGATTGAGCATCCGGCCGGCACAGTTCGCATCAGCACCGATACTACGGTACTAACCAATATTGGAGGAATTGTAGCTCGCGCGGTGGGCGTAGAGGCTCTCAACGTATCGACATCTTTCAATCATCAGACTGGAGAACGTGGCCTGCGGGAATACGCTCGCGTATTACAACATATAGAAGCCATTATTCGTGACGACCTTGAGCCGAGATACACGATTGATTGGCTCGAAAATTTTGAGGCAAGGAGTTTTGTATGGCCGGAATTGGTAAGGAGAAAAAAAGATACTACTGAGACTCTAATTGTCGGTGATGATGGGATCACACTAACCAGTGATGACGAGGACCATTCATTTAGCCGGAACTGCGTCGGATTTTCGGTCTCTGGCGTTAAACTTTACGCCTGTGCCTCCTGGCAGGGTTCCTCAGGGAGAGGGATCAAGCCAGGGTGCATCATATATGTCGGAGCGCCCGACGACGACACTCGGCGAAAAATACGGACCGCCCTATCATTCTCCCTCGGCATCTATCTTGTTTACCTGGGGCACACCGTTTTTAGCGACGATTGGCATACTATTTACTTTAAATCAGTCAACGGATACAGTATCGGTCAACGGG